>Ga0207813_100504_pt1 | contig 20961 bp, 18 predicted proteins | sample A23E3SouthBayCA_2_FD_187730 | JGI IMG/M metagenome (GOLD analysis project Ga0207813, IMG submission 187730) | Aerobic enrichment media microbial communities from Eden Landing Ponds, California, USA - A23 E3 (4) (SPAdes) | ecosystem: Environmental > Aquatic > Marine > Unclassified | place... | reverse complement strand
TACCGCGCCCTGGACATCGCCGAACCGCACATCCGCGACGAGGGCCAGGCGCTCGTGTTCGTCTCCTCCCGGCAGGACACCGTCCAGGCCGCCAAGAAGTCCCGCGACGAGATCGTCGAGCGCGACATCCCGATGGGCGCACGCGGCGACTACGACTTCCACAACGACGCCGCCGAGCTCTCCAACGACACGCTCAGACAGTCGGTGCTCGACGGCGTCGGCTTCCACCACGCCGGCCTCTCGAAGGAGGACAAGAACCTCGTCGAACAGTGGTTCAAAGAGGGGAAACTGCAACTCCTCTTTTCGACGTCGACGCTGGCGTGGGGCGTGAACCTCCCGGCCCGCTGTGTCGTGATCCGCGACACCAAGCTCCACGACCCGCTGGAGGGCGAAGTGGACATGAGCCCGCTGGACGTGCTCCAGATGCTCGGTCGCGCGGGCCGGCCCGGCTACGACGACAAGGGGTACGCCTGGGTCGTCTGCGATTCCTCGGACGCCGACAAGTACCGCGCGCTGTTGCGCGACGGCAAGGAGATCGAGTCGCGACTCGCCGAGGACCTGGACGCCCATCTCAACGCCGAGATCGCGCTGGGGACGATCGGGGACTTAGAGGACGTGATGGACTGGCTAGAGACGACCTTTTACTACGTGCGCGCGGCGAGCGCTCCCGACGAGTACGCCTCCGAGAGCGCGCTGCGCGAGCGGGTCAGCGACACGCTGCGCTCGCTCGTGGCGCGGGGCTTCGTCGAACGCGAGGACATGCGCCTCGAACCCACGGCGCTCGGGCGGCTCGCCTCGAAGTTCTACCTGCGGCTCGACACCGCCCGGGAGTTCGCCGACCTGGCCGAACGAGCCGACGAAGACGACGCTCGCCTCGACCAGGACGGGATCCTGCGCGCCATCGCGACCGCGGCGGAGTTCGACAGCGTCAGCGCCCGCTCGGACGAACGCGACGCCGTCGCCGCCGTCCTCGGCGAGACCGACGACCTCGACCCGGGCGGCCGAAAGATACTCGCGATCCTCGAATCGCGGATGCGCGGGACCACGCCCGGCGAGCTACAGAGCGACGCGTGGGTCATCACCCAGAACGCGCTGCGCCTGCTCGCCGCCCTTCGCGCGTTCCTCGACCGACTGGCCGGTCCCGGGGCCGCCAACCTCGCCTGTCGCATCGAGGCACGCATCGAGGACGGTATCAGCGACGACGCGGTCGGCCTGACCGCCATCGACGGCGTCGGGTCCGGGCGCGCGAGCAAGCTCGCCGCCGAGGGGATCACGACGCCCGCCGCGGTCCGCGAGGCCGGCGTCTCCGGACTGTCCTCGGCCGGGCTCTCGGAGGGCGTCGCCGAGCGCGTCGTCGAGAGCGCCGGCGAACTCCCGAACGTCGTCGTCGAGTGGGGCGACTTCCCCGACAGCGTCGCCGCCGGCGAGAACGATATGCGGGAGGTCACCGTGCGCAACGTCGGCGGCAACGCCCGCGCGGGCCTGCGCGTCACGGTCAACGAGATCGAGATGACGACCAAGAACCGCTATCTCGGTGAGGCGACCCTGCCCGTCGGCGTCTTCGGCGGGGACGCCGACGAACTGGAGTACGCCATCGAGGTCGCGTTCCCGGAACTGCCGCTTCACCCCGTCGTCGAGACGCGCTCGGTTCGCGTCGAGTGAGCGGGACCGTCGGCCCCGTCGACCGTTGATACGCGCGCCCCGCCCCGTCGACGCACACCGCGCTCCCCACCCCGCCACGATACCATCGATTCGACCCGGAACGATGCCGTGGTCGGCACTCGTCGAACATATATTCTAACTGGTTAATTCTGATCGAGATCGAGTTTTAAATCTTCTAGACGGCTCTGAAGCTGTTGTAAAACGTTAGGCAGCCAACTGAAAGGTCGGATCGGGGGCGGATAAAACGGGCGGTCGGGGGGAAACGTCGCAAAATCACCCTAGCGGTCGTCCCGTTATATGGGGTAGTCGACGCAAGTGGGAGGTAGGTGACGAACAATGTCCAGCGCCTCCCCGTTCCGTCGGTCCGCCCCCGAACTTCCCTCGACCACCGGTGTACAGCGTCTCCAGTCGCTCGCAGTCGGGTCCGCCCAGTTCGCCGGCTTCTGGTCGGCCGTCGTCCTGCCGTTCGCGATGCTTGCCCTGGTCGTCTCCGGGTCGGTCGCCCAGCAGACCCCGTTGTTCGTCGCGCTCCTGCTCGCCAACGTCGTCGCGCTCCGCGTCGGACACGGTCACAAACAGGACTGAGCCGCCCGAGACGCTGCGACCGATCGAGGCCGCCCGTCCCATCCCCGCGGTCACCTGCCACCCCTCCGCCGCCCACGACCGCACTCGTTTCTCCCGAAGTTTAAGTCCGAACACGCGACCAGGCCGGCCCATGCACGACGAGGTGCGCGTCGTCGCGGGCGACTGCACGACGACGTTCGACGGCCGGAACGAGCGCGAACACCGCGGCGACGTGGTCACGGTGGTCAAGCCGGACAACACGGTGCTGGTCCACGACGCCGACGGCTACCAACCGGTGGCCTGGCTCACCCGAGCCGACAGCGTCCAGTTCGTCGACGGTGTGCTCGACGCCCGCGAGGGCGACCAGCACCTCCGCGTCGAGATCCACGACGAACACGGCGCCGCTCGCCACCCCGTCTCGCGGGCGGGCGTTCCGGTCGGTGACTGCCCGACTTGCGACGGGTCGCTGGTGCTCGCCCGGGGGTCGGTGCTGTGTCGCGAGTGCGACGACGAGTACTCGATCCCACGGGACGGTGCGGTGCTGGACGACTCCTGTCCGGTCTGCGGGCTCCCCCTGCTTCGGGTCGAGCGGGGCGCGGCGTTCGAGGTCTGTATCGACCGCGACTGCGACTCCATCGACGATCGGGTGACCGAGCGGTTCGACCGCGAGTGGGACTGCCCGAACTGCGAGGGTGAGCTACGGGTCCTCCGCCGCGGCGGCCTGATCGCCGGCTGCGAGCGCTACCCCGACTGCGACACCGGGTTCGGTATCCCGACGGGGGTGGTCGACGACACCTGCGACTGTGGGCTGCCGGTCTTCGAGACTCCGTCGGGCCGGCGCTGTCTGGATACGGGGTGCGAACGGACCTGATCAGTCCTCGGCGCGGGCGAGCAGGTATTCGCGCAGGTCCGTCGAGGAGTCGGCGACGTAGTCGGCGCCGGTCCGGTCGGTCTCGTCGGCGGCGCCGTGGCGGAAGCCGACGACGTGCATGCCCGCGCGGCCGGCCGATTCGATCCCGTGGACCGAGTCCTCGACGGCGACCACCTCGGCGGGGTCGGTGCCGATGCGGTCGGCGGCGTGCTCGTAGACGCCCGGTTCCGGCTTGCCGGGACCGTCGAACGCGTCGGCGCTGACGACGGCGTCGAACGCCAGGTCGAAGCGGTCGAGCACTACGTCGATCCAGTCGTGGGGCGACGAGGAGACCAGCGCGAGGGTGACGCCGCGCTCGCGCAGGTCGGCGAGCAGTTCGTCGGCGCCGTCGAGCAGGCGGACCTCCTCGCCGTAGATCGCCGTCGCGGTCTCCTCGTACCACCCGAGGAACTCCTCGCGGTCGGTCTCGATCTCATAGGTCGCGGCGAGGTAGTCGTAGATCTCGCGGTAGTTCATGCCCGTGATCTCGTCCAGATCGAGGTCCTCCAGGCCGACCAGCGGGAGGAGCTGCTCCCGTTCGTAGGGATGCCAGTAGTCTTCCGAGTCGACCAACACGCCGTCCATGTCGAAACAGACCGCGTCCATGCCCTGTGGTCAGCCGGCGGTGTGGTGTGTCTTTCGGCCGGGAATCCCCGCCGGCTATCGCGTCGCGTCTCCAGCACGTCCCGGTATCGGGGGCCCGCGATCGCAGGGGCTTTCCGCCGGGACAGGGTGCGTTCACACATGGACGCGACGCTCTCGGGGGACGTGGTTCGAGCGGGCGAGCGGGCCCGCGAGCGCTTTTACGACTCCAGCGGCTACGGCCACCCCGTCGACGGCGGGGCGCTCGAACTCGCGCCCGTCGAGGCGGCCCACCTGCTTTATCGGGGCGACCTCGACGCCGTCGAGGGCCCGGACGGCGCGGCGATGGACTTCCGTGCGTTTCTGTCTTCGGCCGCGGTCTCGGAGATCGCCTTCCTCGTCTACAAGGACTTGCGTGACCGCGGGTTCTACCTCTCGCCCGCGCGTGCGGGCTGGAGTGATTCCCCCGCGGTCCAGTCGGCCGTCGACGACTCGGCGGTCGACTTCGCGGTGTACCCTCGCGGCTCCGGCCCGTGGGACGACGAGGTGGCCTACCGGGTCGGCGTCGTCAGCGAGCGCGAGGCCGTCCCGGCGGGGGACCTGGGCGATCTGGTCCTCGCCGTCGTCGACGAGGAGAGCGCGCTCACCTATTTGCAAACGGAGCATCGGGACGTGTCCGGAACGAGCGAAGCGGAGCTACCGACGGGTGTCTCCGGGGAACTGCTCTCGGACCGACTCCTCCTCTGGGACCCGCCGGCGGCCATCTACGACCGCGGGTTCTACGGCCAGCCCCTCGACGACCGGGACGGCGACGTGATCCAGCTGTCGCTGCTCGAAGCGGCGTTTCTGGCCCGCGAGGGCGTCCTCGACGTCGAGGGTGGCGCCGCGGCCGTGGTCGACCGCGGGCGCGAGGTCGAGGGCGAGCGCTTCGACCGGCGACTCCGGGTGTACGAGTCGCTGCGTGAACGCGGGCTCGTCCCTAAGACCGGCTACAAGTTCGGCGCCGACTTCCGGACCTACGCCGACGTGCAGTCGGTCGACGACCTCGGGCATTCGGAGTTACTGATCCGGGTGCTCGGCGGCGAGCATACGTTCTCGCCGCGGGACCTGGCGCTGGACGTGCGGCTCGCCCACGGGGTTCGCAAGGAGATGGTGTTCGCGCTCGTCGATGGCGAGGACTCGTCTGGGGACGATTCGGACGGGATCGAGTGGCTGTCTGTGACGCGGCTGACGCCGTGAGTGATGCGCGGAACGGGTCGTGCGCTTCCGACAGTGAGTGATGAAAGCCCTCGGCCCGCTCGCGCTCGCTGAGTCGGATATTCGCGCTCTCCACACCGCCCGCGCGGATAGGGCCGACTCAGACGGCTGAACGAGCGCGAGCGTCCCTCGCCCTTTCAGTCCACCAGGACAGCACCGCATCGCACAACACTGCAAACAGCCACATTCCTCCCCAACCGACTGCGATGCTCGGTCGCTTCGCTCCCTGTGCGTCTCGTCCCTCGCGCGGTGTCGTCGCGCGCACGAGAGCGCGCGACAGTACACGCCGGGGTGGCTGATCCCTGATCGAAGCTCGTGACGCTACTTCGGCACGTACACGAGCGGGTGATGTCGCCAGGCCCAGCGGGTGTCGGGCTTGTCGATCACCGACCAGACGCTCTGTGGCCACGTACCCAGCGCGTCGTGGATGCGGTCGTACGACAGGAGATTCGCGCCGTCGAGCAGGAGCGAGAAGCGGTCCTCGAAGCGGTCGGCGTCGAACTGGGAGTCCTCGCTGAGGAATTCCTCGGGATTGTCGGCCATCCGTTGCCAGTGGGCGCGAGCGAGTCGGTTCTGGTAGTTGAAGACGAGGTAGCCGCCGGGCGCGACGGCGTCGTACATGGCGCGCAGGGCGTCCTCGACTTCGCGGACGTAACAGAGCGTGAAGTACGAGAAGACCAGATCGAACTCCCGACCGGGGTCGAAGTCGGGGAGGACCGCCCGCTCGAAATCGACGCCGGCGCCGCGCTCGCGGTTCTCGGCGAGGATGGGCTCGGCGGCGTCGTAGCCGACCACGGTGGCTTCGGGGAACGCTTCGGCGACTTCGAAGGCGACGTGGCCGGGGCCACAGCCCACGTCGGCGACGGCGTCTGGCGCGCCGGTCTCGGCGAGGAAATCGACGACGGCGTCGGTCGCGTGGTGAGCGCTCGGCGCGGCGTCGGCGCGGTCGCCCTCGTCGGCGTCGGTCCAGAAACTGTGCCAGTCGATGGTGTCTGCGTCGGTGGCGTCTGTCATGCAGTGGTGGGTCGTTATCGTCCATCCGGCGGTTCCCTGCTGAGCCCGCGCCGTCGGTCAGGTCCGCCCGCTCGCCGAGCCGTCGTCGGCCGTGGCGTCCTCCTCGTCGTCGCAGTCGTCCGTCCCCGATCCGTCGCCGGTTGTGAATCCGTATGGTGCGAGTACTGTCATGTGGGCGTGGCCGCGGCTGGTCGGCGGGCGGTGCGTCCGGGCCGTAGCGACCGAGAGACCTCGACGCTCTCGGGATACCAGTGTAGTTGTGACTACCGGATAAAATTTACTACTTCGATTAAGTTTACTTCTTACTTACAACTTCGCACGCCTGCTATTTAACATTTGTGTCGGATGGTGGTTCGACGGGTCGGGCGCGGCGTCCGCGATGGCCGACGATGCGCTCCGGTCCCGCTGAATTCGGCCGAGGCGGTCGGCCCGGGGCTTTTTCGACGGCGCGCCCGACCAGTGGGGCATGTCGCGAGAGACACTGGGTATCGGGTTCGTCGGCGCAGGGTTCATCACCAGCGAGTTCCACGCCCCGTCGCTGGAACGGATCCGGCGTGCGGAGGCCGCGGGCGTGATGAATCCGACCCGCGAGAAGGCGGCGTCGGTCGCCAAGGACCTCCGCGAGGCCGACTGCGGCGACCCGCTGGTCACGGACGACGTGCGCGAACTCGTCGCCGAGCCCGCCGTCGACGCTGTCTGGGTGACGAGTCCGAACCACACCCGTGTCGAGACCGTCCGCGCGATCGTCGAAGAGGTCGAACAGGGCGGTGCGGATCTCGTCGGCGTCGCGATCGAGAAACCGCTCGCGCGCACCGTCGCCGAAGCGCGGGAGGTCGTCGACCTCGTCGAGGGCGCGGACCTGGCCCACGCCTACCTGGAGAACCAGGTGTACATGCCCGGCGTCGAGCGGATGCGCGAGTTGCTGTGGGAGGGCGCGGAGACGAGCGGTCGGCCCTACCTCGCTCGTGCGGCGGAGGAACACGCCGGCCCGCACTCGGCGTGGTTCTGGGACGGCGCAAAACAGGGCGGTGGCGTCCTCAACGACATGGGCTGTCACTCCCACGAGGTCAACCGCCACCTGCTCTCGCCGCCGGGGGAAGACGACCTGACGCCGAAGGCTGTCACGGCCGACATCTCGACGCTGAAGTGGGGCCGCGAGGAGTACGCCGACGAACTCGAAGCGGAGTACGGCGTCGACTACCGCTCGACGCCGACCGAGGACTACGCGCGGACGACGGTGTACTACGAGACGCCCGACGGTGAGGTCGTCGTCGGCGAGACGACGAACTCCTGGTCGTTCGTCGGGTCGGGCCTCCGCATCAGCATCGAACTGCTGGGGCCGGAGTACTCCGGCCGGATCGACACGCTGGAGTCGGGGACGAACGTGTTCTTCTCGGACGCGGCGACCGACGAGGCGGGTTACGCCGTGGAGAAACAGCAGGCCAGTCAGGGGCAGATGTCCGTCCTTCCCGACGAGGGCGGCGTCTACGGCTACCCGGCCCAGAACGAACACGTCGTCGAGGCGTTCCTGGCCGGCGAGAACGCCCGCGAGGACCTCTCGGACGGACTCACGGTCGTCAGGCTCTGTATGGCGTCGTACCTCTCGGCCGAGCGCGGCGAGCGGGTCGCCCTCGACGACCCGGCCCTGGCCGAGTACGTTCCCGAACCCGCTCGCGGCGAGTTCGACGGTGCACCGGAGTTCTGAGACCACGCCGCCGGGTCGCCGACGGGCGCCCGGGGTGGGCAAAGCGAACGCTATTAGTGCGTGTCGGGGCGAGTACATCCCAATCGATGACATCCGATACGCCCGATTCCGACGCGACCGAGGGGGACGCCGACGAAGTTCTCTCAGATGGCGTCTCCGCAAGCGACGTGAGCGGAGATTCGTCGGAACTCCGTTCCGACGGCGGTGTTGACGCAGAGGGGGCAGACGACACGACGCTGGACCCCTGGGGGTCGGCGACCGTCTCGGACTACCGCAAGCTGTTCGCCGAGTTCGGCATCGAGGAGTTCGACGAGGCGCTCCCCGAAGTCCCGGACCCGCACTACCTGATGCGCCGCGGCGTCATCTTCGGCCACCGCGACTACCGACCCATCGCCCGCGCCATGCGTGAGGGCGAGGACTTCGCCGCGCTCTCGGGGTTCATGCCCACCGGCGACCCCCACATCGGCCACAAGCTCGTCTTCGACGAGATCATCTGGCACCAGCAGCAGGGCGGCGACGCCTACGGCCTCATCGCCGATCTGGAGGCCCACAGCGCTCGCGGGCTCACCTGGGACGAAATCGACACCCACGCCCGCGACTACGTCCTCTCGCTGCTCGCGCTCGGGTTCGACCCCGAGGAGGGCGAGCTGTATCGCCAGTCCACCAACCGCGACGTGCAGGATCTGGCCTTCGAACTCGGCGTCGAGGCGAACTTCTCCGAGCTACAGGCGATCTACGACTTCGACGGCGAGACGGATGTCTCGCACATGCAGAGCGTGGTTACGCAGATGGCCGACATCCTCTATCCGCAGGCCGACGAGCCCCGGCCCACGGTGATCCCGGTCGGGCCCGACCAGGACCCCCACATGCGCCTCGCGCGGGACCTCGCGGCACGAATGCGTTACTTCCGGGTCACCGAGGCGTTCGCCGGTTTCGAGGTCGCCGAAGACGAGCGCGTGCTCCTCGGGGAGGTGTACGAGTCGCTGACGGCCGGAGAGGGCGACGCGACCGACGAGGACAGCGGCGGCGACGATACCCTCCGCTGTGAGGACGCCGCCGAGGCTCTGCGCGCCGAGCGCGCCGACTACGAAGCGGCAGGCTACGACGGCGCGACCGTCGAGTCGGTCCTCGAAAAGCTCGAAAACGCCGGCATGGAGCCGATCCGCCGGCGCACTCGATTCCTCGGGCGCAACGCGACCGACGCGGCCTTCGACGCGTTGATCGAGGCGGTCGACGGCGAGAAACGCGTCTACGACGAACACGTCGACGCCTTCGACCTCTCCCGGACGGCGGCCGAGGACCTCGCTCGCGAGGTCGAACTCGACCACGGCGGCTACGGTTTCACCGCCCCGTCGTCGATTTACCACCGCTTCATGACCGGGCTCACCGGCGGGAAGATGTCTTCGTCGGTGCCGGCCTCGCACATCTCGCTGCTCGACGACCCCGAGGAGGGGTACGACAAGGTGAAGGCGGCGACGACCGGCGGTCGCCAGTCGGCGGAAGAACAGCGCGAACTCGGCGGCGAGGCCGACGAGTGTCCGGTGTACGAGCTGTACGCCTACCTGCTCGCGGGCGAAGACGACGAGTTCGCCACGGAGGTCTACGAGGAGTGCGTCGGCGGCGAGCGCCTCTGTGGCGGCTGCAAGGAGCAGGCCGCCGAGCTGATGGCCGAGTTCCTCGAAGACCACCAGGAGAAACGCGAGGAGTGGGCCGACGAGCTGGACGACCTCGACATCGACCTGGACGTGGCTGCCGAGCGGCGGGGGTAGCGAGGCGCGAACGGAGTGAGCGCCTCGGAGTACGCGAGCGGGGAGCAGAGCGACCCGCGAGCGGCGAGGCCGTGGGCGAAGGAACGGCTTCGAAGAAGACGAGCGTGGAGAAACGTCCGCAAGCGGCGAGGGACGGCCGAAGAGGGCCGCTCGACCGCAGGTGGGGGAGGAGCGACTGCGAGCGGGCCGCCGTCGCTCCGGGACGTATCCGGGTCGGCACCGGCACGCGCGTCGGGCAATTTCCCAAGGATAATGAGGGTAAGTGGCATACGGGCGAGCGGATGACTGACAGTGGCAGCGGACGGGGTGGTATCGACACGGACGTGCGCGGTCGGGCCGGTCGCGCGATGGCGACGGTGCGGTCGCTCGCGCTCGTCGCCCTGATCGTCACGGCCGCGAGCCTCGCGGGGTGCGGGATGCTCGGCGGTGGCGGTGGCGACGGCGGCGACGGGCAGGCCCAGTCGAACATCGACGCGCCGCGCGAGGTGTCCGAACCGATGGACCCGTCGGCGAGCGAGGTGTACTCGCGCGTCCAGAGCGTCGTGGGAGCGAACGGGTCGGCGCCGGACATCATCGTCAGCAACCTTCCGGCCGACCAGAACATCTCGAACCCGTACCTGACGGCGACGATCGGGCTCCCCGACGACACCTCGACGCTGGTCCGGCCGGTCAACGTCTCGTACAACCCCAGCGACGACATCGTCGTGTTCAACGAGGAGACGGTCTACGACATGAACGCGACCCAGATCGAGGCCGCGCTCGCCAACGCGTTCGTCGTCGCCCTGCACTACAAGAACGGCTGGATCGAGAACAACCGGACCGTTCTGGGCTACGAGCGCCGCGCTCTCGTCAGCGCGACGACCGGGGCGGCCACGCGGGCCTACGTCGACGAGCACATGGACACCGACACCGAGTACGCGGTCCCGTCCTACGACGAGGTGGGCGCCTACCGGTGGGCGTTCGAAGGCGCCATGACCAGCTACGGCGCCCAGTACATGGACTCGGCGGTGGAGTCGCCGTCGGAGATCCCGTCGCTCTACGAGAGCGGCGCCCCGACGACCACCGAACAGATGCTCCACGACACCGACGAGGCCGCGATGGACCTGACGCTGAGCCGCTCGGCCTCGAACTGGTGGACCGTCGAGAACATCCCGTTCGGCTCCGGCGCCGGCACGCTCGGTGAACTCGGTACCCGCGCGGTCCTCCGGGGTCACCTCTCGGAGTCCGAGGCCGCCGCGGCCGCCGACGGCTGGGGCAACGACTCCGCCATCGCGTTCAGCTCGGTCCGCAACGAGTCGACCGGCGTCGTCTGGGTCCACCGATGGGACTCGGCGAGCGAGGCCGACGAGTTCGTCGACGCGACCGAGGCCTACGCCGACGCCCGAGCGGACGGTAAGTACGCGATCAACGTCACGCGACCCGCCGAGGACGCGACCATCCTGGTCGCCCACCGCGGGAACTTCATGCCGAACGCGGAGATCTCCTACGCCGACGGGACCGCCGAGGTCGTCGTCGGCGGCGGGAGCGGTTCGTAGAACGCGACGGTCCGTCTCTATTCTTCCGTCGAACCGGCCGTCACTCCTCGATCTCGATCTCTATCGGCTCGGTCCCGGGCTCCACGATATCAGCTTCGAAGCGCTCGGCCAGCCGCCAGCTCGCGACGGCGCCGAGCGTCCCGAGAGCGGCCCCCGCGCGGACCCCGGTGTCGCGGTCGCGCAGGACGCGACCGACGACGTAGCCCACGAGGAAGTTGATCGCGAAGTTGAACACGGCGGCTCGGATGCGGCCCATACGCGACCTTTGGGACCTGGGGGCAAAGACGTTGCCTCGCGGCCCGCCGGAGCGTCGGCCGCGTCGGGCGGCTGTGGGAGTTCGGAACGCTTTTGCGCGGCGCCGTGAATGACTGTCACATGGCATCCGAACCCAGGCCGGGAGGCGTCGCCCTGCTCGCGGCACTGCCGCTCGCTTCGAGGCGCTCCCCACGGTCGCGCCTCGCCCGCAAGCTATCGGCCCCGCGGTCCGGGTTCGGGTTTTTCTCCGGCGCCTGACGGACGGCGGACGCCCGGACCAGACGGTTCGTGCCGAAACGAACCCCCGGCGGTCCCGGCGGAAACCGTCCGCGCCGACCCGCGGCGTGTGGCGCCGTCGTATTGCCGAGGTCTCCCGACGGTCGACCTCACAACCGCGGGGCGCTCCGCTCCCCGCTCGCATCGTCGAGGCGCTCACTTCGTGTGCTCACGGCGTGTCGCGCCGTTCGCATGGTACGAGGGATCTTCGGTCCCTCGCTCGTCGCGCCTCGCAACCGTTAACTGACGACCACGCAGATTCACGACCAACGAATGAAGCTTCCGGAAACGCAGGTCGCCGTGCTCGAAGCCGCGAGCGCGGACGACCCCACGCCAGTCGAACAGATCGCCGACGACACCGGCGAGGGGCCCCAGGCGGTTGCCGGTGCCGCCTTCGAACTCGAAGACGAGGGCCTGCTCGCCGTCACCGAGCGGACCGAGGCCGAACTGACCCTCACCGAGGAGGGCGAACAGTACGCCTTCGAGGGGCTCCCCGAACACTCCCTGTGGGTCGGCGCCCTCTCGGGCGGCGCCGACGAGGAGCCGATCGAACTCGGCAAGGCCATCGGCCCCGCCGGCCTCCAGGGTGAACAGGTCGACATCGCGCTGTCGAACTTCGCGCGCAAGGGCATGGGAACCATCGACAGCGGCTCCATCGCTGTCGACCCCGAGTTCGATCCCGACTCGGACCCCGAGCACGCGCTCCTCGAACGCCTGCAGGACGAGACGCCCGACCCCGCCGAGGTCGACGACGACCTCGTCGACGCGCTCGAACGCCGCGGACTCGTCGCGGTCGAGGAGTACACGCTGCGGGAGGTCGCGCTGACCGACGACGGCGTCACCGCGCTGATGGAGGGCGTCGAAGTCGCCGAGACCGTCGGTCAGGTCACGCCCGAACTCCTGACCTCGGGCGAGTGGGACGAGGTCGAGTTCGCCGAGTACAACGTCGAAGCCGACGCCGAGACGGTCCACGGCGGCAAGCCCCACGCGCTACGGGAGATGTCCGAACGGGTCAAGGACGTACTCGTCGGCATGGGGTTCCAGGAGATGCAGGGCCCGCACGTCGACGCCGACTTCTACATCAACGACTGCCTGTTCATGCCACAGGACCACCCGGCGCGCAACCACTGGGACCGCTTCGCGCTCGAAGAGCCGGCCCGGATCGACCGGGAGAACCTCCCGCCGGACCTGGTCGACCGGGTCGAAGCCGCCCACCGCGACGGCGTCGGCCCCGACGGCGAGGGGTATCACTCCCCCTGGGACGAGGACTTCGCACGCGCGCTCGCGCTGCGCGGCCACACGACGAACCTCTCCGTGCGCCACCTCGCCGGCCTCGCCGAGGGCGATCTGGAACCGCCCCAGCGCTACTTCTCCATCGAGAAAGCGTATCGCAACGACACGCTCGACGCGACGCACCTGCTTGAGTTCTTCCAGATCGAAGGGTGGGTGATGGCCGAGGACCTGTCGGTGCGCGACCTGATGGGGACGTTCACCGAGTTCTACGAGCAGTTCGGCATCACCGACGTCCAGTTCAAACCGCACTACAACCCCTACACGGAGCCGAGCTTCGAGCTGTTCGGCCGCCACCCCGAGACCGACGAGCTCATCGAGATCGGTAACTCCGGTATCTTCCGCCCGGAGATGCTCGAACCCCTGGGTGTGGAAGCCGACGTGATGGCCTGGGGACTCGCGCTGGAGCGGCTGTTCATGCTCGCGACCGGTGCCGAAGACATCCGCGACGTGCACGGCACGCTCGTGGACCTGGACTTCCTCCGCAACGAGGAGGTGGTGTACTGATGCCCACAGTCGAGATAGACCCCGACGAACTCCGCGAGTTGACCGGTCACGACGAGAAGAGCGACGACGAACTCCGCGAGGACATGTTCGCCCTCGGCCTCGAATACGAGGGCGAGACCGACGACGGGGAGTTCGAACTGGAGTTCGCACCGGATCGACTGGACCGCCTGTCGGTCGAGGGCGTCGCCCGCTCGCTGCGCTACCAGTACGGCGACGACCGAGGCGTCTACGTGCCGACGACCAACGACGCCGACTGGACCATCGAGGTCGATCCGGACGTACCCGACGAGCGCCCGTACGTCACCGGTGCCGTCGTCCGCGGGCTGGACATGGACGAGGCCGCCCTCGAATCGCTCATCCAGCTCCAGGAGAAGCTCCACGCGACGATGGGGCGCCAGCGCGCCAAGGGCGCCATCGGCGTCCACGACCTGACCATGCTGAAAGGGCAGGTCGGCGCTACCGGCGGCGAGGACACCCCCGAAGAGGAGGAAGACCCTCGGACCGAAATCGCCACTCCGACCGGCAAATCCGTCCGCTACACCGGTATCGGCCGCCGCGGTGACCGGTTCGTCCCCCTGGAGGAGAACCACGAGATGACGCCCCAGGAGGTGCTGATGGCCCACCACACCGCGAACAAGTTCTCCGACCTGGTCGACGACTACGAGTCGATGCCGGCCATCTACGACGACGTGGGGATGTTCTCGTTCCCGCCGATCATCAACGGGAAACGCACCGAGGTGACCGAGGACTCCCGGGATCTCTTCATCGAGATGACCGGCACCGACCAGTGGACGATCGACCACATGCTGTCGATCGTCTGCTACGCGCTCGACGCCCGCGGCGGCCGCGTCGAGGAGGTCGAGATCGAGTACGCCGACGACGCCAGCGGTGACTACGCGGGTAACACGCTCGTCCGTCCGAACTTCGAGACGAAGACCAAGACCGTCGACCACCCCGAGATCGAGTCGATGCTCGGCGTCGACCTCGACGGCGAGGAGGTCGTCGACCTCATGCAACGGGCCGGGCTCGACGCGACGGCCGAGGACTACGACGCTAGCGAGGCCGAGTTACGCGAGGCCTCGGGTGCGAGTAGCGCGGAGCGAAGCTCCGCGGACCGTTCGAGCGGGCGAAGCCCGCGAGAAGACGGCGGAGCCGCGAGCGAGGACGCGCTGTCCTACGAGGTGACGATCCCGCCCTACCGCGTCGACGTGCTCCACCCCGTCGACGTGATCGACGACGTGGGCCGAGCCTTCGGGTTCAACGAACTCGATCCGCGGTATCCCGACGTGTCCACCGTCGGCGGCCGTCACGACCGCTCCCGCCTGGAGCGGGCGACCCGCGAGACGCTCGTCGGCCTGGGCTTCGAGGACCTGCTGAACTTCCACCTCATCAGCGAGGCGGCCAACTACGAGCGACCGGGCGTCGAACGCGGTAGCGACGCGCTGGGCGGCGGCGAACCCGCCGTCATCGGCGAACCGTACAGCGAGGACTACGAGATCGTCCGCACCTGGGCGCTCCCCTCGCTCATGCTCGTCCTGGAGAACAACACGCACCGCTCGTATCCACAGCACCTCTCGGAGGTCGGCCTCGCGATCGAACAGGACGAAACTCGGCCGACGCTGGTCGACGAACGTCACACCGTCGCGGCCGCGCTCGCCCGCCACGACGCCTCCTACGAGGACGCCAAGGCGTCCCTTCAGGCGCTGTGTCGCGCCTTCGACGTCGAACTGGCCACGCCGCCGACCGACCACCCGACGTTCATCTCCGGTCGCACCGCCGATATCGTCATCGACGGCCGGAAGGTGGGCGTCATCGGCGAGGTCCACCCGAAGGTGCTCGTCGAGTACGACCTGGAGGTGCCGGTCGCGGCCTTCGAGTTCGATCTCGACGCGCTGAGCGACGACTGACCGCGAACGGCGGCGTCTCTCGAATCCGACTCCCTGTTGGCCCGACGCGGAAGGCGGTCACTCCGAGCCGGCCGACCCCGACTCGTCAAGCCGCCGTTCGTACTTCGCCAGCGAAGTCTCCAGGGCTCGCTCGGCGTCGATATCCAGCGCGTCGGCGGTCGCCAGCAGCGCGAAGACGGCGTCCCCGAGCTCGTCCTCACTGACGGCCAGCTCTTCGGGCGCGGCGCCGTACTCGCTGGACTTGGCGGCGTCGGCGGCGATCTCGCCGACTTCGGCGGCCAGGTCTAGCACCCGGTAGGCCGGGTCGGCGTCCATGTCGTGGTCGTCGACGAACGCGGCGACGCGGTCCTGTGCGTCCATGGAGCGGCGTTGACATGTCTCGGATAAAAACGGTGGCGATGGGCGCGCCGTCCCGATCGCGGGCGATCCCAGTCGCGCCCGATCACTCGATCTCTAATCGACTGTTCCCACCGCCCCCCTGGTTGCCGTTCTCGTCCCATTCGAGTTCGAACTCGATACTCAACTCACCGGGTCCGTCCGTCGGTCCCTCACGTTCGGCTTTGACCTCGAACGTCGGGCGGGCCGGCGGCTCCATCGTCACGGACTCGGAGCCGGCCGTGAGTGTGACCGCGTCACCCCGTTCGAGCTTCTCGGCGACGCTGCGAAGGTACGACGCGATGGCTTCCCGGGGCTGGTCGCTCTCGGATTTGAACAGCACTTCTTCTGGCATACATGGACGGTACGCCGTCTGCACCGATAAGTGATCCTCCGCACCGCACAATCTCGGCGAACGCCGCCGAGGCTATTTGTACGTGCCAGTCGCACTGGCGCCATGGCCGCACTCGAAATCGAGGGACTCACCAAGGACTACGGTGAGGTCCTCGCGAACGACGACGTGACCTTCACCGTCGAGGAAGGCGAGGTGTTCGGCTACCTCGGCCCGAACGGCGCCGGGAAGACGACGACGATCCGGACCGTGATGGGCTTTCAGTCGCCCACCAGTGGCGGCGGGACGGTTCTCGGCCACGACGTGACCGACGAGGCCGACCTGATAGCCGCCAAACGACGGATCGGGTACCTCCCCGCGAATCCCGCCTTCGACGAGGACGTGACCGGCCGTGAGATCCTGAACCTGCACGCGTCGATCAAGGGCGACGAGCGCCGCGCGGAGTTGGTTGAGACGTTCGACCCGCCGATCGACCGGACGGTGCGGGACTACTCGACGGGCAACGTCCAGAAGCTCGGGCTGGTCCAGGCGTTCATGCACGACCCCGATCTGGTCGTGATGGACGAACCCACCAGCGGACTCGACCCGCTCATGCAGCGGGCGTTCAACGACTTCGTCGAGGCCGAGAAGGAACGCGGGCTCACGGTCTTCCTCTCCTCGCACGTCCTCAGCGAAGTCCGCCGGGTCTGCGACCGCGTCGGTATCATCCGCGATGGGCGCCTCGTCACGACCGAGAACATCGAGGATCTGCTCCACCGTACGGGGAAGTTCGTCCGCGTGCGCGTCGCGGGCGAAGTGGACGCGGCCGCATTCGACCTCGACGGCGTCCACGACGCCTCCTGCAGCACGACTGACGGGCGGCGGGCCGACGACCGCCCGGCGGTCGACGACACCGCCGAGCCCGACGACACCACCGACGGTGCGGTAGGTGGCCGACTCGGCGCTGACGCCGCTGACCCGCCGCGGGTCGACGGTCCGGTCACCGAATGCACGTTCACGTTCACCGGCGACGTGAACGAACTGATCGCGGTGCTCAACGGGCGAACTGTCCTCGATCTGGATATCGAGGAGGCGCCGCTCGAAGAGGTGTTCATGCGGTTCTACGGGGGTAGCGATGCTTGAGATCGCCCGCTACGAGGGTCGCAACCGGGTCCGCGGCGCCGCCGCCGCGACCGCCGCGCTCGGGGGGTTCGCGCTCCTCTACATCTTCGTCTACCCCACGTTCGCCGAGAGCCTCGGCGCCGACATCGACCAGCTGCTCGAAGCCTACCCCGAGGCGCTCTCGAAGGCCTTCGGCGTCCAGTCGCTCGCGTCGATGGAGGGGTATCTCGCCTCGGAGCTGTACACGTTCGGCTGGCTGCTGGTCGTCGGTCTCTACTTCGCCTACGCCGGCGCGTCGCTGATCGCCGCCGACGTGGAGCGCGAGCGCATGGACATGCTCCTCTCGCTGCCTGTCTCGCGAGCGCGAGTCGTCCTCGAAGCGTTCGCCTCGCTGGCCGTCCCGCTGGTCGCGCTGTCGACGGTCGTCCCCGCCGTCGTGGTCGTCGCCACCGAGGTGGTGGGCTACCCCGTCCCCGCCGTCGACGTGGCCGCGATCCACCTCTTGTCGGTCCCGTATCTCACCGCCTGTGCCGGGCTCGGCCTCGTCGCCTCCGTCGTCTTCGACCGCGCGGGGATCGCACAGCGGGTCGCCGCCGGCGTCCTCGTCGGCCTCTTTTTCGCCGAGTCGATCGTCACCGACACCGACTTCGACGCGGTGGGAGTCGTCTCCCCCACGCGGTATCTCGACCCCAACGCCGTCCTCCGGGAGAGCGAGTACGCCCTCGGCGACGCCGCGGTCCTCGCCGTCGCGACGCTGGCGCTCGTCGCGCTGGCCGTCGCGCTATTCCGGCGGAAAGACATCGAGTAGCGGCCATCGGTCAGGTCCGCGCCGGTGACCGCTCGGTCACGCGCCCGCGTCCGACGATCAGTCCAGGTCGGCGCCCACGGCGGCCTCGACGGAGTCGAAGCCGTCCCGTTCCAGCAGTTCGAGCAGCCCGAGATTGATCTCGCGAGCGATCGACGGCCCACGATAGAGAAAGGCGGTGTACAGCTGGACGAGCGAGGCGCCGGCGCGGATCTTCCGGTAGGCGTCTTCGGCGGTGGCGACGCCGCCGACGCCGATCACCGGCACGTCGACGCGTTCGGCGACGAAGCGGGTCATCTCCGTGGCTCGCGCCTCGATCGGTGCGCCCGAGAGCCCGCCGGTTTCGACGCGGTTGGGGCTTTCCAGCGTGTCGGGTCGCTCCGTCGAAGTGTTGGTCGCGACTACGCCGTCGAGTCCGAGCTCAGTGATCAGATCGAGGGTGTCCGCGACCGCGGGCTCGGGGAGGTCCGGCGAGAGCTTGATCAACAGCGGCGCCGCGCCGGCGTCCTGTAGCTCGGTGAGGATCGCCGTCATCGCCTCGCGGTTCTGTAGCTCCTCGAACCCCTGGGAGTTCGGACAGGAGACGTTGACGACGAAGAAATCGCCGCCTGCGGCCACTTCTTCGTAGGTGGCCAGGTAGTCCGCGGGCGCGCCCGCGGTGTCGACGTGCTCGGACTTGGCGACGTTGACGCCCACCGGAACCGGCGCGTCGAGGTCGGCGAGGCGCTCGCCGACGGCTTCGGCGCCGTCGTTGTTGAGTCCCATGCGGTTGATGACGGCGTCGTCGGCGCGCAGCCGGAACATCCGCGGGCGCTGGTTGCCCGACTGGGGGACGGCGGTGACGCCGCCGACCTCGACGAAGCCAAAGCCCAGCGCGGCCAGCCCGCGGGCGGCCTCGGCGTTCTTGTCGAAGCCGGCGGCCACCCCGACTGGATTGGGGAACGACTGCTTGAGCGCGTCGACGCGCAGCCGAGGGTCGTCGACGGCGTAGTGGCGCGCGAGGGCGCGGTCGATCGGCGCGTTGCCGGCGAGGCCGACGACGCGGTGGCCGAGACTGTGGGCTGTTTCCGCGGGGAGCGAGAACAACAGTGGTTTGACGATATCGTACGCGTTCATGGGGTTAATTCGCCCCTGATCGGGGCGGGACCGGCCCGGGCGCTAGAACTCGTGTTCCACGTCGTCCGGGTCGGCCTTCTGAATGATGATCTTGTTGTCACGGACCCGGACGAACACCTCGTCGCCGATCTCCATGCCGGCGACGGCCAGCTCGTCCTCGTGGATGTTGATGTGGACGTTGTGGTACTCGCCGTCCTCGTCTTTGGCGCCACTCGGGCTGAGCTTCTTCTTTCGCACCATCGCGCTATCCTATTCGGCCCTTCGCTGCAGGATACACTTAAGTCTACCGTGCGCGCCCGCGTGGTCACGCCCTGCGCCCGCCGCGACACCGCCGTCGTCCCTGCGCGCGAGTTTAATTCTCCACGCTCGCGGCGGAAATCTGGTCGATATCGGGCGCCCGCAGCCGAGCGAACGGCTGGTCTTATAAACGAATCGCCAGCACGCGCCCCGATCGGGGGGTATATTTATAATGAATCATGTGCTGGGTTGTCATGGAGCGGTCGAATCCATGGCACCCGACAGCGACAAGCGCAACTTCGCGCTCAGGACGGAGAACGGTGAGGAAGACAGCGTCTTCTCGGGGAGCACACCTCGGCAGGCGGCACTGAAGGCGGCGCGGCGACTCGAACCGGCCAGCAGCGAGGAGGCGGCCGAGCGAGAGTCGATCCGTCTGCGGGAGAAGGGCACCCACAAGGTCCACGTCTACGAGGGGTGGTCCTGGAAGGAGTCGCCGCCGGACGTCGACATGGACGAGTGGGACGCCGAGGACCCCTCGGACGTGTGGATGAACGAGGTCGACGAGATCACGAAGGCCAACGTGTCGAAACAGGGCGTCGAGCACCTCGACGATATTTGAGTCGGTCACGACCTGTTCTCATCGACCACCCTCCGACGCCGGCCCCGTCCGAGCCGCGGGACCGCCATCCGCGTCCGCCGCGTGCGTGAACTACATAGGGGAGCCACCCTGACGGTCGGACGCGTGGCTCCCACTCGGCCACACCGAGCGCGCGACGCGCGGGATGACTGGCCGCCCTCCTGCCACGCGACACCGCCACCGATCAGCCGCGCGGCCGCCGCCGTCGGGCCGGGTCCCACCGCACGAGCGGGATCGCTCGTGGGGACCGCTCCCATGAAATCGCATGACGTGGCGGGGACCGATTCGACGGCCTTAAGTGAATCACCCCCATCGGGATAGATACGAAGCGGCGCGGGGCACACGCCCTCGCCGGGCCGTGGGATGCGCTCGTCGGCCCGCCGGGCAGTCCGGTGGGTCGTCGGACATCCATCCCGTCCCCGTCGTGCGGTTTCGGCGGGAATCGATCCGACGCCCTTAAGTGTAACAGGGCACTCGGATGGATTGCAAGCGCGGCCCGGTCGGGGCCGACGAAACCCGGCCGTCCGGACCGATGCGATGTCGAAGGGGTTATGTACCCTCCTCGACCTACGTTGAGGTCCGAAGGAAATGAGGATTCCACCCCTGCGGTCCGCCGTACAGATGGGATCTGATGTTAGCCCTGGTAGTTCGGTGACACCCGGTCTGTGACCGCGTGTCGCCGGACGCTAGATGACGATAGCGATCGAGATCACACTCATATCGAGTGTGTTCCCGCCTAACCCCCCTGCTTTTGCAGGGGACCATTCCGGTTGATCCTGCCGGAGGCCATTGCTATCGGAGTCCGATTTAGCCATGCTAGTCGCGCGGGTTTAGACCCGCGGCAGATAGCTCAGTAACACGTGGCCAAACTACCCTCTGGACGGAGATAACCTCGGGAAACTGAGGCTAATATCCGATACAGCTCGCAGCCTGGAGTGGCGCGAGCTGGAAACGTTCCGGCGCCAGAGGATGTGGCTGCGGCCGATTAGGTAGACGGTGGGGTAATGGCCCACCGTGCCGATAATCGGTACAGGTTGTGAGAGCAAGAGCCTGGAGACGGAATCTGAGACAAGATTCCGGGCCCTACGGGGCGCAGCAGGCGCGA
>Ga0207813_100503_pt1 | contig 20966 bp, 24 predicted proteins | sample A23E3SouthBayCA_2_FD_187730 | JGI IMG/M metagenome (GOLD analysis project Ga0207813, IMG submission 187730) | Aerobic enrichment media microbial communities from Eden Landing Ponds, California, USA - A23 E3 (4) (SPAdes) | ecosystem: Environmental > Aquatic > Marine > Unclassified | place... | reverse complement strand
CCGCTGGCGCTATCGCAATCGGGCGAGCAACCGGTCGACCGCGGTCGGTCCGTCCCTGTCACGCCGGCGGACCCGCCCGGACCCGACGAGCGCGATCCCCACCACGTAGAAGGGCACCCCGATCAGGGCGTCGATGACGACGATCGGGAACCACGGATGGAGCTCGTACAGCGTCCTGACGTGCGGTTCGGGGAGCACGCCGAGATATCGATATTCTGTGAGAAAGAGCCTGTACGTCCCGGTCTCCGGCGGTGCGGTGAGCGTCAGTGTCCCGTTCCGGACGTCGTTGCCCGCAAGCGTGAACGACGCCGGCCGCATGTCGACGTTCTCACTCCCCTCCTCGAAGTAGACGTACACCGGCACCTGTCCCCCGTTGCCGACGGTGTACTGCAGCGTCTCGTTGGTCCCCTGCTGGATCACGTCCGAGCGCTCGGACTCGAACTCGGCACTGACGATCTCGAACGACTGCGGTCCGGCGGGGGCGACCATCGCCGCCGTCGCGGCCAGCACGAGCGACGCGGCCATCACCCCGACGAGCAACCGCGCGCTGAGGCCGCGGTCTCGGCCGCGGCTGCGATCCCGGCGACGGTCGTTGCTGAACCACACGTCGGCCGCGTACAGCACGACCGTCAACCCGAAGATGAGATACGCGAGCCCCTGGGTCCCCAGCAGCGACCGAGTGCCCAGAAGGCCAGCCAGCCGGAGCTGTGCGGCCTGGACGACCGATTGCACGCCCTCGGCGAACGTCCCGAGATAGGGAATCGTCACCGGTTCGCCGCCGACCTGCCAGGCCACGGCGACGATCTGTTCGCGTTTGACCGGCGGCTCCCCGCTGTCCTGGTCGGTGAACGGGTTGGCGTCCCCTCGCGTGACGTAGCCGCGGTCGGTCTCCTCGACGATCCGGTGAGTCGTGAGGCCACCGCCCTGGATCTCCTCGGCCTCGAACACGACGATATCGCCCTCCTCGATCGGGCCCGCGGCCTCCGCCGGGATCGCGACGAAGCCGTCGCCGGCGGCGATCGTCGGCTCCATGCTGCCCGTGGTGACGTAACTCAGCAGGACCGGCTGGCCGAGCAACTGACCGGCGACGAGCGCGACGAGCACGAGGGCGATCACCGCCCCCGCGGCCTTCGTGACTGTCCCCCGCCAGTCCATTGTCCGGCCTTTGTGGCCGTCGTGATAAATAATCGATGGGTCAGGCCACCGGATTCGGCGCGCGCTGGAGAAGATAATAGAGATACGACGCGATGAACCCCAGCGCGTAGCCGACGACGTGAACGTAGAGGTTGAACACGCGGGTGCCGGAGACCGGGTCGGACGGAAACGTCGCGAACGGCACGGCCAGGAACAGCAGCAGCGCGCCAGCCGCCAGTTCGGCGTAGCCGGGTCTGTCGATCGCCGCCCGGAGCCGCTTGCGCGCGCTCCGATCCCCATCGGCGACTCCGAGCGCGTACAGCGCGACGACCAACACGAGGAGGACCAGCAACTCGGCGAGCGTCGCCGCGAGTACCCACGTGACCGACGCCGGGACGCCGTCGACGGCGACCGTGACAGGGGTGCCCAGCACTGCCCGGAGCGTCTGGACAGTCACGAGAAAGAGCCCGGAGAAGAACAGCAAGGGGGCACCGCTCGTCACGTCGCCCAGATCCAGACTCGACTGCGCGTAAGCGGCGAGCGCGAGCGGCAGGGTCCCGTAGTAGACCATCACCACGCCGGAGAAGCCGAACGCCACACCGCGACGGACGATCGCGAGATTGAGATACGACAGTAGCGGCGGGCTCACGACCAGCAGCGACGCGAAGACGATCAGAAACTCCCGACGCCGGTCGCTGGCGACGCTCAACACGTAGGTCGTCCCCGCGATGAGGGCGTACCCGACGACGTTGAACAGGAGGTGCGTCCGCTCGAAGTGGACGAACGGCGAGGCGGCCGCGGTCCGGGCTGTCGGTGACGCGTACCGGAACACGAACGCCTCGCGTGTCGCGGTCGGCAGGGCGTAGACCCCCAGCAAGGCGACCGGAACGACCGCCAGCAACAGCACGTCGACGGCGGACGCACGCCGTCGGACGGTCTGCCACAGTGGCCGCGGTGGGGGTTCGGAAGCGTTCGCGTCCATCTCGTACGTGGCGTGCGGGGGAACGGTCCTATTCTTGACGGTCCGGGAAAGACGCCAACGGCGTCACCGTCGATACCACGCCAGAGCGGCCAACAGCAGCGCCAGCACCAAGAGGACAGGCAGCAATACGGGGGACCCGAAGCCACCGACTTCGGAGGGGAGGCCGCCGGCGGGCGGCTGCTGGGCGTCGTCCACATTGGTCGTCGTCCCGTTAGTCGGCGGCTCGGCGGGCGGTGCCAGTTCGATTGTCGTGGTCACTGTCGACGCGGTCTCAGTCGTACTCCGCGTGGGTGTCGTCGGCGTGTCGGTCGTCGTGTCGATCGGCGTCGATGTGTCAGTCGGCGGCGTGTCAGTGGAGGTCTGCGTCGTCTCCGTCGGCAGTTCCGGCTCCGCGGTCGTCGTGTCGGTCGAATCGTCCGTAGTCGTGTCAGTCGAATCGTCCGTAGTCGTGTCGGTCGAATCGTCCGTAGTCGTGTCGGTCGCGTCGTCCGTGGTCGGCGTCTCCGTCGAGGTTTCAGTAGGGGTGGCCTGCTGGGCACGAACGTCGAACGACGAGGCACTCTCGACGTCGTGGTCGCCGCGGGTATCCACGCGCAACCCGACACGCACCGTTTCGTTCGGACCGAGCGTGACGGCGTTACCCGCGCCTTCGAGGGGATCGTCCGGGTCGTTCCCCCGATAGAACCGGACATCCTCGGCGTCGTCGGTGATCCAGACCCGCGCGAACAGATCGCCGGTGTAGGTGATCGTGAACACGCGGTCGAGCGGCGTGACCGCGTCGTCGGCGACCCCGGCAGCTTCGAGGTCAGGGTTCTCGTCGGTGAGCAGCAGCGCGATCTCCCCGTCCGCGTCGATCACTGCGTACTTCCCGTTGGGGCCGTCGGCGGGCTGCATCACGAGGTCGCTGCCCTCGATCTCGTCAGTGCCGTCAGAGAAGGGGACCGCTCCCGTCGAGACAAGCAGGGCTGTCGAGGCGACGAGCGCGGCCACGAGCAGAGCAGTTCGAGTCACGGGCAAATCACCGACGATGCCGTCAGTCCGATGGTACTACCGGTCGAATGCCCCTTGTATTGATCCGCGAGACAAGGTTCAAGCAGTGTCTGAATGGGGTCGTCAGGTTGCTGACTGCGGATCTGCGATATTATTTTCGTGGTGCTTGTTATCATTCCCGGTATTGCGAGTAGAGAGTGCTTGAGGGAGCACACGCACGATATTACAAAGGGGATCGGAGTCTAGACGCTTACTGGGATGCCCATCGAAAAACGGACCGACGACGCGGACCTCTCGTCGCTCCAGAGCCATCTGGCGGAGGCACTGGAACACGCGGAGGACGAAACCACGAGATACCATATCAGGGAGGCGTATCAGAAGGTCGTGTTCATGGAAGTCGAGGAGTGAGGGTGGCGCTGCTCTGTCTGTGAGGGAGTGAGACCGGCTGTTTCTGACGTTGCAGCGACCGAAATCCGGCCGTGTAACGACTACGTGGATGGTGGGTACGTCGGCGTGAACACGTCCGCCAGCTCGGATTCGTTCGCGGTCGCGTTGATCGTCACGCTCTGGTGATCCTTGAGCACCCGGCTACCCGGACCGCCCAGCGGGTCCACGACCAGTCCGATGTCCACCGAATCGCCGACGCCCAGCTCAACCGCGGCGGTGTCGATCCCCGCGTCGTACTGTGGCTGGCGCTGTCGGCCGTCGCCTTTCAGTGCCCCGACGTCGCCGTTGAAGTTCGCCAGGCTGATCGCGCATGCACTCTCCGTGTCCTGCCAGGAGCCGACGAAGAACGCGTGGGACTTGCTCCCGTTGCGGCCGCCCTGTTCGAGCATCCAGAGATACACTGTCTGTGTCCCCTGGTTCTCGACGCGGAACAGGTCCTCGAAGACGGTGACCGCGTTCGCGTTCACGCCGTCGCCCAGTACGTCGCTGTTGCTGTCGGACATGTCGACGGTCAGCTGCCCGTCGTCGATCTATACGTACTCCGCATTGGGACTGTTCGGGACCGGGACGAGACGCAGAAACGCGTTCGCGTCGGCCGCGACGTCGACCGAGACCGTGCGGTCGGCACTGACGCTCGTGAACGCACCGGTGCCGAGCGCCGCGCTCGCACTCGCTGTGGCTGCCCCCAACCCGAAGAGGGGTCGTCGTCGTTTCATCGTTCTGTCCCCACCTACGGGGAAGACCCACCGGCGGAATCGAACCGCTGTGTGCCAGCGTGGGAGACACCTGTCGCACTATTCGAGTCTCGCAGCGACCAGCAGTCCGGTCGGGTTCCCGTTCGAACCGGTCAGGTTAGTGACCTCGGCTCGCAGGGTGTGGGTCCCGGCGTTGACCGACTGCGTGGGGATATCGGACCGGAGTGGGTCGAACGCCTCCTCGCCAGAGTAGCCCCCGATTGAACTCTCGTCAAGGAAGAACTCGACGGGGTTGTCCGCGCCGTACTCTTCGATCACGAGGTCGCGGCTCCCCGCGTCGACCTCGAAGTCGAGTTCGTAGACGTAGGGGACCTCATCGTCCGCCGGGTCGCTCTCCAGGCCCCCTGTTCCGAAGGGGTCGACCCAGTTGGCCTGATTTGAGGTATCCCACGCGCTCGGCGGGTCGGTGATGACTTGCGCGTCGCGCGTGTCTGAGAGGGTCGGACCGCTCGTCACTTTCCAATTTGCTGTCCCTGTGTCGAGTCGCCGCGCACTCGGCTCGGGCGGGAACGCCGGTTCGCCGCAACTGGCCTCGGCGTCGGCGTGGACGAGCATCTGGTGTTCACCATCCTCGTCAACAGGCTGGAAGAGGTTTTGGAATTCGTCGGGGTCGATGCCCTGCGTTCGTGCGACGAGGCCGACGCAGATACACTGGCCTGTGTCGAGGCAGATCGCGTTGTCTGCCCCCGTGACTGGCGCGTTCTGCGTGCTGTCTCGGTACAACGACACGGCGTCATCACCATTATCGTTCTCAACAGGATTGGTCTCGAGCCAGACACCAACGGACTGAGTGCCCTGGTTGCAGATCTCGAAGACATCGTGGATCACGGTCGTAGCGTCGGGATTGAGCCCCGATCCAGCGACGTTGTTGTTCGAGTCCGAGAGATTCAGCGTCATTGTACCAGAGTCCGCCCCAGTCACGTAATCTCCGTTCTGCCCCTCCGGGCATGGGGCTAAACGAAGCAAGGCGTTAGCGTCACTGGCGACTGAAATCGAGACGTTTCGCTCGGCGCTGACGCTGGTAAACGCACCCGATCCCATCGTTAGGGCCCCACCAGCACTGAGCGTCCCGAGTGCGGCCAGTACGTTGCGTCGTTTCATATGTTACCCCACCTACGGGGAAGACCCACCGGCGGAATCGAACCGCCGAGATGCCAGCATGGGTGGGCGTGTGCACCACGCCCGACGCGCGTTGTCAGTCGAGATTGCCGCCGACTCTCTCGGCGACAACCGTCAGCGTCTCGTCGTATTCGCCAAGTCCTTGATCGCCTGATTCGAGATACAATCCCATATTGAACGATTGCCCGGTGCCAAGGGTGACCCCGTTGCTTTGCGACGTGAGTAGGGTGTCTGGATCGCCACTATCGAAGATAGATATCTGTTCTAGCGTCCCGTCGTACTCGCTGTAGACAGTGACAGGTTGCGTCCCCTGGTTCCGGAGAACCGCGAGGTTACTGAATCGGTATTTGGAATCTTTACCGATCCCCTCTGGATCTGTACCCGCTATTTGATCCTCTTCAGGGCCCGGGATTCGAAACACAGCTTGTTTGTTACCGGACCCGAGGTTTACCAAGCTTGACCGTCCAGCGACCCCTTCTGCCTCAGCGTCAATGACGAGGAGTGCTGTGTCGTCGTCAGCAACCTCGACAGTAATGCTTCGATCGGCGCTGACGCTAGTGAATGCACCGCTACCAAGCACTGTCGCACTGGCAGCGGCGGTTGTACCCAGACCGAAGACGAACGCCCTTCGTTTCATTACCGGTCACCCCATAGAGTTGGGGAATATTACGCCCGCCAGTCGGCGTTTTCAAGGTCGTCCTGGACATCGAAGTCGGGATCGTCTTCAGGGCTATCGTATTGGTCCACATCATCGTATTCCCCGAGGTTTCTAAGATACACCTCTTTCGGAGTGGCAGCCTGAATAGTAAGACTACCGTCAACATCACTGAGATCTTCACCGCCGCCGTAAAATCCGACATCTGTGAGCGACTCGCCCGGTTTAAGATACAACAAGTCATCTCGCGGACCCCCAAGGGGCGGATTACCGGACTGGCTCCCAACACCTAGACCAGTGTCTGGCCGATCATTCCCGTAGTTATCGGCGAAGAATCCCCAGTCGTCGGGCTGGTCCTCGATCCAGACGAGGACGCCTTGCGTGCCTTGATTCGTGATGTCGAACAGACGCCGGAAAATCGTCGTAGCATCGTCGTTAACGCCTGCTGGATCTTGACCGAGGTTGTCATTGCTACCGGAAACGTCAATCCCGATAACGTTCCCCTCTTTCGTGACGTAATCACTATTTGCTGATTCTGTCTTTTTGAGTGCTAACAGAGCATCTGAGTCATCAGCCACTGAAACAGTGATATCCCGGTTAGCACTCACACTCGTAAACGCGCCACTTCCAATTGCAGCTGCCCCACCGGCAGCGAGCGATCCCATTCCGAGCAGGAATTTGCGTCGTTTTGTCATGGTTGGTCTACCTCGTGTCCGCACGCCCCCGAACCCCACCTACTTCGACACCGACCGTTCGGCGTCACCGGCCTGATCGTGGTCCCGGGGCGCGCTTGTGCAAGACCAGTGGCCCTTCCCACCTTGTATTGACCCGCTTGACCGATCCGATATCGGTGTCTGAAACCTCGGATTACTCCCTTTGAAGCCGGATCGAGCCGTCCAAAGGGTCCCTGAAATCACTCTTTGAATGGGCGAATTAACCAGCCCCGTATCATTCCGTGGATGAGAGGATAACATCAAGCAAATAGTTAAAAAAACCACTAGAAACAGAGGTAGGCGACCGTTTATCGATTTCGAATATCCCACCGTCCCATACCTTTTTGTTCGATTAGGTAGATGTGTCTGACGCGTAGGTGGGCCTTAATGGCAAGCAAACCGGAGGCAGTTACAGCCTCACGAGACGAGCAACCCGTCGCACGTGTGGGGACGGACGACGGGGCAGAGGGAAAGGACGAACGCGACGCGCCAGGGCCGGATGGGGCGACGCTCTCCAGGGACGACGCGTTCGAGATACTCAGCAACCGTCGGCGTCGGTTCGCGCTGCATCACCTCCAGCACAACGGCGAGCGTGCGGAGCTGGGCGACCTCTCCGAGCACGTCGCCGCCTGGGAGAACGACAGTAACGTCCAGGAGATCTCCGCGAGCGAGCGCAAGCGCGTCTACACCTCTCTCCAGCAGTTTCACCTGCCGAAGATGGACGACAAGGGCGTCATCGAGTTCGACGACCGCGAGGGCGTGGTCGAACTCACGCCCGCCGCCGAACAGATGGACGTCTATCTCGAGGTCGTCGAAGGCAACGACGTCCCCTGGAGCCAGTACTATCTCGGGCTCTCAGCGGTAAATATCGGCCTGCTCGTCGCCGCCATGGCCGGGACCTACCCGCTCCGACTGGTTCCGGACGGCGGCTGGGGACTATTCGTCGCGACGACCTTTTTCGTCTCTGCGCTCGTCCATACGTACTACAGTCGTACCGAAATGCGACTCGGTGACTCCGAGAGCCCGCCCGAAGTGGAGGACTGATATGAACCGCCGCTGGGTGTACGGCGCGCTACTCGCACTCGCCGTGGTCTTACTGCTCGGTACAGGCGGCTTCAGTGCCATCTCTGCCGACCGCGGCGTTTCCGTCGCCGTAACGGGCAACGACGATGCCTATCTCGGCTACGAGACTGAGTGCCAAGACGGGACACTCAATATAACGATCACCAACCGGTTCGACGAAACGCTCACGGACGGTTCGGTCACGGTCGACGGGAACGAAACGGAGCTACCCGAGATCAAACCGAGCGAGAGCGCGACTGTCACGTTCGACGTGTCCGCGTCGGACGGCCAGACCATCGAACCGGGCGATCCAGTGACTGTCGAGGCCAGTGGATCGGGAATTTCGGTCGAACTTGACCGCACCGTTCCCGAGCAGTGTTGAGAGGACAAATCAGTCCGATCGAGAACCCCCCGTCGGACGGAAAAAGCAGTTACGACGACTCTTCGGCGAGGTCAAGCACGTCGTCGAAAAAGCCGAGCGAGTCGTGTGGTCCGGGGTTCGCTTCGGGATGGTACTGGCGGGTGATGATCCCCAGCTCCTCGTTTTCGAGGCCTTCGGGCGTGTCGTCGTTGACGTTGATCTGCGTGACGTCGAGATTATCGCCGGGATCGGCCACGGTGTAGCCGTGGTTCTGGGTCGTCATCACGACCTGGTCGGTCCGCAGGTCACGGACGGGCTGGTTGACCCCGCGGTGGCCGAACTCCATCTTCTCGGTCTCGCCGCCGAGCGCGCTGGCGACGACCTGCTGACCCAGGCAGATCCCCGCGATCGGTACGTCCCCGACGTAGGTGTCGACGACCTCGCCCGCCTGCTCGAAGTTCTCGGGATCGCCGGGTCCGTTCGAGATGAAAAGCAGGTCCGGATCGACCGCCTCGATATCGTCCTCGGTCGCGTCGTAGGGCAGGACGTGCACCTCGGCGTCGCGCTCGACCAGCGACTCGATGATCGACCCCTTGGCGCCGCAGTCGACGAGCGCGACCCGCTGGCCGTCGCCGCCCTCGTTGTAGACGACCGGCTCCTCGACGCTGACCTGCGCGCCGATGTCCCGGTGCTCGGACATGTGCTTGCACTGCTTGAGCTGTTCGAGGGCGTCTTCTTCGGTCGCGTCCGGGCCGGCTGCGATCCCGCATTTCATCGCTCCCTCATCGCGAATCTCGGTTACGATGTCCCGTGTGTCGAGATGATCGACCGCGGGCACGCCCTCACCGTCGAGCCACTCGGCGACGTCGTCGGTCAACTCGCGGGCGACGACGGCGTTGGGCTGGACCCGGTCGGACTCGAATCGCTCCTCGCGGACCCCATAGTTGCCGATCAGCGGGTACGAGAACGTCAGGATCTGCTCCTCGTAGGAGGGATCGGTCAGACTCTCCTCGTAGCCGGTGTAGGCGGTCGTGAACACCAGCTCCCCGTTGGCTGTTCCGGGAGCGCGTGCGCGCGCCTCGACGATACGTTCTCCTTCGAGCGCCACGTAGGCGTCAGTCATTACGAGATGCGTATGTGAGACCGGCAGATAAGCGTTGCTTTCGAAGCTCCGTTACGAAATTCGTAATACTCAAGTGACGACCACGGGAAGGTACACACCTCGATGGACGAACTGGACCGGGAAATCCTCGGAATCCTCCGTGAGGACGCCCGGACACCGTACACGGAGATCGCCGACGACGTGGGAACCTCGGAGGGAACCGTCCGGAATCGGGTCGAGCAACTGATCGAGGACGGCGTGATCGAGCGCTTCACCGTCGCGACCCGGACGGGTAACATCAAGGCGATGATCGAGCTACGCGTGGACGTCAACGTCGACACCACGGGCGTCAGCGAGCGCCTAGCGGAGTGGCACGAGGTGGACTTCGTCTGGCAGGTCGGCGGCGAAGAGGACATCGTTCTCATCGTCGACTGTGCCGATACCGCCAGCGTGAACGACCTCATCACACGGGCCAGAGAGTTAGAAGAGGTCGTAAACACGAAGACGAGGCTAATCCTCGACGAGCGCGTTGGGTGAGCGATAGCGAACCAACGCGAAGATTCGAGGATTCGTCGAGCGTGGCTAATCCTCGACGAGCGCGTCGGGTGAGTAGCGGGACGCCGAACGAGATGAGCGATCCCGAAACAGCGAGTGGCGAGATTACGACCGGACCCACGACGTTACAGCGACAGCGACGGCCACAACGAGCGTGATGCCGACGAACGTCACGAGGTCGATCCGCGATCCCAGCCCGGCGATATCGACGTAGAGGACGGCCAGCAGTAACACGACCGTGAGTCCAAAGCCAGCAATCCCATCGAGGAGGCTCCGGGCTGTTGGTCCGAAACGACTGTATCGCCAGCCGACCAGCACCGCAGCCCCGGCTCCTGTCAGGAGGCCGACCGGGAGACCGACGATAGCCGAGAACTCGTAGGGCAGTGTCTCGATCAGGAAGACTGCGACCAGGAGCGCGACCGTGATGCCGGTCCCGAGCGCGGCCAACGTCGTTCGGGTACCCATGCCAGATCGTTCGGCGGCCACGGGGGTATATCTACGGGGAAAGGAGTTCATTTTATATTCGGTCCGCACGGGCGTTCACCTATGCGAGAAACCGTCAACACCGACGACGCACCGGCCGCGGTCGGGGCCTACAGCCAGGCGACGGAAACGGACGACCTGGTATTCACCGCGGGTCAGATCCCGCTCACGCCCGAGGGTGATCTGCTCGATCACGCCGATATCGACGTGCAGACCGAGCAAGCGCTGGAGAACGTCGAAGCCATCCTCGAAGCGGCGGGGTCGAGCATGGACGACGCCCTGAAGATCACAGTCTACCTGACCGACATCGAGCAGTTCGAGACGATGAACGACGTCTACGAGACGTTCTTCGAGGCGGATCCGCCGGCACGTAGCGCCGTCGAGGTCGCTTCCCTGCCGAAAGGCGTCGACGTAGAGATCGAGGCTGTCGCGGCGAAGTGACATGAATCCACAGCGTCGAGGTGCCGTCCTGTGGGGACTGGTCGCCGCGCTCGCCTTTCTGGTGTTGCTGCAGGGATACGAGCTGTTGGCCGACCAGCGCACTACCCTTCTCGTGAAGTTCGGTGTCGCGGCCGCCGTCGGACTCGTGGCTGCAGCGACGACGTGGTCGCTCGCGCCCCGCTTGTCACGGATCTGACGGTACTCTCCGACGGTACCAGTGCCGAACACTTATCCAGTCCCATCGCATAACGTCGGCTATGCAACACGTGAAGATTCCGCAGGACCGGATCGGTGTGCTCATCGGTGAGGGGGGTGAGACGATGCGCGAGATCGAGTCCAGGGCGGAGGTCCGCCTGGACATCGACAGCGAGAGCGGCGCGGTCAAAGTCGAGTCCGTTGGCGACCCGGTGACGGCCCTGAAAGGGCCGGATATCGTGAAGGCGGTCGGTCGCGGGTTCGCTCCCGACGACGCGATGGCGCTGCTCGAGGACGATCTCATGCTGTTCGATATGATCGATATCGACGAGGTCGCTCGCAACAAGAAAGACCTCAAGCGGATCAAGGGCCGGCTGATCGGCGAGAACGGCCGGACCCGGGAACTGATGGAGGAACTCTCCGGCGCGTCGGTGTCGATCTACGGATCGACCTTCGGCATGATCGGTGATCCCGAACAGGTCGAGGCCGCCCGTGAGGCCGCCGAGATGATCATCGAGGGGGCACCCCACGGATCGGTCTACTCGTTCCTCGAACGCAAGCACAACGAGATGAAACACAAGGGCATGGACTACCACCAGTTCACCGGGTGATCGCGGATCAGTCCCGCTCTCCTCAGACGCAGCGACCGGTCACACGCGCCAGCCCGCGTCTGACGCCCGTGTGACGCTTCTTTCGACGTATTTCGCTCGTTTGGATGGGGAAATGATATGTCCTCGCACCGCAAACCACACCATGATAACCGCCACAGGGGGTAGATAGTGACCGAAAACTCCGATTCCGCCGTCGACGTCACTCGCTCGGACGGTCAGCGCGTCGGCGACGTGGTCGAGCGGTTGCGCGAGATGCGCGAGGAGGACCAGGACCGCGCGGAATCGCCGTCAGAGGGGGTATTACTCGATCAGCTTGCGGAGGTCAGGGAACGGCTGCTTTCCTTTGGCCGAGCGATCGGCGGCGAGCCCGAGGAAGTGACGGACCTGCCCTTTACCGAAGAAGCTAGTCTCTCGCGGATGCCCGAACCGCTGTACGTCCGCCACGACACCGAGATGCTCAATCAGGTCACTGCCTGGCTGTTGCAGGACCAGCATATCGGGCTGGTTAGCCCCTACGGCACGGGCAAGACAGCCTTCAGAGAAATCGTCCGCCGAGACCTGGGCAAGCACGACGGCTACGTGCTGGCGTATCTGGACAACCCACGGGAGACGACACCACGGAAACTGTACGCGACGCTGCTGAACGCGGCCGCCGAGGCCGGCTACGCGATCGATCCCGAGGAGTACGAACAGGTTCGGGACGGCGTCCCCTGGGTCACCGAGGAGGCCAAGGCCGCTGTGCGGGACGTCGTCACCGAGATCCGCGAGTCGGGCAAGACACTCCTCTTGTTGGTCGACGAAATCGAGGTCCTGCCCGAGGGGCTGCTCTCGACGTTGCAGGTCGCCGGCGACATGGGCGTGCGCCTGTTTTTGATGGGGACGCCGGAAGGCAAGCGTCGGATCGCGGAGCTACGTGGGACGCTGGGGTCGCGGCTGCGCTATTACGAGGGGATCGACCCCTTCGAGCCCTCGGACATCGCGGAATACGTGGGCCGGTCGCTGGCGTATTTCCGCGGCGAGGAGTACGACGGGTCGTTCCCCGATCTCTTTACGCGGGAGGCGATCCGGGACATCCACGAGCGGACCGAGGGCAACCCGCGCGAGGTTCGCATCGAGTGTCGCGAGCTGTTCATACGTGCGGCCTTTGTCTGGTATCGGACCGGCCAGGACGTAGAGCGTATCCAGATCACGCCGGAACTCCGAACGCGTCGGTTCGGGATGGAATACTGATCGGCCTGCACCCGAATCGAAACGCCGTTCTTTCGCTGGTTCCGAGTTGTCCGTATGAGTTCCGGGCAGCGCCGTGGCACGCTCGCGGTGATCCTGGCCTCGGCGACGCTGACGGTGATGGCGGGCGCGATCATCGGCCCAGTCGTCCGACAGATCCAGCTCGGCGTGGGCGTCTCCGAGTCGCTCGCGGGACTCATCATCACGACCCACGGCGTGTTGATCGTCATCGTCAGTCCGATCGCGGGGCTGCTCGTCGACCGCGTGGGACCGCGCCGCCCCTACGTGTTCGGACTGTTGCTGTATGGCATCGGCGGCGGCGCGGGCGTGTTCGTCGATTCCTTTGTCCCCCTGCTTGCCTCACGAGTCGTTCTCGGTGTCGGCGTCGCGTTCGTCTACACGGGCGTGACGGTCCTGCTCTACACGCTGTATGCGGGCCAGCGGATGGAGCGCGCGCTCGGCCTCCGGAGCAGTGCCAACAGCGCCGGCGCGGCGGTCTGGCCGCTGGTCGGCGGCGCGCTGGGAACGCTTACCCTACAGGTGCCGCTTTTGGGCACGCTCACCTGGCAGACTCCCTTCGCCGTCTATTTCGTCGCGATCCCGCTGGGGCTGGCCGCGATCGTGGCGATCCCTGAAACTGAGCACGGCGGTCGGTCGGGCTCGACCGGTCGTACTCGATTCGAACGGCTCCGGGAGTTTCTCGCCGTCTTTCGGGACGTGCCGGCCATTCCGGCGGTGTATCTGTTGTATTTCGGCGCGAACCTCCTGCTGTACGCGATCGTCGTCTTCTACCCGCAGCTGCTCGCGGAATTCGGGATCACCTCGTCGGGCATCGTCGGGATCTATCTGGCGGTCAACGGTGCGGCCGGCGGCGTCTCGGCCGTGCTGTACGACCGCCTCTTGGGGCTGACTGACCGACACACGCTCGTGCTCGCGGCGTTTGCACTGTGGGTCGGCGGTCTCGGGGCCGCGACCGTCGCCGCCTCGCCGCTGGCCGCGCTCGTCCCGGTCGTCTGCTTCGGACTCGGGCTCGGGCTGGTCTTTCCCTCGTCGTTCGCCTGGATCGAAGCGCTCGCGCCGTCGGATCGCCAGGGCTCTCTCAGCTCGTATCTCGCGTCGGCGGGGTATCTCGGCCAGTTCGCCGCGCCGATCGTCTTCGGTGTCGTTCTCAGCCTGAGTGGTATCCGCGGTGTGTTCGCGAGTGCGGCACTTGCGGCGCTTGCGGCGTTCGCTATCTTCGGTTTCCTGCTGGTCCGGCGCGAACAGTCCGGCCGCCCGTCCTGACACGCGAGCGAGGCGGGACGGCCCGCGCGGTCCTGAACTGTTATCAGTTCTCTGTCACGGCCTCCCCGACAGCGCGGCCGGCCCGTTCACAGGCGGTACAAGGCGGATGCCTCGACCCTTGAGGTCGGGGAGGACAGCGCGGAACCGAGTTCCGCGGGCCGTGCGAGCGGGCCTGCGGCCCGCGAGCAGAAGCCGACAACCGATGAAACAAACCACGCCACAATGGCAGGCCGACTCCCAAACATATAATTAATACCAACTGTATGTGTGAAAATTCAGTGGAATGCCGTCGTACCGCCGTCATCAAACTCGACACTCCCGAAGGAGCAGACGCCTCCCTCCGAGAGACGGTCGAGCAGTTCAAACACTGCGCCAACACCGCGAGTGAGTGGTGCTGGCACGGCGACGACGGCTACCACGTCACCTCGAAAGCGAAAGCCGAACGCGCCCTCTACGACCGACTCCGCGACGAAACCGACCTTACCGCGAATCTCGTCCAGAAGGGGATTCGCAGGGCAGTCGAAGCCGTCAAAAGTGGAGTTGAACACCTCAAACGTGGCGAAAACACGTCGCAACCGCACTTCTCGGCGGACAGCGCGGTGTACGACAAGCGGAGCGCGACGTTCCACCGCGACCATGTTTCCCTCTCGACCGTAGACGGGCGCGTCGAGTGCGACTACATTCTCCCCGACGACTCGGAGACACCGCCGACGAAGTATGTCTCCGACGAGGACTTTGAGTTTCGGATGGCGCACTTGCAGTACCGCGACGGTGACTGGTATCTCCATGCGTCGATGCGAAAGGTCGAAGCGGACGAGGAACCGTCTGAATCCGAATCCAAGCACAGAACAGTCCTTGGTGTGGATTTGGGCGTCAACAACCTCGCCGTTGCTTCGACTGGGCGATTCTGGTCGGCAGACGAGTTCAACCACTGGCGACGAGAATACGAGAAACGCCGTGGCTCGCTTCAACAGTGTGGTTCTCGCTACGCCCACGAAAACATCGAGTCAGTCGGACAGAAAGAGTATGGGCGGTTCGAGATACACCTGCACACGGTAGCGAACGAACTTATCGAGGAAGCCGTCGAGAACGACTGTTCACACATCGTGTTCGAGGACTTGACCCACATTCGGGAGAACATCCCTGAGGCGACGTGGCAACACGTCTGGGCGTTCCGACGCCTCTACGAGTACGTCGAATACAAAGCCAAAGAACACGGCGTCGAAGCCGTACAGGTTGACCCGCGCAACACCTCGAAGCGATGCTCGACGTGTGGGTTTACTCACGACGATAACCGTAACGGGGAGTCGTTCGAGTGTCAGCAGTGTGGGTATGAGAACCACGCTGATTACAACGCTTCCAAGAACATTGGTTTGCAGTATCTCCGTCGTCCCCAGAAATCTTCGATTTCTGGTGTGCGAACGAGACGCTCCGCGTCTCGTCAACGTCGGCAAAACGCAGGCGACGGAGGCGCACCGGTAGATGTGTGCCTGAATCGCGGGACGCTGAACGTGAGCGGGGAGTACGTACCCCCTGCCTCTATTGAGGCATAGAACGGGAGTCCACGCGAAAGCCTCGGGGTCGTACGGAAATCTTCGATTTCCGTGATGAGCGTGGGACGAAGTCTCTCGAACCACTTGACTCCGAAGCGATTTACGCTGCCAGCGGTAGCACGACGAATGCCGCATACGATAGTGCAGTCGCAACCGATGGCCCGATAATCCAGAAGGCCACGAACCGGACGACGGCCCTGCGGTCGAATAACTCAGTCGCGTCCTGTACGTATTCGGGGTCTTCGTCGCCGGCGCTCGATACGTCCGCTGGGGTCTCGGCTGTCACCGCGTCCACGGCAATGTCTGCCTCCAGGTTGCCCCGGATCATATCAGCCGCCGAGGTCGGTCTGGTCGCTCGCCCCCATCCGAGTCCGACGATACACATCACCGTCGAGAGAGCCAGGCTCATCGGGATCCCCAGTGACGACGCGATCGTCGTGATACTGGCGGCCACGACCATCACGATCATCGCCGCCAGGAGGGGGAGATCAGTGAGGTCGTTGCCGACTGATTCCATCGTCCGACGGGCGATCGTGAACGCACCGAGACCGATCGCGACTGTACCCAGTCCAACACCGCCTTCGACGCCGATCAGTCCGCCACCGACGAGCGGTGCGACCGCGTTTGCGACGTTGCTCGCCCCTGCACTGAACGCCATATAACAGGCGATTACCAGCACGATGGCCGTACTGGCTACCTCACGCGGTGTCGTTCCTGGTCCCAGGGCCGGGCGGGGGATCACCCCGGACCGATCGAGCGTGAGCAGCGGCCCGTCTGACTGGTCAAGTGCGATCCGCTGGTCTAGATACGCGTAGAGATACCGACCGATGACGGCACCGAACCAGAAGCCCACGACCGGTGCGATGAGCCACCAGACCATAATCGAGCCGACGACTGCATAATCAAGTTGGCCTGTCGCCAGACCCAGTCCAGCGATTGCCCCGACAGCCGTCATTGAGGTCGAAACTGGGACGCCGTAGAGGTTTGCTAACAACATTCCCAGGCCGATAAAGAACAGTACGACAACGCTTGCCTCGGCCGAGAACGCCGTTTTGGGCACGAGATCTCCGCCGAGCGTATCGATCACGTTCCGACCGACAGTCCAGCCCCCAAGGAACACGAAAAACGTCATCAGTGCCGCGGCGGCGGTCTTGTTGATGATGTCAGCGCCGACCGGTGGCCCCCAGGCAACACCTGTCGATGAGCCTCCGATGTTGAACCCGACAAAAATTGCGGCCGCAATAGCGATCAGGAGGATAGCAGAAACCATAGGGTAAGTTATGCTACTTTCGCAGATAGAAGTTCTGTTTCGCCTGTCTCTCGACCGCTGTTTTATCCCTGATTCCCACGTAGATATGATATGGTATCCCAGATACTCGTCCCGATGGATGACTCGGAGATGGCGACACGAGCGCTCGATCACGCCCTTACGATTCACCCCGACGCGGAGGTCACTGTGCTTCACGTCGTCGGGAATCCGTCGCCGATGATGGGCAAGGCGATGGGGCTGGCGATGGAGGACAACCTCGAACAGGCCGCAGAAGAGCACGCGTCGGAGATCTTCGAGCACGCCCGTGAGATCGCCCAGTCTCACGACACCGAGATCGAAACAGATGTCGCGTGGGGCAGTCCAGCGAAAGTCATCGTCAAGCGGGCCGAATCGTTCGACGCCGTCGTACTCGGGAGTCACGGGGGCTCGATTGCCGACCGGCTCTTCGTCGGAAACGTCGCCCAGACTGTCTTTCGTCGATCGCCCGTTCCCGTGACCGTCGTCCGGTAGGCGATCCGGAGAGGAAACGTCGATCGTCTCGCTGACCGAGACCGAAGTCGTCTTTTCGGTCCCTGTCCGACAAGTATTCGATGGACGGTTCCCGACCGCTTCGCGTCCTCGCGATCGAAGGCACGGCCTGGGCGGCCTCAGCCGCGGTCTTCGAGACGAGCGACCCGACCCGCCCTGACGACGAGCGCGTCGAGATCTACACCGACGCCTACGAACCCGACAGCGGCGGCATCCACCCCCGTGAGGCCGCTGAACACATGCACGAAACGATCCCCGAAGTGGTCGCGAAAGCCCGCGAGACGGCTCGCGAGTGGGCCGAGGAGTCCGGTGGGGTGGACGCGGACCCCCACGACGGAGACGCCCGACAACCCAGCGACGACGACCGACGATCGCGGGAGGCGTCGCCGATCGACGCCGTCGCGTTCTCGCGGGGCCCCGGACTCGGCCCCTGCCTGCGGATCGTCGGCACGGCCGCTCGCGCCACGGCCCAGCGCTTCGGCGTGCCACTGGTCGGCGTCAATCATATGGTCGCTCACTTGGAGATCGGTCGTCACCGCTCGGGGTTCGACTCGCCGGTCTGTCTGAACGCTTCCGGCGCGAACGCGCACATCCTGGGCTACCGCAACGGACGCTATCGCGTGCTCGGGGAGACGATGGACACCGGCGTCGGCAACGCGATCGACAAGTTCACCCGCCATCTCGGCTGGTCCCATCCCGGCGGTCCCAAAGTCGAGCAACGCGCGAGAGACGGGGCGTTCGTCGATCTCCCCTACGTCGTCAAGGGGATGGACTTCTCGTTTTCCGGGATCATGAGCGCCGCAAAGCAGGCCGTCGATGACGGCGAGGCCGTCGAGGACGTGTGCTTTGGCCTGCAGGAACATATCTTCGCGATGCTGACCGAAGTGAGCGAGCGGGCGCTGTCGCTGACCGGGAGCGGCCAGCTCGTCCTCGGCGGCGGCGTGGCCCAGAACGACCGGCTCCGGGAGATGCTGCGGGAGATGTGCGACCAGCGCGGCGCGGACTTCTATGCCCCCGAGCCGCGGTTCCTGCGGGACAACGCCGGGATGATCGCGGTGCTCGGCGCGAAGATGTACGAGGCGGGCGACACGATCTCGATCGAGGACTCGGCTATCGACTCGAACTTCCGGCCCGATCAGGTGCCGGTCACCTGGCGCGAGGCGGACGACTGGACCGCCGACGGCGACAGCGTCCGCCTCGACGACGCGGCCGTCCAGGGGGCGGAGGCGACCGTCACGATCGAGGACGGGACCGTCTACAAGCGCCGGAATCCACGCGCCTATCGTCACGACCGGCTCGATTCGCGCCTGCGCCGCGAGCGAACCCGTCTGGAGGCCAGGCTCACCAGTCAGGCCCGCCGCGTCGGCGTCCCGACGCCGGTCGTCGAGGACGTCGATCCCGACCGTGGACGCCTCGTCTTCGAGCACGTCGGTGACCGCGATCTCCGGGCGAATCCGACCGAGAGTCGCGTCAGAGCGGTCGGTCGCCATCTCGCGACGATCCACGACGCCGGGTTCGTCCACGGCGATCCGACCACCCGGAACGTCCGTCTCTCGGCCGATCGGACGTATCTCATCGACTTCGGGCTGGGCTATTTCACCGACGATCCCGAGGACTACGCGATGGATCTCCACGTCTTCGATCAGTCGCTGACCGGGACGGCCGACGACAGCGACTCGCTGATCGCGGCCGCTCGCGAGGCCTATCGTGCTAGCAGTTCGGATCCCGGCCCCGTGCTCGACAGCCTCGAGGCGATCGAGGGGCGCGGCCGGTATCAGTAGCGCTTGCCGCTCTCAGGTCAGTAATTCTTCGAACAGCGCCAGTAGATCCGTCGGCGTCCCCGCGAGCCCGTCGCCGTCGACAGCTCGGATGGACAAACGACTTAGTGTGTGCCCACCTACACCAGGGTATGACGGACAAGCCACAGTCCGGCGAGATATTCGGTGTGCCGTACAACTTCGACCGACCGAGTCTGAAACGGCTGCTGTCCGCCTACTGGCAGCCTGGCGAGAGTATGCTCGTCGAGAAACCGTTCGGCGTCGGCTACACGCTGAACCTCGCAAACTGGCGGTCCTGGATCGTGCTGGCGACCGCTGGCGTCCTGCTTTATCAGGAAACCGGCGGCGATGACGACCACGAGGCGGAGTCCGACGAGGAACCCGTCGAGGTCATCGTCGACTGACTACAATAGGTCCCGCAGTACTGTCCCGAACCCGACGGCACCCACAAAAAACGACACGAGCCCGCCGATTCCCGTGATGGCGAGCCCGCCGTTGATCCCCGCGGCGACGACGAGTGCCACGAGCCACCCGTCCTCGTGACCGACCAGGCTATCGGCGATCGCCAGAAACGCGATGGCCGCGCCGATCGCCCAGAGGGCGATCGCGAGCACGAGCAGCGCGACTGCAACCGGGACGCCGACAATCGTAATGAACAGCAGCAGCGACAGAAGCAACAGCGCGACTAGCGATATCACTCCGTAGACGAACGCGCCGACGACGTTCTCGCGTATCTCGCCGATCCGTCCCTCGGTGTAGTCGGGGGCGAGCGCTACCAGGATTGCCCCCACCAGCAACGTCGTCAGGAACGCGCTTGCGGCCCCACTCCCGAGGCTGAACGCGATATCGATGCCGCCGGGATCGGGCGGATCGAACGACTGGAGGGCCACCGTGTGTAGACTCATGGTAATATATCACAATCGATCGAGAAAAGTCCTGCGACGCGGACGTGCGGTTTCGATCGCACGATCGCTGACATATAAATATTCGAAGGACGACGAAACAGCCATATGCGTCGTCGAAGGTTTCTCACTGTAACAGGGAGTTCACTCGCCGCCATCGCGGGTTGTGTCGGCGACGAGACGCCGGACGAAACACAGACGGAGACGGATACACAGACGGTGCCGGATACACAGACCGCCACCGAGACCACCGAACCCACGCTGACACCGGACGGTACCGAGCAGCCGGCGGATGTCGTTGCCGCCGGCGAGTTGCTCGTTTCGGATATGCACGCCGGCCGATTCGAGGCGGCAGTCGAGCGGTTTCGCTCGGACGCCCAGTCTGCCATCTCAGCGGGACGACTCGAAGAGATCTGGCTCGGCTACACGGCTGTCGGTGGCTCGTACCAGGGCGTTGCCGACACGGAGGAAACCGTCCAGTCCGGGTTCGACGCCGTCGACCTGTCGCTGGAGTTCGACCGGGGGACCCACGTCCTGCGAGTGCTCGCCGACGATCAGGACGCGCCCGCAATCGTCGGTATCTTCGTCAACGACGAGTACAGCAGGCCCGAATACGTCGACCCGAACGCGTTCCGGGCCGAGGAAGCGACGGTCGAAACTGACGACTGTCTCATGGACGGCGAAGTGACGATTCCCGCGGAAGGCGACAGCGTCCCCGGAGTCGTTCTCGTCCACGGCAGCGATCCGAACGGCGCGGCGGATATGGATCTCACCACTGGCGGATCGAAACCGTTCAAGGACCTCGCGGACGGACTCGCG
>Ga0207813_100501_pt1 | contig 21054 bp, 16 predicted proteins | sample A23E3SouthBayCA_2_FD_187730 | JGI IMG/M metagenome (GOLD analysis project Ga0207813, IMG submission 187730) | Aerobic enrichment media microbial communities from Eden Landing Ponds, California, USA - A23 E3 (4) (SPAdes) | ecosystem: Environmental > Aquatic > Marine > Unclassified | place... | reverse complement strand
TCAGCTACGCCGAGAGCTGTTTCGGAAACCCGGCCGAGATGCTCTCAAACACGCTGTTCAAGCAACGCTGTGAAATCAACAATGTGCTACGGATGAGCGTATCAAGGATAACCTGGGTTGAAAAACGTGTCTCGGTTCGTGATTCTGAGATACCTGTGCGGGTATTTGAAAAGACGAAAATCGCAAGAGCTAATTGACCAGATTGGATTTCTTATAATGAATGACGGCTCCTGCTCTAGTCATTTCCCTTGATACAGAACTAGCGTGGGGAGCTCAGGGGCTGGAATCTACCCTAGGACTTAGCTCAGATGGAACAAACGAACGGAAAAAAGTGGATTCCCTGCTTAAGCTCTTTTCCGAATATGATGCCCGAGTGACTTGGGCGATCGTCGGTCATTTGTTTTTCGAAGGGTGTAACGGGGATCATCCGGAACTGGAAGGTAATAATTATCCTCCAAATTGGTGGACCTCGGATCCGGGGACTGACGTTGATAGGGACCCACTCAGGTATGCGCCTGATCTCGTCGATAAAATACTGTCCGCACCTAATCGTCACGAGATCGGATCCCACACGTTTTCACATAGCCTTTGGGGACATGGTCCCATCAACGCCACCACAATCAAGGCCGAACTTGCTTTAACGAATAAAGTGGCGAACAGATCCGGCATCTCCATCGAGTCAATTACCTTCCCACAGAACCGCATCGGGAATATAAGGAATATGACAGATATTGCCCCCTTCATATATCGAGGAACCTCAGTAGAGACTGAAATGAGGAACTCAAAGAGATATGGGCGATTGAAAAAGTTCCTGCGTTATTTGAAGAGAGAGCCAGCCCCGATCGTTGAGCCTCAAAAGGAGTATGAAGATATCTGGAATCTTCCTGCCTCGATGAATTGGGCGTACTCGAATCACCCTATCGGAAACAGTGTTTCTGACCTGACCGAGCCGAACATAAGAGTCACCCGTGCGAAGAAGGCGTTGGACAAGATCTCCCAATCGGGCGGAATACTACACATTTGGGCTCATCCTTATGACTTCGGAAAAAACCGTCTCGCAGACCTCTCTCAAGTTTTGGAGTACGCCGAGATGAAACGGATCCCCGTTATCCCAATGCAGGATGCAGTACAGAAAGCTAAGACCGTGAATTGAGGTGGAGATTGGATACATGAATTCAGAAAAGACAGTCGTTTTTGGCATCGATGGAGCGCACTTTGAACTGATTAAACCCTGGTTACAAGAGGGGGATCTACCTAATATCGAGGCGCTGATTGATAGTGGAGTCACAGGAGATTTACAGTCTGTCCTCCCACCCGTTACCTCGCCTAATTGGAAATGTTATATGACTGGGAAAAACCCGGGCAAGATCGGCATATTCTGGTGGGAAAATGTAGATATAGGGGGCCAGCGGGTCTATTACCCGTCGGAAAGAAAACACGAGAACACAGAGTTTTGGGAAATAATTAGTTATGAAGAACCCGTAGGGGTTATTGGCGTACCAACTACGTATCCCCCAAAGGAGACAAACGGGTTCGTAGTTGCTGGGGCCCCTGATGGAATGAATAGTGACTATACTACACCCGAATTTCTTGAGAGCGAGTTGGAAGATAAATTTGGATATAAAGTTCTCACCGACAAGAAGGTGTCTGCCGATTTAGAGGGCGCTGCCGAAGAGATACTCGAACGGATCGAGCAACGTTATTTAGCAGCGGAACATCTGATGGAAGAGTACGACATCTCGTTTCTTCAGGTGACGACGTTCTATATTAACACGTTACACCACTATCTCTGGCGACATGAATACACCAAAAGAGGATGGGAGATAATTGATAAATATATTGAAAAATTAAATGATTATGAGACTAACGTAATCGTCATGAGCGACCACGGGGCGACAAAAATAAATACAGTATTCAATATAAATACGTGGCTCGAAAGAGAGGGTTTGCTATCCAAGAATACCGCAGTCCCCGATTTGTTGTACCGATTGGGGCTTACAAGACCGACGCTGGCTCGTTTCGCCTCATCGATGAAAGTTCTCGATTTAGTAAGAGACTCTGTTCCTGCTAGGTTCCTGAAGTCCATTCCAGATGACGATGGGAATATCAATCAGGATTCGAAGACGATTGCTATTAACTGGGAAAAAACCAAAGCCTTGGCATCCGGGCAGGGCCCTATCTATTTCACATCAGATATAATTCAGCGTGAGAAAGATAGATTGAGAAATGGATTAAGCCAGCTGAAAGACCCCGAAGACAACGTTGTCCTAAGAGATATTTACAAGTCAGAGGAAATATACTCTGGGAAGTATATGGCTGACGCCCCAGATTTAGTAATGGAACAAAATGATGGGGTTCATATTCCAGGCTCGTTAGGTGAAGAGTCTATATTCACAGATCCGGAGTCAGGCGGCTGGAAGGGAGAAAACAAGCGATCTGGGATCTTTATTGCGGATGGTCCAGATTTCAAAGACTGCGAAATCGAAGATATTTCTATTTTAGATCTCGCTCCCACTATTCTTCACCTTCACGATTGTCCGATTCCATCGTCTATGGACGGAAGGGTTTTAGAAGACATATTCAATGAGGATAGCCCAGCCAGTCATCGTGAACCAAAGTATACAAACGAAGAGCAATCACCAGTCCTGGAAGATCCCACTGGAGGAAGTAAAGGGGTACGCGATAGATTGGATGATCTCGGGTATCTGAATTAAATGATCGTCCTTCCTTTAGCTTGTCGCGTTCATTGATAATGAAATCATAGAAGTTCCAGTCCAGCAGCTCCGATGTAATCTTGTAAGAGTTCTGTTTTATCCTGCTTTGCAGCTACTGACCGTTCGACATGTGATTTTAGCGTCTCAACGTTGTGTGGCGTGAAGTTGCCCAACTCGCCGTATTTCGTCTGACTCCAGATTCCTTCAACTGGATTCAAATCTGGCGCATATGTCGGTAACCACCCGACAGCGACACCAGAACTCTCTACCCAACTTGTCGGCAACTGGCTAGCCCTGTCGAATCCATTTGGAAGCGAGACATCCCGTCCACATGAACAAGTCGATCTGAAGGGTTATACGAGACATTCAACCATTTAAGCGGTTGAATACATCTCGTGTGATTTTTAATCACTGGTGAACACTTGCAGGTATGCCCTTGGACTCCGCCGGCTCTGACCTCGTCGTATATACTGCTATTTTCGATGACTATGATGTACTTATTGATCCGGAAGTCGTTGAGTCTGATGTTGATTATGTCTGTTTTACTGACGATGAAACGATTACGTCCGATATCTGGGAGATCAGAAACGTGACGCCGATGACCGACCCGGCCCTCTCTAATCGACGAATCAAGATTCTCGCACATGAGTATATAGATGAATACGACATCAGTCTCTACATTGACGGAAACATACAGATATTAGAGCCAATCAAACCCCTTGCTGAAGACTATCTATCGACCGCCGACTTCGCTCTCTACAACCATCCGAAGAGAAACAGTGTCTTCCAGGAGGGGAATGTATGTATCGAGAAAAACAAAGCTGAGGAAGGTCCCGTCCGAGATCAACTGGAACACTATCGCGAGGCAGGATTCCCAGACGATCGGGACCTCTCCGAGAATCGTGTCCTTTTCCGTCGCCATCACGACCCCGAAATCAAAGAGCTGATGTGGTCATGGTGGCGTGAGGTTTCAGAGCGTGTAAGTCGAGACCAACTGAGTCTAATGTTTGTGCTGTGGGAGCACGACATCGAATACAATTTGATCCCACACTCGGTGCGAGATGCGCCGCAGTTCGCTATTCATCCGCATCGCCCCGACGGCTATCTTGGGTCAATCTGGACATATAGGATGTCGCTACGAGCCGATCCAGATCCGGGGTTTGTAAAAAGCGCCGGGTTGTATTTTGAGAGAGCATTATATGTATTAAAAAACGAGGGGCCCCTAACGTTATTGAGGAAATCTATCTCATTCCTCGTTACCTCCGTGATAGATAGTCTTCAGGAGATCGGTGATCGTCTGGGCGTGATCGGACCCGACCAAATTTACTCTGATGAGTACTACGCAAAACGAAAAGAGGACCCGTTTCGAAGTGAATCTCACGAGATTGCGGATGTGCTCGTAGAACAGTTCGATCCAGACAGTGTCATCGACTTTGGATGCGCGATTGGCACGTACCTAGAACGGTTTGAGGAGCACGGCGTGACAATCTTCGGTGTGGAAGGGAACTCAGCGGCCTTCCATCACGCCGTGGTTCCGGACGACCGTTTAGAACAACACGACCTTCGGCAGCCATACGATCCCAACGAGTACTACGACCTCGTATTGAGCGTTGAGGTTGCAGAGCACATCCCTGAGAAATATGCTCGAACCTTCGTGAACACGCTTGCCAAATCCGGCGAGGCCGTCGTATTAACCGCTGCCCCTCCCGGACAGGGCGGTACACACCATGTCAACGAGAAACCACCGGAATACTGGATCCGACTCTTCAATGACCACGGAATGGAGTATGATAGTGAAACAACTAATAAACTGAAAGAGGAGATTAATGTCAACTCGCTGTATCACGTTCCTAAGAATATATTAGTGTTTAAAAAAGAGAATCGGTGACTTCCCCGCGAGATGGATATTCTACGATCAGTCATTCCGGTCCCTGAAGATGGAGACGGACTCACTAGTAAAGTCCTCAGTGGTGGGGCTTGGGTCAGCTCGTTAAATATCCTCAATCGACTTCTACAGACGCTCAAGCTAATTATCCTCGCACGCCTGCTTTCCCCGTCAGACTTTGGCCTGATGGGTATTGCACTTCTCGCGTTAGCGGCACTGGAGCAACTCTCTCAACTCGGGGTTGATCAGGCGCTCATTCACGAGGAGAAAGACGATATCGATCAATATCTCTCAACGGCTTGGAGTCTGAAGATTGCTCGTGCGGTCCTGATTATTTCTATTTTGTATGTCACATCCTCTGCTATTTCGAGTTTCTTAGGCGAGCCGCAGGCAGGACCTATTCTCCAAGTGATCGGAATTACATATATGTTTCGAGCATTTATGAATCCAGCCACAGTATATTTTGAAAAGAATCTAGAATTTAATAAATACTTTTCGCTCAAACTCTCCTCGGTTTTTGCTGATGTGATCGTCGCTATTGCGTTCGGATTTATTTTTCAGAACGTCTGGGCCTTGGTGGCTGGACTATTTGCAAGACACCTCACACAGCTCCTCGTGTCCTACCGTATAGATCCGTTTCGTCCCTCGCTTGAATTAGATACCGAGAAAGCAAAGGAGCTACTCGGATTCGGGAAGTGGATCTGGGCGTCGGGAATAACGACGTTTGTTTCGACACAGGGCGACGACGGGTTTGTCGTCTGGTTACTCAGTGCGGACGCCCTCGGTTTTTACCAAATGGCGTTTCGGCTCTCTAATGCGCCCGCTACGGAGATTTCTAAAATTATCTCGAAAGTCGCATTTCCAACCTATTCTGCTCTACAAAACCAGAAGAAACGACTCAGAAAGACCTACCTCAATACGCTTGAGATCACGTTTTATATCACCGTACCGATGGCTGTTGGGATAGTGGTCGTGGCTCCTGAGTTCACTGTAGTTGTTCTTGGCGAAGACTGGGAGCCGATTGTTCCAGCGTTACAGGTGATGGCGGTCGCTGGATTTGTTCGAGGAATCGCGGCAACCGGCGGCGCGATTTTTAGGGGAACCGGCCTTCCTGAGTGGGACTTCCGAATGAACCTAATCCGGGCGATAACGATTTTATTGACTATCTGGCCGCTGACGAATTACATGGGCATAACAGGTGCGGCAATTAGCATCACACTCGGTATCGGAGTCACTATGCCAGTCTGGCTCATCGTTAGTCGGCGTATCATTTCGGCTCGTTATAGACAATATGCTAGTCGGGCTGTAATTCCATCTGTCAGTTCGATTCTAATGGCCCTTGCCGTTCAAGCTATACTCTCTGAGGATATCGTTGGATTACTAGCGGGTATTACGGCTGGAATTCTACTGTATTTTCTCCTCAGTACCCTACTGTACCGGTACATCCGCCCCCATCCGTTATCCGTACTTCAGAATTTCACGGGGTCATCCGAATAGTGAGCCAATGATTCGAACTCATCTCACACGCAGCACTTCATACTCTTGTTGGTGAATTACTCCCATTCGTAGAATTAACACTTATACATCGGTGCTGCGAGTCGATACATATGATCGAAGGCGTTGAAACCCGGAAACTCCAAGTCAACACCGACGAGCGCGGACACCTCGTTGAGATGTTCCGCGAGGACTGGGACGAGTACGACCCCGAACCCGCCATGTCGTACTTCTCAATGAGTTATCCCGGAGTGATCCGTGCGTGGCACCGACATACTCGCGGACAAATCGACCATTTCGTCTGCCCGCAGGGCCGGATTAAAATTGCCGTGTACGACGACCGCGATGACTCGCCGACACAAGGCGAGGTGAACACGTTCGTTATCGGCGAACACAGCCAACAGGCCGTCCAAATCCCCGGCGCGTGCTGGCACGGCTTCAAAGTAATCGGCAACGAACAAGCGTTTCTCGTGAACTTCCCGACGAACCTCTACGACTACGAGGACCCGGACGAGGAGCGACTACCACATGATACCGACGAAATCCCCCTCGACTGGGGGGCTGAGCCTCACGAATGAAGGGCGTCCTCCTCGCCGGTGGGACCGGCTCGCGCTTGCGTCCCATTACGCACACGGGCCCGAAGCAGCTCGTCCCGGTCGCGAACGAGCCGGTGATCCAGTATGCGATTGAGGACTTCCGCGAAGCCGGAATCACCGAAATCGGTGTCGTCCTCGGCAACAAGGGTCGCGAGGCAATTCAATCATTCCTCGGCGACGGGAGTGAGTTCGATGTCGAGATCACCTACATCGTTCAGGGTCGGCCACTTGGACTCGCCCACGCGGTCGGGTGTGCGGAGTCGTTCGTCGACGGCGACGACTTTGTCGTCTACCTCGGCGACAATATGCTCAACCGTGGTATCGTCGATGTTGTCGACGGGTTCCGTGCTGGTGAGTTCGACGCCGGAATCGCCCTCCAAGAAGTCGACAATCCGACCCAATTCGGGATCGCAGACGTCGACGAAGCCGGTAGAGTCACTCGACTTATCGAGAAGCCGGATGATCCTCCTTCGAACCTCGCGCTCATCGGGATCTACGTGTTCACGCCGCGGATCTTCGATGCGATCGAGGCAATCGAGCCCTCGTGGCGCGGCGAACTGGAGATCACCGACGCGATTCAACACCTGCTCGACGACGGCGGCGAGATCGACTCCCAGGTCGTCGAAGGCTGGTGGAAAGACACCGGGAAGCCGGAAGACGTGCTGGAAGCGAACCGGTTGGTGCTTGAAGACCTCGAAGCGACGCGCGCTGGCTCTATCGACGCGGACGCCAAGGTCGAAGGCAGGGTTGACCTCGCCGAGTCGGCACGGATCGAATCGGATGCGGTGGTCCGCGGACCGGTGTCGATAGCCGAGAACACGACCATCGAATCGGGCACGTACGTCGGACCGTACACTGCGATCGGCGCGAACTCCACGATCCGAAACACCCACATCGAGAACAGCGTTGTGGTCGGAGACACCGAAATTACAACGAGCGGGCGGATCATCGACAGCTTGATCGGTCGCGGAGCAGCGATCGGAAGCGCTGAAGGCCAGCTCCCGGAAGGTCGCCGACTCGTCGTCGGTGAGAACTCACAGCTTGAACTGTAACCATGCGTGTCATTACCCTCGAATGCCCGGATTGTGGTACTGTCGTCGCCGCGAACGAACTCGAAGACAACCGGATCATGAAGTGTCCCGGCAACGACTGTGAGACCGTCCTCCGGTTCGATGACCTCCCAGAAGACGACCGATCGTTCTACCTGGAGAACAAAGAGCAGTATCGACTCTAAAGCAGATCTGCGAGGTCCTCTGCAAGCGTCGACTGGGGACGATCGAGTGCCGCCTCGATTGCCGTCGTATCGAGACACGTGTACTGTGGTCGTTCCGCGTCCCGATCGATATCGTTCATCGAACTCTCGGTAAGTGTCGCATCCTCAAACTCGGCCTGCTTGACGACCAGTTCGCCGAACTCGTAGGGCGTAACACAGGATCGGCTCGCGATGTTGAACGTCCCCTTCTGATCGGCTTCAAGGAGATCTAACAGCGTCTTCACAGTCGGTTTTGCGTACGACGGTGACACTCGCTGATCGGTGAACAACGGGATCTCGTCGCCCTTGCGTGCCTTCTCAAGGACCCACGCTGGGAAGCCCGATATCGACCCGTCCGGTAGAGAACGACCGTACACGAACGACAGGCGGGTGATCAGTGGATCTGGATGTGTCTCACGAACGTGACGCTCTCCCGCGAGTTTCGATTCGCCGTACACTTGTTTTGGGGCGGGTTCGGCTGTTTCCGGATAGCGATCTGTCTCCTCACCGCTGAAGACGTAGTCCGTCGAGGTGTGAACGAGTGCAGCGTCGACGCTGTCGGCGGCCCAAGCCACGTGTTCGGCACCGTCTGCGTTGACCGCATAGGCTTGCTCCCTATCCGTCTCACATCCATCAACGTCTGTCATCGCCGCACAGTTGACAATCGCGTCAGGGTCGACTTCGATGACGAGGTCGTCTACCGCCGCCGACGAGGTAATATCGATCTGGTGGCTTGGACAGTCGAATCCCGGATCTTCCGAGTGGTATGCGGTCACGACAGTTTCGTTCCGGTCAAGTGCGACCGACGTGACGTTTCCACCCAGCAAGCCGCTCGCGCCCACGACCAGTATCTGCATGCGGAACGGTCTGATAGATAGTGATTTATAGGTGACGACGTATCCTCAAATCAATGCGTGTGCTCGTGACCGGCGGTGCCGGGTTCATCGGTTCAAACTTCGTTCACTACCTCTTCGAAACGACGAATCATCACGTCGTGACGCTCGATTCGCTTACCTACGCCGGGACGACAGAGAATCTCTCTGAAGTTCTTGATCACGAGCGTCACCGGTTTGTCGAGGGAGATATTCGAGATGAAGAGCTCGTCGGCGATCTCATCAAGGATTGTGACGTGATCGTCAACTTCGCTGCCGAATCGCACGTCGACAGGTCCATCCAAGACGCCAAACCCTTCGTCTCAACGAACGTCGGCGGAACGCGAACGCTACTCGATGCTGCGCTGGAACACGACCTCGATTCCTTCGTCCAGATCTCGACGGACGAGGTGTACGGCACGATCGAATCTGGAAGCGTAACAGAAGAGTTCCCTCTCGATCCCAGAAACCCCTACTCGGCGACGAAAGCGAGTGCGGACCTTCTCGCATTGAGCTATCACACGACGCATGATCTTCCGGTCCTCGTGACACGGTCGTCGAACAACTACGGTCCCCACCAGCATCGTGAGAAACTCATCCCGAAGTTCATCACACGTGCGGCCGCAGGTGAGACACTCCCTGTATACGGTGACGGATCGAACGTTCGTGAGTGGTTGTACGTCGAGGATAACTGTCGAGCGATTATGACCGTGCTTGAAAAAGGCGCTTCAGGGGAGGTGTACAATATCGGAAGCGGGACTGAACTGACAAACCTCGATGTCACCGAACAAATCATCAAGATGGTTGGCGGCTCGGAAGATCAGATCGAATTCGTTGAGGATCGCCCTGGTCACGATCAACGATACTCTCTGGACGCGACCAAACTTCGATCGCTGGGATGGGAACCAGAACGAAGCTTCGAGAATGGATTGAAGGAAACCGTCGAATATTATATTTAAGTAGGCTTCACCACGATCAGACCAACCCGGCCGCCCGCTCCATGACGTCCGGCATTTCACGTTCACGCGCCCGTCGAACCGCACGGTTACGATCTCGTACCCCGCACGCACTAACAACCCCACGGCCTCGCTCAACTGGTACTCGCCCTCTGGCGACGGCCGTAGCAGCCCACAGGTATGAAAAAATCCTCTGGAGCACATAGCACCCGGTCGTGACGACCGTCGACGACGGATTGGCCGGTTCTCGACGATTCCCGTCACTCGCCCCGCCTCGTCAGTCTCGATCACGCCGGTCGTTGTCGCGACCTCGGGCGACACTTCCTTGACCGCGAGCGCGGTGTCCGCCTCCTCGACAGCCTCAATTGCGGACTCAACGCTTCCCGCAAAAACGTTGTCGCCGTTCATGAGCAGGAACGTCCCGCCGACGTGCGGCTCCGCCTGTAACACCGCATGCCCGAGCCCCAGCCGCTCGCGCTGGTGGACGTACGTAATAGAAGTCCCCTCGAAGGGTCGCCGAACCGGTTGACGATCTACGCCACCTCGTACCCCCGATCACGACGAGCTCGTCGGCCCCGGCCTCGACCTCCGTCTTGAAGGTGTACGCGAGCAAGGGTCGCACCGCGACGTCGACGAGTCCCCTCGGCCGATCATCGGTGAGTTCGCCGAGTCCATTCCCTCGTCCGGCAGCAGGAATGACCGCATCCATACGAAGACTGGTACACAACAACCACCTCAAGCCGTCGGTATCCGAACCTTCAGCTGTCGAGCAACCTAAGACCTCAAGTCGAGATTGTCTCTTAGCAGCACTTCCCGAACCAGACACCGCTCCCTGTCCCACACCCTCTTCCCGGTCGACCGAATACGAACACCCATGCGCCTGACCCTGCTCGGAACCGGAAGCGCCCTCCCGTCACCGACGCGGCTCCAGACGGGCGCTGTCGTTCAACACGCCGAGTCAACTCTCCTCGTCGACTGCGGCAGCGGCACCGCCCACCGGCTCGTACAGTCGGCTATCGCCTACCGCGATGTCGACACCCCTCCTAACGCACACACCTCGATCACGTTGCAGACCTTCATACTCTCGCCAAGGCCCGCTTGCTCGACGGCTACGACACGTTCACGATCGTCGGCCCGCAGGGAGCCCGGAACATCTGTGACGCGCTATCACCGTCGACGACCTCGCAGAGCGACTAACCTTCACCATTCGTGAACTTTCAGCCGGCACGGATCCGTTCACGATTAACGACCTTGAGATCGAACGTGCTCTAACAGATCACTCAAAATCCGGCTACGCATACCGGTTCGACGGGCGAGTGACGATCGCCGGCGATACTGCCCCGACCACACCAGTCTGTTCACTCGCGGACGGATCAGATGTCTTCGTCCACGAGTGCGCGTATCTGGACAGGACGGAGTCACCAGGGCATTCGACACCCACGGCACTCGGAGAGATGCTCGCAGATGTCGACGCTGATCACATCCTGCTCACACATCTGTTTCCCGAGACGGAACCGCATGCCGACGAGCTTGTGAGCACCGTCAGTAAGTACACGGACGCCACCGTCGACGTTGCGACAGACCAGACGAGCGTGATTCTCGACTGATTGATGACCGGACCAACGGCTCGTACCACTCGCGATTCGCTTGGTACCATTCGATGAACTCCCCGACGCCCTCCGTGATTGTCCGCAAGGGCTCGCACCCGATCAGCTCGCCGGCCTTCTCGGCGGATGCGCGCGTGTGCTCGGCGTCGGCTTCTCGCGCAGACTCATACACAATCTCCAGTTCGGGCGCTAACTGGTCCCGCACTGTCTCGGCCAACTTCTGAATTGAGATGTTGTCCGAACTTCTGATATTTAATACGTCGCCGTCGGCCGCGTCCGACTCTAACAGCGTCCGATTCGAATCGACCACGTCGGCCACATACGTGAAGTCGCGCGTCTGCTGGCCGTCCCCGTAGATCACCGGTGGCTCGCCGTTCATACAGCGTGAGACAAAGTTCGAGATTACCATATTCGGCCGCATCTGCGGGCCGTACACCGTGAAGTACCTGAGACAGACCGTCGGCAGGTCATGAAGCTCGGTATAGACGCGCGCCATATGCTCTTGGGTGAGCTTCGTCACGCCGTAGTGACTCACAGGTTCGGTCGGGTGATCCTCTTCGTAGGGTAACGACTTCGGCTTCCCGTACACCGACGACGAGCTCGCGAGAATCACTCGCTCGACGTCAGCCTCCTTGGACGCCTCAAGGAGGTTCACCGTCTCGCTAACGTTGATTTCGGTCACCTTCCGCGGGTTGTCCACGCTCTCGCGTACGCCCGCCTGTGCGGCCTGGTGGACGACGACATCCGCATCAGCGACGAGTTCTTGGACAATGTCCGGATCCCGAACGTCGTCCTTGACGAACTGGTAGTCGACATCCCGCCCCGCAGCTATCTCGCGATGCACCTCAAGCGTGTGACGCTTGAGCCCCTTCGTGTAGAAGGGTTCGAGATTGTCGAGGACCGTCACGTCGTGGCCGTCGGCGAGGAATGACTCGGCAAGGTGGCCACCAATAAATCCGGCCCCTCCCGTCACGAGGATCTGCATATTTTGTCGAATGGGAGTCTGATCCGAAACTGGTTCTCCAAAATTCGGCCTCGCAGAGTACATCGCGCCCTCTCTCAAGATCGACACATGGAATCACCAAGACAACTCTGTCGGCCTTCAACGGAGATCACGGCGTTCATCTCGAGGAAATCTACTACAGAACACGGAAATCCGTCTGCTAACGTGTTGTCTACACACATAGTGAGGGTTGTGTCGATACCGTCGGCCCTCACGCATCTCTACTGATAGGCACAATCCGAAAAGAGCACGTTTCGTGTGCTTTCACTCGGTGTTCCGAGAGCGACGCCGTGGAGTGAGAGAGTACATTTCGTGTGCTTTCACTCGGTGTTCCGAGAGCGACGCCGTGGAGTGAGAGAGTACATTTCGTGTGCTTTCACTCGGTGTGCGTGGCGATTTCCGTTCGCGTCTCCAAGACGATTGTCGGGTCGAGATCCAGTTCGTACTCGTAGTACTGCCCACCGCTCAACCCCTTGTTCTGCTCGTGTCGTCGAAGGAACCCCAGCATGTGGAGGTCCGAGAGGTGGTCTTGAATGCTCTTCAGCGTCGACAGCGGCGAGGCCGCATGTGAGTCAGCGACCTGTTCGTACGTTCGTTGGATCTCTTTCGACCGCGCTGGGACCTCGCCGCTGGTCTGGAGGTTTGCGATCGCTTCTAAAATGTACTGCGCGTGTTCGGTTTGGTCTCGGATCTTGTTTGTTACTCGACCGCGCTGTACTCGTTCCCGTGCGGTCTCGATGTGTGTGTCCGTCATCGGTATTTCACCGTTCTGTTCGGCTAACTCCGCGCCGACGCGGAGCAGATCAAGCGCTTGCCGCGCGTTCCCCATGTCCTGTGCGGCTAGCGCCGCCGCCTTCGCAATCGCTGATGTGTCACACGCCTCGTCGACGAAGGCTCGGTCCGCACGATGCTCCAGGATCGTTCGCAGTTCTGCGGCGTCGTACGGACCGAAGGAAATCTCGGTCTCCATCAGCGTGTCCTTCACCTTTGGTGAGAGCGTCTGTCGAAAGGTGTAGTCGTTGCTGATTCCGATCACGCCGACCTTTGCATCCGTGATGTGACCGTTCGCTCGCGCGCGTGGTAGCTCGTACAGTAGCGTATTCGCATCTTCTAGATGGTCGATCTCGTCGAACACAACGAGGTGTGTCCCGCCGATACGATCGAACTGTTGATACAGTTCGTCGAACGCGTCCCCGGTCCCGAGTCCCCGCTCCGGGAATCGACTGGCGTGTTCCGGAAGTAGCCCGTTGACGAGGCTTCGAACCACCATAAAAAGTGTCCGCCCGTTGCAGTTGACCGTGTGGGTGTGAAGCTCGTCGGCCGCCTCTCGCGTCTGTACCTCCCCGCGCAGTTCGTCCAGCATGTACTTCGTGACAGCCGTCTTCCCGAGTCCGGCTTTCCCGTACACGAAGATATTCTCCGGCTTTCGACCGAACAGCACGTCCTGAAGCGCGTGGCTGTACGCTTCGATCTCCTCGTCGCGCTCGAGGATCGTCTCCGGTTGGTAGCTTTCTGTAAGCACTGCCTTGTCCGCAAATACGGTTTCTGTGAGATCGTCGAACGGGCCACCCATGGATATAGTATGTAGCTTAGTACGTATATAAAACCACGTGTTGTTTGCTTCGTATGCTTCTGCGAAGGTCGATTTCAGACAGAGATACCCGTTATGTCGTCGTGTCTTTGTGAGAAGGAGAGGGAAAAGCATACGAAACGTACTCTCTCACTCCGAAGCGAGCGCATTACAACCACCAGAGCAGTAAGCACACGAAATCTCCTCTCCCTATGATGCCTACAAGACTATAGCCAATCAAAAGCACACGAAACGTACTCTTTCTCACCAGCTAATTCCCTGAGCCGGCCGCAAGCCGAATCATATCCAGGCTACGCACCGAGCCAAACTTGATTGTTAACTGCGCCAGTATCGCCCTTGTGGTTACTCTTACCCCACCATCTCAACTGCTATTTAAAACACTGTGAGATGGAACATAGGGGTATCCAGTCTCCCACGTTGAACACGCGACAAAGTGAGGGTAATGCGAGAACTGTCGGTGGTTGCCTTCGAAAACACTTGACACGGTGGGGTGGGTGTCCTCACAACACGACGGCTGGATCCGGTTTTCACTCGGTACAGGGGGTGTGATCCAAACACTCATGATCTATCTGTTCCGGTGAGACGCTGTCCGACTACCTCAAACGCGGCTGAACGGCGTCATCACATGCGACTCCATCCGATTGATTACCGGCCAACGCGCCCCAGACGGTCCCTGCCCACGAAACACTCGGCACGGTAGGGTGGGGGATCCAATTGCTGTTCCGATGAGACAAGCACTCGACACGGTGGGGTGTTGAGCGCTCACCTCGCTTTGCTCCACCGACCCGCTGGCTCATCCGGTATATACTCGTCTCTCTCAAAGGAAGAGAGAGAAAGCACACGAACCGTACTCTCTCACTCTAAGCTGATCGCGCCATCACTTCCGGGTAGAAAGCACACGAAATCCACTCTCGATGTATTCCGACTCCGTCACCGGTCGAAAGCATACGAAACGTACTCTCACTTCATTATGTCGGCCTCCGTGCCCGCCTCCAAGCAGGCCAGAATGACAACCGAAACTGATTGTTCTACGTCGACGCATCGATGGCTCGTTCCACTCTCGATTCGCCCGAGACCACTTGATGGACTCTCCAACGTTCTCCTCGTCAACTGTAGCAGCGGCATCACTGAAACGTCAGTGTGTCCGGAACGAGCCGGGGGACGATCCCGTCGAAGTCGTCGTCGAAACTCAACACGCCGTCTATCTCGTGGTATTCGACCATCGCGACGGTCATCGCGTCCGTGAAACTGAGTTCGTGGTCGGCGTACGTCTGGTGGACGGACACGGCACGATCGAAGAGAGTCGGAGACGAATGGAGTAGTTCGATGGCCGAAGGGTACCCTGATCCGCGAATACGCCGTCCCACTTCGAGACCGGCATCGACATTTCCTGTCCGCATTTGCGTTAGCGTGACAGTTTCGTCGTAGACGTAGTCGCTCGTCATCACGTGACCGTATTCAGCGGACGAAAGGACGGCATTCAGGGCGTCAGTACCGACCGTGTGTCGGCTAGCGTCGGTGTCGTGATGGGCGTAGAACACGCCAGTGTCGACGAAGACGCTCATCCGTACAGGATATCGTCGATATCGTCTTCCGTCGTTTCGACACCGGAGGCGATCGTTCCCTGGTTGAATTCTTCAAGTTCCGTTTCGTTCAGGGCCTGTGTTCCATCTCGGAACGAATCAACGAACTCCGAGCGGGAGTCAACTGCCGATTGAATCAATGTTGAGAGGATTTCTTGTTGGGTGACCTTCTTCCCCGTTTTCAGCCGAATCTCCGCCTGTAGCTCTTCGAGCTTGGATTTTGCGTCTTCATCCATCTTGACTGCTGTTGACATATATGTGAGTTGTAGCTACAACGTGGTTAATGTTTCTACTGAAATTAGAGATGGCAAATCTGAATCACAGATCCATCTACTGGATGCCAACAGCCACATAATTATCATGTGACCTAATCGATTAGGACCGTCTCCGAGTCCTGTACCACTCCCGATTCAGCTAATTACACTCAACGAACTTCTTGACGCCCTTCGGATACTTTCTGTCGACTACGTCACCGCCCGTCGACGCTGGCCTGCCACCACAGATCCGTCACCACCGCACGGCCAACCGGCCGCCAGTGACAGCCAGTCCACTCTTCATCATAGCAGTCCCACCCAGGGCCGTCTGGACGTGGTTCGAACTGTATCCGTCGCCACACCCCACTGTGATCTCTGTACCGAATCTCAAGCGACTCGCCGGTCGATGCATGGTCAGTTGCTGTGCCGTCAGTGCCCGGGTCGTCACCGGACGCACATTCGTTTTTAGACATGGTTCGTGACACCCGGACCGCTTTCCAGGCGCCACTCCGCCACGAAACTGAATACCTATCGAGTGTGTTATCTTTAGTAGCAGTCTGAGAAGGGTGATTAAAAAATCCAACCACGTTAGTATATTCTACTAACCATTATTAGCTTTGAAAATAGGTCGAGATGATTTAATACATACCTCTATCAAGCACCTCACCAGATGCCGAACCGCGACATTGCTGAACAAGAATATCTCGAACTGACCCCTGTAACCGACTCCATTTCGAATCGTATGGCCGACAGTCTGTTCCGTACGATTCAGAGTCATGAACGGACGGATGCCAGCGACGGGATATTAGATGATATCCGTGATCTCTTTGAAAATGGGCCGGAAGCGTTCAAAGATGACCCACCACCAGTGTACGAGTGGGTCATAACTACAACGCCAGGCGAAACCGGTCCCACGCTGGACTACTATGTCGGGACTGATCCACAGGAGGAACAGACATGGCTCGGACAACAACTTGAGACACACCTTCCAAACGAGTACCAGTTATCGACAGTCGAAACCGAACCGCTTGCACAGATAACTGAGAGTGCCGAGGAGTTCACCGCGGTTGAATACTACGGCGACCCCGCGAGTCCCTGGGATTGGACGATGCCGCTTTCACGTTTCGATGACTGGGCTGCTGATACTGATAATACAACCGCTGAGAATCAACCGTTGGCTGCAGTGCTCGAAACCCTTGGAGAAACAAACCGTCCCTGCCTGTTCCAAGTGTGTTTCCAGCGTAAGCCGAATTTTAGTTCCGACCGACACGACCGAAAAAAGCTGTTGAAAAAAGGCAAGATATCATTGGAAAATTATTGGACTGAACGAGTGTTCGAGACATTTGGCAGCGAGGTTAGCGACGACCCAAGTCAGGAAGCAAGGGAGCGGATTGAGTTGCTTGACGCCCGAAACGTCGGCTGTGCGTTCACGATGTCCGTCCGGGCCCTCATCGCGGGCGCGGGACCAGAGGCAACCGCACTCGGGGAAAAGTTAGCTGGCGCACTTGAACCGACAAGCGGCCAGCATTACAGTATTACTGGCCAGATGACGACAGAGACAGACGATGTCCGGGATGACATCCGGGCCCGCCGCATCCACTCGCCAGCATACGATGGCTGGCGGCAGCGCTGGGGACTGACCGAATACACCAGCCGAGGTATCGTCGCCGACAACAGCGAAATCGGAAATTTCTGTCTGCTCGATGGCAACGCACTGACGAAACGTGGACAGCAAGCACTCGGCGTCCTCCCGGAGGAACAGACGACCGACACCGGGCCGTCGACGGACCTGCTGGACCAGTATACCAACGGGGGCTTCCCGGTTGGTCGATACCGCTCCGAGACCGGCGACGACACACGAATCGCTGTCCCACCCGCGCTCCAACCCCAGCACATCGGGCTGTTCGGCAAGAGTGGATCAGGGAAGTCGGTCGCACTCATCAACGCTATCCTCGAGAACTACGCCGCAACCGATGGTGCCAACATTCTTGTCGAGCCCAAGGGTGGCGAGATGGTCGTAAACTACCTGCGGGCCCACTATGCGCGCCATGGCAACCTCGAGAACGTGTACTATTTCGACTGCTCGGAAACGCTGCCGGCAGTATCACTGTTAGATATCCGTGCCGACCTTGCTGCTGGCGTCAAGCGGACGACCGCAGTCGAACGCACCGTCGATTATTATATGGAGATCCTCCGCCAAATCATGGCGGGTGACACTTTCGACGACGCCGTGCGCTCGCCGGACGTCATCCGGTATCTGCTGAAAGCCCAGTTCGACCCGGTGTATGGGGCTGATGCGTTCACACATGCGGACCTCAAAGCGGAAGCGGCGAAACTCCAGGAGGACCAGACCCCACCACCGGTCAGTGATGCGGACCTTGCACGGGATATGGCGACAGTCGCGAACAACGGCTCACGTACGTTTGACAACATCATGGGCGGTGTCGCAACGCGACTGGATAAGATCTCGCTCGATGCACGGCTCAAGGCGCTGTTCAACACAGTCCCCGATGCGGAGTCCGACCGCTTCGACCTGGCTGACTTTCTCGACGACGATGCGGTCATCATCTTCGATGTTGGTGAGCTGCGACAACACGCACAGCGTGCCGTGACGCTCGTCGTGCTCTCGAATCTCTGGAGTGCACTCAAACGACGCCAGCAGCGCCGTGATCTGCTCGGCAACTCACAGACTACCGACACAGAGTCGTCCGACGACTGCGAGACACCCAACTCTGAGATTCAATCGTCAAGCCAGGAACTGCCGCTTGTCAATGTGTATCTCGAGGAGGCTGCAAGCCTCGCCACGACTGACCTCATCAGTGAGATGCTCGATCAGTCCCGCAGTTTCGGCGTCTCGCTGACGCTTGCAACACAGTTCCCCGGCCAGGTCAAAGACACCGACGAAGGGGCCTACAAGCGGCTGTTGAACAACGTCTCGACGTTCGTGACCGGAAATGTCCCCGTCGACGAGCACTTGGCAGAACGCCTCGATACTGCAGCTGTCCCGCGACGCCAGATCAAACGCAAACTTGGTTCGCTTGCCAGTGGTCAGTGGCTTGCGTCGCTCCCATCAGAGTATGGGATGCCGGAACCACAACCGTTCGAGGTCAATTCACTTCCGCTTCCCGAAGGACATCCCGAGCATTCGGACACCCCAGACATCCCGCCTCGCAGGGTACGAGAGGCGATCACATCCGCGAAGCAGCGGTCGGCGGACAGGTTCGGCGTCAGTATCGCTGACTCACCTGATACGGAGACAGTTGAGACGGACAGCACATCGACCGAGTCCGGGTCGCCACCGCCCGCTGTTGACAGCGCGTTACCGTTTACTGAGCGGATGCCACCGACGGTTGCCTACGTGGAGGACTCACATGCACTGGCGTGCACCGAGTGTGATACCCAACACAACCCCACCGTCGATGGGTTGTACGATGGTATCAGTTGTTGCTCGGCAGTCGAAGAGGTTGATGATGCGAATATTCCGATCTGTGACCTCCATCTCAACATGTCTGCCGACGAACGAACGGCCACTGAGTATAGTCTCCGGCAACTGTACTTCCTCCAGGCGGTGTATAATGCACAGTCGCTCACGCTGGACCGGCGCGCTTACGATATCGTCTGGGACTCGATGCAACGACTACGCGAGTATCTAGGCATCGAGAAGTCGGCTGTGGATACCCTGATCGACGCCGGCCTGTTGAAACGAGACAAAAAGAAACCCCACCTGCTGTATTCGATAACCCATGCCGGCCGGACTCTGATCAACGAGGGCCATCGCAAGGGCATCGATCATGGCCACAGAAAGGGCGACCTCGAGGAGACAAGCGAGCATGTTCTCATGGTGGAAGTCGGCCGGCGCTATCTCGTCAGCGAATACGTCGAGGACGATGCGTCTCCTGTGGTCGAGGTGATCCCGTATTATGAGCCGTCACAAGGGTCGTCGGTAGCAGTGTCTGCTGCGTCCGCAATGGGTGGTGATAGCGATCCACAGGAGGCTGTCGACGAATCTGATCGACGCCGTCTGGATGTCGTGGGTGTTGACCCATCCGGTGAGGTTGTTGTCGCCCTGGAAGCCGAGCGGATCAATAATGATGTCGCCGAGGCTGTGGTCGCTGATTTCGACAAAATGGCTGAACTACAGCCCGAGGAGGCCATCTGGGTCGTGCCGAGTCGCAGTGATGGTGCTCGTATTCTTGACGCGCTGAATGATCCGTCGGATGGCACGCCGCGTGTCGACAAAGAGTACAGCACAAATACGGCGCCTGAACAGTATCGAATCGACACGCCTGGGTTGACGAGTGTCCGAACAGTCGAGACACTTCGGGACGACCTTCGAGAGTGAGTCACTGCGACACTGATGCGTGCAAGTGACGGCCGGTTCATTCGCTGTGTGCAATCGTGACCTCCGCGACAGGTGGGGTCATTTTCCACACAACGCCACCAGGTCCGCAAGAGGAGGAAGTGGAAGAAGTGTGTGGAGACCTGTAGTCCCCCAGAAGTGACGTTGCGATTGAGTATTTACACACATCAGTATAAAAGGCCTGTGTGGCCTGTTTTTGTTGGAATTATAGTTCTCACAGACGGGGCTGATGCCCCTATATGGGGGCTGTGCAGCAGCCAATCCTGGCGCTAGTGTCGATATGAGGTGTGACCAGTCATCTGGACTAGTCCTGGCAATACTGGCTTCACACATGGTAAATACAGCGGTCCAGCGCTGCTGTGGCTGGTTTTGCGTTCTATCGCTATGGCCCTGTGGTCTGTCCATAGTGGTCTCGAACGTCTGTCTCACCTTTCACAGAACACCGTATTTTCGGTTTTAATCTATTCTACCGGACGAATTGTCGAAGTGTGACGCTGTGAGTAGCGCAGGTAACACACCATCGCAGTCGATACACGCCCGTACTCTGTCTGTGAGGGATTCGCCAGTGTATTTCGGATTATGTAGTCCTGATACGGATTGTTGGAGCGATGTGCCGGTATACGTCGCCCCTGGGGTCGGCATCATCCAGAAATAATCTACAACAATCCGTATCAGTCCCAGACGAGTTCGACCCCGTTCTGGCGCAGGTGACTATCGTTGGAGATGACAGCCTCGGTGTCGAGCGTTCGGTGTGCAGCATGGATCAGTCCGTCGTGAAGTTCTGCTTCGTAGAACTCGGCGAGGCTCGCGTAGATCGCCATCGCGTGCTCGTCGAGAGCGACCACGTCGATAGGGCCGTTCGTCACAGTTCGGCGATACACGTCGTT
>Ga0207813_100498_pt1 | contig 21073 bp, 19 predicted proteins | sample A23E3SouthBayCA_2_FD_187730 | JGI IMG/M metagenome (GOLD analysis project Ga0207813, IMG submission 187730) | Aerobic enrichment media microbial communities from Eden Landing Ponds, California, USA - A23 E3 (4) (SPAdes) | ecosystem: Environmental > Aquatic > Marine > Unclassified | place... | reverse complement strand
GACCGCGAGCCGTTACCCCGACGCGGCGCCCGGGACCAGCGTCGTGCTCTCGCTGTCGGTGGGGCTCTCGCCGTCCGTGTGGCCCCCGACGACGGCGTTGACGACGACGCCGAGCAACAGGACGACCCCGCTGAAGTACAGCCACGTGAGCAACAGCATGACGCCGGTGACGAAACTCGTGACGCTGCCGCCGGTCGAGACGAGGACGTAGACCTGAAACAGTCCCTGGAGGAGCGCCCAGCCGACGGCGGCGACGAGCGCGCCCGGCAGGACCTCCCGCACCGTGACGTCGACGTTCGGGAACACGTAGTATATCGGGACGAACGCGACGACGAGGCCGGCCGCGAGCACCAGCGGCAGCGCCAGCCCGAGGAACGGAACCGCGCCGGCGAAGGCGCTGAAGGCGGTCGTGGCCGCGACGATCGCGGCGACCGAGAGGACGAGCGACAGGAGGACGACCAGCCCGTCCGTGCACTGTTCGAGCAACGACGTGTCGGCGTCGACCTCGTAGATCACCTCGAAGGCGGTGTCGAGGCCGCGGAAGAGCTTCAGCGCCCCCCAGACGAGCACGACGAGTCCGACGACCGACGACCCGGCGGCGCCGCCGGCCTGCTGTCTGAAAAACTCCTCGATGAACGCGCCGATCGTCGGCGAGACGTTCGTCGTCACGAGCGTGAGCACCCGCTCTCGCCAGCCCGCGCCCAGGAGAGCGAGCGAGAGCACCACGAACAACAGCAGCGGCACCAGCGAGACGAACGCGTTGTACGCGATGCTCCCCGCGAGGAAGGTGACGTTTTTCTCCCTGAACTCGGCCCCCACGGCCCGACCGACCGACGCGAGTTCCGAGCGGGTGATCATGTGACCGGTCGTAGGTCGTCCGAACGCAAAAGCGATTTTTCCGGCAGTACGCCTCTTCTCGCGGACATATCGACGCCCGTCGGCCGACCGAACGCGTCGTCCGCTCGCCGGTCGGTCTTCGGAATCCCGCGGATCCACTGCGATGGCGGGTGTATCGTCCTCGGCAGCGCTACCCCGCCCGCCTCGAAAGGCCGGTCCGAGATGTGACAGAACGCTCGCATAGGGGCGAGCTCGGTGCGCGACCCCCATCTCCGCGTCAGGCGCTCGTCATGCTCCGGCAGCACTCGGCGCACTCGCGGAGGACGTCGACGCAGGCCCGACAGTGGTCGGCGTCGTGATGTTCGCACTCGTCGGCACAGGCCTCGCAGGCGTCGGCGCAGGCCTCGGCGAGCGGACCGCTTCGGTCCGACCCTCGGGCCACCAGACGGGCGTGCAGCGATGCGATGTCGGCGACGTCCCTGCACCGGCGGGCACACTCCTCCATCTCCTCGTCGCCGAGACACTCGTCGGCGCACCACTCACAGACCTGTGTCGCTTCGTTGCAGATCTCGATGCACTCGCGCTCGTCGTCGGTCAGGCGGTCGATCTCGGAGACCGTCTCTGCAAGGGACATTGCGTGTACACGTACCACTCCGGACCGATTCAGCGACCTGCTTGCCCTCGCAGGTCTCCGCGGCGAAGCGCCCGGCCCGCGACGAGAGATCGCGTCTGAAAGATCGTGAATTAACCAACGTTCATAAATTTCTTCGAGATATAATCTGAGGTGTTTTTATTTTTCGGTATATTTATAGTGTTATGGATATTACCGAGCGATAGCCACCGGTCGTCGCCCCTCGAGGGGTGGCTCGGGGCCATACGACATGACCCATGAAACACTCGTACTCGGGGGCGGACCGGTCGGCCTCGAGCTCGCGACCGAGCTGGCGTCCCGGGATCAGCCCGTCGTCTTCGTCGGCGAAGAGCCGGCGGTGGGCCGCGCCCGCGAGGCCGGTCTGACTGCGCAGGAATCGACACTCGAGACCGCGGCGTCGTCCGTGGACCGCTCCGCACCGACCGTGGTCGTCGCGACGACCTCCGACGCGCGGAACCTGCTGCTTGCGGCGGCCGCACCCCGCACGTTCGGTGCCGAGCGGGTGGTCGCCCTCCTGAACGACCCCGACAGACGCACGGCGTTCGACGACGCCGGTATCGAGACGATGTGCGTCTCGCGGGCCGTCGCGCGGGCGACGACCGACTCGGTGGCCGTCGCCGAGGAGGAGCCGACCGTTCCCGACGACGACGAGGAACCGACCGTTCCCGACGATCACGAGGGGCCGAGGGTCCATCCGACCGACGCGACCCTCGCGACCGAAACCGACGAGCGAGCGAGCGCCGAGAACCGAGCGAGGGCGGTGGACTGATGGCGAAAGAGCTCGAGCGCGACCTCGGACTCGCGAGCGTCGTCGCCATCAGCATCGGCGCCATGGTGGGGAGCGGCATCTTCATCCTCCCCGCGCTGGCGGTCGGCATCGCCGGCCCGGCGGTGGTCCTCGCCTACCTCCTCGCCGGCGTCCTCGTCCTGCCCGCGGCGCTCTCGAAGGCGGAGATGGCGACGGCCATGCCGGAGTCCGGCGGCACCTACGTCTACATCGAACGCGGGATGGGACCGCTGCTCGGGACCGTCGCCGGGCTCGGGACGTGGTTCTCGCTGTCGTTCAAGGGCGCGCTCGCGCTCGTCGGCGGCGTGCCGTACCTCCTCTTGCTCGTCTCGGTGCCCGACGCGTGGATACTGCCGCTGACGCTCGGGCTGGCCGCCGCCCTGGTGGGCGTCAACCTCGTCGGCGCCAAACTCACCGGCCGGCTCCAGGTGGCCATCGTCGCCGTCATGCTCGCGGCGATGGTCTGGTTCGTCGCGGGCGGCACCGCCGACGTGCGAAGCGCCAACTTCGCCGGGTTCTTCGGCGAGGGGCCGGGCGGGCTCCTCGCCGCGACGGGGCTCGTGTTCGTCTCGTACGCCGGCGTCACGAAGGTCGCGAGCGTCGCCGAGGAGATCGAGGACCCCGACCGGAACATCCCGCTGGGCATCCTCGCCTCGCTGGCGTTCACGACGCTGCTGTACGTCCTGATCGTCGCCGTGATGGTCGGCGTCGCCGACCTCTCGACCATCGGCGACACGCTCACCCCGATGGCGGACGTCGCCGCGGTCACGCTCGGCCGGGCCGGCGTCGCCGTGGTCGTCGTCGCGGCCGTCCTCGCGCTGATTTCGACGGCCAACGCGGGCATCCTCTCGTCCTCGCGGTACCCCTTCGCGATGGCGCGCGACAGGCTCGTCCCGGAACGACTGGGCGCCGTCCACGAGGGGCTCGGGACGCCCGCGACCGCCATCGTGCTCACCGGCGCCGTCCTGCTCGTGCTCATCGCGTTCGTCCCGATCATGGAGATCGCGAAGCTCGCGAGCGCGTTCCAGATCCTCGTGTTCGTGCTCGTCAACGCCGCCGTCGTCGCGTTCCGCGAGGGTCACGCCGAGTACGAGCCGACCTTCCGGGCGCCGCTGTACCCGTGGACCCAGGTCTTCGGCGCCGCGACGGGCCTGGCTCTGCTGACGCAGATGGGGACCGTCCCGCTGGTCGGTGCGGTGGCCATCGTCGCCGCCGGGGTGGTGTGGTACCTCGCGTACGCCCGCCGGCGCGTCGAGCGCGAGGGCGCGGCCATCGAGGAGGTCCGCCGCCGCATCGGGAACGACCTCGTCGGCGACACCCGCGAGGCGCTGTCCCAGCCCGGCTACGAGGTGCTCGTCGGTGTCGGTGAACGGACGTCCCCGGAGCGCGAGCGGTCGCTGGTACGCGTGGCGGCCGGTATCGCAGACACCCACGACGGCGGCGTCTCCGTCGTCCGCTTCGACGTCGAACCCGACCAGGTGCCGCTCGCGTACGCCGCCGAGGTCCAGTCCCCGGGCGACGAGGCCTTCGAGGCGGTCACCGAACGCCTGGCCGCCGAGGTGGACGTACCGGTGACCTTCGGGGAGGTCGTCAGCCACGACGTCGCCCACGCGGTCGTCAACGTCGCCGACGAGCACGACGCCGACCTCGTCTTGCTCCCCGAAAGCGACCCCGCCTTCGAGGGCGGCCTCCTGCGGGGCGGCGTCGGGTGGATCCGCGGGCACGCACCGTGTGACGTCGGGACGCTCTCCGACGGCGCCGTCGGCGACGTGGCGGACGTGGGAGTCGTCACCGACCGCGGACCCCACGACCCGGTCAAGCTGGCGCTGGCTGACGCGCTCGCCGCCGCCAACGACGCGCGCATGCACCTGGAGTACCGCATCGGCCGCCACACCACAGACCGTCGCGCGGACGCCATCGACGCCTATCAGGGCGACGTCCGGGACGTCGTCGCGAGCCCGGGACGGACCGTCGTCTCCCGTCCCGACGGCGGGACCGTCTCCGCGCCGGACCTGACGCTCGCGAGCGCCGACGACCGGCCGGAGCGCCGGTCTGAGCCGGTGCTCACGGTCCACCTCCACGACCGGAACAGACCGAGTCGATTCCGGCGGCTGCTGGAACGGCTGACGTTCTGAACGGGCCCTCGTTCGGCTCGCTCACACGGTCGTTCCGGATACCCGGGCCGCGACTCGACTGTCTCGTCACGCGTGCCGTGTCTCGTTTCGCGAGAGGAGACCGCTGGACGATGGCGCCGCCGCCGCTATCCGATGTGCCTTTCCGGGTCGACGGCGTCCTGTCGCGTATGAACGCAGATCCGTCCGCGATTTCGACCCGTAACACGTCACGGGGTCCGGTGACTGACGCATGAGCGGCAAAGACGAGTACTACAACAGGGCCAAACAGGAGGGGTATCGCGCCCGGTCGGCGTACAAGCTCCAGCAGCTCGACGAGACGGCGGGGCTGCTCGGCGAGGGCAACGTCGTCGTCGACCTCGGGGCCGCGCCGGGCGGGTGGCTCCAGGTCGCCGCCGAGCGCGTCGGCGACCGGGGCACCGTCGTCGGCGTCGACCGCCAGCGCATCGACGCGCTGGACGACCCCGACGCGACGGTCGAACTGGTCCGGGGCGACCTCACCGAGGACGACACCATCGACGACGTGGTCGAGCGCGTCGGGGGGAGCAGTGGAACCGGCGGCGCGGACGCCGAGGGCGACCGCGGCGGACCGGTCGACGTGGTCCTCTCGGACATGGCGCCGAACATGACCGGCGACTACGACCTGGACCACGCCCGTTCGGTCCACCTCGCGCGCCAGGCGTTCGCGGTCGCCGAGCGCGTTCTCGCCTCCGGCGGGGATCTGGCGGTCAAGGTCTTCGACGGGCAGGACCTCGCCGACCTGGAGGCCGACCTCGAAAGCGAGTTCGAGTACGTCAGGCAGGTCCGCCCGGACGCATCCCGTGACTCGTCCTCGGAGCTGTATCTGGTCGCGAAGGGATACCTGACGGCGCCGGTCGCCGAGGGCGACCAGGTCGAGGTCGAGATCGTCGACACCGGCAGCGAGGGCGACGGCGTCGCGAAGGTCGAGGGGTACACGCTGTTCGTCTCCGGCGCCGAGGAAGGGGAGACCGTCGCGGTCCGCGTCGACGAGGTGAAGCCGAACTTCGGGTTCGCCCAGCGCGTCGAGTAGCGAGGGCGGCCCGACGCGGGCCCGCCGGTCGACATCGCACCGCGGTCACTTCTCGGGGAGTTCCGGTTCGAACAGGTCGGCGAGCAGCGACTGCTCGGCCTGGCGGAGATGGGAGTGCAGCGTCGGCGACGTGATGTCGAGCGACTCGGCGACCTCCTCGGCGGTGGAGTCGCGCGGCCAGTTGAAATAGCCCGAGCGGTAGGCCACCTCGATCACCTCGCGCTGGCGGTCGGTGAGGTCGGCCAGTCCCTCCTCGGAGAGGGCCTGCTCGTCGGCGCCCGGCGCGCGGGCGTGCTCGCGCTTCGAGACGAGGGTGGTGTTCGGGAACGGGTCTTCGATGCGGTCCAGCAGCGTCCGTAAATCCGACTCGGAGGCGACTTCGGCGCCGACGCGGACGTGCCCCCCCTCGGCCCGGGCGCGCCGGACCTGCGCCCCGCGGTCGGCGAGCGCGCCGAGCATGGAGTCGCCGGTCACTTCCCATTCGAACAGCGCGTCGTCGTCCCCCTCGCCCTCCCGGACGGTGGTGACCGCACCGGTCGTCGCCGCACCGAGACGGTCGCGGACCGCACTCGGGTCGCCATCGGTGACCCGGACGTACGCCCGGTGGCCGTCGTCGCCGGGGACCAGTCCCGCCACTTCGAGGACGGCGTCGCCGTGGCCGTCCCGTGCGCCCCCGTCCGGCGTGTCCGTCGAGGCGGCGACGAGCGGGCTCGCCGCGTCGGTCGTCTCGAGGTCGAGTTCGACGACGGTGTCCGCCGAGAGGAGTTGCTGGGTCTCGACGGCGTCGATCGCCAGTCCGATCGTCTCGCCGAGTTCGCCCAGCACCTCGCGCTCGCGGTCGGCCACCTCGCCCTCGGCGTAGAGGCCGAGGGCGCCGTAGACGGTGCGACCGTAGGCGAGCGGGACGACGACCCACGACCCCTCGTCCGATCCGGCGTCGACGGCCGGGAGCGCGGCCGCGTCGGCGGCGAAATCCTCGCGGGCGAGGTCGTCGCGGGCGAGGTCGGCGTCCACGTCGGGCGGTGCGCCGTCGGTCTCGGCGCCGCGGCCGGCGACGAGCCAGCGGTCGGCGTCGCCGGTCCAGGTCCCCAGGTCGCCGACGCAGGCGGTCGCGTAGCGGTCGGCCTCGACGACGCGCTCGCAGACCGCGCGTTCGATCTCCGCGCGGCTGGTCGCCGAGACGAGCGCCTGGTTCACGCCGCGGATCGTCGCGTTGAGGTCGTCGAGCCGGGCGAGTTCGTCGCGCTGGGCGGCCAGTTCCGCCTCGCGGCGGGTCCGCGCGGTCACGTCGTGGATGACGATGGTGTGCCCGATCCGGCGGTCGTGACGGTCGGTGACCGGCGACGTTCGGATCTCGTAGGTCCGCCCGTCGCGTTCGACCTCGGCGAGGGCGTCCTCGGCGTCGAAGTCGAGGCGGGACTCGTCGACCAGTTCGTCGGTGGGTCGGTCGAGCGCCTCGCCCGGGTCGACGCCGAACACCTCGCCGGCGGCGGCGTTGCAGTAGACCACCCGGCGGGCGTTGTCGACGATGACGATCCCGGCGTCGAGCTGGCCGACGGCGGCGTTGCGGCCGAGCTGTCTCGTCGCGGGCACGAGGTCGAACAGCCGGCGGCGGAAGACCGCGTAGCCGAAGGCGAACCCGGTGACGGTGAACACCAGCGGCGTGGTGTCGACCGCCGGCCCCGAAGGGCCGATGAAGTTGTCGAGGACGTTCGCGGCGAAGGGGGTCGCGATGCCGGCCACGAGCAGCGCCGACTGGTCGGCGTAGAGGTAGTCGGAGACGAAGACCAGCCGGAGCAACAGCGCGGCGGCGACGGCGACGACGCCGTAGGTGTAGGCGGTGAACGCCCAGAACGCCGGGCCGTAGGGGAGTTCGACCAGCGCGACCTCGTCGACTGTCACCACTGTCGGCTCGGCCCACATCAGGTGGTGGACGGGGTTGGTCCACACCAGCGCGATCGTGACCAACGGCACGACGCCGAGAGCGGCGACGAGCCGGCGGGTGACGAACTCGTCGTGGCCGGTGTACGCGAGCGCGAACAGCAACAGCCAGACGTGGATCGGGGCGGTACCGACCCACTGGACGCCCTCCAGTGCCACGCGGAGCGCCGGGTCGCGAACGAGCAACGCCACGGCGTACCCGCCCGACCAGACCGCGAGCGACCCCATCAACAGCGCGAACGGCGTCGCCCCCGGCTCGCGGCGGTGGCGGGCTGCGAAGGCCGCGACGGCCACGGACGCGACCGCGGCGACCGCGAGCAGCGCCACGGCGAGATGACCGACGGTCAGCGCCACGGCTGTCCCCCCAAGCGTGTGTCCGTCCGGCACCGGCGCATACAGTCGTGTCACTCTCTGTCGGGCACGAATGAAAAGCGTTCCTGCTACGCGGGCGCCCCGGCAGTGCCTACGCGTCGGCTTCGTCGCCGTTCTCGCCCGTGACGAACGCTTCGAGGGCATCGGGATCGACCTCGTGCCCCTGCCGGCCGAAGAAGGCGGCCACGTTCTCGCAGTCGCGGGCGAGGAACTCCGCGGCCGACGGGTGATGGACCGTCACCGCCTGCCCGAGGTCGATGACGTAGATCTCGTCGTCGTGGACGACGAGGTTGTACTCCGAGAGGTCGCCGTGGACCAGCCCCGCGCCGTGGAGCCGGCGCATGTACTCGCGGACGACCTCGTATGCCGTCTCGGGATTTTCGAGGCGGACCTCCGAGAGGCGCTTGCCCCGCCCCTCCTCGGTCCCGAGGTATTCCATGACGAGGACGTTGCGCTCGACGGCGATGGGACGGGGGACGTGGACTCCCGCCTGCCGGGCCCGCGAGAGGTTGGCGAACTCCTTGCGGACCCACGCGAGGACGACCTTCTTCTTGTCGCTCCCGATGCCCCGGAAGCGCGGGTCGCCGTCGAGATAGCCCCGCATATCGGTGAAATCGGAGGCGTTGATCCGGTAGACCTTGACGGCGACCTCGGTGTCCTCGGGGCCGAGCGCGGTGTAGACGTTGGCCTCCTTGCCCGTCGAGATCGGGCCGCCGAAGGCGACGATGTGGCCGTCCTGGACGAGTTTGTAGAGGGCGGCGAAGGTGGCGTCGTCGAAGACGCTCGCTTCGACTTTGAACCCCTCGTTGTCCTTGATTCGCTTGCGGAACTCGTCGAACTCGCGGTCGCGCCGGCGGGCGATCCGGTCGGCCTCGGTGTCCTCGACGTCGACTTCCTCCCACTCGTCGCCGGGCGAGTCGGCCTCGTCGGTGTCTAACAGGTCGAACTCGGCCATGTCAGCGGCCCCGGGCGCGCGAGGAGAGAGAACAGTGAGCGCGCCCGGCGGACGGAAACGGGCGGTCGCCACGTAGCCGGCGACCGCGAACGGGGTGGGACATGCGGGGCGTTACTCCTGGATGTGTCCCTCCTCGCGCAGCTGGTCGGCTTCCTGTTTCTCGTAGCGCCACGTGATGTCCGCCTTCTCGTCCTGCCAGTCCCAGGGATCGACGAGGACGACGTCGTCCTCGCGGATCCAGATCCGTTTCTGCATCTTGCCCGGGATCCGTGCCGTGCGCGCTGTCCCGTCCATGCAGCGTACCTTGACGCGGTTGGCTCCGAGCATCTCCTCGACGACGGCGAACACCTCGTCGTCGTCGGGCATCCGCAGGTCCGTTCGTCCCTCGTTGTCGCTCATGTCCGTCGATTCGGGAGGGAGACGTTTTAACTTTTGCAGAACCAGAACGGCGAGGACGCCCGTCAACCGGAGCGGGACCCGTCGGCCGTGGCGGGAACCGGTCAGCTCTCGCTCGCGCCCTCAGCGTTCCGCTCCCCGTACGAATAGAGGAGGACCCAGACTGAGAACACGGCCAGGAGCCAGACGATAGAGAGGATCTCGACCCACATACCCTCCAGTACGCGGGTGTCACGGATTGTTATTCAGCCGCTAAACGGCGTCCGGGGAAACGGCGGCGGAGTGGACAGTGGGGTATCGGCGGCGGAGTAGGCAGTGAAGTGAACGGTAGTGGAGTGAGCGATGGCGGAGTGAACGGCGGCGGAGAGACACAGCGTCCGGAGGCCGGCCCGAACGTCGCCAACCGGAGTCGAAACACGGAAGTCGGGGCCCGAACCACGTCGCCACGATGGGAGTGACGCTGCCCGACGATGTCGCGGGGTGGGCCGACCGATTCCAGCGGCTGCTCAACGACCGGGAGGACTTCGAGCGCGCGGCCGCCGGCTTCACGGCGACCCTCCGCCTGCTCGTGACGCCGGACGACGTCTACGACGGTGACCCGGTCGTGGTCACCGTGATCGTCGACGACGGCGCGGTCGTCGCCGCCGCGGGCAACGACCCCGACGCCGAGTACGACTTCACGCTGAGCGGCTCCTACACCGCCTGGCGGGAGCTCCTCCGCGGCGAGGTCGACGCCGCGGCGGCGCTGACCGGCGAGGCGTTCGACCTCGAGGGGTCGACGATGCGCCTCCTGCAACACCGCGAGGCTATCGCCGAACTCGTCGACGGTGCACAGGCCGTCGACGCCGATTTCAGGTACTGAGACCACGCGAGCGGTCGCGGTCCGGCCGCGACGGTGGCAGTCCGGGCGCGGCGGTCACGGTCCGGCCGCGGCGGTCGTACCTCCCGGCGAGCGCGACGGACTGAAACCGTTAAGACCCGGCGCCGAGGACACGTCGGCGTGTTCGACAAACTCGGCATCGCCGGTCTGCTCGGCCTCCTGCTCGCGCTCGGCGGCATCGGACTGCTCGCGACGGTCAACCTCTACATCGCCGCGGGGGTCGCGTTCGTCGTCGCCGGCATCGGCCTCGTCGCCTACGGCATCGTGACGAACCTGCTCGCCTCCTTCGGCATGGGTGGAATGGTGTAGCGACCGCGGAGACCTGTCGCTCGACGAAAGGTTTTCACCCGGCCGGCCGTCACTCCGGATATGCGCCGCCCGCCAGCGCACGCTCTCCGCGTCATCCTCGTCACCGCCCTCGTCGTCCTCGCGGGCTGTAACGGCCTCGGACTGAGCGGCGACGCTGGCGGTGGAGCGACGCCGAGCGCCGACGCCGACGCCGTGACGCCGGCGCCAGTGCCGACGACGGCACCCTCGACCGGGACGCAGACGGGGTCGCTCGCCGACGCGCCGCCGGGGATAAACGAGAGCGGGGTGGTCGATCTCGACGCGCTCACGGCCGCGCACCTCTCGGCGCTGGCCAATCGGTCGTTCGCCGTCACTCTCGTGTCGACCGGCACGTTTCGGTCGGTCCCCGACCACTATACCGTCCGGGTGGGGAACGGGAGCGGTACGGCCGACCGGGGCGATTTCGGGATCCCGCGGTTCGCTCGGAACCACTACCTCGTGACGACCGACGACGGCGCGACGCCGCTCGTGTACGGTGACGCCGACGCCCGGTTCGAGCGCGACTTCGCGTTCGCCGGGAGCGATTTCGTCCGCGAGAGCGACCGCGTCACGATGGCCCCACCCGGCACGGTGCAGCCGGCCAGCTACGGACTGTACGACGTGCCCGAAGCGCCGGCCGACGTGACCCGGGTCCGACGCGGCGGCGAGACGTTCTTCCGGGTCCACGTGACCGACCCCGGCCGGGACCACGTGGAGTCGCTCGCGCCCCCGGCCCGTGCTGGTGACGCGCGGGTCGGGACCGTCTCGAACTACTCGCTGACGGCGTACGTCAGGGCCGACGGCTTCGTCAGGACGGTGGACCTGACCTACGACCACGAGTGGAACGGCAACCGCACCCGCATCGAGCAGCGCACTTCCTACGAACTCGACACCGGGCCGCTCGCCGAACCCGACTGGGTCACCCGGACGCGAAACGGGAATCTGACCGGCTTCGACGCCGGCGAGTACCCGCCGGGGATCAACGAGAGCGGGCTGCAGAACGTCCGAGAGCTCTGGGACGCGCACCGGACTCACCTCGCGGTCACCTCGTTCACGCTGACACGGTCGGGCGACTCGGAGTACGGTCTCCTCCCCCCGCCTGCGACCGTCGCGGTCGAGAACAGGAGCCGGTTCTACGCGGACGTCCGGAACGGGACCGACCGGTACGCGGACCGGAACGGTACCTACGTCCGGCCCCACGAGGGCGGACTGCGAAGCGAGGAGAGACGGGAGTACTGGGTGACCGGCGCGGTAGAACACGGTCTGCAGTGGCTCCACGGGGAGAACTCGACCGTCGAGCGCGTCGCGCGAAACGGGTCGACGCTGTATCGCCTGACCGTCGAACGACCCCCCGGCTGGGACGGCATCCGGACGCGCACCGTCACTACCACGGCGCTGGTCCGTCCGGACGGGCTGATCCGGGAGATCAGGCTCGACGTGACCGTGCGAAACCGGTCGGACAGCGGCTGGACCAACGTCTCCTACCGGTATCGCTACCGCGACGTCGGGTCGACGACCGTCAGCGAACCCGACTGGGTCGCCCGGATGAAACGCAACGCGACCGTCACCGCGACGCCGACGAATCGGACCGCAACGGAGACGCTGCGACCGCGGATCCCCGCTCGCCGACCCGGCGACGGTTCCGCGCTCCGGGCACCGGACGTAACAATCGTTTCCGCCCACTGACCTGTGTTCGGAAAACACTTTTCAGCCACCATCTCGACGGACCACGTATGCGGAGCCCTCCACCCCAGACGTATCGCTCGCTCGCGGTCGCCGCCCTGATCGTCCTCGCCGGCTGTAGCGGCCTCGGACTCGGCGGCGACGGCGGGACGGACACGCCCGGTTCCGGCCCGGACTCGGTGACGCCGGCACCGGCACCGACCACTGCGGCACCGACCGGAACGGATACCCCGACCCCGCTCGCGAACGCGCCGCCCGGTATCGGACCCGACGGCATCGAGGACCGTCGGGCGCTCATGGAGGCGTTCGAGCGCGTCGTCGAGAACCGGACGTACAGCGTCGCGGTCAGAGCGTCCGACGCCGTCGTCGGCGACTCCGTCAAGTACACCTACCGCGTCGAAGACCAAAACGAGTACGCGCTGGTGACCGACGACGGGGCGACCACGATGGCCTACGGCGACAGCGGCGTCCAGTTCGAGCGCGATTACGCGTTCGGAGACGGCGACGTCAGGATCGAGAGCGACCGAGTGGCGATGGGGCCGAGCGCCTCCGTGTGGCCGTGGGCGTTCGTCTGGACCTATCTCAGGGGGTCCGGCTCGGTCGACACGGTGGACCGAAACGGGTCGACTTTCTATCGGGTCCGACGGACTTCGGACTCCGCCGAGGCAGTCCCCGAGTCGAACTACACGATGACGGCGTACGTCAGGGCCGACGGCTTCGTCAAGACCGTGGACGTGGCCTACGACCGCGTGCGAAACGGGACGCGAGCGCGCGTCGAGCGCCGCTGGACGTTCGCGCTCGATACCGGCCCGGTCAGCGAGCCCGACTGGGTCACCCGGACGCGAAACGGGAACCTGAGCGCCTACTCGGCGGGCGAGTACCCGCCCGGCATCGACGAGAGCGGACTGGCGGACCTATCGGACCTGTGGAACGCCCACCGGACCCACCTCGCGCTCACCTCGTTCACCCTGACCCGGTCCGGGGAGCGGGGGCTGTCCCAGCTACCCCCGAAACGGACGATCAGGCTCGAAAACCGGAGCACGCACGCGATGGCTCGCGAGCATGGGGTCGTCGAGTACGTCGATCCGAGTGGCTCCTACGAACTGCTCGACGGACTCGACACGAACACGTCGAGCGACGACCAGGTGAGCGTCGGCAGTGCGTACCCGCTCTGGGTCTATCAGCGGACCGAATACGGCGCTCTCTGGTTGCGCGGCGGGAACTCGAGCGTCGAGCGCGTCGCGCGAAACGGGTCGACGCTGTACCGCCTGACCGTCGAGCGACCGCCCGACGGGTTCGCCATCGCGGCGGAGAACTTCACCGCGACGGCGCTCGTCCGGCCGGACGGCCTGATCCGCGAGATCCGACTCGATGTGACCGCCCGCGACAGGACGGAGGACAACGAGTTGGTGTGGACCGAGCAGACCTACCGATACCGCTACCACGACATCGGGTCGACGACCGTCACCGAACCCGACTGGCTGACCGGGCCGGTGGCGAACCGGACGGCGACGCCGGTGCCGTGACCGTCGTCGACAGTCCGACTTCGCCGGCGTTCAGTCGCTCTCGCCGCGCTCGCCCGCGCGGTGCTCGCTGATGAGCCGATCCACCATCTCGGCGTTTTGCTCGCGTTCGCGGTCGACGGCCCGACGCTCCCAGTCCTCGACCGCCGCCTCGACTTCCTCCTCGCGCGCAACGGCGAGTTCGTCCACCTCCTGAACGGTCACGAGGTCCGCGGGCGCGACGGGGATATCGTGTTTGAACAGGATCTCGTCGGCTACGTCCGAGAGCCCGCCGTTGCGGAGGACGATCCGCGGGTTCACGTCGACGATCTTATCGGCGGTCGAGGCGCCCGCGCCGGAGGCGTCGCGGAACATGATCACGTCGTCCTCGGCGAGACCGAACCGCTCGTCGGCGTCCTCGATGGCGTCGCTGGTGAACTGCTCGACCACTTTGACGGGGACCAGCCCCTCCCGTTTCTCGGAGACGTCCGCGAAGTTCGAGTGGTCGAGCTTCCAGAGCGCCTTGAGCCGTTCGAGTTTGCCTTCGAGGTCGTCGATGCGCTCGTCGCGCTCGTCGAGTTCGCCCTCCAGGCGGCGGTTCTCGCGTTCGAGGCGGGTGACCTCACGGTCGCGGCGCGCCTCCTTGCGCGACTCGCTGCGGGCCTGCGAGAGCTTGCGCTCGTAGTCGTCGATCTCGTCGTCCTTCTCGGCGATGGTCTCCTCCAGGCGCTCGACGTGTGACTGGAGGCGCTCGACCTGCGTCTCGAGCTGGCCGATGCGTTTCTGTTCGGGCGAGCGCTCGGCGGGTTCGTGGGCGGACTCCTCGCCGCCGTCGTCGCCGTCGTCGCGCAGGTCGTCGAGGACTGTCTCGACGCTCTCCTCGCCGGCGACGACGCGGGCGACGACGGGGCCGACCTCCTGGCCGGGCGGGACCTTCGCGGCGATGCGGTCGAACTGGTCTGTGTGGTGGTCGAAGGCGCCGAACGCGGCGGCCATCGCGTCGCGCTCGTGGTCGTTGTCGTAGCCCTCTTCTCTGGTGCGGTGCTGTTTCACGTCGACCGGCAGGTCGCGCTCGGGGGTCCACCCGGCGGCGTCGAACGAGCGGCGCAGTTTCTCGACGGTGCTCGGCATCGGCGTCACGTCGGCGGCGACGACGACGGGCCGGCCGCGCTCGATGATCCACTCGGTGACTTCGGCGGTGTCCGCGGTCCGGGTGCTCATCACGTCGAGCACCTCGCCGTCGAGACCGACGACGGCGACGGCGGTCGTCGTCCCGGGGTCGACGCCGACGACGACGTGGTCGCGCCGCTTCGCGAGCGGCCGGAACTCGATGCCGTCGCGGCGGACGCGCTCGACCTCGATGCGCACGTCGCCGGCGCGCTCGTTCGAGACGGGAATGTCCTCGGGGCGGCCCTCGACGGTGAAGACGGCGTTGGAGAAGCCGCCGTACTTCTCGGTCGCGTCGCGCTCGAAGTCGAGGCCGGCCTCCCGCAACTCGGATTCGACCTCGCGGGTGCGCTTCTTGACGGAGCCGTGGATCCGGCGGGTGTAGCGGTCCTCGGACCAGCCGCCGCTGCCCGTGGAACGGCCCCGCGAGACCTTCACCTCGGTCTCGTCGGTGAACGCGGAGACGACCTGGCCGACGTTGTTCGCGGCGAGGCGGGCGGCGGCCTCGGCCTCTTTCATCGGGTCCTTGCCGTAGGGCACGTCGTGGCGGTTGGCGACTCGCGAGAGGGGTTCCGGCCGCTCGGCGCCGGTGACCTGGACGAGCGTCGTCTCGTCGGGGAGCTCACCCAGGAAGTGGACTAAAGCGTCCTTGTTCTCGGCGAGTTCGTACATGTTGTCGGTGGCGACGATGGTGGGCTGTTCGTCGCGGATCAGCCGGCGGAGCTTCCGCCGGGAGACCACGTCGCGGTCGACGTGCTCGCCGTCGAACGCGACCAGCGCGTAGGAGACGTCGCCGCGCACGTCGCCGCTCTGAACGTCCACCCCGAAGACGACGGCGTCCAGCGCACTCGTACGGGTGCTCACGTCCCCGGGTAGGCGAGGCGCGATAATAAATCCGACGCGGGCTCGCGATCCGGTGGCCGCGGTCGCTTCCGGGACCGCGACGTCCCGAGACCGCGGGGCTACAGAAACTCCTTGCAGGTCTCCGAAAACGTCGCGAGCGGCAGGTCCGCGTCCGACTCCACGCTGACGAACAGCCCGGTGAACTCGCCGGCGGCGAAGTGGAACGCGGTCACGTCCTCGAAGCGGTGCATCGAACACTCCAGATCGCCGGCGGCGAACAGGTCTTCGAGGTGCCCGCGGCCGAGCCCCTGGAGGACGAGTTCGTCGTGGACCCGGTCGCCGAGGTTCTCGGTCCGCGCGGCCGCCTCCGGGGTCGCGTAGACGGCGTCGTAGCCGTCCTCGTCGTAGGTCGCGACCAGCCGGAGCGAGTCCCCCGCCAGTTCCGTGAGCGCCTCGACCAGCCCCGCTCTGTCGCTGACGACCATGCGCTCCTACGTATCACGCCATCCGTTGTCAATGTGGCGGCGCTCCGCGACCGGGTCCATCGCGGGTGCGCGGCGCCTGCCGTCACCTTTCCCCCCACAGACTCGCTCGCAGCCCGGACTTCCGCGGACTCGCTCGTAGCTCGGACTTCCGCGGACGGTCGTTTTACGTCCGCGCGCTCCTTCTCTCCGGTATGGAGTACACCACGCTCGGCTCCACCGGCATGGAGGTCTCGAAGGTCTGTCTCGGCTGCATGAGCTTCGGCAGCGGGGACGACTGGATGTTAGACGAGAAGGAAGGACGCGAACTCGTCGAGCGGGCCATCGACCTGGGCGTCAACTTCTTCGACACCGCCAACACCTACTCGTCGGGCGAGAGCGAGGAGATCCTCGGCGACGTACTCGCCCACTACGACCGAGACGAGCAGGTCGTCGCCACCAAGGTCCGCTTCCCGGGCGCCAGCGACCACCGCAACGCAGTCGGCCTCTCCCGCAAGACCATCGAGCAGGAACTCTCGCACTCGCTCGACCGGCTGGGCCTCGACACCGTCGACCTCTACCAGATCCACCGCTGGGACCCCGACACCCCCATCGAGACGACGCTGCGCGCGCTCGACGACGCCGTCCACCGCGGGCAGGTCCGCCACATCGGCGCGTCGTCGATGCGAGCCCACCAGTTCCAGGAGGCGCTGCACGTCAGCGACCGCGAGAACCTCGCCCGCTTCGAGACGATGCAGGACCTCTACCACCTGACCTACCGCGAGGAGGAACGCGAGATGTACCCCGTCTGCGAGAAAGAGGATATCGGGGTCATCCCGTGGAGCCCGCTCGCGGCGGGGTATCTCGCCCGTCCACACGAGCAGTTCTCGGCGACGACGCGGGGCCACTACGAGGCCGAAGAGGTCGAGGTCCCGTATCACACCGGACCCGGGAGCCGGGAGATAAACGAGCGGGTGCAGGAACTCGCCGCGGAGAAGGGCGTCACGATGGCCCAGATCGCGCTCGCCTGGCACTTCGAGAACGACGACACCGACGCGCCCATCGTCGGCACCTCCAGCATCGAGCACCTCGAAGAGGCCGTCGAGGCGCTCTCGGTGTCGCTGTCGGCCTCCGATATGGCCTACCTCGAAGAGCCGTACGAGCCCGTTGCGGTCTTCGGCCACGAGTGACGCGTCGAACGACCGACGAGAGTCGGGACCGCGTCGCGCTCTCGACGGGCCACGAGGTCGCGCTCCCGCTGGAGACGGAGGCCGCGGCCGCCGGGGCTGTCTTCGCGGGGGACGCGAGCGCCGTGCGCGCGGCGCTCCCGTCTCCGCTCGCGCCCGTTCGGATCGGGCCGGGTCGCGCGCCGGTCGTGCTCGTCGGGGTCGGCTACCGCCGGATCGGCGCCGATGCGATGGCGCCCTACGACGAGTTCGGCGTCCTCCTGCCGGCGACCCACCACCCCGAGGACGGCCCGCTCGGGCCCGAGCGGGCCGCGGTCCGCCGCGGCGTCGGCGCGTTCGTCGACTGGCTGCCCGTCACGACCGACCCCGGTCGCGCGCTCGGCGTCGAGGTGTGGGACTACCCGAAGGAGGTCTGTGAGATCGAGGTCGTCGACGGGCGCGACCGTCACCGCGTGACCGTCAGCGCGGGCGGCGAGCGGATCGCGGAGCTGTCCGTGAACCGCGCGCCGACCGTCGAGCGTCGAATTCCCGCGAGCAGTTTCGCGGGCCGTGACCCCGTTCGGGAGATCCCGCATCTTCTCGACGGTCGGTTCGGCGGCTGGCTCGGCGGTGCGAGTGTCGCGCTCGGGCCCCATTCGCGCGCCGACCGGCTGCGCGAGTTCGGGCTCGCGGACGGCCAGCGCGCCCTCGCCCGGGTCCGCTCCGACGGCCGCTTCGTCGTCGGTCGCGGCGAGTCGCTCCCGCCGTAGTGGGCCTCCGAGCCGATCGACGGATCGCTGGACCCGTCGCGGACTGGCGGCTGTTTTCGAGACTCGTCGACCGGTCGCGGTCGCGACTACGTCCGACGTCCGGTCGACACCGCACCGTCCCGCGACCGCCAGCACTTATTCGGGGGACGCCCAACCGGTTCGTATGCACGTCATCGCCCACGGCGGCGCGGGGTCGCCGCCGTCGGAACCGGCGGACCGACAGGCCGTCCTCGACGAGGCGGTCGCCTGCGGCGCCGAGCAGCCCTCGCCGCTCGAGGCGGTCTGTGCGACGGTGCGCGTCCTCGAAGTCGACCCGTCGTTCAACGCGGGGATCGGGAGCGCCGTCCAGAGCGACGGAGCGATCCGGACGGACGCGGGCGTGATGACCGACGACGGCACCGCCGGCGCCGCGGCGTCGATGGAGGGGGTCGCCCACGCCGTCGACGTTGCCCGCGCCGTCGCGACGGAGACGCCCCACGTCCTGCTCGCGGGCGAGCGCGCCGTCGACTTCGCCGCGAGCGTCGGCGTGGAGACCAACGCCGACTGCTGGACCGACCGCACGCGCGAGCGGTGGGCCGCCGAGGACCCGCCCGACGCCCTCGCCGACCAGGTCGCGTGGATCCGCGAGCGCTTCGGTCGCGGGGTCGCCGGCGACGTGGACGAGAGCGACGGCGACGGTGACGCCGGTCACGACCGCCAGCGGGCGGATCCACCGCACGACCACGACACCGTCGGCGCGGTTGCCTCCGACGGCGAGTCGGTGGCGGCGGCGACCTCCACCGGGGGGCGGTGGGCCGCTCTCGCGGGCCGCGTGGGAGACGTGCCTCAGGTCGGGGCGGGCTTTTTCGCCTCGCCGGCGGGCGGCGCGAGCGCGACCGGCGCCGGAGAGGACATCGCCCGCGAGGGGGTCGCGCGGCGGGCCGTCGCGCTGCTGGAACAGGGTGCCGACGCGGCGACCGCGGCCGGGATCGCCATCGACGAGTTCGACGCCGCCGCCGACGGGACGGCGGGCGTGATCGTGATGGACGACGAGGGCGAAGCGGGAGAAGCCTACTGCAGTCCGGCGATGCAGACGGCGACGACGGAAACCATTTGAGCGCCCCGGGCCAACCGGCGGCCATGAGCGTCGACCTGGAGTCAGAGCAGTACGAGAAGTGCCGCGAGGCCGGCGAGATCCTCGCGCAGGTCCGCGACGAGGCCGCCGAGCGCGTCGAGGTGGGAACGGGCTACCTCGAGATTTCGGAGTGGGTCGAAGACCGGATCCGCGAACTCGGCGGGCAGCCCGGCTTCCCCGTCAACGTCAGCGTCGACGAGGAGGCCGCCCACGGCGCCGCCGCGCCCGACGACGACCGCGAGATCGGCGAGGAGATGGTCAAACTCGACATCGGCGTCCACATCGACGGCTGGCTCGCCGACACCGCTGTCACGGTCGATTTCACCGGCACCGACGACCTCGTCGACGCCAGCGCGGCGGCGCTCGACGCCGCCCTCGACCTGGTCGAACCCGGCGTCGAGACCGGCGAGATCGGCGCCGCCATCGAAGAGCAGATCGACGGATACGGTTACAACCCGGTCGTCAACCTCACCGGTCACGGGCTGGGTCACTACGACCAGCACACCGCGCCCAACATCCCCAACCGCGCGGTCTCCCAGAGCGTGGAACTCGAGACCGGCGACGTGGTCGCTATCGAACCGTTCGCCACGGACGGCGGCGGCAAGGTCCGCGAGGGCAGTCAGGAGGAGATCTTCATGCTCGAGCGCGAGGGGTCGGTCCGCGACCGCAGCGCCCGGCAGGCCCTCGACCAGATCACCGAGGAGTTCAGGACGCTCCCGTTCGCCCGGCGCTGGCTCGACGTGCGCCGGCCGGACATGGCCCTGCGGCGGCTCAAACGAAACGACATCCTCCACGGCTACCCCGTCCTCAAAGAGGAGGAGGGCTGTCTGGTGAGCCAGAAAGAACACACCGTCATCGTCACCGAGGACGGCTGCGAAGTGACGACGCGGAGTCGATAGGACCGACCGCGACAGCAACTGTTAGGGGCGTCGCCCGTGAGACTCCGGCCATGACCGACGACTCCGAGGCGGCAGCGCTCGCCGACCGCGTCGCGGACGGCGACCTGCGCCTCTACGAACTCGAAGACCACGCCGACGCCGAGACCGCCGCGACGGCCCGGCGGCTGGCCGTCGAGCGCGACACCGGCGTCGACCTCGACGCCGTCGGCGACTACGCGTTCTCGGCCGCGAACGCCGAACCGAACATCGAGAACCTCGTCGGCGGGACGCAACTGCCGACGGGCGTCGCCGGCCCCGTCGCCGTCTCCGGCGACAACGCCACCGGCGAGTACTACCTCCCCATCGCCACCACCGAGGGCGCGCTCGTCGCCAGCGTCAACCGCGGCTGCTCGGCCATCACCGCCGCCGGCGGCGCGACCGCTCGCGTCACCAAACGCGGGATGACCCGCGCCCCCGTGTTCCGGGTCGACGGCGTCGCCGAAGGGGCCGAGGTCGCCGAGTGGGTGGAGGACAACGAGGACCGCCTCGCAGAGGCCGCCGAGTCGACCACCAGCCACGGGAAGCTCCAGTCGATCACGCCCTACGTCGTCGGCGACTCCGTGTTCCTCCGCTTTTCGTACTTCACCGGCGACGCGAACGGGATGAACATGGCGACCATCGCGACCCGCGCCGCGGCCGAGCTCGTCGAGGCGGAGACGCCGGCCTCGCTGGTCGCGCTCTCGGGTAACCTCTGTGTCGACAAGAAACCGGCCGCCATCAACGCCGTCGAGGGCCGGGGCCACACCGTCACCGCCGACGTGACCATCCCGCGCGAGACCGTCGAAGAGCGCTTCGGCACCACGCCCGAAGCGATCGAGGAAGCCAACACCCGCAAGAACCTGATCGGGAGCGCGAAAGCCGGGAGTCTGGGGTTCAACGCGCAGGCCGCGAACGTCGTCGCCGGCGTCTTCATCGCCACCGGGCAGGACGAGGCCCACGTCGTCGAGGGGTCGAACTGCATCACCACCGTGGACGCGCGCGAGGACGAACTCTACGCGAGCGTCAACCTCGCCAGCCTGCAGGTCGCCACCGTCGGCGGCGGCACCGGCCTCGCGACCCAGTCGGAAGCGCTCGAACTCATGGGGATGGCCGGCGGGGG
>Ga0207813_100497_pt1 | contig 21153 bp, 11 predicted proteins | sample A23E3SouthBayCA_2_FD_187730 | JGI IMG/M metagenome (GOLD analysis project Ga0207813, IMG submission 187730) | Aerobic enrichment media microbial communities from Eden Landing Ponds, California, USA - A23 E3 (4) (SPAdes) | ecosystem: Environmental > Aquatic > Marine > Unclassified | place... | reverse complement strand
CGTCGAGCGTCTCGCGGTTGTAGCGGGCGCCGCCACACTCCTCGCAGGGCACCTGCACGTCCGAGAGGAAGTTCATCTCGATCGTTACCGTACCCTGTCCGCCACACTCCTCACAGCGGCCACCCTTGACGTTGAACGAGAAGCGCCCCTGGTCGTAGCCGCGCTGTTTCGCGAGGCTGGTCTCGGCGAACAGTTCGCGGATGTGGTCGAAGACGTTCGTGTAGGTCGCGGGGTTGGATCGAGGGGTGCGACCGATCGGCGACTGGTCGATCAGCCGGACCGTCTCGATGGCGTCGAGGCCCTCGATCGCGTCGTGGTCGCCGGGATTGACGTCGGTGTTGTCGTGCATCTCGCGGGCCAGCGACTTGTAGAGGACGTCGTGCATCAGCGTCGACTTGCCCGACCCCGAGACGCCGGCGATGGCGGTGAACGCCCCGATCGGGAAGGAGACGTCCACGTCGTCCAAGTTGTGCTGGCGGGCGCCTTTCACGGTGAGGTGGCCGTCGGGCTCGCGGCTCCCGGGTCCTTCGTCCCCGCTCGCTCCGTCCGAGCCCGACCCTCGGTCGGGCTCGCGCCGTTCCTCGGGCACCGGAATCGCGCGCTCGCCAGCGAGGTAGTCACCGGTGATCGACTCCTCGGTGGCCTTCACGTCGTCGACGTCGCCGCTGACGACGATTTCCCCGCCCTGCTTGCCCGGCCCCGGGCCCATGTCGATGATGTTGTCGGCGCGGCGCATCGTCTCGGTGTCGTGTTCGACCACGAGCAGGGTGTTACCCAGGTCCCGGAGCTCTTCGAGGGTGTTCAGCAGGCGGTCGTTGTCGCGCTGGTGGAGGCCGATCGACGGTTCGTCCAGGACGTACAGCACCCCGACGAGACCGGACCCGATCTGGGTCGCGAGGCGGATGCGCTGGCTCTCCCCGCCGGAGAGGGTGGCAGCCTCCCGATCCAGCGTGAGGTACTCGAGGCCGACCTCGACCATGAACCCGAGGCGGGCGCGGATCTCTTTCAGGATCTCCTCGGCGATCTTGGTCTGGCGCTCGTCCAGGTTGGCCTCCATCCCCTCGAAGTGATCGAGCGCGTCGCCGATGGACATCTCGTTGACCTCGGTGATGGAACTGCCGTCGACCAGCACCGCCCGCGACTCGGCCTTCAGACGGGTGCCCTCGCACTCCGGACAGGTCGTGGTGGCCATGTACTCCTCGATGTGTTCGCGGGCGCGGTCGGAGTCGGTCTCGACGTGGCGCCGTTCGAGGTTCGGGATCACGCCCTCGAAGCGCTCGGTCTTCTCGCGGGTGCCGTTCTTGGTGCGCCACTCGAAGTGGACGCGGTCGTCGGTCCCGTAGAGGAACTGCCGCTGGATCGACTGGTCGAGCTCCTCGAAGGGCGTCTCCAGCGAGACGTCGAAGTGCTCGGCGACGTTGTCTAACTGGCGGGAGTAGTAGGTCCGGTCGTAGCTCCAGGGCTCGAAGACGTGCTTGAGTGGCTTCGAGGCGTCCTGGATCACGAGGTCCTCGCTGACCTCCTTGGTCTCGCCCAGACCCTCGCACTCCGGACAGGCGCCGTAGGGACTGTTGAACGAAAAGGAGCGGGTCTCGATCTCGCTGATGTCGACGTTGCAGTGCGTGCAGGCCAACTCCTCCGAGAACTCGACGACTGTGCGGTCGTCGTCGGCCTCGTCGTCGTCCGCTTCTTCCGAGAGGTCGCCGACCGACCGGGCCTGCGCGCCCCCGATATCGGCGTCGGCGGGAGCGTCGGGGAGGATCACCTTCAGCACGCCGTCGCTCTCCTCGAGTGCGGTCTCGACGGAGTCGGTGATCCGCGAGCGGGCGTCGGGGGCGACTTTCACCCGGTCGACGATCACGTCGATGGTGTGGTCGAAGTTCTCGTCCAGGTCGGGCGTCTCCATCGAGAGGTCGTACTCCTCGCCGTCGACCTCGACGCGGGCGTACCCCTCCGCGAGGAGGTCGTCGAAGCGGTCCTCGAAGGCGCCCTTCTGGTCGCGGACGACCGGTGCGGCGATCTTCGCGCGGGTCCCCTCCGGGAGGTCGAGGACGCGGTCGACCATGTGCTGGGCGGACTGCTCGCCGACCTCGCGGCCACACTCCGGGCAGTGTGGCACGCCGACGCGCGCATAGAGGAGGCGGAGGTAGTCGTGGAGTTCGGTGACCGTCCCGACCGTCGAGCGGGGGTTGTTTGCGGCGTTTTTCTGGTCGATGGAGATGGCCGGGGAGAGGCCTTCGACGCTCTCGACCTGCGGCTTGTCCATCTGGCCGAGGAAGTTCCGCGCGTAGGCCGACAGCGATTCGATGTAGCGCCGTTGACCCTCGGCGTAGACGGTCTGGAACGCCAGCGACGACTTGCCCGATCCCGACAGCCCCGTGACGACGGTGAGGTCCTCGCGGGGGATCTCCACGTCGACGTCCTTGAGGTTGTGTTCCTCTGCCCCGGTGACCTCGATGACGTCCTTGCTCATTCGTTGTGCCCCAAGCGCCGGTGGGGTGAAACACTGTCGGTCCCGGCCGCTCCGACGCCCGATCACGTCGCCCCGGAGAAATATTCAAGTGGCTGTCCTGTGAGGATGACGGACATGAGTACGGGGGAAACGTACGACATCCGGGGGCTCGACCTCTCGGGGGACTCGTACACGGTCGAACAGTCGATGATCCGCAACAAGTACAAGGCGATGGACGCGTCGGGGAACGTCGTCCTCCGGGGGAAACAGAAGATGTTCAAGATGAAAGAGGAGTTCCCCTTCACCGACGGTGACGGCACCGACGTGTTCACCGTCAAGGCGGGCGGGATCATCGACGTGGCCGGGAACTACGTCCTCTCGGACGCCCAGACCGGCGAGGATCTGGTGATCCTGGACAACGACTACTCGCTGCTCCAGGACACCTGGACGGTCCGCGACGCCAGCGACGAGTCGAAACTCGCCGAGATCAACTCCCGGGGCGCGCTGGTGACGCTGGCCCGTCACTACGTCCCCTTCGGCGCGCTGATCCCGCACAAGTACGAGATCACCGACGCCCACGGCGACCACGTCGGCAATATCGACGGGCAGTTCTCCCTGCGGGACCGCTACGACATCACCATCGACGACGCCAGCGACGTGCCCAAGGAACCGATCGTCGCCGCCGCGATGGTCATCGACGCGATCCAGGGACACTGACCGAACCGACCGCGGCGTCGCGCCGTGCGTGGTTCCGGTCGGTCGTCCGATCGAGGGTTTTCTCCGGTCGGTAGTTTGATCCGGGAGTTCACACAATACACGCGGGAATGAGCGACAGTGCGGACGCGTTCGAATCCGCTATCGACGGGCTGTCGGAACTGGAACCGAGCGAGCGGACGCCGTACTTCTACGTCTTCGAGGGGCGGTACGGGACCGACGGGGATCGGCGGCCGGTCGAACTCAGGGTGGCCGACGCGGCCGAAGACGACGGCCTCGGGGACGCCGTGGTCGGCATCGCTCGTGACTGGCGCAAGGCCGCCACGCACCCGAACATCGTCGAGGTGATCGACTGGGGCCGGGAGCCCCGGCCGTGGGTCCTGACCGCCGCGCCGCCGCCGACGCTCGAAGACCGTCGAGCGGCGCTGTCGGACGGCGCGCTGTGCTCGCTGGTGACGGATGTGACCGAAGCGCTCCGCAACGCCGGTCTCTACAACGTCACCCACGGGTCGCTCTCGCCGTCGACAGTCCGGGTGAGCGAGACGACGCCCCCGGCGGCGCTGGTCGACAACTGGGGGCTGGACGCCGTCGTCGGCGACCGGCAGGACGGCGGCTACCTGACTCCTTACACCGCGCCCGAGCGACTCGACGAGACGATCACCGCGACGGCCGACCAGACCGACGTCTACGGCGTCGCCGCGGTGGCGTACTACGCGCTGACCGGGTCGACGCCGTTTCCGGCCGACCGCGAGGCGATCGCGGCGGGCGGCCTGACGCCACCCGCCGAGCGCCGGGCGGAGATCCCGGCGGCGGTCAGCGACCTCGTCGTCCGAGCGCTGTCGGTCGATCCCGCGGAGCGACCGGACAGCCCCTACCGGTTCGGATCTCGCTTCGAGCAGGCCATCGGCGACTGGGTGTCGCCGCCCGCGGCCGGGCCGCCAGACGTGGCGACGGGGGGGACCGACGGCTCGGCGACCGACTCGGCCGACAGCGGGGCCGACGACGGCGAACGCGAGCAGTCGGACGCGCCCGCGGAGGAGCAGTCGGACGCGCCCGCGGAGGGGACGACGGCGAACGTGAGCGACGCGGCCGACGACGACGCGTCGGACGACGACACCGGTGGGGGGTCGAGTCGCCGGGCGCTGCTGGCGGCGATGGTGGGCGGTACCGTGGTCGGTGCCGGGGCCGTCGGGTGGGCCGCCGCCGACGGCAGGACGCTCAGGCTACCCTGGGAGGAGCCACACCCGGACTCGGCGACGGTCCCGGAGGCTGGCGGCGGCGGATCGGGGAGCGGTGACGGCGGCTCGGTGGGCGACGACGGGGACTCGGGGGACGGTGACACCGCACGCATCGACCCGGCAGTGCGCGAGGAGGTCGACGAGTACCTCAGTGGAGTCGGAAACTACGACGACGACATCGCCGACGGGACCGGCCTCGCCAGGGCCCCGGTGTATGTCGGCGTCGACAACAACGGCGGCCCCTACGGGTTCGACCCGCCAGCGGTTCGTGTCGACCGCGGTGCCACAGTCGTCTGGCAGTGGGTCGGGACGGACTCTGGTCACAGCGTCGTCGCCGAGGACGGCGCCTTCGAGAGCCGTCTCATCGAGGCGGAAGGCGCGCAGTTCGAGTGGACGGCCACGGAGCCGGGGGTGTACCCGTACTACTGTGCGCCCCACGAAGCACTCGAGATGCGCGGGGCCGTCGTCGTCACCGACGAGCAGGCCCCGACGCCGGAACCGACGCCGACACCGACGCCCCGGACCGGGGAACCGTTCGACGGGATGCCGACCGAGGGGTACGGCCCCGCCCGGACCGGGCACGCCCCCGACGAGACGAGGCCGACGGGGCGCGTGACCGAGGCGTGGACCGCCGACGTGGGCGGTGGCGTCAGAACGACGCCGATCGTCGTCGACGACACCGTCTACGTCGGGACCGTCGAAAACCGGGTGACCGCGCTGTCTGCGTTCGACGGGACCGAGCAGTGGACCGCGACCGTCGAGGCGCCGGTCGAAGCGACGCCGACCGTCGTCGGCGACACCGTCTACGTCGGGACCAACGAGGGGACGGTCGCGGCGCTGTCGACGGCCGACGGCGAGCGCCAGTGGGGGTTCGACGCCGCCGGTCCGATCTTCGGGTCCCCGGCCGTCGTGGACGGAACGCTCTACGTCGCAGACGAGGACAACGGCGCCGTCTTCGCCATCGCGACGGCAGACAGGACCGACGAGTGGATCCGCGAACTCGAGCACCCGATCCTCGGAGCGCCAGCCGTCGTCGACGGGACCGTCTACCTCGGGCGGGTCGACGGGACCGTCGCCGCCCTCGCGACCGCCGACGGCTCGGACCGGTGGACCACCACCTTCGAGCGACAGATACCCGTCCTGGCCGCGACGCCTGTCCGCGACGGGCGAGTGTACGCCGCCGACCTGGAGGGGTCTGTCCACGCCCTCGCGACCGCCGACGGGACCGAGCAGTGGCGCTTCGAGGTCGAGGAGGAGATCCGCGTCTCGCCTGCGATCACAGGCGAGCGGGTGTACGCAGGGACGTTCGGAGGGAGCGTGTACGCGCTGTCGGCCGCCGACGGGACCGAGCAGTGGCGCTTCGACACGGAGAGAGAGGTGTTCGCCTCACCCACGGTCGCCGACGGGACCGTCCACGTCGGCGACGTCGACGGCACGGTCTACGGTCTCGCCGCGACCGACGGGACCGAGCGGTGGCGCTTCGGGACGGGCAGTCCGGTCCTGGGTGAGCCCGCGGTGGTCGACGGCCGCGTGTTCGTCGGGACCGAGGGCGGGACCGTCCACGCTCTCGACGGGGAGTGAAGCGCGGGGTCCGGGGCCGGTCACTGGCTGTCCCGCGCCCGACGTTTCCAGCGGCGCTCCTGCCTGCGCTCGGCGACGTGACGCTCGCCGTCGGCGACGGACTCCCTGACCCGTTCCTCGAAGGCCAGCAAGTCAGCCAGGAACTCCGCCTCGAACGACTCCAGCACGTCGTAGGTCCACCGCGAGTCGTCGATCACGCCCCGCGGGAGGTACTCGTCGCGGACGGCGTCGGCCAGGTCCTCGCACCCGGCCTCGCGCAGTCGCTCTTCCGCGACGGCGAGGTGTTCCATCGCGTGTCCGGTGTTGTGGTGGACCGCGACGAGGTTCCCGCGAGCGCGCTGGAGCCACTCCGCCGCGAGTTCGACCTCGTGGACCGCCTCCCGCTCCGTGACTGTCAGGTCGCTCGCTCGCTTCTCGTCCGACGCCATGTGTATTACTACCATACCACGACAGTAATGTGTTCCGGCGCGAGCGACGCGGCGAGGGGCGTCGGCCCAGCGGGGACGAGAGCGCGGCCGGGCGGTCAGGCGTAGGCTTCGAACTCCCGACCGAACAGCAGGAAGCAGACGACACCCGCGAGGCCGACGACCGTCGCCGTCGTGAACGCGAAGTTTGGCCCGGCGGTGAGCGCGACCGGGTCGAGACCGAGGGCGTCGGTGGGGACGGTCACGCGCCAGTCCGCGTCGTAGAGGTAGCCGCCGACGGCGGCGCTGGGGACGGTGACGGCGTTGCGCACGAGGTAATACGCGCCGGTGACGCGGCCGCCAGCGTCGGCCTCGGCGGGGCCGACGATCAGCGCCTTGTGGGCCGGAAGCCCGGCGAAGCGGAGCCCCGAGAACGCGAAGAGCAGGCCCACGATCCACGGGTTCGACGGGGCGTTGATCAGCAGGACGGGGAAGACGGCGTAGACGGTAAAGCCGACGGCGACGACCGGTTTCAGGCCGACGCGCTCGGCGAGGCGCGCGACCGGGACCATGCTCAGCAGGGCGACGACCATCTCCACGGCCAGCAACACGCCGAAGAGGGCGTCGGGCGAGAGGTAGCCGACCACCGGCAGGGTCACCGAGACGGCGAAAAACTCCGTGACGACGATGACGAAGAAGACGTAGACCATACCGTTGGCGAAGCGGACGAGCGTGTCCGCGACCAGCAGCGGCGGCAACTCCGGGGGCATCTCCCGGAGGTCGGCGACGACTCCCGAGACACCCTCGAAGGACTTGCCGACGCTGTCCTCGCTCGCGTCGTAGAGGAAGTGCTGGGCGAGCGTCCCGGCGAGGCCGAAGACGGCCGCGACCCCGAGCACGAGCGCGAACCCGTCGAGGAATCCGAAGACGGCGATCAGTCCCGCGGCCAGCAGCGGCCCCACCAGGAAGGCGGTCCGGCGGACCGTCTCGGTACTTGCGAATCCCGCCGCGAGACGGTCGGGCGGAACGGCCTGTTTGACGACGGCGAACGTCGCGCCGAGGCCGAAGGACTTCCAGGCCTGCGCGAGGAAGAGTCCGAGGAACACGCCGACGGGGAGCGCGATCGTCTCGACGGAGAGCGGGCCGAGGGCGAACGGGCCGAGTTCGACGACGCCGAAGACCGGCGCGGCCATCCAGACGAGAAAGCCGAGCGTCGACGCGAGGCCGAACAGCGTCAGCGCGTACCGCGATCCGACTCGGTCCGAGAACGCCCCGCCGGGGTAGGGGTAGACGGCGCTGATGAGGTTGCCGAGGCTGCCGTAGAGGCCGATAGCGAGTCCGCCAGCGCCCAGGACGCTCATGTAGCGGGGGACGTACCGACCGGTCATCTGGAACCCGAGGCTGAACGCGAACATCGCCGCCGAGAGGACGATCACGTCCCGTTCCAGCGCGAAAAAGTCCCGGAGGGTCTCCCGGACCGTCGGCGTCTCGGTCGACATACCGCGGACTACCGCGAGACTCGACCTAAAACCACGCTCATCGGCCACGGTTTCCGGTTCGACGTCGCCGGGGAGTCCCTCATACTGTCGGCTGTACGTACGTGGAAATATTCGGCTCCACGGAGAGCCGAATCCTTCCGTGATGTTACAGCCGACAGTGTCAGTGTCGACGGCGACCGGCCGCCAGCGCGAGCGTCGCCAGCGCGAGCGCGAGGGTCGCTCCGGCCGCGCCGAACCCGGGGCCGGTGTCGCTCGTCGTCGTGTTCGTCCCGCCCGTATCGAGCGTCACGGTCGTGTTCAGCGCTGGCTCCGCGGTCGGCGTCGGGGTGGCCGTCCGCGTGGGGGTGGCCGTCTGCGTTGGCGTGGCGGTCGCGGTCGGCGTCGCGATCACCTCGACGGTCGTCTCGGCCGCGACCTCGCCGCTCGTGACCGCGATGGTGTGTTCGCCGCCGCTGTCGATACTGAGCGTCGCCCGTCCGTCGGCGTCGGTCTCGCCGACCGCCTCGCCGTCGAGACTGACGGTCGCGCCCGAGACGGGATCGCCGTACTCGTCGGTGACCGTCAGCGACACCTGTCCGCCAGCGTCGATCTCGCGCGCGTCGGACTCCAGCGTCAGTTCGTCCGTCCGGTTGGTCGCGACCGTGAAGTTCACCGGTGACTCGTTGACCCGGACCGTCCGCGTGACGTTCTCGTAGCCCGGTCGCGACACCGCGACGTCCAGCCTGCTGTTGACCGGGACGCCCAGCGTCGCCTCGCCGCCGCCGAGCGTCTGGACGCTTCCGACCCCCTCGATCCGGACGGTCGCGTCACGCAGCGGCCGCGCCGGGTCGAAGTGGTCGTCGACGACCGACACCGTCGCGAGGGCCGACCCCTCCTCGACGTCGACCGTCGTCGATACGTCGCCGTCGACGTCGACAGTCGTCTCCGTCCGGAGGTAACCGCGGCCGAACGCGACCAGCCTGTACTCGCCGGTCTCGACCCGCTCGGTCACTAACGTCCCGCCGTCGTCGGTGCGCTCGTTGACGACCAGCGACCCGTCGCGGAACAGGCGGACGACGGCGTTACCCACTGGGTCACCGTCGGCGCTCTCGACGGTGACCGTCGCCGTCCCCGTCGGCGCCATCTCGATCTCGACGGCGCCGCCGTCGGCGTCCTCGACGACGACCGGGTCGCGCAGGACGTACTCCGGGTGGGTCGCGCGGATGGTCACGTCCGCGCCCGCCGGGACGTCGACGAGCGCCTGGCCGTTGCTCCGGGTGGTCTCGTTGGTCGACCCGCCGTCCCACGACGCCGACAGGTCGACGCCGCTGATCGACTCGCCGCTCTCGTCGACGACGGTGACCGTCAGCGTCACGTCGGACTGTGCCGCCGCGGCCCCCCCGACCCCGGCGAGAACCGCAGTCGTGACGGCGAGTGCGACCAGCACCGCCGCGCCGTGTGCGCGTCTCATATCCGGGTGCTCGCCGCCCCCGCAGTTATCAGTGTCGACGGCAGGCAGCGGTAGGTAGAGCGTACTGGAAGGTGGTGGACTCCTAACCGTCACTCGTCGCCCGCCAGTTCGGCGATCTCGCCGGGCGTGAACGAGGCGGTCGCCCCGGGAACGGTCCGGACGAGCGCCGCGGCCGCGACGCCGCGGGCCAGCGCCCGGCCGATCCCGGTGTCGGCGAGCAGACCGGCGAGGACCGCACCGGTAAACGCCCCGCGTCCGCCCGCGGGGTCGACCACCTCGCCGTCGACGCCGGACTGCTCGTGGATGACGCTGTCGTGCCACGCCAGCGCGCCGCCGTCCTCGCGCCGCAGGACCACCGTCTCGAAGTCGTTGGTCGAGGCGACGGCGTGGGCGAGTTCGCGCGGTTCGCCCGACCGGTCGAAGACGGCGCCGACGCTCTCCTCGTCGCCGAGCAACACGTCCACCGCGTCGAACGTCCCGCGGAGCGACTCGCGGGCCGGACCCGAGGGCCACCGGTCGGCCCGGTAATCCAGTTCGAGCGCGACCGTCCCGCCGCCCAGGCCCGCGCGGGCGACGGCCCCGCAGGTCGCGGCCGCCTGCTCCGAGAGCGCGAACGTACTCCCGGCGAGCAGGACGGTGTCGGCGCGCTGGACTCTGTCCATCGGGATTTCGCCCGGTTCGGTCGCGGCGACGGCGGCCCCAGACTGGTCGCCGATCCGCCTGTCGGCCCGCGGCTCGATCCCCTGCTCGGTGAACAGCAGCCCCTGTCGTCCCTCGTCAGTCCAGGCCACGTCCGTCTCGACGCCGTGTTCGTGGAGCGACCCCACCACCCGGCGCCCCAGCGCCGAGTCCGGCAGTCTCGACAGCCACAGCGTGTCGACGCCGAACTGGCTCGCCGCCACCGCGACGTTGCTCGCCGTCCCCGACACCCCGAGTCGCAGATCGGTCGTCGACTCGAACCGCTCCCCGTCGGTCGGCGTCAGTCGCAGCGACGCGTCACCGAACGTGACCAGCGATGTCATGCACCGTACATCACTCGCCCCGGGCTTAACTCGTCTGGTGCCGGCGGGGCAGCTATCCGCCGTGCCCGGGGTAGTCCCGCTCGAAGCGCGCCTCGATCTCGTCGGTGTCGAGTTCGATCACGACGGGGCGGCCGTGCGGGCAGGCCCACGGGTTCTCGCAGTCGTCCAGCGCCGTCAGCAGTTCGCGTATCGACCCCTCGGTCAGCGACGTGTTCCCGGTGATCGACGGGTAGCAGGCGAGATCCGCGAGCAACTCGTCAGCCGCCGCCTCGACCGTCTCGGCGGGGTCGCGATCCCCGGAGACGAACGACGCGAGCACGTCCCGCAGGAGATCCGGATCGGCCGCCTCCGCGACCAGCGACGGCACCGTCCGCACCTCGACCGTCCGGTCCCCCGAGCGGTTGGCCTGAAACCCGAGCGTCGCCAGCGCGTCCGAGAACGACTCGAACAGTTCCGCCTCGCGGGCGGTCAGGTCGATCGTGACCGGTTCGGCCAGCGCCTGTGTGGTGGTCTCGCCAGCGAACCGGTCACGCAGGCGCTCGTAGTTGATCCGTTCGTCGGCGGCGTGCTGGTCGATCAACAGCAGGCCGTCGGGCGACTCCGCGACGACGTAGGTGTCGTCGAACTGCCCCAGCACCCGCATCCCGGGTAGCGTCTCGAACGCCTCGTCGGGGGTTGGCCCGTCCTCGGTCAACCGCGCCTGCTCGTGGTCTCCGCTGACGCCGGTGGTGTCGAGAGACCGGGACCGTCCGGTCGACGACATCCCCCCGGAACGGCCGTCCGACTCGGCCGGACGGTCTCCCGACCCAGTCGAACCGCCGTCCGCGCTACCCGAACTACTGTTCGAGTCTGTCGACGGTCCGGTGGACGGCGACGAACCGACCCCCGCGTCGGCGGTCGCATCCGTCACCGAATCGTCGTCCGTGACGCCGCCGGAGTCGGCGGTCGCGTCCGTCACCGGATCATCGTCCGTGGCACCGCCGGAGTCGGCGGTCGTTCCCGGATCCCCGTCCGCGATATCGGCGCCGCTGATCGCTACGTCCCGGCCGCGACCGTCGGAGCGGTCAGGCGTCTGCTCGCTCGCGGGCTGGTCGGGGCCGGACCGGTTCGCAGACCGGTCGGACGCCGTCGCAGTCTCGGCCTCGGCGGGCCGGGTGTCGTCGTCGCGCTCCGGGGCGATCTCGGTCTGGTCGAGCGCGGACTTCCCGCGGGGGGCCGAACTCCTGAGGAGGCCCGCCTCCAGCAGCGCCGACTCGACGGCGGTCCGGATCTGTTCCCTGACGCCGTCCTCGTCGGCGAATCGCACGTCGAGCTTGCGGGGGTGGACGTTCACGTCCACGTCGCCTGCGGGCACGTCCAGGAACAGGACCGCGAACGGGTAGCGGTCCGGGGCCAGCTGGTTCCCGTAGGCGGAGACGACGGCGTCGCGCACGGCGTCGGCGGTGACGTACCGCCCGTTGACGTAGGTGCCCAGGTACTCCCGGCTGGACCGGTTGGTCTCGGGGTGGCTGACTAACCCCTCGACGGCATCGAGCGGACCGTCGGGGAGGGCGGTCACGCCGTCGTCGCTCCCCTCGGGGTCGCTGTCGTCCGTGCCACCGGTCGCCACACGCGCCTCCACGTCGATCATCGCGTCGGCAACCTCGCGGCCGTAGACGGACATGACGGCCTCGCGGCGGTCGCCCTGGCCGGTGGTGGCGAACGTCTCCCGACCGTCGTGGGTCAGCGACAGGGCCACGTCGGGGTTGGCCAGGGCGTAACTGGTGACGACGGTGTTGACGTGGGAGAACTCCGTGGCGTCCTGTTTGAGGTACTTGCGGCGGGCCGGGACGTTGTAGAAGAGGTCCGCTATTTCGACGGTCGTCCCGGTCGGACAGCCCGCGGTGTCGACGCCCGTCACGTCGCCGCCCTCGACGCGGAGTTCGGTGCCCGTCCCGCCGTCGCGCGGCCGAGTGGTGATCGTCATACGGGAGACGGCGCCGATGGCGTGGAGCGCCTCGCCGCGGAAGCCCAGCGTGCCGACGCCGCCCTCCAGGTCGTCGATATCGCTGATCTTGGAGGTGGTGTGCTGGTCGACGGCCCGGCGGGCCTCGGCCTCGGTCATTCCGAACCCGTCGTCGGAGACGACGATGCCCCCGGTGCCACCGGCGTCGACGCGCACGTCGACGCGGGAGGCGTCGGCGTCGAGGCTGTTCTCGACGAGTTCCTTGACGACCGAGGCCGGTCGCTCGACGACCTCCCCGGCGGCGATGCGCTCGACGGTCGCCTCGTCGAGCCGTTGAATGTCGACCATCTGCTCGACCGTGTGCACGGCAGCGGCAAAACTGTCCCGGGAGCGGCCTACTCTTCGGGCGCCACCCGGTCGCGCTCGCCGCGGCGGTCGGCGCGGGCCCGCTCGATAGCCTCTTCCAGCGGCCGGAAGTGCATCTCCTCGACGGCGCCCTCCGGCGTGAACCAGCACCAGTCGTCGCGGCCGTCGACCAGTTCCACGTCGCGGCTGTACGCCTCGCAGTGATAGATGACCGCGTAGACGGGGTCGTCGCCGTTGCCCCAGATGTCCGTGACCGTCCTGACCGGCCGCTTGACGTCGACGCGGAGGCCGATCCGTTCGGCGAGCGTTCGTTCGAGCGCGGGTTCGGGCTTGACGTCGGCCCGTATGCGGCCGCCCGGGAACGTCCACGGCCGGAGCCCGGTGGAGACGAGCAACACGTCGTCGCCGGGCCCGAAGATCACCCCCCGCTGCGTAACCTCCCCCCTGAACTGCTCGGTCGTCATTGGTGCGAACGAATCGCCGGTCCCTCTTGAACGTTTGTACCTGTCAGCGGTTTCGAACGTTCGGGCCCGTGCGGGCTGGGGATTCGACGGCGCGTCGGTGGTCGAACAGGGCGCCGCGGTCGGCGTGCGACCCGCAGGTTATGTGTGGTTCCAGCCACGTGTCGGTGTATATGTCACGCCACTGGTCCCGTCGCGCGCTCCTCCGTGCGGGCGGTGCGTCGCTGACGCTCGGGGCGGCGTCCGTCGCCAGCGGGCGCGGCCGGGACAGCGTCGCGCAGTCGGCGCCCGGAACGCCCGACGTGGGATGGCAGCGCGTCTACGGCGACGCCGAGGTAGCCACCGTTCAGGCGATCACCGACGCCGACATCGGGTACGCACTGCTCTGTGGGATGCGGGGCGGCGATCCGCCAGCGCTGATCAGAGCCTCCGACGGCGGCGAACTGATCGACATGCGCCCTCTCCCGGCCGACGCAAGCGCCGTGCCGTCGCCGCTTGATCTCGTCACCGCTGACGACGGGTACACGGCGCTGTTGCGCGTCTCCGCCGACGGCGGGACGCGGGCCCTCGTGTTCGAAGTCGGCGGCGACCTCGAGTACAGGTGGCGACAGCGTGTCGGGCCGGACGGCGCCGACTTCCAGCCCCGGTCGGTCGCGCGTGACGGTGACGGCCTCGTCGTCGCGGGCGCGGTCATCAACGAGGCCACGAACATCGATGCGTACGTCGCGCGACTCGGGCCCGACGGGACCGTCGACTGGGAGCGGACGCTCGCGCCACAGCGCGTCACCGCCGGAATCTCGATCCTCGTGGAGGACGAGGGGTACTCTCTGGCCGGGGGTACGGCCGAGACGCCGGAGAACCTCGCGGCGGGCCAGCCCCCGGTCGAGGGGTGGCTCGCCCGCCTCGGTCCGGAGGGGCAACTCGAGTGGCAGCGTCGGTACTCGACGTCGACGCCCGACGGGACGACGAACGCACAGACGCTGTTCTCCGACCACGCCCGGACCGACGAGGGGTACCTGTTGGTCGGCGGGGCCGCGACACAGCGCGGCGGTACCGAGACCGCGCGGATGCTCGCGGCGCCGCCGGACGGCGAGCGGACCTGGGACTTCCGGTACGCCGCCGAGGGTGACAGGGCGAGCGCGCTCCGCGCCGTCACACGCGACGGCGACACGTACTACGTCGCGGGTCGCGTCGGCGAACAGTCTGGGACCGACGCGCTGGGGCTCGCTCTCGCAGTCACCGTCGCGGGAGGGGCGGCGACCCAGTGGGACCGGCCGGTCGCGACTGACGACGGCGGACGGTTCCTCGACGTCGCGGCCAGCCCCGACGGCGCGGGCGTCTACGCCGGGGCGGCCAGCGTCGCCGCCGAGGAAGCGGGGTGGCTGGTCGGCCTCGGCGCCTCGAACGGCACCGGCGCGACGACCACCACGACCGGACGAGCGACTCCGACGGCAACCCCCACGCCGACCGAGCGACCGACGACACGGCCCGACACCTCGACGCCGTTCCCCGACGGGGAGGACGACGAAGGCGGTGGACCGCCGATAGCCCTTCTGGGCGGCGCTGCCGCCGCGGGCGGTCTCCTGTTGGCCGGTGTCGGACTGCTCCGCTGGCGCGGCGGGTCCGGTGACGCCAGCGGCGACCCGTCGACGACGAGCGGCGGTTCCGGAACCGACGGTGGTTCCGGCGCTACTGGCACTGCCAGCGGCGCTGGACCCGCGTCGGGTACGGGCGGTGCGGGCGGCGCTGGCGGCGGGTCCGCGGGCGCGGCGGGGGCCGGGACCGACCAGGACGGGGTCGACGGGGACCTCCTCGCGGAGGCGACTGCGGTCGCGACCGACGGACCGGTCGAGCGACACGCGGCGACGCTCCCGGACGGGACCGAGGCGGAGCTGGCGGTCCTCGCCGAGCGATACGCCGACGACGAGGCGGCCGCGACGGCGCTGATCGAGGCGGGGCGGCAGTGGAACGGGATCAGCCAGAACCCACACGTCGCGACCGTCTACGAGACGGCCGACCAGCCGCGGCCGTGGATCGCGTTCGACCCCGGCGACGGGGCGCTGGAGACGCTGGTCGACGACCTCGACCGCGGCGAGCGGATCGACGTGGTCCGTGACGCCGCCGAGGCCGTCCGTACCGCCGGTATGTACAACGTCGTCCACGGGTCCATCGAACCCGGGACGGTCTACGTCGCTCCGACCGGCGCGACGCTGGCCGACTGGGGAACGACTCGCGAGGTGGCCGACGCGATCGGAGACTCGCGCGTGACGCCGTACACTGCACCCGAGCAACTCGACGGCGGGACCGCCGCGGTCCACACCGACATCTACCGCCTGGGTGCGCTGGCCTACCGCCTGCTGGCAGACGCACCCCCGTACCCGTCCGGGACGGACCTCGAAACCGCGATCGAAGCGGGCGAGTACACGCCGCCATCGGACGTGGGCGACGTCTCGCAAGCGCTGGAGACGGTCGTCGAGACGGCGATGGCGACCGACCCCGAGGACCGGTACGACTCCGCCTACGAGTTCCGCGCGGCGCTCAACGGCGCGGTCGATTCCTGATCGTGACACTGGAGCGCCGTCCCGGGACGCGTCGACCCCGTCCCGAACCCCGCCGATCGAGGTGTCGTTGCGTTATCAGACGAGGTAGTGCCACCAAAACATTCAATTCCACGCTGTCGGTTCATTGATGTAGGCAATGCGAAAATCAACGAAGGGCGTGCTAGGAATTCTGGGCGTCGTACTCGTTCTGGTCGTGCTCGCGCCCCTCATCTCGTCGCTCGCGCCGTCGCCGGGGCAGGGGGCGAGTGACGGGGCCGACGGTGGGCCGACTCCGACCGACGTGGCGGCGACCCCGCCGCCGACGGCCACTCCGACCCCGACGGCCATCCCTACGTCGACCGCGACCGCCAGCGGCGGTGGGAGCGGCGCCACGCCGACCGCGACCGCCAGCGGCGGTGGGAGCGGCGCCACGCCGACCGCGACCGTGACCGCGGCGGCCACCCCGACGCGGACGCCGACAGCCGCACCGACTCCGACGGCCGCCCCGACCCCGACGCGGACGCCGACGGCCACCCCGACACCGACGGCCACTCCCACCCCGGAGCCGTCGCTGGCGGATCGCGTGAACAGAGCGGCGATCGAGACCGAACTGCTGGCGGAGATCAACGACCAACGCGACTCGGAGGGGCTACAGCGGATCACGAACGAGGGCAACACCGCAGAGCGCCTGAAGGAGATGGCACAGGCCCACACCGAGAACGTCTCCCAGCGCGGGTTCACCTCACACGAGTACGAGGGTAACAACAGCGCCGATCGGTACCGGGTGTGGGACCTCTATCAGACCTGCAAGTTCCAGAGCGACGGCGGCGGGTACATCGTGTCACCCGATCAGGACCAGCTCGAGGTCCTCGGCCAGTACAACGCCTCCCAGTACGACGAACCCGGCCTGTCGTCCGACGAGATCGCCGACCGGATCGCGAGCGACATCGCGGACAACTGGTGGGACCGGTACTACCCCGACGAGCGACTCACGTACGTGAACGCCGAGCGCGCCGGGATCGGCGTCGTCGTCACCGAACAAGACGAGGTCTTCGTCACCGTCAACCTCTGTTAGCCGGGACGATTTCTCGTACTGTCGGCGATACCTTATCGAACGAGTTCGCCACCCCAGCTGGCGAATCTCTGTCCGAACGTTCAGCCGAAAGTGTCAGTAAAGCTCTCATATCGGCGGTCGTGTTCTCGTCTGCCGTCGCCGCGCGATCGGCCTCGTCCGAGCCCTCCCCCCCTGCAACGGATTCCTCGGGAGTAACCAATAAGTAAGTGGCAAATAGTCAGACACACGTTAAACCGATATATGAACTTCCCTGACAGAATATTCAGCATCGGCGGGGCGGGCAAGGAAATGGCGCTCACGATTCTCGAGACAGACTGGATCATCGACGACATCCTCGCGCCACGTCCGAGTCCGGAATCGCTGACAGTGACGATCATCGACAGCGCGGAGGGCGAAGAGAACAGCGACCGCGAGCGGATCAACAACATCCGGGCGAATATCAACGAGCGCGAGCAGGAACTGCGCGATCCCGAGGAGGGCCGGACGGGGTCGATCGACGTCGAGTACAAGCTCCTGACGACGAACATCCAGCTCAACTCCAACATCGATCTGCTGGGCGACGACGCCGTCGACCGGATCACCGCGGGCAACGGTATGAAAAAGGAGCACTGGTGGCTCCAGGACCGGTTCATCAACGAGAACCTCGACTTCGCCAAGGGTGTGGTCCGCAAGCGTGGCCTCGGCAAGGCCATCTACTACAAGGCCTACGCCGAGGACGACGAGATCTCCTCGTATATCGACCTCCCCCAGAAGGGGAAAGTCGCCGTCCTGGCTGGCCTGGGCGGCGGCACGGGGTCGGGTATCCTGATCGACCTCGCGCGACACCTCCGTGACCGACAGCGCACCGCCGAGATCACGCTCTTCGGGATCCTCCCCAACCACGTCGAGGGGCTCGAGGAGAACACCAACGCTCACGCGGCGCTGACCGAACTGGAGTACCTCGCGCTCAACGGCGCCGGGGTGTTCAAAGACCGGATCCTCGTGCCGATCGACCCGACGGACTTCGGGGGCAAGACCGGCGACCGGATCCAGACCGACCAGTTCCTCCAGGAACTCGACGAGGCGATGGTGTACATGATGGCCTCCTACTACAACACCCGCGGGCTGGAGGACCCCTTCGCCGACAGCCCCGACTACGCGCCCTTTACCATCGGGATCCCGCAGGTTCTGCGGTATCGCGTCGAGGCCATCAACGAGGCCCGGGAGAACGTCCGCGAGACGCTCAACAAGCGCTCGGAGGCGCTCCAGATCGAGGAGGAGATCTACTCGACGGTTCAGCGGTACCTCGACCGGGAGTACACCACCGACTACGAGCGCGGCGTCCGCGAACTCGACGAGGCCGACCTCCGCGAGCGCCTCAAGCAGACCCGGGAGCTCATGGAGTTCGAACTGTTCACCGACCTCAACTACCAGTCGGTGTCTATCTTCGAGGACATCCTCGAGGAGGCCGAACAGGAGGCCGCCGCGATCACCGACGAGATCGACCTCATCTCGACGTCGATGCGGGCCGTCGACACCTCCGGCGACGAGGTCGGCACCTTCGTCGACAACATCGACGAGCACCTCGCCGAGATCCTCGAACAGGAGCTCCAGCTGATCTCCCGGCGCAAGGAGATCCTCGAACAGCTGAAAGTCGTCGACGACAACCGCGTCCGCGACGCGCTCGAGTACCTCCTCAACTCCGGGGACGACAGCTCCCCGCCGGGCGTGAAGCTCAATCGACTGGAGACGCAGTTCGAGGACCTCGACGAGCAGCGTGAGCGCCTCGAGTCAGACCTCGAGGAGACGACCACGGAACTCGAGGAGGTTCGAGAAGAACAGTCCGCGAAAGTCGAGCGGATGCTCACCGACTGGGAGAGCTCTGTCGAGCCGAAGCTCGATCAGCTCAAGCAGTGCGACGTCGACTCGGTCCGATCGAACCTGCGGACCCTGGAGGGCGAACTCGACGAGTTCCGGACCCAGATCATCAACGCCAAAGACGAGAGCGAGGTCGAGGGCGTCTCCGGGTCGGAGGTCAGCGACGTGCTGGACAAACTGGCCGCGGACCTCAACGAGGTCGGGATCGACATCACCGAGACCAAACGCGAGATCGAGGGGTCGCTGAACGAGCTCAAGCAGTGTCGGACCTCCTACATCAAGATGAACAGCGAGGAGAGCACCTTCGAGAAGCTCACTCCCTGGGAGAGTTCGACGGAGGAGGAACAGCAGGAGGGCCACAAGAACTTCCGTGTCCAGAAGAACAAGCTCAACGAGCGCGGCGTCTTCGAGGTCGGCCCGCCGACGGGCAACTTCACGGCAGAACTGGCCTTCGACGTCGAGTCGATCCTCCGTGACGTCGAGGACCGCGAGGAGCGACTGCGCGAGGACGTCGTCGACACGCTGCGCGCGAAGGTCGACACGCTCTCCCAGGAGACGATCCGGGAGCTGAACACGGAGCTGACGGCGGGCCAGCCGACCATCGACGGCCTGCGCGAGGTGGCTCGCGAGGCGTTCTGGAACGACATCGAGGCGACAGACGACCTCGAGGCCGAGAAAGAGCAGATCGAGGGCGAACTCGAGGGCGTCGAGTCGGACATCGGGGTGTACGAGCCGACCATCGAGATGTTCCAGTCGATCAGCAGCCGCCGGGAGAGCTGGGAGAACAAGCTCTCGGAGTTCAACAGCGAGCGCAAGAAACTCAACCAGAGCAGTCGCGAACCGGCCCACGCACAGGAAGACGACTACGTCTACATCAAACAGATCCAGCCCAACGACATCTTCCAGGCGACGGGCAACGACGACATCGCAGACAGCGACCTCGTCCAGAGCCGCCAGGAGAGCCAGCGCATCTACGACGGCCTCCAGGAACTGGCGAACAACGCCCGAAACCAGCAGTACACCGGGCTCCAGCGCCGGAAGATCAGCAAGGGTCGCCAGCGCTACGACGACCTGAAGATCAGGGTGGCCATCCTCTCTCGCGCGGTCGACGATATGAACCCCGAGGATCTGGACTTCGCCGACACGTTCCGCGGGGCCTTCGACCTCGGACAGGGCGGCAAGCGCGTCGAGAGCCCGTACACGAGCTGGTCCAGTGACGTGGGCGGGCCCTGGGACTTCGGGTTCAGCGTCTACATCAACGGGGTGTTCCTCGACAACATCCGGAAGGTCGTCCAGTCGGACGGCTACTACGCTGGCTACAAGACCAAAGAGGAACGCGAGGGTGACGGCATCCTCATCCACCACAGCCACGGGCTCGAGGACGGTTTCTACGTCCGTCGGACGAAGCTCCTCAACATGGAAGACAACGACGACGTCGGCTTCTATCTGCAGGACGACAACCAGATCGTCGACGAACTGCTCGAGGATTACATCGAGCGCGTCGACTTCACACAGACCGCACAGACGGACGACTGATCACGTCACATGGCATCGAATATACTCCAGTGGCTCAAAGAGGAGCGTGAGAAGCTCAAGCTCGTCGGTTACTTCCTCGTCCTGCTGACCTTCTCGCTCCCGGTCGCACGGATGGTCGGCGAAGGGTACGAGCAGGGAGCACTGGTCAACGCGATCTTCCGGCTGCCGATGCTGTTGGAAGGCGTCACGCTCGACCAGGTCGCGGTCTTCGGGTTCGGGCTCTACGTCGGCCTGCTGTTGCTGATGACGATCGATCACAAGAAACGCGTCCAGGCGGCGCTGCTGTGGATCGCGACGATCCTCGCGGTCCTGGCGCTGGGCGGAATGGGCATCTTCCTGCCGAACGTGAACCTGCTTGCGAACGTGCCGTGGATGCTCGGCGGGATCGCTCTCGGCGTCGTCGTCGGGGGCGGGCGCGAACTCGTCGAGTTCGACTCCGTCCAGACGACGGAGTTCCGCCGCGCGTCAGAAGGCGTCTACTTCCTGCTGATGCTCATCGCGTTGATCTCGTTTCTGGAGGTCCACCTCGTGTACCCGGACCTCATCGACATCCACCCCAACGGGGTCGAGCCGATCGAACTGAAACTGGCCCACGAGAACCCGAACTTCGGATTCGACACGAACGGGCTGATCGTCAACGCCGTCTCGACCGGCGTGTTCATCGGCGTCGTCAACCGATTCATCACCTACGACGCCGATCACGACTTCTTCCTGCTGGGGCCGCGGGCCTCCGGGAAGAGCCTGTTCCTGATCGGAGCGTACCTCGAGGCGCTCGACCGCGCCCGGACCGACGAACAGTCGACGCCGCTGCACCCCAGCCAGGACCTGATGTCGATGATCGAGGAACTCGACAGGCAGGACACCGGCTGGATCGTCGAGGCGACGGGTCGGGGCGTCATCAACGAACTGAGCTTCCAGTACGTCCACGGGTCGGTGTTCCCCACGAACGTCGAACTATCGAGCATCGACTACGCGGGCGAGTACCTCTCGCGACTCCCCGACGCTATCTCGGG
>Ga0207813_100496_pt1 | contig 21165 bp, 14 predicted proteins | sample A23E3SouthBayCA_2_FD_187730 | JGI IMG/M metagenome (GOLD analysis project Ga0207813, IMG submission 187730) | Aerobic enrichment media microbial communities from Eden Landing Ponds, California, USA - A23 E3 (4) (SPAdes) | ecosystem: Environmental > Aquatic > Marine > Unclassified | place... | reverse complement strand
GCCTCGATGTACCGGGACATCGACAAGCCCGCGTACACCCGACGGGAGTACATCACGGGTATTCCCGGCTCGAAGATCGCACAGCACCAGATGGGCGACAAGACCGCCGACACCGAGGACTTCCCGGTCCAGATCAGCCTCGTCGTCGAGGAGTCGGTCCAGCTGCGCCACGGCTCGATGGAGGCCTCCCGGCTCTCGGCCAACCGCCACCTGATCAAGGAGCTCGGCGAGGGCAACTACAGGATGGTCCTCCGGAAGTTCCCCCACCAGGTCATCCGGGAGAACAAGCAGGCGACCGGCGCCGGCGCCGACCGTGTCTCCGACGGCATGCGCCAGGCGTTCGGCAAGATCGTCGGCACCGCCTCGCGTATCCAGGCCGGCGAACGCCTCTTTACGGCGTACTGCGACGTCGACCAGGCCGAGGAAGTCAAGGAAGCCTACCGCCGCGCCTACAACAAGATCACCCCGCCCTGCCGCATCAAGGTCGAGCGCGGTGACGAACTGCTGATCGCCTGAGGCGGCCTTCCTCTCGGTTTCTCTCCGTCGGTACTGACGAGTCCGGGCGGGTCTCTCGACCGCCGCGCGTCAGCCGTCGTCACCGACGCTCCCGACCGCGGGTAGCGGAGGTGCTAAGTGGGACTGATAACTACGAGCGGGCATGCTCAGGCTCGCGGTCGCCACGAACGCGGAAACGTACGAGCGAATGGGGGGGCCGCTCGGCGACCGCGGGATCGAAGTCGAGCACGTCCGCTCGCGCGAGCGGACGGTCGCGCTCACCGACCCGCCGTGGGACGACTACGACGCCGGCTTCGTCTTTCCGCCGCGACTGATGGAGGGCGGCGTCGCAGACGCCGCGCTGGGCGTCCCGTGGGTCAACGACCGCGGAGCGATCCTCCGTTCGCGCAACAAGGCGGGGGTCATCGCCCGCCTCGCCGCCGCCGACGTGCCGGTGCCCGAGACGGTCATGGTGTCGAACCCCGTCGACGAATCGGAGCTGGTCGACGCCGTCGAGCGCCTCGATCCCCCGGTCGTCGTCAAGCCTAACTCCACGACCCGCGGTGTCGGCGTCGCGAAAGCGGGGGATCTGGACTCGCTGCTCGGCGTCGTCGACTACCTCGATCTGGTCCACGACTTCCGGGCGACCGGAGACAAGTCCTTTCTCCTCCAGGAGTATCTCCCCGGTGCGACCGACTACCGCGTGATGGTGCTGGACGGCGAGTACGTCGGCGCGGTTGAACGGCGCCTCCCCGACGACGCGCTCGCCGCCGGCCAGTGGAAACACAACGTTCACCGCGGCGCCGAGGCCAGTCGCGTCGATCTAGACCCCGAACTCCGGGCACTGGCCGAGCGGACCGCCGACGCGCTGGACATCCCGTTTCTCGGCGTCGACCTGCTCGTCACCGACGAGCGGGCGGTCGTCAACGAGACCAACGCCCGTCCGACCATCGACGACGCCGCGAAGTACGCCGACGGTTTCTGGGACGATATAGCCGACCTGATCCGCAGGACGGCCGAGCGGTGATGAGCGCACGTTCACCCGTCTCGTTCACTCCCGGCACTCGGTGGTGGCCCGCTGTCGTTCGGGGGACTCCTCGGCGATATCGATCTGGACGGTGGCGAACGCCATACCCGACAGTCCGAGTGCGATCGGCTAAAAGGCGCTCCCGGGCCGTGGGGCGTCCGAACCCGGTAGGCTAAAGGGCGGCCGTCCGGAACCGCTAGACGCGAGGGCCTGTATCTCAGTCTGGTTAGAGAGAGCGGCTCATAACCGCTTCGTCCCTGGTTCAAATCCGGGCGGGCCCATCGGTTCTGCGAGGAGCGGACGCGACGAGCGAATCGTGTCCGCGCACGGATTTGAACTAGACCTGACGCGCGCAGCGAGCACGTCGGGGCGTGGTTCACAATCCGGGCGGGCCCACTCAGCTTCTCGGCGTTCTGTGTCCGTACAGAATCGTCTCGTATAGCCGCTCGGGAGGTGATATTCAGGCGGTACGTGGATTCGAGGGTGGCCCGCTCAAATCGGAGTCCAACCAAAGGCTAACCGGCTCCCCCGCACGGCGGGCGGTTCCCGTAACCGGAGGTGATTGGCGCCACCCGGCAATCCCGGTCTCTCTGTGATCGGCCGCCGCAGCGTGGGCGACCGGGCGGATCGGCTACTCGACGGTGACCGACCCGGCCATGCCCGCTGCCTCGTGGGGGATACAGACGTACTCGTGAGTCCCGGTCGTCTCGAAGGTGTGGACGTACGACTGGCTGGACTGGACGGCCCCCTTGCCGTTCTCCCAGCCCTCGCGGGCGGCCTCCTCCGAGTCGAAGTCGCCGGAGGCCCAGTACTCCGCCCCATCGGGGAGCGACCCTTCGGCGGCGGTGACGCTGTGGGCCTCGCCGCCGGTGTGGGTCCAGGCCACGGTGTCGCCCTGGGAGACGGTCAGCGCCGCCGGTTCGAAGGCGACGGCGGTCATGTCGACGACGTGGTCGGCGTCGTCGGGGACGCCTTCGACGACGTTCGGCCCGCCCTGGAGACTCGACTCGCCGCCGCTCTCGCTCCCGCCGTGACCGCCGCTAGCTGACCCCGCGAGGCGTAGATCCAGCGGGAGTTCCTCGACGCTGTCGACGAGGGCGAACTGGGCGTACAGCGCGGCGTCGGCGAAGCTGTCGGCGGCCGCTTGCACGTCTTCGCCCTCCTCGAGCGCGGTGATGTAGGCGTCGAGTTCGGCCTCGAAGGTCTCGTAGGCCGAGCGACTGGCCCCTTCGAGCAGTTCGTGGACGCGCGCGTTCTCGAAGTGGGCGAAGGCGTCCTGCAGGACCGTCGCGGCGGCGCCGCCGGTCGAACCGCCGGCGCGCTCGACGATCGCGTAGGTCGATTTCAGCACTTCGGCGCCGAACGACTTGCTCGCCGCGTACACGTCCTCGCCGTCGCCCGCGGCCGAGGACACCGCGCCGAGTCGCTCCTCGAAGGACTCGTAGACGGCTTCGTCGGCCTCTTCGAGCGCTTCGTGGTAGCCGCCGGCGCCGGCCTCGAAGTGTTCGAAGGCGCCCTGGGCGATGGTTTCGGCGCGACCGTCCTTCCCGAGGGCGTCGAGGACGCCGGCGTCGAACCCGCGGGCACCCATGTACGCGGCTTCGGCACCGCTGACGGTCGCCGTCGTCCCGACCCGCGTCTCGAACTCAAGCAGCGCCGACTGGACGCCCTCGTAGTGGGTCGTGACGCCGTCGTCGTCGGTGTTCTCGAAGGCGGTGATCAGGCCGGAGAGGTGCTCTTCCTCGAAGCTGTGGTACAGGTCCTCGCTGGTCGACTCCAGGGTCTCGTGGACGCCGAGTTCGTCCGCCTCGAAGCGCTCGAACAGCCCCTGGGCGAGGTCGGCCGCGACGTTGTTCTGTCCCAGCCGGTACAGTTCCCGCGCGTCGGCGAAGCGGGCGCGGAAGAACGCGGCCGCCAGCAGGGGCGCGTTCGGGCCGGCGAGCGCCGAGATTCCGGCGACGAGGTTCTCGTCGACGGTCGCGGCGGCCTCGTCGATCCCCTCGGAGTCGCCGTCCTCGATGGCCGACCCGAGGTCGGAGAGCCCAGACTCGAAGCCCTCGTAGGCCTCGCCGTCGGCCTCCTCCAGCGCCCCGTGGGCGCGGGCGCCCTCGAAGTGAGCGAACACGTCGCTCGCCATCGTCGCGGCGCGGTCGGTTTCACCGCGGGCGGCGAGCCAGGCGGCGTCGGCGACCCGAGCGCGGTAGAGCGTCAGCGCGGCGGCGTGGGCGTAGTCGGTCGAGGGGCCGCCGGTCGCGGCGAGGGCGGCGCCATCCCAGCCGCGGGCCTGGATGGTCGCGACGTGGCCCGCGCCGGCCGCCGCTTCGGCCGTCGCGAGGGCGTAACTTCCGTCGATGGCCGCCTGATAGGCGGCCGCGGCTTCCTCGCGGACCGTCTCGGCGTCCTCGCTGTCGGCCGCCGAACGGGCCGCCTTCAACCCGCTCTCGAAGCCCTCGTAGGCCTCGGAATCGGCCGATTCGAGCGCGTCGTGGACCGCCGCGTCCTCGAAGCGTTCGAGGACGCCGTTGGCGGTCTCGCGAGCGCCCTCGAAGGCCCCCGTCGCGGCGAGCGCGCCGGCGTCGAGCGCGTTCGCGCCGAGTAACTGCAGATCGAGCGCCTGCCCGGTGGACCCGCCGACGAGGGCGCGCTGGGCCTCGGCTAGCTGGGTGCTGGCGATCGATGCCTCCTCGCGGGCGCGGGCCAGGTCGCCGGCCTGCAGCCCCGCGGTCCGCAGCTCTCCGAGCGCCTCCTCGAACTCGGCGTAGCTGTCCTCGCTCGTCCGTTCGAGCGCCTCGTGGGCCCCGTACTCGCCGGTCGCGCCCTCGAAGCGGGCGAAGGTCGACTGTGCGACCGACGCCCCGGCGTCCGCCGAGCCGGCGGTTCCGAGCGCGAACGCGTCCCACACCCGGGCGCGCATGGCGTTCCACTCGGCTGCGACCGCCGCGTCGACGGTTGCCCCGGTCCCGCGACCGCCGTCGCTCTCGCCCCCGCCCGACGGGTCGCCCGTGCCGTCGGCGTCACTCCCGCCGGCGTCGGTCGTCCCCGCGTCCGTCTCGGTTTCGTCGCCGCCCGAGAGGCCGTTGCAACCGGCCACCCCGAGCGTCGCGAGCGCTGCCCCTGTCGCTAGTACGTCGCGTCTGTGGCGTCCCATACGATTTAGGCCAGCCTAAAGGTTGATAAGGCCATCGAATTTTAGGCGTGCCTAATCGATCGTTGCCCGGAGAAAGACGTGTAAATAAATTTGACACTTCACGAGGTTCTGCATACGTTCGATGCGCGCCACCACAACCACACAGGGGCCGGATACTGGGGGACGACCGCGATGGGTGACCCCAGTGAGTCGGGGTGTAACGGCGGGACGCCCAGGGGGACGAAGTCGTGGCAACTCTCGCAACCGGACGACTGCACCGACACCACGCCGAGTACGCCGGGTGCGATCGAGAACTACTGGAACTATTACGCGAAGAACCGGTGATCGGTGACGGATGGTAGACAGGCGTACCCTGCTCCGGTCAGTGGGAGCGTCGGTGGCCCTGTCGGGATGTCTCGTCAGGGGTCGTAGCTGCGAACTCGCCGCTTCGACCGTTTCGACGGCGGCCGACCCCGAAGGTCAGTTCCGAATGCATCAGGCCGGTCCGGCTCACACCGGGTACGTCCCCGGGAGCGCTGGCGGCGACGACGGATCCGAACTGTGGCGGTCGACGCTCGGGGGGTCGGTCGCGCAACACGGTCTCGTTGCGGACGGGGACACCGTCTTCGTCACTGGAGACGCGCTGTACGCACTCGACGGGACCGATGGGTCCGTCGAGTGGTGTCGTTCACCGCCGCGACCGACGTAGTCGCGCTCGGTCGCTGACCCTTCCTCGCAGCTCGTCCCTCCAGCCTTCGCTCGCGGTCGGCGGTCGTCCCGCACTCGAATTTCGTATCGCCCGTGACGGTTTATGCGGGGAGCGCCGAACGGCAGCGACGCCGCTGTCGCGGAGACGAACGCGAAATCGGGAGCGAGAAACGGGGGCGTCAGGCGATCTGATCGCTGTACTCGTCGGCCGACAGCAGGTCGTCGAGTTCGGCATCGTCGGCGAGTTCGACCTCGATCAGCCAGCCGTCGCCATAGGGGTCCTCGTTGATCAGCTCCGGCCGGTCGATCAGGTCGTCGTTGACGGCGGTGACGGTCCCCGAGACGGGCGCGTAGACCTCCGAGACGGCCTTGATAGATTCGACGTCGCCGAAGTCCCCGCCGGCCGCGACGTCTTCGCCTTCCGCCGGGAGGTCGACGAAGACCACGTCGCCGAGTTCGTCCTGGGCGAAGTCGGAGATGCCGATGCGCGCGCTGTCGTCGTCGACCCGCGCCCACTCGTGAGAGTCGAGATAGCGCAGGTCGTCTGGAACGTCGAAGCTCATCTGTCGAGAAATGGGGTCGCGGTGGTACGTGCTTTCTTCGGTTCGCCCCGCACGGAGACGCGGACTCGCTCGTCGAGGCCCACGTCGACGGGGAGATACGCCAGGCCGATCCCCCGACCCAGCGTCGGGCTCATCGTCCCGCTCGTGATCGTCCCGAGGCGTTCGCCGTCGGTCGTCTCCACGGGGTGGCCCGCGCGGGGAACGCCGCGGTCGACGAGTTCGACCCCCCGGAGTTTCTCGTCGGCGCCCTCCACGTCGACCCCCTCCAGCGCGTCGCGACCGACGAACTCGGTGTCGAGGTCGACGGCGAACCCGATCCCAGCTTCGTAGGGATTGCGAGGGTTCTCCTCGGGATCGAACTCCTGTCCGGAGAGCAGGAACCCCATCTCCAGGCGGAGGGTGTCTCGGGCGCCCAGGCCGCAGGGCTGACACTCCAGCGCCGACCAGACCGTCCCGGCCTCGTCCCAAGGATAGATCAGTTCGTACCCCGGCTCGCCGGTGTAGCCGGTCCGCGAGACGAGCGTCTCGACGCCCGCTACCGTCCCGACCGTCGACTCGAACCGGCCCAGTTCCCCCAGGTCGATGTCCGTCTCGGCGGCGAGCAGGTCTCGGGCGTCGCGACCCTGCAGGGCGACCATCGCGAACGACTCCGTGCGGTTCTCCACGGTCGCGTCGAGCCCCCACGACTCGCCGTGGTCGACCCAGCGGTCGGTCATCTCGTCGTCGTGGCCGGCGTTGGGGACGACGAGGTAGTCGGCGTCGACGGACCACGCTTCGGGCGGGCGGTAGACGACGGTGTCGTCGAGTATCGCGCCGCGGTCGTCGGTGATCGCGGCGTAGTTCGACTCCCCGGGGTCCAGATCGGCCACGTCGTTGGTCACTAGTCGGTTGGTAAGCCGGCGTGCGTCCGGGCCGGAGACGGTCAGCTGGCCCATGTGGGACACGTCGAAGCGACCGACCGACTCGCGGACGGCCTCGTGTTCCGTCCGGATGGAGTCGAACTCGACGGGCATCTCCCACCCGCCGAACTCCGTGAGCGTCGCGCCGCTCGCCTCGTGAGCGTCCGCGAGCGGCGGCTGTCTGAGCGCCATACCCCGATTACCGCCCGCCAGCGACGTAACTGTTGTCGTCCCGCGCGCGTGCGCGCCCGACTGTCCGTCCGCCCGCGATGACCGGGCGGCTGACGCTATCAACCGGATACCGCGATATCGAACGCCGCCACGACCGGGTCGTCCGCTCGGGCGCTCGCGGCCGTCGGTGGTCAGGCCCGTCCTCGTCGAACGGCTTCGATCGACCGTTTACCGGTCGGTTTCGCACAGTTTCCGACCCTGAAACTGTGATCCCCTTTATATGATCGTCCGGGGCGTCGTGTCGAACGCGATGGTTCCCCAACTGTTTGCACGACGGAACGCCCTCCCGCCCGGTCGGCCCGTGCCGCCGGGCGGCGCACCGCACGCGCCCGCGGAGGTGGTGGTGTGAGCCGCTTCGACCGCCCGTTCCGGTTCGTCACCCAGCACAACCTGATCGTGCTCCTGCTCATGCTGGTGGTGACCGGCGGCGTCGTCGCCGGGATCGGACAGCTTCAGACCCAGAGCCAGATGAACGGCTCCAGTGCCGTCGGCGACACCGAGGTCGCACAGACCCTCGACTACATCGAGGCGAACTACGGAACGAACGACAGCGAGTCCAACGCGACGTCGGTCAGGCCAGCGTCCGTCTACGTCCGGAGTTCGGACGGCAACGCCCTCTCGAAGGCCGCGCTGGTGGACTCCCTCGAGTTCCAGCAGCGGGCGCTCGACAACGAGTCGGTCGCCGCGAGCCTCGGCGACCGCGAGCCGTTCGGCGTCGCGACCCTCGTCGCCAGGCGCGCGGCGGGCGACCGGTCCGCGTCGCTCGACGAGCAGATCGCCGCGCTCGAATCGGCGAGCGCGAGCGAGGTCGAGTCGCTCGTCGCGGAGACGCTGACCGAGGGGTCGGCCGCGGCCGCGCTCCTCCCCAGCGACTACGAACCGGGAACGACGAGCGCCGAGAGCCGGCGGATGCTGTTCAGGTTCGAGAGTCCCGACGCCGGCGACGACGCGGCCGAGCGCCGCACCGCGGCGACCGCCGCGCTGTACGAGCTGGCCGGCCAGCGCGAGGGTCCGGAGTACTTCACCCTCGGCGAACACGCCGTCGCCGAGTCGAACGCCAACTTCAGCCAGCAGACCATGGAGCTGATCGTCCCGGTGGCGCTGCTGGCCATCCTCGCCGTGCTCGCCTTCTCCTACCGGGACCTGATCGACGTGATCGTCGGGTTCACCGGCGTCGTCCTCTCGGTGCTGTGGATGTTCGGTATCCTCGGCTGGATGCAGATCCCCGCGGGGATGACGATGATCATCGGTCCCGTCCTGATCGTCGGCCTCAGCGTCGACTACGGGCTGCACGTGTTCATGCGCTACCGGGAAGAGCGCGGCGAGGCCGAGGGCATCCGCGAGCCGATGGCCCGCGGGCTCTCGTCGGTCGCCGTCGCGCTCGGGCTGGTGACGCTGACGGCCGCGGTCGGCTTCATGTCGAACATAACCAACGAGTTCACGATCATCAAGCAGCTATCGATCGGTATCACGCTGGGCGTCGTCTCGACGTTCGTCGTCTCGCTGACGCTCGTCCCGGCGCTGAAGGTGACCGTCGACAGCCTGCTCGAACGCGTCGGCCTCGACCGTCGCAAGCAGCCGCTCGGGAAGACTCGACTGCTCGAACCGTTCCTCGGGAGCGGCGTCCGCCTCGCGAAACGCGCCGCGCCCGTCGTGATCGTTCTCGCCCTCGTCGCCGGGTCGGCCGGTGCCGTCGCGTGGACGGATCTCGACCACCAGTCGGTCCAGCAGGACGACGGCGGTATCGCCGAGTGGAAGCAGAACCTCCCCGGCCCGCTGGGCTGGGAGACGAGCGAGTACGACGCCCTCGACGGCTACGTCGACGACCACTACCGGGCGGCCGACGAGGACGCCCGCCGCAGTTCGCAGATACTGCTGGACGACGACGTGACCTCGTCGGGAGCACTCGCAGCCGTCGGGACGATCCACGACGGGGCCGCCGAGGAATCGGCGGTCTTCCAGCGGGCGGGGTCGGTCCCGCTCCAGTCGCCGCTGTCGGTCATGCGGTCGGTCGCCGCCGAGAACGAGGAGTTCGCAGCGACCTTCCGCGAGGCCGACACCGACGGCGACGGCGTCCCCGACCGTGACGTGGCCGAGGTGTACGACGCGCTCTACGCCGCCGCACCCGAGCAGGCGAGTCAGGTGATCGAGCGGACCGACGGAGAGTACCGCTCGCTGCGCGTGGTCGTCCCGATCGCCGGGAGCGCAACCATCGCCGAGCAGGCCGACGCCATGCAGGCCGTCGCCGGTGGCGTGAGCGCCGACGGCGTCGACGCCATCGCGGCCGGCTACGGCACGCTCAACGAGGCCGAGATGGCACAGACGACCGACAGCATCCTGACGACGTTGCTCGTCGCGCTCGCGGCCGTCGGGGCCCTCCTGACGCTGGTCTACCGGATCGCCACCGGGAGCGCGACGCTCGGCGCGGTGACGGCCGTCCCCATCGTCCTCGTGATCGCGCTGGTCGTCGGCGGGATGTACCTGCTCGACATCCCCCTGACGCTGCTGACCTCGCTGCTGCTCAGTCTCGTCATCGGGCTCGGCATCGACTACAACATCCACGTCAGCGATCGGTTCGCCCAGGAGCTGGAGCGAGGACAGACCGTGACGGGCGCGTTGCGGACGGCGGTGACCGGTACGGGCGGCGCCCTGCTGGGCAGCACGCTCACCTCCGTCGGCGCCTTCAGCGCCCTCCTGCTCCACCCCCACCCGCAGATCACGAGCTTCGGGACGCTCGTCGTCCTCGCGCTCTCGCTGTCGTTCGTCGTCGCCGTGTTCGTCCTCCCCAGCCTGCTGCTGGTGTGGGCCGACTACGGTAGCCTCAACGCCGTCCGCAGCGAGTCGCCGAGTCGAGACGGGGCGATGGCGCAGGACTGACGACCGCCTCCGGTCGTCGTCTCCTCCGTCCGGGTTCAGTCCCGGCGCAGGCGCGCGACCGCACCGGCGACCGCCGCGGCGACCGCACCGACCGCGAGGACGCTCCCGAGCGGCGACGGTCCGGAGCCCGACGTGGGCGTCCCGAGCACGCTGTCGTCGTTCGACCCCGATTCGGTGTCGGCGCCGTCACTGCCGTCGGTATCGTCACCGTCGATGCCGTCGGACCCGTTACCGCCGGGCGACGCCCCGTCACCGCCGTCGCCCTCGGTCGCGGTCGGCGACGCCCCGACGGCGCCCATGTCCTCCTCTGGGATCAGCCGCGAGCTCTCGAATCCGGTGAGGTAGTCGTAACAGGCCTCGATGTCGCCGGTGTCGAAGTCGGCGGCCCCGCTCGGCTCCACGACGCCGCCCGCGCCGACGTCGGCCATCGTCGGACCGCTCGACTCGTCGCCGGTACCGATCCGTTCCACGTCGTAGGGCTGATACGGTGAGTACACTTCCCAGACCACCTCGCCGTCGGGCGTCACCTCGACGATGCGGTGTGCCCGTCGGTCGGCGATCAGCGTGTTGCCGTTGGGCAGTCGGTCTGCGTCGCGGGGCTCGCTCAGTCGGCCGCCCCGCAGGACCCAGGTCTGATTCCACGAGTCGCCCTCGCGCTCGTACTCGACGACGCGGTCGTTGAGGCTGTCGGCGACCAGGACCGTCGCAGACCCGCCCTCGCTGGCGATGAAGTCGGGGTTGTGCTGCTCGTGGAGGACCGTCGTGTTGTCGTCCTCGCCGAGGGTCCAGCGGACCTCTTTGGTCTCGCGGTCGATGGCGACCACCTTGTCGAAGTTGCGGACCGACACCATGATCACGCCGTCGCGGATCTGCTCGACGTCGTTGTTGTGGGTCCAGTCGCCGCCGAACTCACCGCCGCCCGACTCGGGGTAGTGGTCGCTGTCGTTGGCGAAGTAGTACTCCCAGGTGACAGCCTCGCGGGTGAGGTTGTAGATCAGGACGCGGTCCTCGCCGTCCTGGCTCATGTCGTTCATCAGCAGTTCGTCGCCGTTGATCAGGTCCACGTCGTGGGTGTCGTACGCGTTCTCGAAGCGGCGTTCCGAGAGGTGCTCGCCCGTCTCGGGGTCGATCTCCTCGATCAGCGTGTCGCGGCTGTCGGTCGTCGACTGGAGGATATTGCCGTTGTCGAGCACGTCGATATCGTAGCTCCACCAGCGGCCGGCGGCGGTGTCGTTGTGGACGCCGACGATCGAGCCGTTCGGTCGGGCGCCGACGACCATCGCCGAGGTCTTCTCGCCGCCGCGGGCGCCCTGGATCGAGAACAGCGTCGTCCGATCGGGCGTTCGTTCCATCGTGCCGACGCAGGGGTTCGACGCTTGCTGGAGGCCGGTCGCTCCGAGGTCGACGGCGGGCGCGGCGCCCGCGCCGGAGCGGTCGCCGGCGCCTGCGACGCCGCCAGTGGCGCCGGCGACGGGGACCGCAAGCAGGAGCGCGACCAACAGGGTAGAGAGGACGGTTCTGCGCATCTGCCACGAGTATCGACCGAGGAGGTTAACTCGGTTACGACTCCTGGCGGACCGTCACCGACGGTGACCCGCGGTACCGTTACGGCGGTCCGCGCCACCGCTGTGGCGACCTCGATACCGTTACGGCGACCCACCGTAGAACTCGACCAGCCGCCGCGTGTGGGGGTGAGTCGGTTCGTCGAGCACCCGATCGGTCGGTCCCGCCTCGACGACGTGTCCCTCGTGTAGCACCGCTAGTCGGTCGGCGAGCGTCGCCAGCGCCGGCAGTTCGGCCCCGAGCGCGACGACCGTCGGGGTTCCGTCCCCGTCGGTACCGCCGGCGTCGGTGTCGCCCGCGACCGCCGACTCGAATCTCTCGAGGCGGTCCCCGCGGGCGAGGTGGGCGACCGCGGCCGGGCAGTCGTCGACCACCAGCACCGCGGGGTCGGTCAGCGCCGCCCGGGCGAGGGCCGCGAGTTCCTTCGCGACGGCGTTCAGTTCCCGGGGGCGCGCGTCGAGCACCCGGTCGGCGTCGAGGCCGAGCGCCGCGAGGAGGCGTTCGGCTCGCTCGTCGTCGGCACCGGTCGCCCGACGGAGCGGTCGGAACTGCGACCGGAGCGTCGACGTGGGGTCGAAGCCGCCCGCGTCGCCGGTGACGACCGCGACCGACTCGCTGCGGAACCGCTCGCGCTCGCCGTCGCCGAGGTCGAAGACGGGGACGGGGTCGCCGCTCCCGGGCCGGTAGGTGACCGAGCCCGAGACGCGGGCCGGGTCCGGCAGGCCGTCGACCAGCGCCAGCGCGAGCGTCGTCTTCCCGCTCGTGCTCTCGCCGAAGACCCCCAGTCGCTCCCCGCGCTCGACGGACAGATCGAGTCGGTCGAGGACCGCCTCGCTCCCGTAGGTCACCGACAGGCGGTCGACGGCGAGGACGGGGTCGTCCGGCTCGTCGACGGGCGTGTCCGCTGGCGGAGTGGCCATCGCTCTGCCCAGCCTTCGGGTTTCGGCTATCTATGTGTTGGGTGACGGCCGGCCGGTCGGCACTCCCCGAAACGTCACGCCTATACTCGGCGGTGGGGAATCGCGGGGCATGAGCTGGCTGGGACGGCTGCTCGGCGGCGACGAGTCGACGGGTCCGGACGGGCAAGACGGCGCGGACGCCGGGGCCGCGGCCGGGAGCGACACTCGCGGGCACGACCAGCCCCGCGTGGGGCTGTTCGTCGACGGGCCGAACGTCTTGCGCGAGGAGTTCGACGTGGACCTCGACGACGTGCGGGCCGCCGCAGAGCGCTACGGCCACCTCGCGTTCGGCCGCCTCTACCTGAACGAGAACGCGCCGGCCGGACTCATCCAGGCCGCGGAGGCGCGGGGGTTCGAGGTGGTCTCGACCAGCGGCGACGTGGACGTGAAGTTGGGTGTCGACGCGACCGCGGCGACCGTCGAGGAGGCCATCGACGTGCTCGTCGTCGCCTCCCGGGACACGGACTTCAAGCCGGTGCTGGAGGCGGCCGGCGAGCGCGGGCTGGCGACTATCGCCGTCGCGCCCGGAGAACACGGCCGCTCGGACGCGCTCCGAAACACCGCCCACGAGTCGATCACGCTGGAGTAGAGTCCCGGCTCTGCGGCGCGACGGCCGGTCCCTGCGGTGCAACAGTTAACTCGCCGGGGACACATCGGACGGTATGCGCAGGATCGACGGCCGGAAGCTCGCGGTCGGACTGGTCACGGCGCTGTTGGTCGGACTTCTCGCTGGATACGCCCTCGCGGTGGTGCTCTGAGGCGAGGGACATCGGCGTCGGAACGAGCGGACGGGCGCGCGTTCAAGCCCTGATAATCGGGGGCGAGTCTTTAACCGGACCTGCGGAAATCGTCGGACATGTTCCGGATCGACGGGCGCATACTCGCCGCGTCCGTGCTCGGCGTCTTCCTCGTGGGTGCCGTCCTCGGCTTCGCCGTCGGCGGCGGGAGCGGCACGCCCGGCGGTCCCGCGACGCCCACCGACGCCGACCCGGACGGCGGGGCCGCACCGACGCCCACGCAGTCGCCCGTTCCGACGCCGACGGCCACCGCGACCCTCTCGCCGACGGTGACGCCGACGCCGATGCCCACGCTCACACCGACAGCGACGCCGACCGACGCTCCGACGACGGCGCCGACGCCGACGGCCACCGCGACGCCGACGGTGACGCCCGAGCCGACGCCCACGGCGACGCGGACGCCGATGCTGATCCGTCGGTTCGACACCGAGGCGATCGAACGACACCTCCGGCGGCTGATAAACGACTGGCGCGCGGAGCAGGACCTCCAGCGATTCAGTCACGCCGACGGGACGGTCGTTCGGAAACTCGACCGGATGGCGACGGCTCACAGCGTCGACATGGCCGACATCGGCGAGACGATCCACCGGATCGACAACCGCTCCAGCGCCGGTCGCTACCGCGACTACGAGCTGTTCGAGACCTGCCAGTTCAAGAAGCGCGGCGCCCAGTACATCGTGACGCCGACGCGCAACCGCCTGGAGGTGCTCGGCAAGACCTACGCCGGGACGACTTACCGCGGCCCGGACGGCCTTCGCTACAACGGCAACGAGTCGATGGTCGCGCAGGCCATCTTCGACAACTGGCGGACGAATTCGGTGTTCCGCGACCGGCTCGCCTACGCCAACGCCACCCGGATCGGGATCGGCGTCGAGACCACCGGGGACAACGAGGTGTACGTGGCCGGAAACGTCTGCGGGGTCTACGGGAGCGCGTAGCCCGCCGGTGCGCCCGAGCGGCCGCGGGCCGGTGGCCGGCGCGTCCACAGCGATCTGCTTTTGCGCCGCGGCGCCCGACGCGGTGGTATGAACGCCGAGATCGACGGCCCGGTCCTCGACGACCACATGCACCTCGACCCCGTCCACGGCCGCGGGGTCGACGCCGCGCGGGAGTTCGCCGACAGCGGCGGCACGCACCTGCTCGTCGTCAACAAACCCTCCTGGCACCTGCTCGATTCGCTGCCCAGCGGCCGCGAGGACTTCGAGGACGTGTTCGATCTGACCGTCGACGCGGTCGAGCGCGCGAGCGACGAACTGCCGGGCCGAGCCTGGCCCGTGCTGGGCGTCCACCCGGCGCTCGTCTCCCAGCTCGTCGACGAGGAGCGCGACCCCGAGGACGCACGGGACCTGATGCAGACCGGCCTCGACGTCGCCGCCGAGTACGTCGCCGACGGGTCGGCGCTGGCGCTGAAGTCCGGTCGCCCCCATTACGACGTGTCCGAGGCCGTGTGGGACGCCTCGAACGACGTGATGAAACACGGGTTCGAGTTGGCCGCCGAGGCCGACTGCGCGATCCAGCTGCACGCCGAGAGCGGCGAGGACTTCACGGCGGTCGCCGAGTGGGCCGAGGACCGCGGACTCCCCGCCGAGCGCGTCGTCAAGCACTACTCGGGCGGTCGCCTGGCGGGGATCACCAAGAGCGTCATCTCCCACAAGGACGAGCTGGAACTCGCGATCGAGGAGGACGAGCCGTTCATGATGGAGACGGACTTCATCGACGACCCGGACCGACCGGGAGCGGTGCTGGGCGTCGGGACGGTCCCATCGCGGGTCCGCTGGCTCCGCGAGCAGGGGTACGACGAGGCGATCGAACGGGCGCACGTCGAGACGCCGGCGGCCGTCTACGACATCGACACCGAGGCGACGCTGGAGTAGGGCGGTACCTTTTCGGCTCGCTGCTGCGAACGTCGCGGCATGTACGACCACCGCTGTCCGGACTGCGGCGTCTCGATGGAGGAAGTCGAGTTCGGCATGAGCGACGCCTGGAACCCCCACGTGCGGACCGGCGAGAAGCGCGAGGGACTGCTCGGCAAGCTCGGGATGGGCGAGACGGAGGACGTGGTGACGCTGATGTGTCCCGAGTGCGGACTGCTTCGGTTCTACGCCGACATCGACGACGAGGCGGAGAGCTACTGAAGGCAGTAGCGACACAGTGACGGTGTGATCGCGGTGTGGTTGCGGTCGCAGTCGCGGTGTGGTTGCGGTCGCAGTCGCGGTGTGGTTGCGGTCGCAGTCGCGGCGTGGTTGCGGTGGCCGGGAGCGCGTGCCCGCGTTCTTGCGCGGGTCGCGCGACTCGGGGAAAGGCAGGTTCGCCGAAGCGGCGGTTCTGCCAGCGTTCGACGCCGGTTCACCGGACGCGAGCGACCGGAGGAGCCGAGTCGTCCGGTTTTTCGCCCACGTTCTTTGCCCGTGGGGTACCCGCAGCGCGCCCCTGGCGCGCGAGGCCACCCTCGGCGAAAAAAGGTGGGTCGAAAGCCATATGACCGGAGCGACGAACGAGGTTGTATGAGCAATCAGCCGGGGGAGTACTACACACCCGAACGGTGGCAGAACTGGCTGGACAGGATCGACGAGGAGAATCTGGACCCGGAGGACGACGACACGGCGCAGTTGCTCTGGAACATGCAGGACGACACGGCCATCGCCGTGGTCAAGGTCGTCTCGGACTTCGAGGAGGGCGTCCTCGACGAAGAGGCGGCCCTCTCGGAGATCGAGGACATGCGTGAGGTCGTCCTCGCCGAGCCGGAGTTCGAGGACGAACAGGCGCTGATGCTGGTCGACAGCGTCCAGACGTCGCTGGTCTGTGTCTTCTACTCGGCCGAGGAGTTCATCGTCGGCGGCACCGCCGAGGAGGCGGGCATCGGCGAGTACGTCGGCGCAGCGGCCGACGCCGAGGCCGAGGAGGACCTGGACGCCGCGCTGTCGTACTGCGTCCAGGCGGGGACACACGTCATCGACGGTGCGGAGTTCGACCCGTCGATGGCCGAGGAAGTCGAACCCGGCCTCGTCGTCCAGTGGGTCAACGGCCTCGACAGCCTCCAGACGGCGATGAAAGACCCGGAAGTCGTCGAGGAAGACGACGAGTAACTCCGAGGCGCACGCGGGGCTCGCGACAGCGCGTCCGCCGTCGTCGCGGCCCGCGTGGCCGCCGTCCGCCGACCCCGGCACCGCCGACCCGCGGGCGTTATCAGGGTGGAAAATCGGGGACACAGGTTTTTGCACAGTGAGGGGGTAGTCCGGCGACATGGAGCCGTGGGACGACAGGGGCCAGTCCATCCAGATCGGGGCGGTCCTGATCTTCGCGGCGCTGATCCTCCTGTTGTCGCTGTACCAGGCGACGATCGTCCCACAGCAGAACGAACAGATCGAGTTCGACCACAGCCAGCAGGTCCAGGGCGACCTGCTTGACCTCCGCAACGCCGTGACTTCGATGCTCGGGGAGTCGGCGAGCCGGTCGGTGTCGATCCAGCTGGGAACGACCTATCCCTCACGAGTGCTGGCGGTGAATCCGCCGCCGGCGTCGGGGCTGTTGCGGACGGCGGGGACCGCCGACGGCGACGTGAACTTCACGCTCTCGAACGTCGAGGCTCTGGACGAGGAGGCGGACGATTTCTGGGACACCGGCGGGTCGTCGCGAGCGTACGGGACGGGGTCGGTCGTCTACCGGCCGAGCTACAACGAGTACGGCCAGCCGCCGCGGACGGTGTACGACGCGACGGTGCTGTACGACAACTTCACCTTCGAGGGGTCGACGATCGCCCGCAGCGACCAGACGCTGGTCGACGGGTCGACGATCTCACTGGTGGCGCTGAACGGGTCGCTCCAGCAGTCGTCGTCGGGCGCGGCGTCGGTCGACGTACGCCCGGTCAGCGCGTCGAGTACGACGGTCACGGTGACGAACCGGACCGACGGCGACCCGATCACCCTCCGAACCGCGACCCGGTTGCCGGAACAGCGGTGGGTGGAGCTGCTGGCCGACCAGCGGGCCAGCGAGGGCGGCAACGTCAGCGACGCGGCCGACGCGGTCCGGACGGAACCGCTGGACGTTCCCGGCTACAGGAGGCTGATCGTCGAGCTGGTCCCGGGCACCTACGAGCTGCGGATGGCGAAGGCGGGGGTCGGGACCCGCGTCGGCGACACGAGCGCGGCGTACATGACCGACGTGGCCGCGGACGGGTCGACGGTGCCCGAGGACGGGTCGGTCCGGCTGACCGTCGAGGTGCGCGACGCGTACAACAATCCCGTTCCCGGGATCAACGTGACGGGGCAGACGTCCGTCGGGGGTCTCGCGGAAACCGAAGTGGCGACCGGGGACGACGGGCGGGCGTCGTTCGTCTACGAGGCTCCCGGGACCGTCACCATGGAGAAAGATGTCCAGATCGAGTTCAACTTCACACGTGACCCGACCACGCCGGCGCCGTTCAACGCCAGGGACCCGGAGGACGTCGAGGTGGTCGTCTCGGTCCAGAACACGCAGGTCCCCGGTGGATCCGGCGGTGGCGGTGCGGGCTACTCGTTGACCTGGACCGACGCGGCGACGGTGCCCGGGACGACCGGCGGCGCGTCCTGTCCGTCGGCGCCCGACCCCTGTAACGTGACGATGCGGGCCGAGACGAGCGAGCCGCAGATCGGCGCGCCAATCGGCTTCGGGTCGAACGACACGAGTATCGCTCGGGTGTTCGGTCGCGTGACGGCGACGGGCTCGGACGGGACGGCCGAGACGACGGCGCGCTTCGAGCGGGCGGAGGGCAACGCGACGCTGTGGACCCAGAGCGCGGGGGTCAACGCGACGCGGAACGTCTCGACACCCTCGTACGCCAGCTTCGATACCGACTTCGAGAAGTGGGGTGCCTTCGGCACCTTCCAGGGCAGTGGCCCGTTCCGCACCAGCTCGGAGGGGTCGAACGGCGGGCAGGCGGTCGTGCTCCCGGGCGGCACCGACGGCGGGATCGTCACGACCGGCTACGACACCACCGGCGCGGAGCTGGTGGTCTTCCAGTACTGGATCAAAGAGAGCGATGTCGGCGAAACCAGCGACGACAACGGTGACATGGTCGTCGAGTACCGCGATAGCGGCGGCAACTGGGTGCAGGTCGACAGCCTCGCGCTGACCGGCACCGCGCCGGGGCAACAGCGGGTCGTCCGCATGGGCGCGGGGGCAATCCACGACGATCTGGCGGTTCGATTCCGGCAGATCGGGGCCGACACCGCGAACGACGAGTGGGTGATCGACGACCCGCAGATCTCGGTGGTCGGGAAGGCAGTCGGCGGCGGGTCGCCAGGCGGAACCCTCAACCAACCGCCGTCGGCGTCGTTCACCGTCTCGCCGTCGAATCCCTCTACCGGCGAGCAGGTCACCTTCGACGCGGCTGGGTCGACCGACTCCGACGGGTCGGTCACGAGCTACAGCTGGGACTTCGACGACGGGACGACCGACTCGGGTTCGACCGCCACCCACACCTACGGCTCCAGCGGGACCTACACCGTGACGTTGACTGTCACCGACGACGACGGCGCGACCGACACCGAAACTCAGCAAGTCACCGTCTCGGCGCCGGGTGGATTCGCCCGGACCAGCGCGACCGCGCTGTTGCCCGACACCGACCAGCAGCGCCAGACGTTCACGTTCACGCCCAACACGGAAATCCCAAGCGGGACTCAGGTCGAGCTAACCCTCAACGACCCCCAGCAGCAGTCGCCGCTCCAGGTCGACTACCAAGGCGGCGCGAACGCGAACGTCTCGCTGTCGAACTCGAACTCCGACACGAACGGGGACACGGCGTTCATCACGATCACACCGAGTTCGACCGTCGCCGCCGGCGAGACGGTGCGGGTGTGGACCGACGCGGTCACCACCGATGGCGACGGCCAGTACGACGTGACCGTCACTCGCGGCGATACCGGCGTCACGACGACGACCTCGTTCGAAGTGGGCCGCAACGTCGGCGGCGCCGAGATACGGAACTTCGAGGCGACGGACCTGCAGGCCGACACCAGCAGCCAGCAGCAGACGTTCACGTTCACCCTTGACAGCGACCTGGCTGGCGGCGAGCGCGTCAACGTCGGGCTTAGCCCCGCGGAGGGTGGGAGTGACGTGTCCTACCAGGGACTCAACTCGGTGAACGTCTCGACGGCCAACACCAACTTCAACAAGAACGCGGGGCGCGTCTGGGTGTTGATCGAGGCACCATCGGGCGGTCTGTCGGCGGGGACCGGTGTCGAGGTCGTGGTGAACGCGAACACCGACCAGCTCGCGGGCGCGCCCTACGAGATCGGGATCACCCGCGGCGACGCCGGGACGACGAGCACGACGTTCGGGACGGGACAGTCCGTTCAGTTCTCGAACTTCCAGGGTTTCGCGGCTGACCCCACCGCCAACGAGTTCACGCTCGACCAGGTGCAGGTTCAGGACGGCGACAACGACGACGACCTGGACCGGATCGAGTACGTGGTCACCGACGGCGACGGGAACACGGTCGCCACGCGGACTGTCACCGGGATCGGGCCGGCCCAGTACCAGCCGAGCGGGACGCCAGCGGTCACGATCGCCGCGGATAGCCCGGTAGTCGGCGGGGAGACGTACACGGTCACGGCGACGGCCTACGACGCGGACGGCAACTCCCTGAGCCAGAGCCGCACGGACACGACGCCGACCCCGACCGCGACCACGGTCACGCCGACAGCGTTCAACGACCGCGACAACGACAATAACAACGCCAACGGCGACTTGGGGGCCCCTGAGTCCGAGGTCATCCCGCCCGAACCGGACGACTCGGGGAATCTCGAGAACTTCGGAAACCTCGGGAGCGAAGACGGCGCCACGGCCACGATCCAGGACGGCGGTCAGACGACCAACGTCGGCCTCGAACTGCACGGGATCACCCCGACGGCCGACGACTACCGGATCGAGATCGGGTACACCAACCAGGGGTACAACGGCGCGGGCACGATGGACGTGGTGCTCGTCGACGCGGCGGGGACCGAACTCCAGCGGGAGTCGCTCCTGAACACCGGCGAACCCGAGGAACTGGCGTTCACCGTCAACAACGCGGCCGAGTCGGCTATCGCCGACGCAGGCGCCGTCTACCTATTGGTCGAGAAGACGGGCGGTGGCTACGCCAGCGTCGAGATCGACTACGTCCGAGCAACGGCGCTCACGGACGGCAACGCCCGCGACGGCGGGCCGCCGTCGGCGACGGTCACTTCGGTGACCACCGGCAACTGTAACAACGGCAACGGTAACGGCTACTGCGTCTCCTGGAGCGGGACTGACCCCGACGGCGACTTCACCAATGTGACGACCATCCTCGAAGACGCCAGTGGGACCGCTCTCTCGACGGAGATAACGACGTTCGGTCCCACCGGGAGCAACACGGGCGACCAGCGCCACAACGGCTTCAGCGGTTCGCCCGCACAGGTCAGGGTCATCGCCCGCGATGCCAACGGGAACGAACTGGTGTTCACGCGGCCGATACCCTGATCGGTGCCCCCGCCAGCCCCGACGCAAAGTACTTCGACAGTTGCCGATACACTAGTCGACAGGCACTTGTAGGAGTCTCACCGAACTTGGGGCATGTCATCGGTCGGTATCGACGCTATCGAGATCCGGACGGGGAAGCTCAGACTGGACTTGCCGGAGACGTTCGCGCCGGCGCAGGGCGACGACCCGGGGAAGTACACGAAGGGGCTGGGGCTGAACGCGAGTTCGTTCCCGGACGTCTACGAGGACATCGTGACGATGGGGGCCAACGCGGCCCACGACCTGATGGATCGCAAGGGTCTGGAGCCCGAGGACATCGGGCGCATCGACGTGGCGACCGAGTCGGCGTTCGACAACTCCAAGCCCGTCTCGACGTACATCGCGGGCTGTCTCGAACAGGTGTACGACGGCGACTTCCACCACGCCAACAAGGGCGAGCG
>Ga0207813_100495_pt1 | contig 21196 bp, 23 predicted proteins | sample A23E3SouthBayCA_2_FD_187730 | JGI IMG/M metagenome (GOLD analysis project Ga0207813, IMG submission 187730) | Aerobic enrichment media microbial communities from Eden Landing Ponds, California, USA - A23 E3 (4) (SPAdes) | ecosystem: Environmental > Aquatic > Marine > Unclassified | place... | reverse complement strand
GATCTGACCAGCGGCTCGCGGGATATCTACCTCAACGCCGTCTCCCAGTCGACCAACGAGGTGATGAAGACGCTGACGGTGGTCGCGACGATCTTCATCCCGCTGACGTTCGTCGTCGGCGTCTACGGGATGAACTTCGCGGGCACGCCGCTGTCGATGCCCGAACTCGGCTGGACGTACGGCTACCCCGCGACGATGCTGGGGATGGCGCTCGTCGCGGCGCTGATGCTCACTCAGTTCCGGCGGCAGGGCTGGCTCTGACCGACCGGAGCACGGGCTGATCGCCGGAACCGAACTCCTCTTGCCGGTGCCCGCGTGAGGCTCCAGCAGTGTCGCTGCTCTCGATCTTCGCCTCCGCCATCCTGCCGATCGTCCTGATCGCGACCGTCGGTGTCGTGCTCGGCCGGCTGCGGGACGTGGAGCCCGGCCCGCTCAACACCGCCGTCGTCTACGTGCTCGCGCCGGCGCTGGTGCTACACAGCCTGATGGCGACGGAGCTGGCTGGCGGGACGCTGTTGCGGCTGGCGGCCGGCGTCACCGCGTTCACGCTGGGGATGGCGGCGCTGGTCGAACTCTCCGGGCGACTGCTCGGCGTCGACGAGGCCACGCTGTCGGCGCTCGTGCTGGTGTCGACGTTCCCCAACGCCGGCAACTACGGGATCCCGGTCAGCGACTTCGCGTTCGGCACCGTCGGCCGTGGCGTCGCGGTACTGTACGTCGCCGCCCAGTCGGTGCTGATGTACACCGTCGGCGTCTACGTCGCCTCCCGCGGCGGCGGGAGCGCGGGGCTCGGCGCCCTCAAGCGCGTGTTCCGCATCCCGCTGATCTACGCGGTCGCCGTCGGCCTGCTCGCGCGGGCGCTCGACCTCGTCCCCGCCGCCGACTCGACCGCAATGGAGACGCTCCAACTGGTCGGCGACGCCTCAATTCCCGTGATGCTGCTGATCCTGGGAATCCAACTCGCGAACACTGACTTCGGCGCCGCCCTCCCCCAGATCACGGTCGCGACCGTGGGCAAAATGGTCGTCGCGCCCGCCGTCGCCGTCGGGATTGCCCTCCTGCTCGGCTTCGACCAACCCACCGTCGCCCGAACGTTCGTGCTGGAGTCGGCGATGCCCGCGGCGGTGACGCCGCTGGTGTTACTGATCGAGTTCGCCGACGACGTGGAGGTCGGTGGCGTCAGCGCCCCCGAGTTCGTCTCGACGGTCGTCGCGGTGACGACGATCCTCTCGGTGCCGCTGCTGACGCTGCTGATCTCGGTGCTGCAGTCGGGCGTGCTGGTGTAGCCAGATCGGCCACGCGCTTCCTCGTCTCTCGCCTCTCGCCCCTTGCCCAGTCCTGCGACATCACGGTATGCGATACCGACGCTATGAGACGTGAACCCGTCACTAAGTGACTGAAAACTTATAATTGCGGTGTGTTACACAGTGGGTATGGACGCGCCGTCGCTGCCCACAGGCGATATCCTGCGGTTCTACGCGTTCCGTGCGAGCCAGTCCGCCGGGTTCAGCCTCCCAATCTACGTGCTGTTCTTTCAGTCCCGGGGGCTCTCGCTCGCCGAGATCGGGGCGATCGAAGCGCTGTTCACCGTGTTCGTGGTGGCCGCGGAGACGCCGACGGGCTACCTCGGCGATCGGTTCGGCCGGCGGGCGAGCCTACTGGCCGGCACCGCGCTATCGGCGCTGGGCATCGTCGGGTTCGTGTTCGCCCGCTCGTTCGCGGCGTTCGCGGCGATCATGGTCGTTCGGGCGGTCGCCGAGGCGTTCCGCTCCGGCGCGACGGACGCCTGGCTCTACGAGACGCTGGCCGGAACCGCCGACGACGACCGGTTCGCGCACGTCTCCGGCCGCGCGAGCGCGGTCGGGCTCGCGACGCTCGCGGGCGCCTCACTCGTCGGCGGCGGGCTGTACGCGCTCGACCCGATCTACCCGTGGCTGCTCGAAGGCGCCGCGATCACGACCGGGCTGGCGGTCCTGCTCGGGATGGACGAGCCGGACCGGACCGTCGGCGTCGGATCGACACGGTTCTCGCCGTGGGAGACTCTCGCCGCGGCCCGCTCGACGCTCGCGAACCGCGCAGTGGGCCCGCTCGTGCTCGCGGTGGGGCTACTCGCGAGCATCACCAACACGATGGAGTTCTACCTCCAGCCGGTCGCGGTGGCGACGCCGGGGCTCTCGGCGACGACGCTGGGGCCGCTGTACGCCGGGCTCACGCTCGCCTCCGCGGGCGTCACCGCGCGGGCGGGCTGGATCGAAGACCGCTTCGGCGTCCGTGGCTGGTTCCTCGTCGGCCCGCCGCTGCTGGGGCTCTCGCTTGTGGCCGTCGCCGCCGCACCGGCGCTCGCACTCCCCGTGTTCGTGCTCGGCCGGGGAGTCAGGAGCGCCACCACCCCGATCTTCGGGCAGTTCCTCAACGACCGGACCGACGGGGGGCGGGCGACGGTGCTCTCGGCGGCGTCGACCGTGCGGTCGCTGTTCACGGCGCCGCTGAACCTCGTCGGTGGCGGGCTCGCGACGGCGTACGCGCTCTCGACCGGGCTCGGCGGGCTCGGCGTGGTGCTGCTGGGCGGGCTGGTGGTCACGCTCGGGGTGTGGCGGCCGTCGTTGCCGAGCGTGACGGCGAGGGAGTCGGACGCCGCGTGAGCCAGTCAGTCGTCTGCCCTGCTCGGCTGACAGCGTGGCGATCAGTCGTCGCTCGGCGGCGGGACGTTCCGGGTCTGCGAGACCGGGGCCTCGGCCTCGACGACCGCCGACTTCCACGTTCCGCGTGAGAGCCACGCGACGGCGACGACGGCGCCGACGATGTCGCCGAGTGCGACCGCGGTCCAGACGCCGGTCGGCCCCCACCCCAGCGGGAACGCCAGCAGGTACGTCGCCGGGAGTCGGACTACCCAGAGCGCGACCAGCGAGAGCCCGAGCGCCGTGGTGGTGTTGCCGGCGCCGCGGAACGTCCCCATCGCCACCTGGAACGCGCCGAAGAACACGAACGCGACGCTCGCGATCCGGAGGTACGTCGACGCGTAGTCGATCGTCGCGACGGCGGTCTCGCTCTGGGCGGGGAGGAACACCGAGACGATCAGCTCCGGTACCGTGGCGACGACGAGGGCGACGACGGCCAGGACGCCGACGACGAGCACCAGCCCGAGTTTGACCGCGCGGGTCGCCCGCTCGGGCTCGGCGGCGCCGAGGTTCTGGCCGACCGCGGTGTCCATCGCCTGGGAGAGCCCCATCGCGGGCAGCGTTACCAGCGAGAGTAGGCGGTTGCCGAGGCCGTAGGCGGCGACGACCGCCGGCGGGAACGTCGCGACCATCGCGGTGGCGACGACCATCGCCAGCGCGGTGCCGGACTGCTCCAGCGCGGTGGGGACGCCCAGTTCGACGATCTCGCGAACGGGGCCGGGCTTGGGGAGCAGGTCCCGTGGTTCGATCGCCGGCCCGAGCTCCGTCCCGAACAGGACGTACAGCCCGGCGACCGTCGCGACAGCGCGTGAGGTGACGGTGGCGACGGCGGCGCCCTGCACGCCCCAGGCGGGGAAGGGGCCCCAGCCGAAGATCAGGAACGGGTCGAGCGCGACGTTGACGATCACGGAGAGCACCATCACCACCAGCGGCGTCCGCGTGTCGCCGACGCCGCGCATCAGCGCCGTGAACACGAAGAAGCCGAACAGCGCCGGGGCGCCGAGGAAGAACACCCGCATGTAGTCGGCCGACAGCGGGATGACTCGCTCGGCGGTCGCGGCGTCGGCCGGCAGCAGGGCGAGCAGCGGCCCGGTCGCGAGAAAGCCGAACGCACCGACGGCGACGGCGACGAGGCTGACGAAGCCGAGCGTCTGGCCCGCGATCCGGCCGGCAGCGCGCTCGCCGCCCGCGCCGGTGTGCTGGGCGACGAGGATCGCGCCCGCGGCGGTGAAGCCGCCGCCGATCGAGATGACGAGAAACACGAGCGGAAAGGCGAGACTGAGCGCGCCGACGGCGTCGGCCGAGAGCCGGCCCAGCCAGACGGTGTCGACGAGGTTGTAGGCGACCTGGAGGAGCTGGATCGCCACCAGCGGCCACGCCAGCCGGACCAGCGGGCGCAGCAGGGGACCCCGCGTGAGCGAGGCGCGTTCGGCGTGTGTGGCGGTCATTACGTATCGAAGGTCGTGGGGGGTCTTGAACACGAGCAACAGACGGTAGCACGGTGCACTGGGCACGCGCTCGCCGGGACGGCAGGGAGCGCGAACCGCCGCCGTTTATTTCGGCGGCTGTCCAACGGGTGGGTATGACTATCGGCTTCATCGGCGGCTCGGGCATCTACGAGGCGCTCCCGCTGAGCAACACCCGCGAAGTGACCGTCCAGACCCCCTACGGCGAGCCGTCCTCGCCGGTCACCATCGGCGAGTTCGGCGAGACCGGCCGGGAGGTCGCCTTCCTCCCGCGGCACGGCCCGGACCACCAGCACTCGCCGACGAACCTCCCGTACCGTGCGAACATCTACGCGCTGAAGCAGGTCGGCGTCGACCACGTGCTCGCGACGAACGCCGTCGGCAGCCTGCGCGAGGATCTGCCGCCGCGCACGCTCGTCGTGCCGGACCAGATCTACGACCGGACGAAGCACCGCGACCTCTCCTTTTTCGGCGACGGCATCGTCGTCCACCAGCCGTTCGCCCAGCCGTACTGCCCGGAGATGGTCGAGCACCTCAGCGACGCCGCCGAAGCCGTCGACACCGACGCCGGTGTCGAGGAGGGCGGCACCTACGTCTGTATCGAGGGGCCCCAGTACTCCACCAAGGCTGAGTCGGAGTTCTACCGCGAGCAGGGCTGGGACGTGGTCGGCATGACGGCGATCCCGGAAGCGAAGTTAGCGCGTGAGGCCGAGATGTGCTACGCGACGCTCGCGGGCGTCACCGACTACGACGTGTGGAAGGAGGACCACGAGGTCACCCTGCAGGAGGTGCTGGAGAACGCGTCGGCGAACGAGGACGCGATTAAGGCCGCGATCGAGGAGGCGATCCGGACGTTCCCCGAAGATCACGAGTGCAGTTGCCACAGCTCGCTCGAGGGGACGATCAACACGCCGACTGCGGCGATTCCGGAGGAGACCCGCGAGCGCGTCGACCTGTTCGTCGGCGACTACCTCGAGGACTGAGCGCTACCGGAACGATCCACCGACGGCGCGGCGGTCGACGTCGTCTCGATTTCATCCCACCCACCGGTGTAGATCGGCAGGATGAGGTCATCACCTCGCGGTTCGAGTAACATCCTGATTTTCACCGACACCGGACCGTCGAGCTCGCTCGGGACCGTCTCGGCGCCGAAGCGGACGTGTGACCAGTCATCGCGGGCCTGCTCTCCGTACCACGCGTAGAGTTCGTAGCGTCCCGGCTCAATCGGGTAGTTCTCGAACCCGCCGCCCCCGACTTCCGTGCTCTCTTCGGTCTCCCGGGCCGCCTCGGCGTCCATCGTCGCCCGATACACCGGCTCACCGCTCTCGAAGATGAACACCGTCCCCGTATGCGGGGCCGAGTCGGCGTTCCAGAAGAGGAGTTCGTCGAAGCTCACGGCCGGGACGTCGGAGCCGGACGAACAGCCGGCGAGCCCGACGCCGGCGGCGACGACACCGGCCCGCAGTGCCTCGCGGCGCGAGAGGGAGGGCATGGCTGGACCTATTCGGGGAGAAACAAAAGCGTGCCGCGACGATCAGTCGCCCTCGCTGGCCGACCGCGTGCCAGCGAGATCAGTCGTCGTCCACGTCGACGTCGGCCTGCGCGTGGCGCTCCTGAGCGCGCTCGATGAACTCCTGGGGCAGTTCGTCGATCTCGCCGGCCTGCACGCCCCAGAGGTGGGCGTACAGCCCGTCCTCCGCGAGCAGTTCGTCGTGGCTGCCGCGCTCGGCGATCTGACCGTCCTCGAGCACGAGGATCTGGTCGGCGTCCTTGATCGTCGACAGTCGGTGGGCGATCGCGAACGTGGTTCGGTCCTCGGTCAGCTTGTCGATGGAGCGCTGGATCAGCATCTCCGTCTCGGTGTCCACGTCGGAGGTCGCCTCGTCGAGGATCAGGATCTCGGGGTCCTTCAGCATCGCGCGGGCGATGGAGAGCCGCTGGCGCTGGCCGCCCGAGAGCTTCACGCCCCGCTCGCCGATCTCGGTCTCGTATCCCTCGGGAAGGTTCATGATGAACTCGTGGGCCTCGGCGGCCTTCGCGGCCTCGACGACCTGCTCGTGGTCGGCGCCGAAGGTGCCGTACTCGATGTTGTCCGACACCGTCCCGTAGAACATGAACGTGTCCTGGGAGACGTAGCCGAGTTTCTTCCGGAGCGAGGGGATCGTCACGTCCCGGATGTCCTGGTCGTCGATCTCGATCGACCCCTCGTCCACGTCGTACATCCGGAGGAGCAGTTTGAGCACCGTCGACTTGCCGGCCCCGGTCGGGCCGACGAGCGCGAGCGTGTTGCCGCCCTCGACCTCGAAGTTGATGTCGTCGACGATAGTCTCCTCGTCGTAGCCGAAGGAGACGTTCTTGTACTCGACGTTGCCGTCGGTGACCGCCAGTTCGTCGGCGTCGGGGTCCTCGACGATCCGGGAGGGCGTGTCCATCAGGCCGAACATCCGGGCGCTGGACGCCCGAGCCCGCTGGTACATGTTGATGATCGAGCCGAACTGCGCCATCGGCCAGATGAACCGCTGGGTGTAGAGGATGAACGAGACGAACACACCGGCGCTGAGCTCCGCCTGCCCGCCGGTAATCCACGTCGGCGCCTCGCCGAGGACCCAGAGGCCGCCGATCATGAACGTGATGACGAAGCCGATGCCGGCGATGACTCGCAGCGCCGGGAAGAACTTGATCCGGGTGTTGATCGCGTCCCAGTTGGCGTCGTAGTACTCCATCGACACGTCGTCGACGCGCTCGGACTCGAAGCTCTCCGTGTTGAACGTCTTGATCACCTTGATACCGCCGAGGTTGTTCTCCAGCCGACTGTTGAGGTGGCCGACCGTCTTCCGGACCGTCGCGTACTTCGGCTGGATGATGTCGATGAACTTCCACGTCGTGACGGCGATGATCGGAATCGGGAGCAGCGTGACGATCGCCAGCCGGGGGTTGAGCCAGAGCAGGATGCCCGCGATCCCGATCACCATCACCGAGAGGCGGAACGCGGAGTTCATCCCGTCGTTGAGGAACCGCTCGAGGCGGTTCACGTCGTTCGAGAGGATGGACATCATCTCGCCGGTCTGCTTCTCGGCGAAGAAGTCCATGTTCAGTCGCTGCATCTTGTCGTACGTGTCGGTCCGCACGTCGTGCTGGATGTTCTGGGCGAACGCGTTCCAGCCGTAGTTCCGGATCCAGTGGAACAGCGACCCGCCGAAGAAGGCGAAGGCGATCGCGCCGATCGTGAACCAGAACTGCCCCTCTGTCGTCGACGGGAGCCACGCCTGGGGAACGAGCGGGAGGTCGTACGGAGCGTCGTCGCGGAAGATCGCGTCGACGGCGATACCGAGCAGCAGCGGCGGGAGCAGGTCGAGTATCCGTGCGATAACGCTGCCGAAGAACCCGAGCCCGAAGTAGCCGAGATTCGGCTTGCCGTACTCGGAGAACAGTCGCCGCATCGGATTATCCGTCTTCTCACGGATATCCTCGAAGGGGTCTTCGTCGTCAGAGGGGTGTGACATTACTTACTCTCTGGGACGCAAGGGCTATTCAAAAACCTTTACGAATCGAAACACGTCGTTGTCAGGGTAAGGCGGCCGAATTCGCCGGTATCGGTCGAGCGGGCCGGGGAAGAAAGTAGTTTCCGGTGGGGTGGAATATGTGTACGCTTCTCACAGCTGCCGACCTTCGACGCCGGGATCGACGCCGGCAGCGTCGAGATCCTCGCGGATCCGCGCGCGTAGGGGGTCGGGGACGGTGTCGCGGCCGACGGGGGCGGCGGTCTCGCCGTCGCCTTTGACCTTCCAGTAGAGCACGCAGTCGCTGGGCGCGTAGTACTCGATGCTGTAGCGGTCGCCGTCGCCGCGGTAGTGGACGCGGGCGGCGAACCCCTCGGCGGTCCAACCCTCGCGGTCGGCGAGAGCGTCGACGGCGTCGTCAGTCACAGCGACACGTTGGGGCGCTCAAACCTCGGTCTTTCGGTGTTCCTCGGGGATCTCGACCCGGTCGCCGACCTCGATCCCGTGGTCGGTGGTGTACTCGTAGGGGAGTTCGACGACGTACTTCCCGTAGCCCTCGTAGGTGGGGCTGTCCTCACCCTCGGGCGGGAGCTCGGCGTGGTGGATGGTGGTGACGGTGCCGTTCTCGGCGACGAACACCATGTCGATGGGGAACGCCATGTCGCGCATCACGTAGCCGTGGGTCGCCTCGCGGGGGTGGACGAACAGCATTCCCTCGTCGGCGCCGAGGGAGTCGTGGTTGCTCAGCCCGGTGTAGCGCTCGTCGTAGCTGTCGGAGACGTTCACGTCGACGGTCGCGAGTTCGCTGCCGTTCTCGCCGTCGACGAACGTGACGGTCGTCTGTTCGGCGGGGCCGCCAAGGAAGAGGACTGCCCCACCGATGACGGCGACGAGCGCGAGCAGCAGCGCGAGCCAGGCGCGATTTCGCACGCCTCGAAGGAGGCGGTACGGGGTGCTAAGCGTTGCGACGCAGAGCGTAATCGTTATTCGCCCGGCGGCGGGAGTCCGAGGTACGGGCTCGTGGTCTAGTGGTTATGACGCTTCCCTTACAAGGAAGAGGCCGGTGGTTCAAATCCGCCCGAGCCCACTCCTTCTGTGCGAACGAAGTGAGCACGAAGTAGTGACAGCGAGGGCGGATTTGAACCCAGAGGACGAGCGAAGCGAAGTCCTCGTGGTTCCAAATCCGCCCGAGCCCACTGCTGACGCCACCTCTCCGAAGATCGCGGCGAGTCCACCCGGGTCAAATCCACCCCTTCGGTCTCGAATCCGGCCGTCGACGCCGCCGAACGCATCGGATTTCCAACGGAAGCGCCCAACAGACCTTTTGGGAGTGAGGGAGTCTCGTCTGACAACACCATGCAGCGAAGTCACGTCGTGCTCGCGGTGCTCGTCGTCGTCGTCGTCGCACTGGCAGGGGTCGCCGGCGCGTTCATCACCGGGTTCGGGCCGGCCCCCGGCGGCGACAGCGGGAGCGCGGACACGTCGACGCCCTACGAGGACACCGTCGTCGTCGAGTCGACCGACGCCGGCGGAAGCGGCGGCGGGGGCGGCAGCGGCGAAGACGGCGACGGGAGTGGGTCGACGACTACCGAGTCCCAGTCGCCGTTTGCCTTCGTCATCGAGAGCATCACCGAGTGCGGCCAGACGTGCCGCGACGTGAACGCCACGATCGTCAATCAGCAGGATACTGACGCCACCGGCGTCGAGGTGCACTCGGAGATCTACACCGACGGCGACCTGATCTGGGAGAACACCTCCGACGTGGGGACGCTCGAGTCCGGCGAGTCCTTCACCGACACCAAGCGCGTCAAGCTCAGCTACAGCGAGGCGTACAAGGTCCAGCAGAACGACGGCGAAATCCTGGTCAAGACGTACGTCCGGACCGACGAGACGACGTTCGTGTTCAAAGACACCCGGAACGTGAACTGATCGTCGCCGGCTCGCGGTTTTCGAAATCCTTAATGCCCAATCGGGCCTCGTTCGGAGTGCGCCGCCTTAGCTCAGACTGGGAGAGCACTCGACTGAAGATCGAGCTGTCCCCCGTTCAAATCGGGGAGGCGGCATACTTCTCCGGCCGACAATGCGAACGAGCGTAGCGAGTGAGCCGTCGGCCGGGAATCTGCGTCCCCGAGCCGATTTGAGCACGGAAGTCGCAGCGCGCGAACGGGGTGAGCGCGACCGTCTTCCGGCGTTCAAATCGGGGAGGCGGCATCCCTTTTCCACACGAACTGCATTCGACAGCGACCGAACTGTGAGCAGTGAAACGACTCACAGCCGCTCCCGCCGGTCGGCGACGAAACCACAGCACGCGTCGCTCGCCGCGAACGCGATCAGCGGCGTTCGTCGTCGGTCTCTTCCTCTTCGGGGGTGAAGCCGAAGGCGTTCTGTAGTTGGTCGACGCCGGCGACGTTCTGGATATCGTCCATGGAGAGCGGGTCTTTGGCGGTTGCGCCTTTCCCGGTGGCGACGCCGCTGGTCAGGATGCTTCTGACGCCGTCCTCGATGGTCATGTCGATGTCGAAGACTCGTTCGCGAGGGACGTACGTGAGGAAGCCGCCGGTGACGGGGTTTGGCGCCATCGGAACGAACAGCGTCACCATCTCCTCGTGATCGGCGGAAGTTTCGACGCTCGTAGGGGCGGCGCTGGTCTCGAAGCCGAGCACGTACATCTCCTCGCCGAGACACCGCACGAGCTTGATGTCCTGAAAGTTCTCGGCTTCGTTGTCGAGCATCACGTCGCCCATGCGGCGGAAGCTCTTGTAGACGGTGCCGACGCCAGGGATGGAGGCGATCGTGAGGTCGATGAACTCGATGATCTGCTCGCCGTATCGATTGTGACCGACCGCGCCGACGACCATGACGATGCCGAAGAGGATGAGCAACGCGATGAGTTCGGTGAGGAACTCGATGACGAACGACATGTTCAGGTCGATGAGGAGGCCGAAGAGTTCGACGCGCTCGAAGGGCCGAATGAGGTTGAAGTGCCGCAACACCAAGATGAACGGGTCGAGCGCTTGCCTGATGACGTTGACCGCCATCTGGGCGAGGTAGAGCGTGATGATCACCGGGATGATGATGGCGACACCGGTGAGGAGGACGTTCCAGAAGTGTTTGTACATCGCGGTGACGGTGCCGAGGACCAGAGAGCGGGATTCGGCGTCGTCATCCGGGCCAGCCATACTGATATACAGTCCTCTCCGAAAAGAAATAAACAGTCTGGTCTGGTGAATCGGGGGCGTACGACGGGTGCGGCTGGTCCCGATGGCCGGCTTCCGCGCCCGGCGGGGGAACGTTCTTCGCGCCGGCGGCCGACACCGCAACCGATGACCGAACCCGACACGTCGTCTCGTTGGAACGGGCGCCGACTCCGGTACGTCATGGGGCTGTTCTACGTCGTCGCCGGCGTGAGCCACTTCCGCGCGCCGAACGCGTTCGAACGGGTCGTGCCGCGCCAGCTTCCGCGGCCGAAGGCGCTCGTTTATCTCTCCGGCGTCGCCGAGATCCTCCTCGGCGTCGGCATCCTGTTCGAGCGGACCCGCCGGTTCTCGGCGTGGGGGATCGTTGCGCTCCTGATCGCCGTGTTTCCGGCGAACGTCTACACCGTGACCGACGACGTGGCGCCCGAACTGGTGCCCGACCGACTGAACGACGTGGCCCGGCTCGCGGCCTGGGTTCGCCTCCCGATGCAGGCGCTGTTGATCGGCTGGGCGTGGCTGTACACCCGGCCGGCGGAAGACGGGACGTGAGCCGACCCCGGTAGCTCTTTGCCCGCGCCCCGACCAGCGCCGACCATGCCCGAGTACGGCCCCTACCGGCACCTCGACGCGCGCGTCGACGACGGTCTCGCGACGCTCACGATCGACCGGCCGGCGACGCACAACGCGCTGAACACCGCCACGATGCACGACCTCGGTCGCGCGTTCGCGGAGATCGAGAACCACCGTGACGCCGTCGACGCGGTCGTGATCGAGGGCGCCGGCGACGAGGCGTTCTCCGCCGGCGCCGACCTCGCGGAGTACGCGGGCCCGTTCGAGGACCACGACCCCGACCAGCGCGAGCGACAGGAGCGCTTTCACGAGGTCTTCCGGGCGCCACACGACTGTCACGCGCCCGTGATCGCGAAGATCGACGGGTTCTGCATCGGCGGCGGTCTCGTGCTCGCGCTGTACTGCGATCTCCGGATCGCCAGCGAGCGCTCGACGTTCGGGCTCCCGACCGCCGCGGTCGGGCTGCTCCCCACCGGCGGCGCGACGCGGCGGCTCGTCGACGCCGTCGGCGAGTCGACCGCCAAGGAACTGGTGTTCACCGCCGAGCGCGTCGACGCCGCGCGCGCCCAGCGGGAGGGGCTCCTGACCGACGTCATCGCAGCTGACACACTACCGGATCGCGTCACCGAACTCGTCGAATCGATGCAGACAGTCGGGGACGACGCTCGGACGCGGGCGAAACAGGCGATCAACGCCGCCGTCGCGGCGCCGGACCCCGCGACGGCCCGCGAGCGCGAGGCGTCGCTCTGGTGGGCGCAGTTCGAGAGCGAGGAGCGCCGCGAACGCGTCGACGAGTTCGTCGAGAAGTAGCCTCAGGACTCGTCGCTCTCCGCCCCACCGTCTTCCGTCTCGGTATCGTCCGTCTCGTCACCCGCCGCTTCGTCGCCGCCTTCCTCGGCCGCCTCCGCGGACTCCGCCTCGACCGCGGTGTCGGCTTCGGTATCGCCGCCGGCTTTCGCGACGGGTCCGACGCCGCCGACAACGCTCTCGCTCGGGTACTCGTCGCCCGCCTCCGTGTCCGCTTCGGCGTACAGCAGGTACAGCACCGGGGCGATCAGCAGGACGAGGAAGGCGATTCCGGCGATGTAGGTGAATATTGGATCGACCATACCTCCCCGTTTTCCCGGGGGGACTGTATGTGCTACGGCTTCCGTTCACCGGCTGTCAGCTTTCGGTGCCCGGCGGTCGACGGCCGCAGTCCGAGGGACCGTCGGCCATTTGTCCGTCCGCGCCGAACGGGGAGTGTGAGCGTGACCACTCTCCACCGACCGACACACCGCGACGCGCTCTCGGCGCTGTCGGCGGCGTTCGAGCGCGGGGAGCTGGTCACCGTGTTCGGTCGCTGCACCGTCGAGTACGACGGCCGCGCGGCCTCCTCGCTCGGGGCAGGCGACCGCCTGTTGATCCTCAAACCTGACGGGACGGCGCTCGTCCACACCGACGAGCAACGCACGCCCGTGAACTGGCAGCCGCCGGGGTCGGAACACCGCGCCGCCGTCCGCGACGGCCGCCTGCGCGTCCGCAGCGTGCGCGAGAACCCCGACGAGCGGCTGGACGTGCGCTTCGATCGCGTCGAGCAGGTCTCCGCGCTCCCGGTCACCGGCGGCCGGAGCGTCGACGTGTACGGCAGCGAGGAGGATCTCCGCCAGCGAGTGCTCGACGAGCCGTCGCTCGTCGAACCGGGCTTCGAGCCCACGGCGACCGAGCGTGAGACCGCCGCGGGCCCGGTCGACGTGTTCGGTCACGACGCCGAGGGGCGGCCGGTCGTCGTCGAACTCAAGCGCCGACGTGTCGGGCCGGACGCCGCCGGCCAACTGGGTCGCTACGTCGAGGCGCTCGCGCGCGAGCTCCCCGAGGGAACCGAGATTCGCGGCGTGCTGGTCGCCCCCTCCGTGACCGATCGAGCACGGGAGCTGCTGGCCGAGAAGGGGCTCGCACACGTCTCGCTCTCGCCGCCGGCGTCGTCGACGACACCGCCCAGCGGCGACGGCGGACAGTCGACGACGGCCGCGGAGCGCTCGACCGACGCCGAGGACGGGGCAGACTGACGCGGCGCCGACGCATCGAAGGCTTTAATCGCCGCCTGGGCCTCAGAACAGCCAAGTAGCTATGTCTGACAAGCCCGCCTCAATGTACCGGGAGATCGACAAGCCGTCGTACACCCGGCGTGAGTACATCACCGGCATCCCCGGTTCGAAGATCGCACAGCACAACATGGGCGACCTGCAGGCAGACCCGCAGGACTACCCCGTCAAGATCTCGCTGCGCCCCGAGGAGACCCTGCAGGTCCGCCACGGCTCGCTCGAGTCCGCGCGGCTCTCGGCCAACCGCCACCTGATCAAGACCCTCGGCGAGGGGAACTACAAGATGGTGCTGCGGAAGTTCCCCCACCAAGTGCTCCGCGAGAACAAGCAGGCGACCGGCGCCGGCGCCGACCGTGTCTCCGACGGGATGCGGCAGGCGTTCGGGAAGCCGGTCGGCACCGCCGCCCGCATCAACGAGGGCGAGAACATCTTCACGGCCTACTGTGAGGTCGACCAGGCCGACGAAGTGAAGGAAGCGTTCCGCCGCGCGTACAACAAGATGTCGCCGCCCTGCCGCATCGTCGTCGAGCGCGGCGAGGACCTGCTGGTCCGGTAACCCCGCGGCTTCTTTCGCGCTCTCTCCACGCCAGCGACGCTACCGAGCGTAGCACCCTTCTTCCCCCCGATCGAACCCGGCTTCGTGTCCTACCAGCGACTCGCCCGCCGGCTGGCCGACGACCCCGCGCCCGCGGTGACGACGCTCCCCGACGGGAGCATCGACCGCTACTGTCGGCTCTCGACGGGCGCACTCGACCCAGTCAACCGGCGGACAACGTTCGCCCGCGAGGCCGCCGCCGACGGCCGGAAGGGGTTCGATCTCGAGCCGCGGTTCGTCGAACCCGGCGGGCAGGCGGTCAACGCCGCCCAACAGGTCCACGCACTCGGCGCGAGGGCGACCTGCTACGGCCACCTCGACGACCCCGAACCGGGCCGGGACGTGTTCGTCGATCTGCCGTTCGAGACCGTCTCGATGGGACAAGCGGCGAAGGTGAACGTCCTCGACTTCGTGGACAGTGATCTGCTGCTCGTGGAGGCGTCGCCGGATCTCACCGGCTGGTCGCTGGCCGACCTGCGCGAGGCCGTGCCGCTCTCGACCGCCTTCGGCGTCGACGCGGTCGTCTGTGCGAACTGGGTCTCGACGCCCGGGATGGCCGAGGCGTTTCACGAACTCGGCGCGGCAGCGCCCCGGCGCGTGCCGTTCGTGTTCGACCCCGGCGACGTGCTGGGAGGCGACCTCGACGACCACCAGGAACTCCGCGAGGCCGTCCGCGCGCTCGGCGAGGGCGTCGACGCTGTACTCTCGGTCAACCCAACCGAGCTCCGCGCGCTCGCGGCGGCGCTGCCGGCCCCGCCCGGCCCGCCAGTCGACGACGAGGATCGCGTCGTCGCCGTCCGGGAGGCGTTCGACGCCGCGGCGGTCGTGAAACACGGCAAGCAGGCGGCGCTGGCGGCGACCGGCGAAGGCGTCGTTCGCGTCGAGAACCCCACCGTCGACGCCCAGCGCCAGGTCGGCGGGGGCGATCGCTTCGACGGCGGACTGGCGGTCGGGCTCGGCGCCGGCTGGGACTGGCCGGTCGCGCTGGCCTGCGGGAACGCGTGTGCCAGCTACTACGTCGCGACGAGCGAGACGGCCTCGGCCGCGACGCTCCGGACGTGGCTGGCCGACCGTGATCTGGCGTAGCACCACCGAGTGACCGCCGCCGGCTAGTGCTGGGCGACGATTCGCTCGACGGCCCCACGGGAGACACGGACCGAGTCGCCGTCGAGCGTCCGCGCCAGCGCCGCGGCTGCGGCCCCCCACTCAAGCGCATCGCCGACAGCAGGGGGTGACATCCCCTCGCTCCCCGGTGTGCCGTCGCCGTCGGAGTGGGTCCCCCTCGCCTCGGCGGAGTCGGCGATCCGTTTCGCGTGGAACGCGCCGACGAACGCGTCGCGGGCGCCCGCGTCGTCGATCGACTCACCCCGAACCGCCTCGGTCTCGTGAACCTCGTCGTCGTGGACCGCCAGCGCGCCGCCGTCGCTCCGGAGCAGCACCACCGTCTCCAGCCCGTGGTCCGTCCGGAGTGCGTGGGCGGTCTCGATCGAATCACCCTCCTCGCCGAGCACGTCTCGAGCCGCCGCCGAGGAGACGAACAGCACGTCGACAGCGGGGAGCAGCGACTCGCAGGCCTCGCGTGCGGTTGCGGGCGACCAGTCCCGGCTCCGGTAGTGAAGGTCGAACGACGTGGTCGTGTCGCCGTCGCCGGCCGCGGCCAGCAGCGACTCCGTCGCCGCCGCGGCCTGCTCCGTCCGCGCGACGGTAGCGCCCGTGACGTGGAAGCGTTCGGCGTTCTGCACCGCGTTCAGCGGCAGATTCTCGGCGTTGATCTCCTCGAAGGCGGCGCCCTCGCTGTCGCGGACGACCGTGCTCCCCCGTGGTTCGGGGCCAGTCTCGACGAACGCGGTCGCGAGCCGTGCGTCGGCGTCGGCCCACGAGATCCCGGTCCGGACGCCGTGTCGCCGCAGATCCGCGACGACGCGCTCGCCCAGCGGCGAGTCGGGGAGCCGGGAGAGCCAGACGGCGTCGGCGCCGAGCCCCGCTGCCGCGACGACGGCGTTTCGCTCCGGCCCACCGACGGCGGCGGCGAAGGAGTCGGTGTCGCCGAGCTGTCGCCCCCGCCCGGCGCGCAGTCGGAGCGTCGCCTCACCGAACCCCACGATGTCGAACATGTCCGGCCGCTCGACCGGTCGGGTGAAAAAGCCTCGGCGGCTACTCGGTCAGCGGCAGCACGATGCCGAACACGATCGGACTGAGGACGAACGCGAGCAGTCCGATCACCGCGGTGGCGAGAAACAGCGACTCTTCCCACCCCGGGACGCTGACGTAGTTCTCTGCGAGATAGCCGCCAGTTTCACCCACGGCCATGAGCACCAGCCCCAGCAAGAGGCCGCGTTTGACTGTCGACGAGTAGTCGATCGATCCGTATCTGCCCATATCGATTCAGGGTTGTCGCGTCGCTACATACGTCTTGTGAGGTCGAAAGGCGTATAGGAGATAGCGCGAATCCGGGGGTATGGCTTCCGGAGTCACGGAGATAACCATCGAACTCGCCACGCTACTGGCGTACACGCTTCTGTCGGGCCTGCTGACCTACGCCGGCATCCTGTCGGAGCGAACCGCCGTCGAGCTGCTCACGACCGGGGTGACGCCGCTCTCGGTCTGGTTCCTCGTGCTCGGAGCGATCGCGCTGTACGGCGGCGTCGTGGCGATCGGTCGAGACGTAGTTGGCACGCGCCTGCTGTCGCTGCTGCACTGACTCCGAAGAAAGGGTGAGGGGTTACTGCGTCTCGATCTCGCGTTCGAGTTCGCGCAGGCGGTCGACGCGGTTCTCGGTGCTCGGGTGAGTGCTGAACAGCTTACCGATGACCCCCGAGCGGATCGGAATCACGAAGAAGGCGTTCATCTCCGCGGTCTCCCGGAGATCCTCCTGTGGCACGCGATCCATGCTGCCGTCGATCGTCATGAGCGCCGACGCCAGCGCCGAGGGGTTGCCCGTGATCGCGGCGGCGCCGCGGTCGGCGGCGTACTCTCGGTAGCGCGAGAGCGTCCGGATCAGGATAAACGAGAGGATCCAGACCGCGAAGGAGACGCCGATCGCGACCAGCACCTGGCCGCCGCCCTGCCGGTTTCGGCCGCCGCCGAACAGGAAGCCGAAGCGCACGACCATGAACGCGAGCGTCGAGAGGAAGGAGGCGATGGTCATCACCATCACGTCCCGGTTTTTGACGTGAGCGAGCTCGTGCGCCAGCACACCCTCCATCTCCTCGCTGTCGAGGGTTCGCAGCAGCCCCCGAGTCACACAGACGGTCGCGTTCTTCTGGGACCGCCCGGCGGCGAAGGCGTTGGGCACCTCCGAGTCCGCCACGGCGACGGTGGGTTTGGGGAGGTCGGCCTGCTGGCTGAGGCGCTCGATCGTCCCGTGGAGTTCGGGGTACTCCCCCCGATCGACCTCGCGTGCGCCCATGCTCCGCAGCGCGAGCTTGTCGCTGAAGAAGAACTGGCCGACCATGAACAGCCCCATCACGACCACGATCCCGCTCATACCGATATCCGTCAGCGAGAGCGCGGCGATGAAGACGATGTAGAGGAGGCCGAGCAAGAGCATGGTGATCGCCATGCGCGCCCGGAGCCCCCAGTCCGCTTTCCACTCCATACCGGTGAATAGGCGTTCAGCGGTTTAAACCCTCCTCGCCAGTCCCGTCGCCGCCACCGGGGACGCTTTCAGGCCGGCGCCTGGTGGGTCGGTATGGACACCGTCATCGTCACCGGCGGCCGCGGCGCCTCGGGGCGCTGGGTCGTCGACCGCCTACGCGAGGTCCACGAAGTCGTCGTCGTCGACCGTGACCACCCCGGTTTCGGCGCCGAACCCGTCGAGAACGTCGACTTCCGCGCCGCGGACCTCACCGACCGCGGCGCGGTCCGCGAGCTGGTCGCGAGCGTCGAGCCCGACGGCGTCGTCCACTGGGGCGCGATCCCGGCGCTCGGGCGTCACCCGGAGGGGGAGGTGTTCGAGAACAACGCCGTCGCGGCGTACAACGTGCTCACCGCCGCGGGGGAGGCGGGGGCCCGAACCGTCCAGGCGTCCAGCGACGGCGCCTACGGCTTCTTCTTCGCCGACGAGGAGCTGCTGCCCGACGAGCTTCCGGTCACCGAATCCCACCCGCGGCGGCCGGAAGACGGCTACGGCCTCTCGAAAGTCGCCGCCGAGGCGGTCGCCGCCGGCGTCGCCCGACGCCACGGCGTGCAGGTCGCGTCGATCCGCCCCTCCTGGATCCAGGAGCCCGGCGGCTACCCCTGTCGGGAGCCGGACTACACCGACGACCTCGCCGCCGGCGCGGGGAACTACTGGTCCTACGTCGACGCCCGCGACGTGGCCGAGATGGTCCACGCGGCGCTCACGAGCGAGTTCGCGCCCGGCGGCGGCCACGAGGCGTTCAACTGCGTCGCCGCCGACAACGCGCTGGGTGAACCACTCGAGGAACTGCTGGCGCGCTACTACGGCGACGTTCCCGAGGCCGGCCCGGGCGTCGACGGCGACGGCGGCGCCTACAGCGTCGCGAAAGCCGCATCCCTGCTGGACTGGACGCCCGAGCACTCCTGGCGCGACGCCGCCAACGAGGCGGTTCCGCGGCCGGAGCTGGTGCCGAACTGATCGATCCAGAACGGATGCGGAACTGATCCCTGGCTGGACGGGTCGATATCGGCCGCGAAGCGAACCCCTATCACCCCGCCGACGGAGCTTCAGCCATGCGACTAGCACGGATCCAGACCGACGACGGCGTCGTCGCCGGCGAGTACGAGGACGGCGTGGTCGAAAGCGACGGCGAACGCTATGTGGTGGGCGAGGACGGCGATCTCGCCGCGCCGTGTGAGCCCTCGGCGCTCTACTGCATCGGCCGGAACTACGCCGAGACGCTCGACCAGAAGGGGTACGAGCGCCCCGAGCAGCCGACGTTCTTCATCAAGCCGCCGGCGTCGGTGGTCCCCCACGAGGCGCCGATCCCGTACCCGACGTTTTCCGACGAGGTGACGTACGCGGGCGAACTGGTGGCCGTGATCGGCGAGCGCTGTCACGACCTCACGCCCGCGGAAGCCGAGGACGTGGTTCGAGGGTTCACCATCATGAACGACGTGGACGCGCTGGACCAGCCGGGACTCACCTCGCGGAAGGCGTTCGACGGCTCCGGGCCGCTGGGGCCGTGGATGGAGACCGACGTGGACCCGCGGAGCCTCGATATGTACACCGAGATCAACGGCGAGCGCCGACAGGCGGCGAACACGGAGCTGATGCTGTGGGGGCCGTACGAGCTCATCTCGTTCCTCTCCGAGCGGTTCACGTTCCGGCCGGGCGACGCCATCGCGTTCGGGAGCCCGGGGAACCCGGGGACGACCGAACCGGGCGACGAGGTGGAGATCTGGTACGAAGGGATCGGAACGCTTCGGAACACGGTTGTTTCGCAGGAGTAGCGGCCCGGGACAACGGTAGCGACGACAGCGTCTCGATCGTTGACCACTTGCGACCGCCACGCGCCGGGCACGAGGCCCGGCACTGGAGAAGATTCCCCATCCCTCCCCCCGCGGGCGCCGACTATCGGCGCCCGCGAGGCGTCCACGGCGACCGCAGCGTGGCCGCGGTGGCGCGCGACGATGAGCCCCTGCGTGGGCGAACGAGCGCGCGAGGGACGAGCGAGGGGTAGCCCGAGCGAGTCGGCTGGGGAGGCTGTGGCCGCGGTGCTGGGCGGTGCGGTCACAAGTGGTCCTGCATCGAGGTGCTGTCGCGGTTCGCGGTGGCGTCGACGTTCGAACCTCCCGAACGACCACCATCGGACTCCCGAACCCACACACCGTATAGCGCGGGCCTTATCAGTCCGAACCGTCCAGTTTCCGGTAATGAGTAAGTCCGGCGAGTTCTGCCCTCGCTGCGGCGACGACGTGCCCGAGCGCCCAGAGCCGCTCCCCGGGGAGCCGCGGGACCGCGACGCCGCACTCTGTGACGCCTGCTACTTCGAGCAGTTCGACCTCGTCGACGCCCCCGACCGCATCGAGGTGCTCGTCTGCTCGCGCTGTGGCGCGGTCCACCGCGGCAACCGCTGGGTCGACGTTGGCGCGAAAGACTACACCGACGTGGCCGTCGACGAGGTGGCCGAAGCCCTCGGGGTCCACCTCAAGGCCGAGCAGGTGCAGTGGGGCGTCGAGCCCGAACAGGTCGACCAGAACACCATCCGCATGCACTGCACGTTCTCCGGGATCGTCCGGGGGACGCCCGTCGAGGAGCAGGTCGTCGTCCCCGTGAAAGTCTCGCGGGGGACCTGCAAGCGCTGCGGGCGCATCTCTGGGGGCGCCTACGCGGGCGAGGTGCAGGTCCGCGCCGACGAGCGCGAACCCACGAAGGCGGAGCGCGAGCGCGCCATGGAGATCGCCCACGAGATGGTCCAGGAGCGCGAGGCCGACGGCGACCGCGACGCGTTCGTCACCGAGGCGAAAGAAGTCGACGACGGCGCCGACATCAAGCTCTCGACGAACAAGCTCGGCCGCGCACTCTCGAAACGGCTCGTCGAGGAGTTCGGCGGCGACTTCGAGGAGTACGCCACCCTCGTCACCGAGGACTCCGACGGCAACGAGGTGTACCGCGTCACGTTCTCGGTCCGCCTGCCGCGCTATCGGCCGGACGAGATAATCGACCCCGAGGACGGCGACGGGCCGGTGCTCGTCACCTCAGTCCGCGGCAACCTCAAGGGGACGCGACTCGCCTCCGGCGAGCGCTACGAGGCGCGGTTCGACGAGGGCGACGCGCCCGACGCGCTCCGACTGGGCGACCGCGAGGCGGCCGTCGACACCACCGTCGTCGCCGTCGAGGACGAGCACGCGGTGCAGGTGCTCGACCCCGAGACGTTCGAGACGGTGAGCATCCCGCGGCCCGACTTCTTCGACACCGACGCCGACGAGGTGCTGGTGCTGAAGTCCCGCGCCGGCCTACACATGGTGCCCGAGGACACGGAGGCTTAAGCCGCTGGCTCGGCTGGCTCGCGTATGGACTGGAAACAGGTGCTCGCCGTCGTGCTGACCGTCCTGATGCTCGGCTCCTCGTTCGCCTACGCGCTGGCGCTGTGAAACCCGGTTCTACGGTCGGTACTCGCGGTTGATCGCGTCGAACACCCAGC
>Ga0207813_100494_pt1 | contig 21220 bp, 17 predicted proteins | sample A23E3SouthBayCA_2_FD_187730 | JGI IMG/M metagenome (GOLD analysis project Ga0207813, IMG submission 187730) | Aerobic enrichment media microbial communities from Eden Landing Ponds, California, USA - A23 E3 (4) (SPAdes) | ecosystem: Environmental > Aquatic > Marine > Unclassified | place... | reverse complement strand
AGCCCTCGTAGTCGGCTGTGAAATTCCCACGAAACAAAGCGAGTGTGGCGCTGAGACCGCCAGGTCTCAGCAGAGCACGAGCGGCGTGGCCGGCGCCAGCCCCTGCTGCCCGACGAACGCAACGCTCGCTTGCGAGCGTTAAGTTCGTCGCCTCTCGTTACCGTTCACGGACGAGTGAAGGCGGTTGCGAGGTGCTGTACGACACGTTCCCAGGACCAGGCCGGAGGCTGAGACGGGGACCCCCCGGCGACCGCCGAAGGGGAGACCCCACCCGACCGGGGGACCTGACAGCCGCCCGGAAGCCGGCAACCGGTTCGTTCGGCGTGTCTCACTTCACTATCGCGCCCCAAACGTGTCCGATGACAGCGCTGTTCTCGCCGCTCGAACTGCGGGAGACGACGGTTCCCAATCGGGTGATGGTCTCGCCAATGTGTCAGTACTCCTGTGAGGACCGCGACGGCCTCGCGACGGAGTGGCACCACGTCCACCTCGGGTCCCGTGCCGTCGGCGGTGCCGGCCTCGTGATGAGCGAGGCGACGGCCGTCGAACCGCGCGGACGGATCTCCCCCGAGGACCTGGGCATCTGGAGCGACGACCACGCCGACGCGCTCGCACAGACCACCGAGTTCGTCCGCGAACAGGGCGCGATCCCGGGCATCCAGCTCGCCCACGCCGGACGGAAGGCCTCGACGCGCCGCCCCTGGGAGGGTCACGGTCCCATCGCTCCCGACGATGGGGGGTGGGAAGCTGTCGGCCCCACGGACGAACCCTGGCCCTACGAGGGCGACCCGGCACCGCCGACGAGACGCCTCGACCGGGAGGGGATCACGTCGGTCGTCGACAGTTTCAGGGCGGCGGCCGAGCGCGCGGTCGACGCCGGCTTCGAGGTGGCCGAGGTCCACGCCGCCCACGGCTACCTCCTCCACGAGTTTCTCTCGCCGGTCACGAACGACCGCGACGACGCCTACGGCGGCGACTTCGAGGGCCGCACCCGCCTGGTGAGAGAGGTTACCGAGGCTGTCCGCGAGGTCTGGCCCGACGACCGGCCGGTCTTCGTCCGTCTCTCCGCGACGGACTGGATCGACGACCGCGACTCCTGGACGGTCGCCGATTCCGTGCGGCTGGCCGACCGCCTCCACGAGGCCGGCGCCGACCTGATCGACGTCAGCGGCGGCGGCATCGCGCCCGACTCCCGGCCCGAACGGACCGGCCCGAACTACCAGCTCCGCTACGCCGAACGGATCCGGTCGGAGTCGAGTCGAGACATCGCCGTCGGAGCAGTCGGCGGGATCACGACCCCGGAACAGGCCGAGGCCATCGTCGCCGACGAGCGGGCGGACCTGGCCATCGTCGGGCGCGAACACCTGCGGGACCCGTACTTCGCGCTCCACGCCGCCGACGCGCTCGACGTGACCGACGAGGTGTCCGGCCCGCCGCAGTACCGCCGCGCGTTCGGCTTCTGAGGGGGTGACGTCCCGTCAGGGCCTCGTGACGCCCGAAGCCACGCCCGGGATCACAGCTGTGTTTGCGTTCAGCCCCTGTCGAGACCACCGGCCTGCAGACAGGCCCCGGACACACCCCGCGTCCGTCAGTACGTTTCGCGCAGGTGGCGAACCGAGAGGTCGGCTTCCAGCCGAGTCTCGACGACTGCGTCGCGACGACCCTCGTAGGAGTCGAACGTCACCGTTCGTTCCTCGCCGGGTGCGAGGTGGAAGTAGTCGTCCGAGAACGCACCCGGGAGCGTTCCGGGGTCGAGTTCGACGAACAGCGCGGCACCGTCGCTCCGAACCGTGACGTCCGCGCCGTCGATCTCGACGTCGAGGTCCGTCTCGGGCAGGTCGAGTTGCTTGAAATCGGCGAAGAAGGCCGTCGCCGGGAACGAGTCACCGGGCCCGTCGAAGGTGGCCCGGAGCATGACCTCGCTCGCGTCGGCATCGTCCGGAAGACCCGACCGCTCGACGGTCAGCAGGTCGGTGCTCTCACCGGCGTCGAGGTCGACGTCGACTGTCCACTCCTCCAGTGGCTCCTCGCGTTCACCATCCGGTGGTTCCCGGTACCCACCGTCTAGCGCCACGAGTTCGACAGTCAGGGTGCCCGAGAGGGGGTCAGTCTCGTCGTTCGTGAGCCAGACCGTCTGTGCCGTCACGTCGGGCCACTCGCCGTCGTCGCCGGCCTGTGCGTTCGCGGCCTCCTCGGAACCCTCGAAGGTCGGGTGAAAGGAGCAGAGGACGGGCGCGAACTGCCGGCGGGCGGCGTACTGCTGGGCCTTCCACTTGCCGTCGTACTCGATCGAGGCCCACGAGGCGACCGGCCAGAGGTCGTTGAGTTGCCAGTAGAGCGCACCCATCGTCTCCGGCTTGCGCCGGCGCCAGTGCTCGATGGCCGTCCGCATCGCCTCGGCCTGCAGGAGCTGGGAGACGTAGACGAAATCCGAGAAGTCGAAGGGGAACCGGAAGTAACTCGCCGTCCGCCGGAGGATGGTGCTGTTCCCCCCGGGGTTGCGCTGGTGGTGTTCCATCGTCGGCGAGGTGGGGTTGAACTCCGATTCGTCCATCACCGTCCGGAGCGAGTCGAGCGACGGGAACGACTGATAGCCGAACTCGGAGACGAACCGTGGTTCTGTCGTGTAGTAGTCCTCGAACGGTTCACCCCGGTGCCAGACGTCCCAGTAGTGGATGTCGCCCTTCTCGAAGACGTACGGTTCGAGTTCGTCAGGCCCGCTCGACGGCGAACCGGGCCAGAAGGTGCGCGAGGGGTCTTCCTCGCGGCAGGCGGGGCCGACGGTCTCGGTGTAGAGTCGCTCGTAGTCGTCGAGATGGTCCTCGTGGTGGGGGTGGTCGACGAACCAGTTCTGGGCGGCCTCCTCGTTCTCGTTGTTGGCACACCAGAGCGCGATCGAGGGGTGGGAGGCGAGTCTGCGGACCTGGTAGCGGACCTCCTCCTCGACGGTATCGAGGAACTCGTCGTTCGCGGGGTGGAGCGAACAGGAGAACATGAAATCCTGCCAGACGAGGATGCCGTACTCGTCACACAGGTCGTAAAAGGTGTCTTCCTCGTAGTAGCCGCCGCCCCACACGCGCAGCATGTTCATATTCGCATCGACGGCGCTGCGGAGGAGGTGGTCGTAGCGCTCCTCGCTGACGTCGCCGTACAGCGGCGCGGTCGGGATGGTGTTGGCCCCCTTCGCGAACACCCGCTCGCCGTTGACCTCGAAGTAGAAGGACGTACCGATGTCGTCGGGTTCGACCACGAGTTCGACGTCGCGAAAGCCCACGCGCTCGGTGACGGTGTGGCCGCCGATACCCCCCGCCGTGACCTCCAGGTCGTAGAGGGGCTGGTCGCCGTAGCCGTTTGGCCACCAGAGGTCGACGTCATCGGCGTCGAGTCTCACTGTCAGCTCGACTTCCCGCTGGCCCGGTTCGAGTTCCATCTCCTCGGTGAGTTCGGCGTCGGCGACCTCGACGGTGAAGTCGTACTCGGCTTCGCTGGTGACGTCGAGCCCCGCTCGAACGGTCAGGTCGATACGGTCGCCGTCTTCGCTGCCGCTGCGGGAGTGGTCCTGTTCGGTCTTGACGTACCGGACACGCGGGCTGGAGTAGGCCACCAGCGAGATATCGCGGTAGATGCCCATCGTGGGGAGACACGGGCCCCAGTCCCAGCCGTAGTGACACTGTGCCTTTCTGACGAAGGGGCGACCGGGCTGGTCGACCGGATAGCGGATACACGGCACCTCGTAGGGGTAGTCGGCGGCGCGCTCCTGGCCGTACTCGACGGGCGAGCGAAAGCGGACGCGGAGTTCGTTCTCGCCGGGTTCGAGAGCCTCGGCGACGTCGAACTCGTGGCCGACGTGCATGTTGACCGACTCGCCGACTTCCTCGCCGTTGACGAACACGGTCGCGACGGTGTCGAGGCCGTCACACTGCAGGAGAACGCGGTCGTGCTCGAGGAAATCTTCGTGGACGGACACCGTACGGCGGTACTCCCAGTCGGCCTTCCCGACCCACTGGACGTCGAGTTCGTTGTCCGCGTAGAGGGGGTCGGGAATCTCGTCGGCCGCCAGCAGGTCGGTGTAGACGCCGCCGGGGACCTGGCCGTCGAGCCACCTGCTCGCGCCGACCTGCCGGAACTGCCAGTCGCCGTTCAGGGAACGTTTTTGCATAGCCGAACTTCCCGGGAGTCGTTCATAAGAGTGTCCCGTCGCACTGGGCGAGGGAGTGTCGTGAGAGGCGACTCGCACGTCCCGAAAAAATCGAACAGCGACACTCCATTCTGACGATACGGCGACCCGCCAAAGGCTTTTGACTGACCAGTCAGTAAGTTAGGGTCGAGACTGATGGACGACGACTCCTCGTGGATCGACGCGCGACTCGAACCGGTACTCGCGACGGCGGACGAGCACGGACTGTCCGTCGTCCGGGAGACCGTCGAAGAGCCCGGGGACAGGTGGTACGGGCGACTCCTGGCGGCTTCCTTCGAGACGACGGCGACGACGGCGACGACGCAAGAGCCCGAAGCCGTCGAGTCGGCCGCTGCTGCGGTCGAACTCTTCCGGGGGTACTGTCGCCTCAGGAGCCGGTTGCTCGTCCAGGTCGCCGACAGGTGGCCCCACTCGATCACGCTAGAGCCCACCGCGGCGCTTCTGGGCGGTGACTACCTCTACACCGCGGCGTACTCGATGCTCGGGAGCGTCACACACCCCGCGCTCGGTGACTGCTTCGACGTACTCACGGCCACCGCCACGGGAATCGCGGAATCGTTCGCGGACACCTACGCGGGGCCGGAGGGGTCCGAGTGGGACCAGCCGGCGTTTTTCGACGAGACGGCCGGCACTGTCGGCGAGGGTGCCGCCGTGCTCGGTGCGACGCTCGCAGGGGCCGACGACGCCCAGCGAGACCGCCTCGCGACCGTCGGCCGGGGACTCAGTACGGCACGCCAGATACACCACGTGCTCGACGCGGGCCCGGTCGCGGCGATGGTCGTCCCGCCCACGATCGACGAGCGTCACCTCCGTGAGCACGCCGAGAGGTGCCGAACGGACGCACTGCGGGCGCTCGACGCGCTTTCGGCTTCCGGGGACGCGACGACGCTCCGGGCGTTCGACCCGGCCGAGGGGTCGACGATGGCCGGCGACGCCTGACCGAGGGGTCGACGATGGCCGGCGGCGCCTGCCGACTGACGACCGTGTAGCGACCCGAAACCGCGTCTCGGCGTCCGAGCAATCAGATTGCTTTTACATACCGCCGGCCAAGAGTCGACAACGAACGAATGGCGCTCACGAAACGGATCATCCCCTGTATCGACGTGGACGTGGACGACGACGGGAACGCGGCGGTCTACACGGGGGTCAACTTCGAGGACCTCGCCTACACGGGTGACCCCGTGGAGATGGCGAAAAAGTACAACGAATCGGGGGCCGACGAGTTCGTCTTCCTCGACATCACCGCCTCCGCCGAGGGTCGGGAGACGATGCTCGATACCGTCTCGCAGGTCGCCGACGAGGTGTTCATCCCGCTGACCGTCGGCGGCGGTATCCGCAGCCGTGACGACGTCAAGGAGACGCTGCGAGCCGGCGCCGACAAGGTCTCTATCAACACCGGCGCGCTCGAACGACCGGCACTCATCGAGGAAGGCGCGGCGGCTTTCGGCAGCCAGTGTATCGTCATCAGCGTCGACGCCCGCCGTCGCTACGACGAGCAGGGCGAACACTACGAACAGGTCGACGGCGAGTCCTGCTGGTTCGAGTGTACGGTGAAAGGCGGCCGCGAGGGAACGGGCGTCGACGTCATCTCGTGGTCCGAGGAGGCCGAAGAGCGGGGGGCGGGCGAGCTGTTCGTCAACTCGATCGACGCCGACGGGACGAAAGACGGCTACGATATCCCGCTGACTCGCGCGGTCTGTGACGCGGTCTCGACGCCCGTCATCGCGTCGTCGGGCTGTGGCGGGCCCGAGGACGCCCGCGAAGTGTTCCAGGACGCCGGCGCCGACGCGGCGCTCGCGGCTTCTATCTTCCACTTCGACGAGTACTCGATCCGGGAGGTCAAGGAGTATCTCGACGAACACGGGGTCCCGGTCCGGCTCTGAGTATGGCGGGTGAGGGCACAGGCGGTGGCGACTCGAACGACGGCGGCGAAAGCGGTGCCGGCGAGGACGCGGCTCCGCCACCGGAGAGCGAGTCGGCCAAGTGGCGCTGTACCTGGTGTGGCAAGCCCCACGCGCGAAACGACCCGCCCTGTGACAACTGCGGCCACCACAAGTTCGAGAAAGCCGTCGTCCCGGTGGCGCCGGAGACCGAGGACTACGAGCGCCAGCCGGTCTGGGTCTGTCCCGAGTGTGGCCGCGAACACCAGAAGAACTCACCGCCGTGTAGCCGGTGTGGGAACGCAAAGCTCGAAAAACACGTCCCGAGCGAGGAAGACTACGCCGACGAACTCGCCGGCACCTCCTATCTGGACGTGCTCGAACCGCAGTACGTCCTCGGGATGGTCTTCGCCCTGGTCGCCGGCGGCGTGCTCGTGCTGGCCCTGCTCGGAGTCGTCACACTGCCGGGGATGGGGCCGTCACTCGATATCGCGGACGTGCCCGGCGACGCCACCGAGGCCAACGGCGTCGACCTCTCGGAGACCGAGCGGGCCTACCTCGACTCGATCAACGACGCTCGCGCCGACGCCGGCGTCGAGCGCTTCGACAGAAACGGGAACCTGGACGACGTGGCGCGCTATCTGAACCAGCGCCGGGTCAAGGACGTCTACACGGACGAGTCCGTCCCGGGGATCGACCGGGTCGGCGGCCCGCTGAACGACGCCTGTGGGGACAGCGACCGGCTACTGGTCCAGCCGCCGGGCCGTGAGGTCGACGCGTCGGCGTTCGACTCGCCCGAGGCACTGGCGGGAGCACTCGAAGACGCGTACCTCGGCCGTGGCGACGCGACCGACCCCTACCCGGTCGGTCGGACCGGTGTCGACGTCCACGTCGGTCCGGACGGGCGCGTGTTCCTCTCACAGGTCGTCTGCTGAGCGAGGGAAGTGACGGGAGTGGACCGACAGCGTCAGTCCGAGAGGATCGAGACGTCGGCCGAGGCGTCGACCGTCGCGGGCTCGCCGCGTTCGATGCGGTCGAGCCGGTCGGTGATGGTGTGGACGTCGTCACCTTTCGTGCAGGGTGCGACGTGGACGAGTTCGCCGTTCTCGTACTCCGCGAGGCCCATCACCGGGAGGACCATCGCGTCGTAGGAGCGCTCGCTGGTCTCGTTCTCGACGCTCTGGCGCTGGTAGAACGACTCCAGCGAGACGTTGTTCGAGAGCGCCCACTGCTTGAACTCGGCGACGCGGTTCAGGATGTACTCGCCTTCCTCGGTGTGGGCGCCGGCCGACTCGGGCGCGATCTGTTTGCCCCACACGATCACCGAGAACCCCTCGATGTCGCCGTTCGATTCGAGTCGTTCCAGGCGCTCGATGACCGCCTCCTGGCGACCGTGGGCGCCGTCGGGCAGCAGCGACCTGACGTACAGTTCGATCCGTGGGCCGTCTGTTCCCGTCATCGTACCTCCACCCGCGACGGGAGAAGTGAAAAAACTTCCCCTCTTTGCCACTCTGTGGCCGTGTAGGCCGTTAACACACCGTATTTTGGGCGGAGAAGTAAACACTTGTTAACCTCTGACTTGCGGAGTCGGCCGTTCGTTCGCCGAACGAAGGATTCGATTAAAGTCGTATCAATGTTCGACTACTGTCGAATTCGCCTGTCGGTCGTTTCGAACCGGTCGAGTTCAGTGGCCCGCCACTGGGAGGGACGGGGCATCAGCGGGTCGTTCGTCGGGGGTGGAATCGTCGTCGGGAGCTTCGAGCGTGGTGACGCGGTCCGAGACGGTGTGAACGGCCGAGTCTGTCGTGTAGGGCGCGACGTGGACGAGTTCGCCGTCCCGGTACTCCGCGAGACAGGCGACCGGCAGGACCAGTGCCGTGTAGGACTCCCCCGTGAGCCCGGACTCGACCTCGCGCGTCTCGAAGAAGGCCTCGACACAGACGTCGTGGTCGTCGGCCCACTCGCGGAAGTTGGCGACACGGTCGAGGACGAACTCGCCGGCGTCGGTGCGTGCGGCCGTCGTCGAGAGCCCCACCTCCCGCCCCCAGACGGTGACCGAGAGGTCGACGACGTCCTCGTCGGCCAGTCGTCGCAACCGGTCCAGCTGTGCCGTCGCCGGACTCCGACCGGTCTTCGGGGAGAGCGACCGCACGAACAGTTCGACGCGCCGCGGATCTGTGGTATCCATGGCAGCCGATTCACACGTCTCCCGGACCGAACTAAAAATTTCCTGCGATCGATATTGTTACTCAGGGGATTCTATATAGACGTGGCGGCCGCGTTTCGGTCGATGCCGGGTGGTCGACTCGCTCTCGTCTCAGGTTGTCGGTTCGCCGGATTCGCTGGGTTCGGCGGGTTCCCCGCGGAGTTTCCGGAGAGTCTCGTGCGTGCCGACGACCATCGCGGGGACGACGAGCATGAAGATGTGTTCTTCGATGGGGACGCCGAGCAGTTCGACGCCGGTTCGCATGGGGATCTCGAAGACGCCGACCCGCAGTGTGTACCAGTCCCACAGGAGCGCGGGGGGGTAGAGGACGGCGGTCGTGCGGGCGGCGGTCCGGAACGCCCCGGCGTAGTACAGGAGTGCGAGGGCGACACTCCCCCAGAGGACCTCGGTCACGAGGTAGGTGTACGGGCCGAAGACAGTGATGTCGGGAAGCACGTGCGCGAGGTCGGACTGGTCCGACTTCAGTGCTTGGCGCAGTGAACCCGCCGGACCGTTCCTGCTCGGCGGGAGCAGTCGCCAAGATTGATTACGCCCGGTGACGAAGGTTCGCGCTGGGAGATTCAGATGGATATTGCCGACATCGCCACCAGCGAGTACGTCGCCGTCGACGCCGACAAACGCCTCGGAAAAGTCCGCTCGATCTTCGAGCGCGAGAACCCCAAGGGAATTCTCGTCACCGAGGACGACGAATACGCCGGCGTCATCACCCAGAAACAGCTGGTGCAGTCTCACGTCGAGGACCAGACCAAAGCCCGGGCGATGATGCGGTCGGCCCCCAGGGTCGAGCGGACCGACGACGTCCGCGAGGTCGCTCGCGTCCTCGTCGAAGGGGGCACGAAGATCGCCCCCGTCTTCGAGGCCGACCGCCTCTGGGGGATCGTCACCGAGGACGCCATCCTCGCGGCGGTCCTCGAACATCTCGACGCCCTCGTCGTCGACCAGATCTACACCGGTGACGTCGTGACTGTCACCGAGGACACCACCGTCGGGCAGGCTATCAACCTGTTGCGCGAGCACGGTATCTCGCGGCTGCCGGTTCTCGACGAGGACGGTCTCCTCTCGGGGATGGTCACCCGCCACGACATCGTCGACATCGTCGTCCGCGACATGGACAAGGCGACCCGCGGCGAGCGTCGCGGTGACATCGAACGCGTGCTCGATCTGCCCGTCTACGACGAGATGAACAGCCCGGTGGCGACGACGACCGGCGACGAGTCGGTCCGCGACGCCGTCCAGCGCATGCTCGACAACGACTACGCCGGCCTCGTCGTCACACCCGACGACGACGACCGGGTCGTCGAGGGCATCATCACCAAGACCGACGTCCTCCGGGCGCTGACCTTCACCGAGGAAGAGCACATGGACGTCCAGATCACGAACGTCAGGTTACTGGACACCATCACGCGCGAGACAATCCGCCAGCGCATCGAGGAGGTCGCCGACAAGTACCAGGAGATGCAGGTCCAGCACGCTCACGTCCGCCTCCACGAACACAAGGAGAAACTCCGGGGCACCCCCCTCATCCAGTGCCAGATCCGCCTGCGCACCAACAAGGGCCAGGCCGCGGGTTCGGGCGAGGGGTACGGCGCCGACAACGCCTTCCGCGTCGCGCTGGACAAACTCGAGCGCAACGTCCTCGAGGTGAAAGGCGTCCGCGCCGACGAGGAGTACCGCGGCCAGTTACTCCGCAAACTCGGCGAACTATAACCGGTCGGGGGCAGGACCGAAGCGTTCGGTCCACTCGCTGGCAATCACTTCGTTCGTGAGTAACGAACGGCAATTTTTCGAGTTATTTCACTATACTCTCGGCTGAATAGGTACACTTCTACCCTGTTTCTATCGAACTGGCGCGCAATACTTACGATCCTCGAAGGTTACTTGTCGGTCCCCGACTCACAGTTTCGTGTGACGCGTTAGCACGCATCGGCTATCGTATCGAGTCGGCTGTCGCATCGCGTCGGCTATCGGAGCGTATCGAGCGAAAACGCACCGCAATACGGGGACCTACGACCGTGTCAGCACAGGAACGTGAGCCGGTACGGCGGAGCATCGAGGTCGAGTACTGGGTGATAGACGAGGCGGGACGGCTGGTCGAACCGGGCGACCTGGTCGAGGCAGCGCCCGGCGTCGAGCGCGAGTTCGTCGAGCCGCTGCTGGAGGTCAAGACGACACCCTGTGAGACGACAGCGGCGGTCCGGTCGGAACTGTTCGAGCGTCTCGAGGCCGTCCTGCGTCGGGCCGACGACCTCGGGAAGGGGCTCGTCCCGCTGGCGACGCCGGTCGGCGAGGCGGTAATCGAGGAGTTACCCGGCGAGCGGACACGTATCCAGAACCAGGTCGTCGGCGAGGACTTCGCGTACGTCCGCCACTGCGCGGGGACACACGTCCACGTCGAACAGCAACCCGGGCGGGCGGTCGACCAGTACAACGCGTTCGTCGCCCTCGATCCAGCGCTGGCGCTGGTCAACTCCTCGCCGTTCTTCCGGGGACGGCGTCTGGCCGTCGGGGCCCGCTCGAAACTCTACCGCTGGATGGCCTACGACGGCCTGCCCCACCAGGGCCGACTCTGGTCGTACGTCGACGGCCGCGACGAGTGGGACCGCCGGCTCGAACGCCGCTACGAGGAGTTCGTCACGCGGGCGCTGGATGCCGGTGCCGAGCGCCGGGCGGTCGAGGCACACTTCGACCCCGAGAGCGCCGTCTGGACGCCCGTCCAGTTCCGCGAGGCGTTCGGCACTGTCGAGTGGCGCTCGCCCGACGCCGCGCTCCCGAGCCAGGTCGTCTCCCTGGCCGACAGACTCGCCGAGGTGACCCGGACCCTCCGAGAGGCCGAGGTGCGCATCGACGGGGGTGTGGGTGGGGTCGCCGACGACGAGGTCGTCCTCCCGGAGTTCGACGCCGTCGTCGGCTACGTCAACGCCGCGATCCGCGAGGGGCTGGGCGCCGAGTCCGTCCGGGCGTATCTCGACAGGATGGGCTTCGACGTCGACGACTTCTCGCCGGTGGCACACGACATCGACGGTCTCGGTCCCGTTAGCCGGGAGGAGGCGCGGGAGATCCGTCTCGAACACGCCGGGCGACTCGAACGCGACGTCCGACGACGGAGTCCCGTCACCGGCGTCTGACGGGGATTCTCGTCGTAATCGACAGCGTTCGATTCAGGCGACGAACGCAACGCTCGCTTGCGAGCGGTACGTTACGTCGGGCGGCAGTGGTTGGTGCCGGCCACGTCGCTCGTGCTTTGGGAAACCTGGGGTCTCAGCGCCGCACTCGCTTTGTTTCGAGGATATCTCGGCAGCCGACTACGAGGGCTGCGAGCAGAGCCGCTCCGCGCCTCGGAGCGTCGGCTACTGGACGACTGGCAGCCAGTTTCCGGTACCCGGCGCAGACAGCGAGCAACGGTCGCCACCACGGACGGAGTCCCTCTCGGCCCACGCCGCCCCGTCGGCGTCGAGCCAGCGAACGTCGAACGAGCCCTCGACGCCCGAGAGGTCGACGTCGACCGCACCGCCATCCGGGAAGTAGACGACGTACGCTCTTCCGGGGTCGGCGGCGCAGTACGCCTCGTTCGGCTCCCGGTCCGAGAGCAGGTCGTTACGTGGCGAGAGCGCGAGGAAGTCCACCACGTCGGTGACCATCCCGACCGAGCGGAGCTGTGATTTGGCCCGGTCGTCGAGTCCGATCCCCCACTGTTTCGGTCGGTGGAACCGGGCGGACGCGGCACCGCCTATCAGGTTTCGCCAGAACCGCTCGATGGCTTCTTCGGCGCTCCCCGCCGAGCGGTTGTCCGCGTCGGTGCCGTATATCTTGACGTTGTTGAACGGGCGCGAGCCGACGTGGTCTTCGATTTCCTCGCGCCAGCTCTGGAGTCTGTCCCAGTGTTCCTGTCCGGAGTAGCCTTTCGAGTCCTGGTTGGCCTGGGACACCTCGACGAACGTAATCGTCTCGGGGTAGCGGCGGGCGACGGCCACCGAGCGTCCCGGCCACATGTTCATGCTGGTGACGTCGACCTCTGTTCCGGCCTCGGCGGCCCGCTCGTGGACGTGTTCGGCCCAGTGGCGCTCCCACTCCTCGCCGGTCGTCGACTCGTTGTTGACGTTGTAGACGACGTGGTCGTAGTCGAGTGCCACGTCGAGTACGCGGTCGACGAAGCGCTCGAGGTGCGGGTAGACGACGTCGTTGCGGTCCACGGACTGGTGGATGTCCGCGGCGCTTCCCATCCCTGAGTCGTAGCGCCCGTAGTTGACGTTGTTCTCGTGGCCGAACGGGTGGGCCTCCGAGAGGTCGTGCTGGTCCCAGAGCGTGAGGTGGACGACGATATCGCGGACGGCCGTCTCGTCGAGGAACGTCTCCAGGCGCTCGAAGTACGTCTCGTTGAACGCAGTGAGGTCGTACGTGCCGTCGTAGACTTCGTCGAAGGCGTGGACGTCGTTGCCGCCCCGATCCGACATCGTATTGCGGACGTAGTTGCCGCCGGCAGCTACCAGTTCGTCGAGGTGGTCCCGGAGCTGGTCTCCAGTCCACTGGAACGGATTGTCGGTGTTCGTCCCGCCGACGAGCAGCGTCGGTTCGCCGTCGTACTGCCAGTACCGCCGGTCGTCCTCGGCGATACTGATCCCTGTGTCGGTCATGACCCTACATCTCCGAAGCCCCTGAAATACTTTCCCGAAGAGTCGTGCGGGCACCGGGCGAGGCCGGGTATCGAGTCGTCTCGACGAGGACGCGCTTACCTGCCGGACAACCGGTCCAGCAGACGGGAGACGACGCCGTCGGACTCTTGCTCGTTCGCCGTGAGCGTCCAGTCGGCTTTCTCCGCGACGGCTTCCGGCTGGCGGTACTCCCACCCGAGGTGGTCGGCGATCCGGCGGTCCTCCATCGCCGTCCCGACGAACACGTGCCGGGGCGTCGGGGTCGCGTCGCCGATCTCCTCCATCGCGAGCCACTTGTCCGTCTCGCCCTGGTCGAAGTCCGGTCTGATGTCGTGGGCGTCGACGAACGAGTGGACTGCGTCGCTGTCTCTGGCCACGATCCCGACGTAGCGACTCCACGCGCGAGCCTCCTCGAAGACCGTCGCGGGGTCGGCGAACTTCTCGATAGCCGCGAGCGTGAACACGAGCGTCATCTCGCCGGAGCGGCCGTGGGTGGGTTCGCCGTTCGAGCCGTCGCTCCCCATGGCTTCACTCTCGACCGCCCGGGTGAAAACCCCTCTGCCCCGGACGATTCCCGGTCCTGTCTCTCCGGTCACCGAACGGGAGGTGACGACTGCCCCGTCTGGCCCTCGCGAGTGCCGACGACGGTCGTGGCGCAATTCCGACGATTGTGGCCGGAAAGCACGTCTATCGCCGGCGCCGCGCCAGCGCCAGTCCCGCGAACGCGACCAGCGCGGCGACGGCCCCGAATCCGGGACCCGACCCGCTCGTCTGCCGACCCGTCCCGGGTGGGGCTGGCGAACGTGAGGCCTCGCCCGTGCCGACCGGGGTCGGTCCGGTCGCTGTCACCCCGGGGACGGGCGTCGGTTCCGCCGTTACTGGCCCGGGGACGGACGTCGGCGCGACAGTCGTGCCCGTCACCGACGGAACCGGCGTACCCGTCGACGGCTTCGGGGTGGCCGTGACCGGTGGCGGCGGCGTCTTCGTGGGCGGTGGACGGACGACGTGGACCGACCGTGATTTCCTCGCAGTCGCACCGTCGTCGTCGACGACGACGAGCGTCACGTTGTAGACACCGGCCCGGGCGAACGAGAAGCGGGTCGTCAGCCCCCTGGCTCGCCGACCGGTATCGACGCGCCAGGAGTAGCGCTGGATCGACCCGTTGGGGTCTATCGACGCGGACGCGTTCAGTCGGACCGACTCGCCGACCGACGCTGGCAGTTGAGACGTCGCCAGCGACGCGATCGGGGGTACGTTCGCCTCCCGGACCCTGACCGTCCGGTTCACGGTATCGGAGTTGCCCGCCTCGTCGATGACTGTGGCACTCACTGTGAACCGCCCTGTCCGTGTGTACGTGTGGTTGACCCGCGTGCCGCTCCAGCGGATCCCGTCGCCCATCCGCCAGTTGACGTGACTGATATCACTGTCCGGGTCCGTCGAGGCCGAGGCGTCGAAGGTGGCGACCTCACCCCGTTCGACCGGCGGGTTCGTCACCGTGACTCGGGCCGTCGGCCGGTGTCCGTTCCTCCCGTCGTCTCGGGGCTCCCGGACCCGTATCGTCTTCGTGACTGTGTCCGCGTTGCCGACGTCGTCGACTACTCTGACCCTCACAGTGACGTTGCCGGTCTGCGTGTACGTGTGGTTGACCCGCGTGCCGCTCCAGCTGATCCCGTCGCCCATCCACCAGTTGACGTAGCTGATGTTCCCCTCCGGGTCGGCCGACGCCGAGGCGTCGAAGGTGACGACCTCACCCCGTTCGACCGGCGGGTTCGCGACTTCGAACCTGGCTGTAGGGGCGCGGTTCTCCCGCTCCTCGAGTTCGGCGGTCCAGTAGTTGCTCCCACCTTCCTCGAGTACGACGGTCAGGTCGTCGGTCTTGTACCCCTCCTTGCGGAACTCGAGACGGTGTTGTGAGCCCTGCGGGCCCGCGGGGAGTTCGCCCCGGACAGGGGTCGTGCCGATCGGGCGGCCGTCGTAGAATACCGTGGCGTTCGAGGGCGTCGATTCGATGTCGACTTCGACGGCGCGGTCCTCACTGACCCGCTCGAACCGGAGGGGTCGCGGGAACGCCCGGACGCCACGGTCGAGTCGTTCTCCCCGTCCGCCGTCCCCGTCGAGTTCGTACACGGTGACTCTGACGTGGGTGAACGTCCCGCTCGGGGGGCCGTAGTCGTCGTATCTGGGGCCGACCCGGAACGTTCTGTTCTGCCGGAGTCCTTCGAAGTCGATGTGTTCGACCCACGACCCCGAGGCGTTTCTGAACTCGACGACGACGAACGGGTCCCCGAAGTCCCCCTCACCCTCCGGGTCCGTGTACCGCAGGTCGGCCTGCACTTCGATCTCCACCTCGGGCGTCAGCCCGTCGTCGTCGTCGTCGACGATCCGATCGATGGTGATGTTCCACACGTCGGCGGCGTCGGTAGGAGGGTTTCGCTGCTCGCCGGAGTAGTATCGGTCGGAGGGCGTCCCCGAGAGCTTGGTCGGGTCCTCGCGGACCGTTTCGAACTCGTCCCACAGCGACCCGGTGTCGGCCGGGACCCAGAACGCCGGGTCCTGTCGCGGTTCGGTCGACACGTCGGGACGTTCGACCGTGGCGTCACAGGCCGACCCGCGGTCCGAGGCCCCGTTCCACTGGCTCCCGTACGCGAACCGGTAGGACTCCGTGACGGTCGCGTTGGGTCCCGTGGGGTCGGCACCGTCGCCCTCCCAGTGGATGCCGCCGGCGTTGACGTAGCTCCGCTTGCAGGCGTTCCGGAACTCCAGGAGGAGCGGTGTCACCCCGACCCTCCCCCCGCCCTTGAAGCCGTAGGAGAACCTCGCGTCGGGGTACTGGCCCGGTCGGGACGACCACTCCTTGAAAAACGGAAGCGCGTGCATCGAGTACGCCCCGTTGGCGGCGTATCTTCCCCCGACGACGGTGTCGTACTGGGTGAAGTGGGCCTCGTGCTCGAGCTCGACGGAGAGACTCGTGATCCCGACGACTCCCGTGGAGTACTCACCGCTGGCCCCTCCGATAGTGGTGCTTTGCGTGTGGTTCCGGTAGTCGAGTTCGTACTCCTCCGAGCGCTCGCAGTTCATGTGGTTCCCCGGGAACGTGTTCCCCGCCCAGTCGTCGTCTTCCTCCTTCGCAGTCAGCGGGTTCTCGACCGTGTTGTGATAGCAGGACCCCCAGGCGTAGCTGTTGCGCACCGACGACCCCTCCGTCGCCGCGAACGCCGCCGAGGGGCCACCGACCAGCAGGTACTGGACCTCCATGTCGTAGTCGACCTGCTGGACGACTTTGCCGCCGATGTCGATCTCCGGGAACTTCGCTCCCTTGCACTCGAAGGAGTCACAGTCGAGCAGCACCTCGGTCCGGACGGTGAACCGCACCGTCTCCCCGTCCCGGGTCGGCTGGTCCACCGAGAGGTCGAAATCGATCAGCTTCGACGACTCGCCGGAGGCACGCATTGCGTCGAACCCGTTGAGCACGACCGCGTACTCCTCGGCGTCGGGCACGGTTCCTCCCACGTCCAGTTCGACTGTCCGGTTCCTGATGATCCGGCCCGAGCCGTTCGGGCGCTTCTCGTGGCCCTCGAGCGAGAAGTTCACCGTCCCGGCGTGAAAGCCGACGTCCGACGCGGAAAGCTCCGTATACGCGTCCCGGACGGCGGCCCTGTCCTCGCCGCTCCCCGAGGCCCCGGCGTGGCCCACCTCGTACCTGCAGAGGTCGCCCTCACAGACGCCCATGTCGACCCAGCTCCCGAACCTGTTGAACCGGTGGTTGTAGCTCCAGGCGTGCCGGAACCCGCGCCAGACGACGCCCGTGTCTCGTCCGTTCGTGGTCGCGTTCGAGGTAGCTCTCGACCCTTCCCCCACTTCACTCGCGTTCGCTGGGTCGACAGGTTCCGTGGTCCCTCCTGTCGCGTCGCCGATGTCCTCGGAATCGGTCCGGGACACCGACGCGGCGGACTCCGGAATCCCGTCGCCGGGGTCTACCCGGTCGACCGTTCCGCGGTTCACGTCCGCGGGGAAACCACCGCCGGTCGCTACCACCACGTGGCTTCCCGCGATGACCGTCGCGGCTGTGACTGCGACGACCACCAGTGCGTGCCACCGTCCCGGACCGCTGCCCGAGCGTGTCATCCTCGGATAGTTGCATTTCCTCTGAATGTTTATTAAACTAACTAGTCCTGGACGATGGAAAGTCCTCGCCACGCGGGTGCTCACGTCACCGGTCGTCCTCAGTCGTCGACCGAGACGCTCTCCCAGTCGTGGTCGCCGTGAGCGCCCTCGCGTTCCTTGGCGGCCTGTTCGACGCGGATGAACTCGGCTTTCTCGCGGGCTGCCGGGATCGTGTGGCCGCCACAGTATGACAGTCCCGAGCGGATGCCCGCGGTGAACTCCTCGGCGACACCCTCGAGGGGCCCCTCGTACTCGGTGAACCCCTCGACGCCCTCGTCCGCACCGACGAGCGCCGCGCCCTCGTCTTTGTCCGAACGGTCCTCGGCAGCGGCGGTCGTCGCCATCCCCCGCGAGCGCTTGTAGGGCTCGCCACCGATGTGGACGATATCGGGGGGTGCTTCCTCGGTTCCGGCGAAGAGACTGCCCATCATCACCGTGTCGGCACCGGCCATCAGCGCCTTCACGGCGTCGCCAGACGACCGGATACCGCCGTCGGCGACGATCGGGACACCCAACTCGCGGGCCTTCTCGGAGCAGTCGTCGATTGCAGTCAGTTGCGGGACACCGGCGCCCGCGACGCGCCGGGTCGTGCAGTGCGAGCCGGGTCCGATACCGACCTTGACGGCGTCGGCACCGGCGTGATACAGGTCGGCGACCCCGTCGGGAGTGGCGACGTTACCGGCGACGAGTTCTGCGTCCGGGAACTCCGCGCGGAGCGTCTCGACGGCATCGAGACAGCGTTCGAGGTGGCCGTGGGCGACGTCGACCATCACGCAGTCCGCGCCGGCGTCGAGGACGGCCGCTGTTCGCGCGACGCTGTCCTCGGCGATACCGACGGCCGCACCGACCGGTTGCTCTGCCTCGGCGACCTTCCGGACCTCGGCGGCCTGTTCGTCGACGCTCAGAAACCGGTGGATCGTGCCGAACCCGCCGGCGCGACCCAGCGCGATGGCGGTCTCGTGTTCGGTAACAGTGTCCATCGGTGCCGACAGCAGGGGCGTGTCGAGTTCGATACCGGGAGTGAGCGGCGTCGAGAGGTCGACGTCACTGCGGCTGTCGACCGGCGACCGCTGGGGGACTAACAGGACGTCCCCGTACGAGAGGCCGGTGCGAAGATTCTCCATACCGCACAGTCTTTGTCGCTTCCCCCTCTAAACCTTTTTCGACGCGTGCCGTCGTGTCGCCGGGTCGGTGTCCCCTTCGCGAACGCCCGGGTTCACAACCAGCGCTAACGGGCCGTTCGTAACCCACACAGAGGGGTCGTTCGCAACCCGCGATAACGGGTCTGGGGGCTTATTAGGCGGGCGGTGGTCGTATCAGCCATGGACGTCGACGAGTTCGACCGCGCACGGGCGGTCTGGTGGGGGCTCGTGGCCCTGCTCGGGGGTGTGCTCGCGTTCGTCGTCTACTCCTACGTCGGGACGTTCGTCCTCGGGCTGTTCATCTACTACGCGGCCCGCCCCGTCCACCGCCGGTTGCGCCCGACGTTCGACTCCCGGGGGGCCGCCGCGGCGGTCTCGATCCTGGCCTTCGAGATCCCCTTCCTCGCGGTGACCGGCTACGCCGTCCTGCTGGCGCTACGCGGACTGGAGACGTACGCGGGCGCCGGTGCTGAAGCCGTCGCGCGGTTCGTCCCTGCCTCACCAGCGGAGGTCGACCGGGCTATCGCGGACCCGGTCGGCTACGTCTCGGCACTCGACGCCGACGCCCTCCTCGCGGTGGTCTCGGGCGGCGCGGACGTCCTCGAACCCGTGCTGGTCTTCCTGTTGCACCTGGCACTCGCCGTCACGATCGCCTTCTTCTGTCTCCGCGACGGTCCCCGCTTTGCGGGCTGGGTCCGCGATGAGGTCGGGGAGGACTCGGCGCTGTGGACCTACGGGACCCTCGTCGACCGCGACCTCCGGGTCGTCTACTTCGGGAACGTCCGGACGGTAATCGTCGTCGCGGTGCTCGGGATCGTCGTCTACAACGGACTCAACACTGTCGCACCCCCGGGACTTCGGATCCCGGTGCCGAACGTGCTGGCGCTGCTGACCGGTGCGGCGACGCTCGTCCCGGTCGTCGTGGGAAAACTCGTCTACGTGCCCGTGGGCGCCTACCTGGCTGCCCGGGCGGCCGAGGCGGGGCCCGTTCGTCTGTGGTTCCCGGTCGCCGTCGTCGCCGTGTCGCTGTTCGCCCTCGACCTCTTCCCGGTCATGGTCGTCAGGCCGTTGCTCGCGGGCCAGAGCACTCACCAGGGACTGATGATGTTCTCGTACATCTTCGGCGGGCTCACGTTCGGCTGGTACGGGATCTTCCTCGGGCCGCTTCTGCTCGTCGCGGGGATCCACCTCGTCCGGGTGGCCTTCTGGGAACTCGTCCGCGGCGAGGAGATCACCCCGGAGGTGACGACTGCCCACCGACTCGGGTCGATGCCGGTCGAACACCGGTTCCTGCCCGACCGGTCCCGGGAGCGCCCGGCCGACTCCTCGCCCGAGACTGCCGACGACTCCGAGGAGTGACCGGAGACGAGTCGGGTCGGTTCTCAGGCGAGCGGTCGGAACCAGACCGCCCCGACCAGCACGGCGAGGAAGAGATACGACCCGCGGATGAGCAACTTCGTGGCGAGTTCGGGGCCGGCACGGCGGGCGGCGAGCGCGACGAGGCCGAAGACGACCGGCGCGCCGGCCGCGCTGGGGGGAACGCCATCGAGCCCGGTCGCCATGCCCAGGACGGCGACCATCCCCGTGGCCATGAGCGCGTAGGCCGCCCGGTAGGCGGCGTCGGGGCCGATCGCGACCGCCGCCGTCCGTTTGCCGATCGACTGGTCGTAGTCGTAGTCGGTGGCGTCGTCGATCACCTTGATGCCCGAGAGGACCAGGAGGAACACGCCGGCGAGTGCGAGCACCGTCGGCGAGAGCGCGGCGGCCTGGACGTAGTAGCCCCCCAGCAGCGCGAACGCGATGCCGCTCGGGTAGCCCGCCGTGGCCGAGACGGGGTGCATGTCCAGACGCGGGGCGTGGTTGAAGCCGATGAGCCAGCCCGGCAGCGTCAGGAGGGCACCGACTGGGCCGGCGAGCCACCAGACCGCGCCGACGCAGGCGAAGAAGGCGACCGACGCGCCGGCGAGAGCGACGCGACAGCCCCGGGCCGTGAGCGGGTGGTCGTCGTCCTCGCCGCGGCCGTAGAAGTCGACGTAGCCGTCCTTGACGTGGGCGGTGTAGAGCGCGAAGAAGGCGGCCACGACGTGAACTCCGGCCACGAGCGGGTCGTACGCGACGGGTGTGGCACCGATTTCGCTACCCGCGGCGGTGCTGGCCGCCAGCAACCCGCCGAACAGCGAGGCAGCGAGCGGCGGGAGCATGAACACCGGATGGATCTGCGAGGCGAACGCCCGGAGGGCGGCGAGGGGTCCGTGACCGCGCGTGGCCAGCGCCATGTGAACGTACCACGAACGGCTATGGTAAAAATACGCCCCGCCAACAGGTTTGGAAAGCCGCCATAATTGGAGCGACGGTCGGCCGAGCCAGCGACTGCTCTGTGACTTTCAGACCAGGTTGTCGTCGTCGAAGACGAACGCGGAGACCCTGGAGGCGAGTTCGCGGGCGTCCCGTTCGGTGGGTGCGTGCAGGTCACCAGCGACGTGGCCGGTCTCGCCGCCGACCCCCTCCGTCTCCGAGAGCGGGTCGACGCGGACGGCGTAGGTCCGGACCGAGCGGACGTGGTCGCGGAGTTTCCGGAGCGCGCGTTCGGAGAGTTCGGCGTCGAGGTGACCGAGGTCGTAGCGGACAATGTAGCCCCGCTCGCCCTCGCGGACGGCGACGACCGGCAGCCCTCGGTCGGCACACCGCTGCCACAGCGCCTGCCCTTCCGCTCGTGTCTCGTAGATCGGGACGTTCGAGGGCGCCAACTGGTCCATTACGTCTCGATTGGGTTCGGAGATACATCGGGGTTGCGGTCGTCTCTTCCGCGGATGCGTGTCTGAGAAGTGCTCACAGGCACAATTGCGGTCATCTGTGGCGTTATGTACAGGCGACGAACTTAACGCTCGTTCCACGAGCGTTGCGTTCGTCGGGCAGCAGTGGTTGGCGCCGGGCACGTCGCTCGTTCTCTGCTGAGACCC
>Ga0207813_100489_pt1 | contig 21453 bp, 22 predicted proteins | sample A23E3SouthBayCA_2_FD_187730 | JGI IMG/M metagenome (GOLD analysis project Ga0207813, IMG submission 187730) | Aerobic enrichment media microbial communities from Eden Landing Ponds, California, USA - A23 E3 (4) (SPAdes) | ecosystem: Environmental > Aquatic > Marine > Unclassified | place... | reverse complement strand
CGGCGGGCGGTCGACGCGGACGACGACACCTACCGATTGGAACCGGGCGGGTACGTCGTGGAGTACGCGGAGACCGTTCGCATCCCCGAGGAGCACGTCGGGTTCGTCTACCCGCGGTCGAGCCTCCTCCGGAACTCCTGCATGCTCAACACGGCGGTGTGGGACGCGGGCTACGAGGGGCGCGGCGAGGGCTTGCTCCAGGTGCATCACGCGGTCGAACTGGAGGCGGGGGCGCGTATCGCCCAGCTCGTGCTCGCGGACGCGGAGCACGAAGAAACGTACGACGGGAGTTATCAGGGCGAGCGGCTCTAGTTCGTCGCTTCGTCGGGCACCGTGATGTCGGTCTCGGTGCCGTACTCGCTGAACGTGATGGTGAGCGTCTGGTCGATGGTCTGCCCCTGAATCGTCGCGCTCATGTCGAGCGTCGCCTTCCGGATGCGGTGGGTGTCGACGGCGACGTACTGCGTGACGGAAACCGAGTCGACGGTGGCGTCACCGCCGACGGAGCTCTGGTTCTCGATGTAGCCCGCGACCCGCTCGGGGTCGGGCTGGACGGAGAGCGCGTACGTCTCGACGCCGTCGACGGTGGTTTTGTTCAGTACGGTGACCTCAGCGCCGGTGAGGAACTGGACTTGGCGGTCGACCGGCGTGTTGTTCCACGTTCGCTCGGGCGCGGGCCGGGTCTGCCAGACGCCCTGCGAGTGGATGTACGCGGTGTCGTTGGCGATGTAGGATTTGGTTGTCGCGGAGGTCGACTGGTCACCGCGGGTGGCGGTGGCGTCGCTCTTCTGGTACATGCGCTCTGCGGTCGTGTTGACGACGCCGGTGAGGTCGATGTCGGTCTGGACGTTCCCGAGGTCCTGCTGGAGGTCGGCGGAGAACTCGTAGCTCGTGACGGTCGTCATCGCGTCGAGCGTGTCAGCCTGGACCGCGTCGGCGTCGGCGTCCACGTTCGACGTGGTGTCGGTGGGTGACGAGTCGGTGAGGCCGGCGCAGCCGCTGAGCGCGACCAGGCCCGCGAGGAGGACGAGGGCGACAGTACGTCGATGCATACACGTACACGGGAAGCCGTCAACCGCTTGTAGCTTACGCCTTCGTTACTCGTCGACGGGGAGGCGGACGTGGAACGCGGCGCCGCCGAGGTCGTCGGCGCCCTCGACGGTGAGCGCGCCGTCGTACGTCTCGACGATGCGGTGACAGAGGTTCAGTCCGACGCCCGTTCCCCCGCTGTCGACGCCCTTTTCGCCGAGGTCGAACACGTCGTCCCTGCGTTCGGGCGGGACGCCGGGGCCGTTGTCGGCGACGGTGACGACGACCGTGTCGCCGTCGCGCTCGCCGGACACGCGAATCCGCGGAGTGGCGGTGTCGTTGTGTTCGACGGCGTTCGAGAGGAGGTTCTGGAACACGTCCGGAAGGAGGTCGTCGCCGAGCACGTCCACCGCGGGGAGCGGCGTGTCGAGTTCGAACGCCGCGCTCGGGTAGGTGTCGCGGGCGTCGTCCACCGCGTCCTTCACCACGGGGGCGAGCGCGACGGGTTCGAGGTCGCGGTGTTCGCCCTCCACGGCTTTCATCAGCGAGCGCATCGTCTCGATGCGTTCTTCCATGTCGTCCGTGCGCTCGGTCAGCGTGTCGAGGTACTCCTGTGCGTCCGCGTCCACGTGCTCTTCGAGGACGGTGGCGCGGGCGTTGATGACGTTCACGTCGTTCAGGAGGTCGTGGCGGAACGTGCGCGCGAGCAGTTCGAGGCGTTCGTGCTGGTCGCGCAACCGGGCTTCGCGGTCGAGGCGTTTCCGCGTCTCGCGGAGGTGGGTGCCGAGGAGTTCCGCGGCGGTCACCTGGGAGTGCTCGAAGTCGTCGCCCGCGCTCGCCTGGAGGACGGCGTCCGTGCCGACGGGGACGGTGAGCACGGTCGCGCCGTCGATCTCGCGGGTGGTCGCGCCGCCGTCGGTCGGGACCGCGCCGGGTTGGGTGCGGTCGATGCTCGCCCAGTCGAGCGCGTCCCGGGTGCCGCGGGCGGCGACCACGTCGCCGCCGACGACGACGCAGCCGCGGTCGAACCCGACGGCGGTGCGGAGTGCGTTGAGCGTGCGGTCGTACGCCTCTGTCTCGGTGTCGGCGGCGGAGAGGTCGGAGGCGACTCGGTGGAGGTGTTCGAGGCGTTCGCGGGCGGCGGACTCCCGGGCGAGCTGTTTCTGCTCGGTGATGTCCGAGATGCGGACGTGCGCGCGAACGGCGTCCTCGGTGGTGATGGGCGTGGCGTTGACGAGATACGTGTGGTCGCCGGCGGGGCCGTTCCACTCGAACTCGACGGTGTCACCGTCGGCGAGCGGGTCGGCGATCGAGTCGTACGTGCCGTTCACGCCGGGTGCGGCGTCGAGAACGGCCGCTACGTCGTCGTACTGCGTGCGGAAGGCGTCGTTCGCGGACTCGACGACGGGGCCGTCGTCGAACCGGACGGTGGCGATGGCGTCGTCGGCGTTCTCGTAGAGCGCGGACAGCCGGTCGCGTTCGAGCGAGAGACGGGAGTCGTTGCGGCGGCGGCGGGAGTCGTAGATGCCGATGCCGAGCGCGACGACGCCGCCGAACACGATGGCGTCGAGCGCGATGAAGTAGGGTTTGAGGTCGTTCTGGACGAACTGCTGGATGCCGAGCACCCACGCGCAGAGCACGGCGAACGCGACGATGACGCCGAGCGACCACGCCGCGGCGTTCACGACGTACGTGTCCTCCCACTCTCGCGTGTACAGCCAGACGCCGCCGATAGCGAGCGTGAGCGCGAGGACGAGGCCGGGCGAGTTCTCGAACAGCGTGGACCACAGCGGCTTGGACGGCGGGTTCGCCCAGTCGTCGAAGATGTCGAGCAGCGGGAACCAGAGGAGGCCGACGCCGAGCGCGCTGACGAGGCCAGCGGACGTGACGCGTCGGAACGAGGGAGCCATCATCGAACGTAGAGGAATTCGTGTCAAAAGCCTGTGGGCCGAATCCGCCCCGGCCCGACAGCCTAATTGGCTCGAACGCGAATCCGCGAGTAATGCCCGCCGACAGTCCGGGACTCCATCACGTCACGTCGCTCGTCGCCGACGCACAGGACAGCGTCGACTTCTACACGGGCGTGCTGGGCCTCCGGCTCGTGAAGCACACGGTGAACCAGAAGGACATGCTCACCCGCCACCTGTTCTACGGGAACGAGGCGGGGGAGCCGGGCACGGTGTACACGTGTTTCCCGTACCCGAACGAGGTGCCCGCGCGTCCCGGGAAACCGAGCGTTCCGGCGGCGATGTTCGCCGTGCCACGGGGGAGTCTCGACTTCTGGCGCGACCGGCTCGACGACCACGACATCAGCCACGAGACGCGGGAGCGACTGGACGAGACGGCGCTCCGGTTCGCGGACCCGGCGGGGACGACGCTCGAGCTCGTCGCGGCGGAGTCGCCCGTGGAACCGTGGGCCGCGACGGTCCCCGACGAGCACGCGATTCGGGGGTTCCACGGCGTCACGACGCTGCCCGCGGACCCGTACGCGACCGCGAGCACGCTCGAAACGTTCGGCTTCGCGCTCGACGCGGAGGACGGCGACCGCGTGCGATACCGCGCGCCCGGCGACCGCGCGACCGTCGTGGACGTGCTGAACCGGGAGGCCGGGTACGGTCGGGAGGGCGTCGGGTCCATCCAGCACGTCGCGCTCCGCGTCCCCGGCCGCGACGACCTGATGGACTACCACGACCTCCTCAGGGAGCGCGACCTCCGCGTCTCACGCATCCGCGACCGCCGGTACTTCGAGTCGCTGTACGTCCGCGACCCCGGCGGCATCCTCTGGGAGCTCGCGACCGAGACACCGGGGTACACGCTCGACGAACCCCGCTCGGACCTCGGCGGGTCGTTCGTGCTGCCGGAGTTCTTCGCGGACGACCGCGACCTCATCGAATCACAGCTTCCCGACCTAGAGACGTGACCCGGCCGCACGCGGACCAGCCGATAGTCGTGTCGGGCGCGCCCCGCGGCGCGGCGGACGCGGGCGTCGTCCTCCTTCACGGGCGCGGCGCGACCGCGCAGGGCGTGACGAACCTCGCGAAACCGCTCTATCGGCACGGCGTGACGTTCTTCGCGCCCGACGCGGAGCGGAGTCGCTGGTATCCGTACGCGTTCGACCAGCCGCGGGAGCGAAACGAACCACACCTCTCCGGCGCGCTCGACCAAGTGGACGCCGCGCTCGAGCGCGCCCGCGACGCCGGCCTGCCGCCCGAGCGCGTGCTCCTGTTCGGGTTCAGTCAAGGCGCGTGCGTCGTCTGCGAGTACGCCGCGCGACACCCAAGAAGATACGGCGGCATCGTCGCGCTCGCCGGCGGCCTGCTCGGCCCCACAATCGACCCGAGCGAGTACGCGGGGAGTCTCGACGGCACCCCCGTGTTTCTCGGCGTCGGCGCGGACGACGACCGCGTCCCCGCCGCGCGCGTTCAGGACACAGCCGCCGTGTTCGAGTCGCTCAATGCGGACGTGACCACCGAGATATACGACGGCGTCGGCCACGAGGTGACGGACGACGAGTTCGACCGCGCGAACGCGCTCCTCGACCGACTCATCGAGAACTAGCACCGAACGTCCCACGATGCGGAGTCTCACACCGCGCGCCACGACGCTGGAGTGCGAGTGCGGCTATTCGTCGCTGCGGTCGACCACCAGTCGCTGTAACGCGATGCGGATCCAGTATCCGGCCTCGTCGTTCTCCGCGTAATCGAGCGCGTTCTCGAGACACTCCTCGACGCTCTCGACGCTCTCGTCCCCCGAATCAGCCATACGTACAATCCTTCCAGACAAACGGAAAACAGTACTGGACACAGCACACCGAAAAGCCACCCTGGCACGCCCTGCGACCCTGAAAATCACACAATTCGAGAACCGCCAGCGCGCTCGCCAGGTGTGTCAGTCGCGTCGCAGAAACGAAGCGGGGTTCGTGTCACCTGACCCCCGGCTTCGACTGAACCCGACGCCGCGAGAAAACTTAATTGTACTTGTTCCAGTGGAGTTTACTCAATCGGGGGCAGAATCCCGCCCCTACCCTATTTCTCGCGCTGCTCGAACAGAATAACGGGCTCGACGGGAGTTCGGTTCTGACGGTCTCGATAACTAACCGCGAATCGTTCTGAGTGCTCATTTTGACCCTCCGATGAACTGCCAGCGACGATCTGCTTTCTCGCGCTCCGATGCTCGGTCGTAGTGCTTGTCCAGCACGTCCTCACTCGCGTCGAGGCGATCGGACACGACGCCGCGGGGCACGCCGTCGTTCCGGTACTTCGTCACGCGCGCCTTCCGCACGTCGTGCGGACTGCGTGACGACGGACAGGCGCTCGCACCGTCAGCGGTCGCCCACTCACACGTGTCCGGCTCCTCGCCGTGTGGGCACATCAGGCCGACCTTACAGGGCCTCGTCCACCGATAGAACGTCTGGCGAATCGACGACGGCGACACCCGGCCGTACCTGGTACTCACGAGCGGCCGCCGACCGTGGTCGTCTTCGACATCTTCCCGCGGCCCGTCAACGTAGTCGCGTAGCGTCTTCGCAACCGACCGACTGATGCGGTTGTACCGCTCGCCGGCTTCGTTGTTCTTCAACGGGGTGCCAGTAGCGGGCCGGTGGACGTAGTCGAGACCGGGCGTCTCTCCGTCGAGGTCAACGTCACCGAGGTCGAGCGCGCGAACGCCACCGGTGCGCGCGCCGGTGTGCCAAATCAGCGTCCAAATCACGTGCTCCCGCGAGGCGTACTCGTACTGTCCGAGGTAATCGAGAATCGCAGGGACGCGGTCGGGGTCAATCGTCGAATCGCTCACCTCCTGGTGATTCGATAGCGACGGCAGCGACACCCGTTCATACAGATCACTCTCTACAGCTTCGATCTGTGCACAGAATCGGAGAAACGACCGGATGGTAGCGAGCGCGCCGTGAATCGTCTTCGGGGCCAGCTCCTCGTCCTGGCCCTTCGAGTAGCCGCCGTTTCGCCGCCAGATACGGAACTGGTAGAGATCGCGTCCGTCGAGGTCGGCCATGCTGTCGATGCCGCCGTGCTCCCGACACCACTCGACGAACGCACGCAGATGACTCTCGTGAGACACCTGCGTCCAGTCCGCCGAATCGTACTCCATCGACTCTAGATGCATCTCAACAGCATCCGAAGGCGGAATCGAGTTCAGACTATCAGCCATGTTCCCATCAATGAGTATCTTCTCTATAAATGCATCGACAACCCTCATATGGGGAGAATAATTTTCTATAGTCATCCCAGTAATCTATTGGCAGCCACACCGCAAGAGGGAATAATGCGCTATAGCGGGGAATGGATGCAGAAGTGGGACGACCGAATCCTCGAAATACTCGCCGAGGAGGGGCCTCGAGGAGTAGGATATATCGATGAGCACGAGGCAATCCACTCGTCTCACTCGACTGTCTCTCGCCGACTATCCGAACTTGCCGACCACGGACTCGTAAGCAAGAGAGGGAATGGTGTTTATATGATTACAGAAAAAGGGAAAGCGTATCTAAATGAAGAATACGACGCCGAACATGATGTCTATCTCAGCGAAGAGAGCGCAGGAACAGAAAGCGACGCCTCAGACGCAAATAAAGCATAAAATGACTATTCGACGAGAAGGCGATTGGCAGAGTTTCGACGACGACCGAATCCTCGAATATCTCAGAGACCACGACACAGCGAACATCAGCGAACTGGAAAAGGAGCTACCACGGTCGAAGCCGTACTACATCATCCGCGAGCGGCTACGGATGCTCTCACAAGCGGGTTACGTAGAGCCAGGACCGGACCACCGAAACTACGAGCTAACACGATGGGGAAAACAATGGCTGGACGGTAGAGTTCGAGCAGACCTACTGCACCCAGAGCCGAATCCAGCGCGAACGGGGTACGTGCTCTACTGATGTACCGATTCGAGCCAGACGACATCGACAGCGAACGAGCAGACCACCAAGCACTCCTCCAGGGCACGAAGGGTGACGAGCGGGACGCGAAGCGAGTCGGGAACCTCGGGGAAATCGCGTTCGAGCGGTTCTGTCGCGAGTACCTCCCTGCCGAGATGTGGACGTGGATGAACGAGGAAGCGATTCGGCGATGTAACCCGGAAAGCTTCTCGAAGTACGACTTCGAGGTGTTCGGCTTCGAGGTGGACGTGAAGACCTCCCGCGACATCTCCGCGTTCACGCCCGAGGCGCTCGCGGAGAACGACGACGAAGACGATATCATCGTGATGGTGTGGCACCGCGACAACGAGGACGCCCTGATTCTGCTCGGCTGGGAGTGGGTGGACACCATCACGACCAAGATCGAGATGGAGGAGAAGTACACGGGCGAGACGCCCGCGAAGCTCGAACCTATCGCCGCGAGTCCGATGAACGAACTCATCGACCTCGGCCCGAATACCGCGCACCTGAACCAGATGCCAGAAAACCCGTTCTCACCGGGTGACCGCGTGAAGAAGAAGGAAGGGCATCGAGGCGAACCCGCTGTTGTCATCGAGGTATTGCCACCGGAGACGGAGGCGAGCATCTACGGGAACACGATGGAGGAGGAAGCGGTGAACGTCGCGTTCCCCGACCACCTCGACGGCGGGCCGGGCGACTGGGAGACGATTCACGAGGCGAAACTGGCATCGTACTGCGACGACCAAGACATCAAGCTGTACACGTACAAACACTCAAATTTGAGGTTTGCAGAGGAGTAGAGGGACAGGCGTAGAGGAGCGCCCGTCACCCCCCATTGAGGGGGGTTCCGCGCGCTCGCTCGCACGCGCGGCCGGACAGCCGGGGACGACCGAGCGTGAGTTCCCACGACGGCCGCACCTCCACCTCAGTCACCGAACAGGGGGTTCGCTACAGCATCCGGCTCATACTCGGCGTCTGCCTTCGGCAGCTCCCCGAGCGACTGTACCGTCGTCGCGTCCTCACCAACGCCGTCCCGCACTTCAACGCGGTACTCCTCGATGTCTCCCCGCTCGTCGAACTCGCGCTCGCAGTGCAGTTGCACGGTGCCCGGCATCTCCCGGAGATGCTTCGCAACGCCGTACCCGTCCTCGCGATGTGACAGGAACAGCACCACGGAGTGCAGCTTCGCCGCGAGCCGTACGACCTCGCCCATCTCCTCGCGCACCTGGTGCGAGTTCGACGTGCCTTCGGCATGGTCGATACTCGCGTCATCGACGACCACCAGCTTCCGACGCTTCGAGTTCTCCTCGAGCACCTCGCGCAGCTCGGAGATCGACGCGACCTCTCGGTAGTCCTCGAGCCACGGCGCGTCGAGGTCATCACGCGGGATGTTCGAGACGACCATCGGGTTCGGCTCATCCATCCCGGTGTCCGCGAGTCGGTAGGTCAGGTCAGCACCGAGCAGCCCGACGTTCGTCTTGCCCGAGTTCGTTGAACCGGTCAGCACGCCGATACGCCCGACGTGCTTCAACACCGTCCAGTACTCCGCCAGCGCGACGACATACCCGGCGTCAAGCGACCGGTCGGCCATACCCGCCTCGAACGTAACCGGTGTCCGGTTCCCGTTGTCGATCGCCTCCGTCACGCGCTCAGAGCCCGCTATCGAGATAGCGTCCTGCACGCGTTTCGAGTTCGCGAACGAACCCTCGTTTCCAGCGCGCTCCCACGCTCGCGCGCGAAACGCGAGGTTCTTCGCCATCGCGGCCGGGACGCGTCCCGTCCACGGTGGGAGTTTCACTTCATCTTCTTCCCGTAGCTGTTCACGGAGTTCTGCCGTGTCGAAGTCAGTCATCGTTTTCCACCTGTTCGCGCGCGAGGTCGCGCGCATCGTTCAGCACTTCATCAGCCGACTCCTCGACGTCTTCCTCGACGCCAGTCCCGCCGTCACTATCCTCGTCGAAGACCGTCTCCTCGTCGGGCCGCTCGGGAGACATAGAGTCGAGGAAGTCCTTGATGCCGGTGCCGTTCGGCATCGTCATCTCGTCGTACTCCGCATCGGCCGCAGCGACCTGCGCCTCGGCGGCTTTCCGTACCTTCGTCTTGAACGTCCGGCGCAGCCGACCGAGTTCGACGAGCTCCTCTTCCTGGTCGGAATAGATCTCGTCCGAGAAGAACAGCTTCCGCTCGAGTTCGTCGGGACTCATCACAGACCGATGGGTGCCGATAGCAGCGAGGTTTTCGTAGTCCAGCATCAGCACCATGTCAATCGGCGGTGTCGTCCCGAGGGAAGTCGTGTCTCCCCACAGGAGATCGAGTTCCGCGTACTCGTCGGGGTCGAGCCAGCGAATCGCGAACTTCGGCGGATGCTTCCGCATGTCGAAGTGCATCACACCGTGTTGCTCAGGCGGGTTCGACCGCGTGATAGCGAGCGGGACGGCGACGAGTGTCGCCGCACCCTGTCCGACGAGGAACGCGAGCACGAGCACCGGCAGCCACGCGGGAATCGATGGCAGGCCGACCGTGACCGCCGCGACCGAGAGCGCGAGTCCGGCACCGACGACGAGTACGGCGGCAGCGAGCAGCCACCAGCGCCAGCGGTAGAGTACACCGCCCTCGGACTCGTGTACCGCGGGCAGGTTCTCCGGGTTCTCGGTCATACGATATCCTCCCGGCGTTTCAGCCGCCTGCTGACAACGCCGAAGATGATAGTCGTCGAGCCAACACCACCGACGGAGCCGGCGAGCGCGACGAACCACATCGCACCCGTGGGGACGAGACCGGGGCCGACACCGCCAGCACCGGGTTCGACGCTGTTACTCCACGCGTACTGGTGCTCCACGTCCAACGACACGACAATCGTCTGGTCACCGTCACGAACGGACGCCGGCACCTTCACGAGCACCGACTGCTGGGGCGGTATTTGGAACGACACGCCGGCCACGCGACCGTGCCCGGACGCGACGATCGAGTTCGAGTCCGTCACGCCGAGCGTCATCGCCGTCCGCTTCGCGTTCCGAACCTCGACGAGCGCGTAGCCTTCGGGATGCCATTCCACGTTGTGCACGGTCACGCCCTCGATGATGGTCTCCTCGACGCTCCCGAGGTCGCGGCCGTCCTCGAGCAGCGCGACGATACCGTAGCCCGTGCTCTCGTAGTCGTTCGCGCCGGACGCCGGCCCACTCGTCGTATTCGTGCCGACCGGAACCTCTTGCGCAGCTACGGGCGCAGCAGCTGGAAGCGTGACAGCAACCGCCACGAGTATGAGTATAAGTTTACGCATAAAAAGAGGGGATTAGAAGCGGCTCCAGAGGGCGATCAGGAGCGGCCCGAGCATCGGTCCGACCAACAAGACGAGGCCGAAGCCGGCGATACCGATACCGATCAGCCCGTACGGGAGATCGGGGACAACATCACCAGGCGTCGGCACCCAGTCGAACCAACTCGACGGGTCGAAGTCCGGGCCGTCGCCACCGCCGCCGGTGGCGTCGGACGAGTCACCGTCATTGTCCTCGTCCATCATCTCCACGAGCTTCTTGTACATCTCCTGATTCTGCTTGACCTGCTCGAGCACCGCCGTCAGGTTCGACTCGTTCGGGTCGTTCGCGTGCTGGTCAGCCTCTCCGACTTCCGTCCCGTTCTCCGTGATGGACTGGATCGTGATGTCGCCACTCGACACCACAGCCGTCCTCGAAACCACGGTCGTCTCAAACGTCCCGTTCACCCACTCACCGCTCTCCTCGGTGTAGATAATGTGCACGGGCTTCGTGAGATCAGCACCATCACCGACCGAGTACGTCGTATTTGTCTGCCACGTACCGTTCGGCGGGTTGGAGTCGGTGGCTATCCAGCCCGAGTACGTGTTCGTGCTGTTGATCTGCTGGCCGTCGACGGTCGAGCCAGCCAGCACGTCCACGGTCACGGTCTTGTCTACGTCGCTCAGGCTGTACCCCATCGAGGAGAGCATCATCGCGCGCCACGACTGATCCCCGCGGTCGCTCGTCTCCATCGCGTTCTGGATATACCAGCCAGTCGTGTGGTAGTCCTGCGCCGAGACGTTCCCCGACTGCAGCTTCTCGTACAGCTGACTCAGCAGCCCACTATCCGAGTCACCGAGCACGTCGATAACCGCGTTATCAACGCTTTCCAGCTCGTTGTGACGCTGCCGGAACTGGTTCGTGTAGGACGCGAGCGTTTTCGAGTCCCAAAGCGCGAGGTTGGAGACGGAGGCCTTGGAGCCGTCGAGCGTGAGCGTGATGGAGTCGAGTGCCGTGCCGAGGTCGTAGGTCGCTCCATCAACGGACACGGTGCCGTCAGCGTGCACCGTCCACGACGTAGTGGAGGAGGCGGTGCCGTCCTTGACTACCGTGCCGTCCTTTATGATGAGCCAGTAGGGTTGCCCGCCACTGTCGGCGTCAACCTTGAACTCGGTGTTCCCGACGCTAAACACGGTTTGCTGCGCTGGCTCACCGGATTGTGTCCGATACGCCTCGGATATCGTCACGTCAAACGTTGCTTTACTCGCGTTCGACAGGTCGATAGTCCGCGTATCCGCCGGGTCTGCGACGGTCGTTCCCTTCGAGTAGGTGAACTCGACGGTGTTGATGATGTCCTCCCAACCACCAGATTCGGGATCTTTGACCTGCACCAGCACGTCCTGCGTGAGCGGATTCACCGTCTTGAGGTCGCCCTCACCGATACCGCTCGTGTTCTCGTACTTGTAGAGCGTCGGCACAACGATCTGCTCGCCACTCGTCGTGACGACCGTCGTCGCCGTAGACTTGTTCGCCGCAAAGTCCGGGTCAGTCACCCGAGCAACCTTGAAACCAGTCTTGTACGTGCCGCTATCGTTGATATAGCCGATACGGATGTTATCAGCGACGCCCGCGTCTTGCGCCTGATAAATCAGGCCAGCAAGCGCGTTGGTTTGTGAGAGGTACTGCCGCCAGAGATGCAGCTGCTGTTTCGCCACGCGTTCGTGCGCAGCAGTATGGGCCTCCGTCACCGCAGCGATCTCCTCCGACCCGTTCATCACCGCATCGATGAACGCCGTCCGACCGTCACCGATCGCCGGGTTCTGCAGACGCTGCGCGTAGTTATCCCACTGGTCGAAGTACTGCATCGTGTACGCCTTATCCTCGAGGGCGAGCGACGCGAGACGGCGAGCCGCCTCCGTCTTCGTATCGCCATCAATCGTATTCCCATCCATGTAGCACGGGTTCGGATTCGCGTGCGTCAGGCCATCCTGCTGGGTATAGGCGTTACCGCCACCATAGCCTCTAAAGAAGCCGGAGAGCCAGCCGAGCATGTTCTCCTCGCTGTTACAGACCGTCACGTCATCGTCCGCCGCCGCGGTGGTATCAGCAACAAAGCCAACACCACCGAGCACGGTCGAGACAACGACGAGCGCAGCCAACAGCGATGCAAAACGAGAGTTCATCACTCGGTCACCGTGAGACGATCGCACCGACGACCATCATCGCGGTGAAGAACCCGATGCGGCCGTAGATGCCGAACGCATGCACTCCATCCTGCACGACAGGCAGGGCACTATACGCAACCATCAACGCCGTAACGACCGCCACGTACCCCTTCTCGATATCGTGGTAGTAGCGGAAGTCACGCGTGTTGCTCGAGGCGAACGCGAGCGCGAAGAACGCGAGCGTCGCACCGAGCGGATAGTACTTGTGCTGCGTGAGGAACGCCACCACCGGGTCAAGCAGCCCGGTCATGATCAGCGAACTGAGACCGAACGCAACGGCCAACGCAGCGCTCCCAACGTTGATGAACGAGAACGACTTCTGCCACGACGACCGACTACTACGCGCCATCAGCCATCACCCGACTCAACCCGCACCTCGAACCCGTACGCCTCCTGCTCCTCACCGTCGTCGTCGGTGAACGTGTAGGGTTCTTCCTCCTTCGCGATGCCGACCAGATCACCAGGGCCGACACCAGCGTTGTCCAGCTGGCGCGACACCGAACTCGACGCCATGTACACGACGAACTCCTGTTCGTCAGTATCACGGCGCGTCAGGTGGAGCCGGTCACGGCCGTACCGGTCAGCATCACGGTCGATGGCACGGACTTCCGCGATAACTTGCTCGCCGGGATCGAGGCGGAGCGTGTCATCGTCGTCATCCGTACCAGGCGATTCAACTTCAGACAGTTCGTCCCAACTGGGTTGCTTACCTTTCGACATCGCGTCTATTACTAGATGAGATAACTGTATAAAGGAAAACCAGCCTGCCGATATTCTGGACGCAGATACGTCTCAGCGACCCGCAGACCACGAGGGAAGTCAGCGGTCAGTCGGTCGAGGCAAACGTCCCGAGATCGGTCGAGGAGGTGCGCGGGCGTGGGCGTGACGCCGGCTGCTGCGCGGGCGGGTCGAGATGTGACGCGTCTTCGAGCGCGACCCATTCGACACCAGCCCGGTCGATTTTGAACACGTCCTCGCCATCCTCGTCGACACGACCGATGCCCTCGAGCGACCAGTCGCGTTCTCCGTCCACGTAGTCAGCGACGGACTGCTCGTCGTCGTCGACGGCTTCGCGCAGGTCCTCCTCCGTCGTCCCGCGCTTCCAGCCGGTCGACTCCTTCCGCAGCACGTTCGCGTCGCTATCAAGTTCGGCGTCGATGAGTTCGTTCGCACCGTTGGAGAACCGGACGCGTTGAGTGCCGGTCGCCCAACAGACCGCGCGGTGTGCGATTTCCGCGGGTTCGCGGTCGAACAACTCCTCGCCGTGCGCTCCGATGTACTCCGCGATGTACGAGCCGATGTTCGTCACCGGACCCGCGTCATCCTCACCCGCGACGGCATCCACCGCGTCGAGCGTCGTATCGACTTCCCGCACGGAGATCGGGCGCTTCTCCGGCTCTGGGTGGTGGTAGTCGTGTGCCTCACGGGCCGCGATACTGCACTCACGCAGATGCGCATCGATCACCGGCCTGAAGTCCGCTTCTTCAACCTCACCGTCGACAAACACCGCAACATGCTGGTGTCCGTACCCGCTCTTGTGATGCTCGTTGACCATCGCGTACTCCCATCGCTCGCCCCCGAGGACATCACGAAGCGCGTGGTAGACGCCGCGGCCTCGGTCGGGAAGCCAGCTACTCTTAACGTCGAGCAGGTGGTCGGCGGGGCAGCGCCAACCGTCATTCGCGTTCTTCGTCGAGCCGGTCAGGGTCAGCATCACGACGTGCAGGTCATCCCACTCGTCGACAACAGCACGCTCGAGGGCTTTCAGCCGGGCGTAGTACTTGTTTCCGTAGCTCGGTTGATGGCTGTTCTTCATCGGGGTTCGAACAACTTTGCCCTCGGGATTCCGAAACCGCAGGTGGGCGTGTCGATAGCCGTTGTACCACGTGCAGAACTCACGCACCACGGAGGACCACGTAGCCGACCGATAGCCGCCGTCACCGTCGCGCGCGAGCGCCGCGTCCTCGCGTATCTTCTCGCCGCCACGGACGGAAACAGGCCGGGCGGCCTTCGCTGGATGGGCGTCCAAAAAGGCGTCTACGACCTCGTTTTTCCGCCGCCACCAGCGCCGCCGCCAGTCAGGGGGTACATCGTTTTCAGGCGCGTCAGCGTCCGTAGTGTCCGATGTAAGGTTAGTCTTGGAAGGCCGAGAGGCCGCACCGCCAGTTTCCTCCCAGCTGTCCGTGACCGCGGTGGGAGTTCCCTCAGGCATCAGAGTCCTCCATGCGCGAAGCGATTCGCATCCCGGTCGAGCCGGTGGCGAGGTAGGAGGCGTGACAGGCGACGCAGACGTTCGCTTCTTCGACAACAGAGCCGACCGGGTTCAGGCACCACTCCCGACAGTTCGGGCACATGTACGACCGCACGTCCGCGTCGAGGTCGTGGACGTGCGCCTCCTCCTCGAGGAGATCGACGAGCCGCTGGTACTCGGTGACCGCGGCAGTTGACGAATCGGCCGCCATCACAACCACCTCCGCGTACTATGACTGCCGCTCCGAATTCCCGGGGACGGTCGGCCTCCGGCCTCCCTGAGTTCCGGGCGCGTCGGCGCCGGTCGCTCCGCTCCCGGCGTCGCCGTGCCGGGCTTTCTCCCACGGGGCATTTCTCGCTTCGGTGTACCGCGAGACACGAATCCGCACCCCCGCCGGTGGCGGTGGTTTGCGAACGTCAGGCCGTGACGGCGCAGGGGCGCGTTCGCCAGCTTGTTTGTGTCGTTATTTGACGGCAGATAGAGACCACGGACGCGGCCGTTCTGGGCCGCTACGCTACGCTGAGGAGTGCTTCGGGTTTGTGTCCAGAACGGGCCGCTACGGTACGGGCTCGACGGGATTTGAACCCGCGGCATCTTGGTCCGGAACCAAGTGCTCTGTCCACTGAGCTACGAGCCCTTATTCTGTCTATCGGTGTTGCGGCTTTAACGCTTCTGGAATGGGTAGGTCGAAGGGTGTGGGACGTGGAGTCTGGGTATGGAGGTCGTTGGTGGTCGGGAGGTGTACGGCGTGGATGTAGGCGTGGAGACGCGGTGTGCACACTACGATTCGGATGTGGACGTGATTGCGATTCGGTTCGCGTGTTGTGGCGAATATTATCCGTGCTACGAGTGCCACGAGGCGGTTGCGGACCACGAGGCGGCGGTGTGGGAGGACGCGTCGGCGCGTGCGGTGCTGTGCGGCGTGTGTGGCGGGGAGTTGACGGTGAGTGAGTATTTTGCGTGTGAGAACACGTGTCCGGACTGCGGCGCGGACTTCAATCCGGGGTGTCGGCGGCACTACGACCGGTACTTCTCGCCGGACGTGCGCTAGGCGTCCGAGGTGTCGGGGCTTGGGCCGGAGCCCGAGTCGGGTTCGTCGTCGATGACGGTCTTCTTCCAGGTGCCGCGGAGGAACCACGCGACGCCGACGATAGCGCCGAGGACGTTCCCGCACATCATTCCGAGCCAGATGCCGGTCGCGCCCATGTCGAGGAGGAAGACGAGGACGTAGACGGTGGCGACGCGGCCGAGCCAGAGCGTCACCATCGAAATCACCATCGCTGTCTTCGTGCTGCCCGCGCCGCGGAACGCGCCGAGGACGACCTGGAGGACGCCGATGAACACGAACTCGATGGCGCGGATGCGGACGTACTCGCTGCCGAACGCGATGGTGGCGGCGGCGTTCTCCACGCCGGGTTCGATGAAGACGGAGACGATTGGGCGCGGGAAGAGCGCGGCGACGATTGCGATGCAAAACAGGACGCCTGCGGCGACTTTCGCGGCGAGCCAGACGGCGCGTTCGGCGCGCTCGGCTTGATTCGCGCCGAGGTTCTGGCCGACCATCGTGTTCGTCGCGCGCCCGAGCCCCATCGCGGGGAGGAAGACGAGGCTGACGAGGCGGTTCCCGAGTCCGAACGCGGCGACGACCGCCGGGCCAAAGGACGCGACCATCGCGGTCAGCGAAATCATTGCGAGCGCGCTCGTGGACTGTTCGGCGGCGCTCGGCGTGCCGACGCGCACGATTTTCGAAACGAGGCCGAAGTCGGGATAGAAGTCGGCGAGCGCGACGTCCGGGCCGGCGTCCGTGAAGAAGAGGACGTACGCGCCCATGATAGCGGCGACGAACCGCGCGAAGATTGTGGCGACGGCGGCGCCGACGATTCCCATCTCGGGGAACACCCACCAGCCGAAGATGAGGAAGGGGTCGAGGACGACGTTGATGGCGACGCTGACGAACATCACGCGCATCGGCGTGCGGGTGTTCCCGTAGCCCCGCATCAGGCTCGAGAAGACGAAGAACCCGAAGAGCGCGGGCATCCCGAGGAAGAACACTTCCATGTAGTCGGCGGCCAACGGGATGACGACCGCGGCAGTTTCGGCGTCCGCGGGGAGCACGGAGAGCATGTCCCGGGTGATGAAGTGCCCGACGATGCCGAAGACAGTCGCGAGCGTGCAGACGAACCCCATGGTCTGCGCGGCGACCTTCCCCGCGGACCCCTCGCTGTTCGCGCCCGTGTACTGCGCGACGAGGATGGAGCCGGCGGTGGTGAACCCGCCGCCGACGCTGATGAGGAAGAAGATGAGGGGGAAGGCGAGGCTGAGGGCGGCGACGGCGTTGGAGGACAGCCTGCCGAGCCAGAAGGTGTCGGCGAGGTTGTACGCCACCTGGAGGAGCTGAATGACGACCATCGGCCAGGCGAGCGCGAGCATCGGCCGAATCAGGTCGCCTTCCGTGATACTATTCTCGACGCGGGGCTCTGACACTACCCGAGCCTAGCTTCGAATCGAAATGAGCGCTTCGACTTTTAGTGCCGTGCGGTCATGTCCAGGCGGAGCGCGGACGCGAACAGCACGAGTCCGGCGACGCCGAGTCCTATCGAGAGCAGGCCGACGGGGGCGGTCGCGTCGAAGAACAGCCGGCGCGCGAAGACGTACGTCGTGTCGTCCTTCACGACGCCGATCTGTTCGGTGAGTCCGACGCCGCCGTATCCCGGGACGGGCTCGACCGACGTGTAGACGAAGCGCTCGCCGGCGATGGCGGCGTCCACGGCCGCCTGGTCGGCCGCGGGGAGCGCCGCGTACTCGTACACTTCGACGACGTTCCGCATCGCGTCCACGCCAGTCCCGGTGAGAAAGAATTCGTAGTGGAGCGCGCCGATTCCCGCGACGAACGCCGCCAGCAGCACGAACACCGAGAGGAAGAAAATCGCGACCGGACGCCGGACGCTCGGGAGGGACGTGGCGCGACGACTACCGGGGAGGTTCACGTCCCGACGGAGGCCGAGCCGGCCGATAAGTCTGCGGGTCGCGTGAACGCTTTTCGTGCCGGCGACCGAACCCCGCGTATGGACCGAGACAGCATCCAGACGGTGTCCGTCCTCGTCTACGACGGCTTCGACGAACTCGACGCTATCGCGCCCTACGAAGTGTTCGCGAACGCCGGCCTCGACGCCCGTATCGTCAGCCCGCACGGCGCGTCCGTGGTCGAAGCCAGCCACGGTCTCCGCGTCGAAACCGACACCGACCACGACCGCCCGGACCTCCTCCTCGCACCCGGCGGCGGCTGGAACGACCGCGACCAGCCGGGCGCATGGACCGAATACGAAGACGGCACCATCCCCCAATATCTCGCCGACGCCCACGAGAACGGCGCGACCGTCGCCGGCGTCTGCACCGGCGGCATGCTCCTCGCCGAAGCCGGCCTCCTCCAGGACCGCCCCGCGACCACCCACCACACCGCCACCGACGACCTCCAAGCGACCGGCGCACGCATCGCCGACGCCCGCGTCGTCGACTGCGGCGACGTCCTCACCGCCGGCGGCGTCACCTCCGGCCTCGACCTCGCCTTCCAGCTAATCGAAACCATCCGCGGCCGCGACACCGCTGACGAGGTCAAAACCGAGATGGAGTACGAACCCCGCGGAAAAACACTCGTCGCGCGCTAACACTCGCTCATTCTGGAGTCGTCTCGAACTCCGCCACACAACGCGGCTCGTGCCTCACTACGTTCAGCACCACCAGAACGCGGAGCGTTCTGGTTGGATCACGAGACGCCCTGCGTCTCGTGAACGCTCGCTCATTCCGTAGTTCTCGCTCGTTTCACTCGTCTCGAACTACGTCGACTCGCGGCTATCGCCGCTCGCGTATTCCGTGGTACTCACTCTGTTCGTACCACGTCGTGCCGCCCGAATCCGTACCGCAATCGGTTGGCGAGTCGGCGGGCGAACCGGCCGTCGCTCCGGGAGTCGAAGCGTTCGGCGAGCGCCTGGTAGATGAGGGGAACGGGGACTTCTTGCTGGAGGGCTTCCTGCACGGTCCACGTGCCGGTGGACCCGCCTTCGACGTGGTCCGCCACGTCGCCGAGGTCGTTGCCCTCCTCGCGGAAGGCCTCCTCGCAGAGTTCGAGGAGCCACGAGCGGATGACCGCGCCGTTGTTCCAGGTTCGAGAGACCGCTTCGAGGTCGAGGTCGTACCGGCCGTTCGCGAGGAGTTCGAACCCTTCGCCGTAGGCCTGCATGAGCGCGTACTCGACGCCGTTGTGCACCATTTTCACGTAGTGGCCGCTCCCGGTTTCGCCCATTCGGTCGTGGCCGCTAGGGCCCGTGGCGACGGCGTCGAAAACAGGTGTAAGTTCGTCGTACGCCCACTCGGGGCCGCCGACCATCAGGCTGAAGCCGAGTTCCGCGCCCGCGGGACCGCCCGAGGTCCCGCAGTCGAGGTAGGCGGCGGGGCAGAACTCCGCGCGCCGGATGGAGTCCTGGAAGTAGGAGTTCCCGCCGTCCACGACGATATCGTCAGAATCGAGGTGGGGTTCGAGGTCGTCGAGCGCGGCGTCCACGGGGTCGCCCGCGGGCACCATCAGCCAGATTCGTTTCTCCTCCCCCAGCGTCTCCGCGAGTTCGTCTATCGAGTGCGCGGGCGTCGCGCCGGCGTCCGCCGCCGATTCGACCGCGTCCTCGTCGATGTCGAACGCGACCACGTCGATACCTGCGTCGAGACACCGGTCCACCACGATTCGCCCCATCCGTCCGAGGCCGAGTACGCCGAGTTCCATACCGGATACGCGGCCTCCGCCCTCTTAGCGGTGGGTGATTAGGTCTCGATGTCGAGTTCTTGCTTCAGGCGGTCGCGGTCGCCCGTCTGGGCGTTCCAGAGCGCCGCGTACACGCCGTCCGCCGCGAGGAGTTCGTCGTGCGTGCCGCGTTCCGCGACCTCTCCGGCCTCCACGACGAGAATCTGGTCGGCGTTCTTCACGGTGGAGAGGCGGTGCGCGATGCTGAACGTCGTGCGGTCCTCGCTCAGCCGGTCGAGGCTGCGCTGGATGAGGAACTCCGTCTCGGTGTCCACGGCGGACGTGGCTTCGTCCAAGATCAGTATCTGAGGATCCTGAAGGACGGTGCGGGCGATGCTGACGCGCTGGCGCTGGCCGCCCGAGAGTTTCACGCCGCGTTCGCCGACGCGGGTGTCGTAGCCGTTCGGCATCTCCGTGATGAACTGGTGGGCTTCCGCGGCCTTCGCGGCCTCCACCACGTCCTCGCGGTCGGCGTCGAACTCGCCGTACTTGATGTTCTCCGCGATGGTGCCGTCGAACAGGAACGTGTCCTGTCCGACGTAGCCGATAGCGCCGCGGAGGCTTTCGAGCGTCACGTCCCGGATGTCGTGGCCGTCCACGCGGATTTCGCCGTCGTCAACGTCGTACAGCCGCATCAGGAGCTTCAGAATCGTGGACTTCCCCGCGCCGGTCGGTCCGACGAGCGCGGTGGTCTCGCCGGGGTCGGCGTCGAAGCTCACGCCGTCGAGAATCACGTCCTCGTCGGCGAGCGGGTTCGCGGTGTCGTCGTCGGGGTCGCCGTAGGGGTCGCTCTCGTAGCCGAACGTCACGTCGTCGTACTCGACGCGGCCGTCGACGGGCGAGATGTCGGTGGCGTCCGGGTCGTCCTGAATGCGGACGGGGATGTCGCGCAGGCCGAACACGCGCTCGGAGGACGCCTTCGCGTTCTCGTACTGGTCGACGATGTTCGAGACTTCCGCGAGCGGCGTGACGAAGCGCTGGGTGAGCAGGATGAACGTCACGAACTCGCCCGTGGAGAGCGTGCCGGAGAAGAACAGCGGCGGCCCCTGGAACAGCCAGATGCCGCCGACGACAAATGTTACTGCAAAGGAGAGGCCGGCGAGCAACTCCATGCCCGGCCGATAGAGGTAGTTGAGTTTGAGGACGCTCATCGTGTCCTGGAAGAAGCTGTAGGAGGCGTCGCGGACGCGGCCGGTCTCGTAGGATTCGGTGTTCGAGGTCTTCACGAGTTCGACGCCGGAGAGCGCGTTCTCGAGGCGGGTGTTGAGGTCGCCGATGCTCTGGCGCTGCGCGACGTAGCGCGGTTCGACCTTCCGCATGAACCAGAGCGTGAGGAGGACGATGAGCGGAATCGCGGCGAGCGTCACGACGGCGAGCTGCCAGTTCATCCAGAGCATGATACCGGCGATGCCGACGACCATCACGGCGAGCCGCGCGGTGTTCTGGAGGGCGTTGTCGAGGAAGACCTCGAGGTTGCTCGCGTCGTTGTTCAGCACGGACATGACCTCTCCCGTCTGCTTGTCGTCGAAGAACGTCATGTCGAGGCGCTGCATCTTCTCGAAGGAGTCGGTGCGGACGGCGTGCATCACGCGGTGCGCAAACAGGTTCGCCGCCACCCCGTACAGCCACGTGAACACCGCCGTCACGAAGAACGAGACGACGATGGCGACGGCCGCGAACTGGAACTGGGTGGCGTCCGGCGCGGTCGCGGGCAGCCACGACGCCGGCACGACGGGCAGCGAGAACGCCGAGTCCCCCGTGAACACGCTGTCGATAGCCGCCCCCAACAGAAGCGGCGGGAGGAGGCTCGCGGCGCGCGCCACGACGTTCGCCGCCATCCCCCCCGCGAAGAACTGCCACTCCGACACACCGTACTCCGAAAACAATCGATAGAGCGGTCGTTCGACGCGGTCGCGGTACGTGTCGAACACGCTCTCCTCCTCCGGCGTAGACATCTATCCGTACGTCGAGCAGGAATGGGATGAGGGCTGTGGTAGCGGCCAGCC
>Ga0207813_100488_pt1 | contig 21508 bp, 25 predicted proteins | sample A23E3SouthBayCA_2_FD_187730 | JGI IMG/M metagenome (GOLD analysis project Ga0207813, IMG submission 187730) | Aerobic enrichment media microbial communities from Eden Landing Ponds, California, USA - A23 E3 (4) (SPAdes) | ecosystem: Environmental > Aquatic > Marine > Unclassified | place... | reverse complement strand
TTCCGCCTGTTTCGGTCTTGATTCGCTCATCTCGGCTCAGCCGACTCGTCCTGTGCCTGAAAATCAACTGCCGGGATTAAACCTCGGAAGTACTGATAGAACGGTTACCACACCAAAGAGCAGGGTGAATGCTGAGGTGGTATGGACTCAGCGACCCTGCAAGATGATCCTTCGGTAGAGTCGTTCTTCAATATCGTGGAGACAGCGCCTACGAAACGCTCGACTGGCACGACCACCTGTTGGCCGCAGAGGTCGTGCCAGTCGCTCCGTATAACGCGCGAAACACCGACGACCCGAAAGACATTGAGTACAGGGTCGAAGATCGCATCACCGAACACAGCAGAGACGTGCAGCTGAAGCATTCCACGTTGGATGAGACGTACAACCGCCGTAGTGGATCGAACGAACCAACGAATCAGTCTTACGTGGAGGGCTACCCGAAACGAGCGCGGAGTTGCCCGACGCCGACGACCGTCAGCAGGACGCCGAAGACAGTTAGCAAGAGCAGGAGCAGCGTGTTTTTCGTCTTGACCAGGAACGCGTTGGAAGGGTTCTCCGGGTCGTAGTAGGCAGTCACTGTCGCACCCTCCGGGTTGTCGGCGACGATAGACTCGGCGTTGCTGTTGAGGTCGAACACACCGGGATAGATGTTCGAACTCCGATAGGTCTCTCCGTCAACCGTGTACTCGTAGGTGATATCGATGTTGGTGGTGTCCCCGCTCGTGTCCACCTCTGAGGAGAGAACCGTCGCAACGGTCGGCAACGGGTCGGCGACGCTGGCGGGCAACGCAAGCATCGCCGCGAGGGAGTCGTTCGCGTACCCGCTCGGAACCGTCCAGAATACGGCCGTCACTGTCGCCCCTGGAGTGGAGATCAGTACAACCACCCCGACTGGTGACGATGACGACGGCGACGGTGGCGATGAAGCAGGCGCTGGCGACGACGGTGGCGATACCGACGATGCCGACGAGGCGACCGACGCTCCCCCGACGTCGAACGGGACGGGTCCGGGTTTCGGTCCACTCGTCGCAGTTCTCGTGCTGGTCGGGGTCGCCCTGCTGGCACGCCGACGGTAGGTCTCTGTCTCCATCGACGCCAGATCTACCGCCTCCGTTCGGGGTCAGAGGGCGTCCCTGTCGTAGCCGCGAGTCTCTCAGAGTGAGTCAGACGAACTCGTTCAGGGCGTGTGTCCACCACTAGCGCGCGCAACGCCACCTCTTTGCCCGCCCTCACCGACAGCGGAGAACACGAGGACGGCGTCTTCGTCCGTGAAGTGCCCGACGGCGCCAACTCGACGCCAAGTTCGCTGCCCGTGCCTGCCCCGTCGACGCCATCGCCGTCTACGGCGACGACGGCGAGCAACCGATCCCCTTTATTGACCGTGTATTGATGACCGCAAAAGAGTATGCGAAGAGTTCTATGACACGCTGACTTGGGTCAACCGTCGACGCTATTCGGACAGCAGAGCAACTCTCGGCCTGGAAATTCCCTGCTTAATTAGCCGGGTACTCACCGCTACAGATGAGCGCTCATGTATTCTCGAACACTGCGTTTGCACACTATTCGACGTGTTGGATAGAGATTTCTGGGAGATTGTGGTCGCTTAGCGTCACCGACGCGAACTCGGCGTCGTTCGTGAGAATGACCGGTTCACGGTCGCGATGTTTGAACGCTAGCACGAGGATGGGGACGTCTTTCGGCTGCAGACCGACAATTCGCGAGAGGAGTTGCGTCGAAACTGCTGACCGGCGTTGGTCAAGCAGTGAGTCCACGACATCACGGCTTGACGGCGCTTCGATGAGGCCGGTCATTCTGGTGAGTCGGGTCAGAAACAGGGTTTTCACCTCATCTCGCTCCTCGGGTGTGAGTCCGGGCGTCCGGTCAAACGCTTCGAGGGCTTCCTGAACCGTGTAGGCATTAATCGCTGAGACAGTCTCCCCGTGTTCGATGTCGTCGAGGAGCCGTTCAGCACGCGCGTTTGTGCCGAGTGTCCCGAACACCCAGAGGTTCGTGTCGAGGATTTTCACGTCTGCTCGGCGTACTCGTCGGCGGTGATTTCCCGTGCTGTCTCGACCGCCTCCGCGACGGCTTCGTCGTCGATGCGCTGCCGGAGGTCTTCGAGCCTGTCCTCTAGTTCGTCGTCGGAGATCGACTTCTGTTCAGCGCGAGTGAGCAACTGCTCGATGCGAAGCGCGGAAATCGCCGGTTCGTTGTTCAGTTCCACGAGATGCCGCCGGACTGCCTCTTTGATGAACTCGCTTTTGTTCGTGTAGACGCCCGTCTCATCGAGGAACCGCTCGAGTTCGGCGTCGAGTTCCTCGGGGAATTTGACGCTGACGTTTGCGTACTTCATGGTACTACTATAGTAGCACAGCAATAAAAATACGAGGCCAGCCTCGCATCACACATTCACTCCATATGCATTGAGAGCCCGGTCGCAACTTCTCTTACTCCACCCCGCTCGTAATACTTATGCAACAGAATTACGTGTAATACGACATGGGCAGCGTGAGTTTCCGTGTTCCGGACGAGGTGAAAGCACGGATGGAAGAACACGACGACGTGAACTGGAGTGCGGTTCTCCGGGACCACATCGAGGCGGAGTTACAGGAGCTGGAATCGCGGAACATAGCCCACGCAGTTGCGACCAGCGAACGGTTGAGTAGTGCTATCGACCCCGACCAGGTGGCGGCGACGAACACGGCCGAGACGATCCGCGAGTTCCGCGAGACCCGATTCAGCGAGGAACGATCCTGATGACGGCCGTCGTGGTCGACACCAGCACCGTCGTGAAGTGGTACATCCCCGAACGGCATCACGAACAGGCCCGGACACTCCGTGACGATTTCCTCAACGGGAAACACGACCTGTACGCACCGGCACTCATGCCGTTCGAGGCCCTCAATGCACTGAAGTACAGTGGCCACTACGACGGCGAGCGTCTCGTCGAGGCTGCGGACTCACTCGGGAAATACGGTATCGAGTTAGTTCCGTTCCGGTCGTGTGGTCCCATCGCGGAGATCTCGGCCACCGTCGATATTACCGCCTACGACGCTGCGTATATCGCACTTGCAGTCGATCGAGAGGCGACAGCCTACACCGCCGATACGACTCTCCTGACGGATCTGGAAGGAACCGAGTACGAAGACGCCGTTGCTCATATACAGACCTACTGATCGGGGACACCTCGGAAAGAGTGGCTCGAAAAGTCGACTCTCGCACTGAACCCGTGCTCTGTATTCACCACGCCATAGGTGAGGGGTGACTGATGTGTGGCGCGCGGTCTGTGACCCCACGACCGGTCACAGGAAGGATGCTGTTCGCTCCGGACGGCACGTACCAGGTCACTCCACGACTTCCGCGCTGTCGTCGCGCGGTTCGTATCCTATCCCGCGCATCGTCTCGGTGATCGAGAGGTAGCGCTCGCTGTTGCGTGAGACGGCGTTGACGGTGAGCGGGTTCTCGGGAATATCCGCGGTCGCGGCTTTCTCGACGACGTCCCGGCAGTCGTGTGGCGAGAGCCACATCGCTCGTGCGTAGCGTGCGGCGTCGGGATCGTCCTCGTCCTGGCGCTCGCGGAGTTCCGCTTCGGTGAGCAACCAGCCGATCCGCAGGTCGACGACCTCGATGCCGTGGCGGTCGGCGTAGTAACTCCCCAGCGCCTCGCCGCTGACCTTGCTGACGGCGTAGTACGAATCCGGCCGCGTCGGCTCGTCGGGGCGGACCGCGGGAGCGTCCTCGGCCATCGTCTCCGGCCGTGTCGGGTCGCCGATCCCGCGCATCTGCGTGACGTGGTTCGTGCTCGCGAAGACCACCCTGTCCAGATCGTGCTCGCGGGCGGCCTCGTAGACGTTGTAGGTCCCGTCGATGTTGGCGTCGAGGACGCTGTCCCACTCGGCCTCGGGTGAGGGGTTGCCCGCGAGGTGGACGACGACGTCGTGGCCAGCCAGTGCCGGTCCGATGGAGTCCGGATCGGTGATCTCCACGACTTCTCCGTCGATATCGTCGTGTTCGCGGTGTGTGAGCGGCGTAACTTCGTGACCGTCGAGTCCGCGGAGCGCCTCGCGACCGACGCTACCCGCGGCACCCGTGACTGCGATCCGTGCCATGCGAGGGGCGTCGGACCCCAGCGTCAAATAGCTCCCTTCCCCGGAAAGGAACCCGAACGCATAAGTTTAGGCTTGCCTAATCCGCCGCCGATGGAGTTGACGCGCCGGGACGCGCTCGCTGCGCTGGCAGGCGCGGGTATCCTCGCCGGTGGCGGTGCGGCAGCGCTCGCGCGAGACGGGTTCCGGGACGAGGGAGAGCCCAGCGCGGATGGCGAGTCCGAACGGCCGGAGTCTGAACGGCCGGAGTCCGACCGTGTCGTCGACGCACTCGTCGCCACCGCGCACGCCGTCTACCCGAGCGCCGTCGAGAACGTCGGGTCGTTCGTCGAGACGTACGCGGCGACGAAACTCGACAATCGGCCCGACTTTCGGATCGGTGCGACCGAGACACTCGACGCCCTCGATGCCGAGGCGCGGATCACGTTCGACGCCCGATTCGGCGAGCTAGAATCGGCAGCGGGAGAGACGGTCCTCCGGCGAGTGGGGGCCGAGACGGCCGAACCCGACCCCGGAGGCACCACGGCCGAGAAGGTCCGCTACTACTACGTCAACGAGGTGCTCTTCGCGCTGTACACCTCGCCGACGGGTGGCGAACTCGTCGGTATCGAGAACCCGCAGGGTCACCCCGGGGGAACCGACAGCTACCAGCGGGGGCCCGACCGATGAGCACTGGCGGTTCCGGGTCCGGGAGTGGGACGGCGACGCCCGACCGGACGCCCTCCCGGAAGGTCGACGTCTGTGTGGTCGGCGCGGGACCGGCCGGCGCACTCGCCGCGAACCGACTCGCGGACCGGGGCCACGAGGTAGTGGTCCTCGAAGCCGGACCGCGATTCGACCGGAGCGAGCGCCGTGAGCGGATGGAACGCGCTATCAGGCCCGCTCACGGCACACACTCGGTCTGGGGGATGGGCGGCGAGCGCGACGCCTACACCTCCAGCGGCGAGTGGTTCTACCCGCTGAACATCACCCGCGTCAAGGGGGTCGGCGGGTCGACGCTCCACTGGCAGGGGATGGTGATGCGCCTCCACGAGTCCGACTTCGAACGCCACACCCGCGACGGCGTCGGCGCCGACTGGCCCATCGACTACGCCGATCTCCGTCCCTACTACGCCGAGGCCGAACGGGCGCTGGGCGTCGCGGGCGCCTCCGACAACCCCTTCGCGCCGCCACGGGAGACCCCCCATCCGATGCCGGCGTTCCCGCCGTCCTACAGCGATTCGATATTCGCCGGGGCCTGCGAGGAGGCCGGGATCGCGATGCACTCGGTCCCGAACGCCCGCAACAGCGAGGCCCGCGACGGCCGGAGCGAGTGTGTCGGGTTCGGCACCTGCCAGCCGGTCTGTCCCTCCGGCGCGAAGTACAGCGCCGACTACACGGTCGAAGCCGCCGAGTCGAAGGGGGTGCGGGTCCTCGACCACGTCCCGGTCCAGCGCCTGGAGGCGACAGACGGCGGCGACCGGGTCGGTGCGGCAGTCTACGCGACACCCGGCGGCGAGGAACACCGGCAGGAAGCACGGCAGTTCGTCCTCGCGGCCGGTGGTGTCGAGACGCCGCGACTCCTCTTGCTCTCGCGCTCGACCGACCACCCGGAGGGGCTCGCCAACTCCTCGGGTGCCGTGGGCCGGTACTTCATGGAACACCTCTTCGCCGGTACCGGCGGCCGACTCGACCGCCCGACGCGCCAGAACCACGTCGGGTTCATCACGAGCGAGTCCCACCAGTTCTACGACAACGACTTCGAGGGCGTAAGCCCGATAAAACTCGAATTCCTCAACTACGCCGGTCCGTCGCCAGTCGAGCAGGCGCTGACCGCCGACGAGTGGGGCGACGACCTGCTCGACTCGCTGCGGGACTCCTACGGGCGACACCTCGCCATGGGCGGCCTCGTCGGCCAGCTTCCGCGGGCGGACAACCGGATCACCCTCGATCCGTCGACGACCGACGACCACGGCAACCCCGTCCCGGACGTCCAGTGGTCGCTCGACGACCGGACCAGGCGCTCGCTCGCCAGAGCCAACGACCTCCAGGCGCGCGTGTTCGACGAACTCGACGCCGACGTCGAGTGGACGGTCGGCCCGGACAACACCGGCCCCGCGTATCACCACATGGGGACGACCAGGATGGGTGACGATTCCGACGAGAGCGTCGTCGACCCCCGCCTGCGGACCCACGACGTGGCGAACCTCACGGTCGCCTCCAGCAGCGTCTTCGTGACGAGCGGCGCGATGAACCCGACGCTCACCATCGCCGCACTCGCGCTGAAAGCCGCGAACCACGTCGACGACGACCTCTGAAGTGGATGGACGCCTCGTCCCTTCGTCAGTCGGTCAGAGGTAGGCGAGACCGCCGGCGAGTAGCCCGGCGTCGAGGAGCAAGAGGAGGGAGACGACGGTGGCCGCGAGGAAGAAAGGCCGGGCCTCCCGGGCGGGTTCACGGACTTTCTTCTCGTCGAAGCCGTCGGCCAGTTTACCGCCACCGACCTCGACGAGGCCGATGAGCAGGAACCAGAGCACCACCATCCCGATGACGAGATGCCCCCGGGTCGTACTGGCCAGCGACTCGAACGTGTAGCCCGCGGCGGCGCCGGCCATGTGACCGCCCGAGGCGAGCATGACGAGCGCGCTCACCCGGGAGAGATTGCGGAGTTTCGAGACGACCGGCACCAGCGGTTCGGCGTTCGCCACGCCGTTCATCGCCGTCGGTAACACTGCGACCGTCACGAAGACGACACTCCCGGTCCACACCCCGCCGAACAGGAGGTGCAGGACGTACATCACCGTGTCCAGTATCGGCATGTGCCACACCGAGGACCGACCCCACTTGAACGTACCCACACTCTCCCGGCGTGGTTCCGTTGCGGGGACGGCCCTGGTGTGGTTCAGTTCCTGGTGTGGTTCAGGTCTCGATCTCGGGTTCAGTCTCGGTCTCGGTGGCACTTCCAGTCAGCCGTTCGGCGAGGGTGTAGCCGACGAGTAGTCCGGCCACTCCCGCCACGCTGGCGAGGACCTTTCGTTTCACCCGTGATTTCCCGTTCGAACGCTGTGCAGTCACGAACCCGGCGACCAGCGACGTGAGGAAACTCGTCGCCAGCTTGAGTCGGAGTTTTGTACTCGCCATGCGCCTCGATACGTCACCCGGACCGATAACTGTTCGCCGTACGAACACGTGTGTCCCGATGGGTGCCGACGGATCGCCAGCGCACGCCCGGAGAGCCCGGACGGTCACCCTTAAGCCCCGGCGTCCGCTTGCCCCGTGTATGGAGACACGGGACCTGTCGTCACACACCGTCTACCGCGCGGGACGCGGCGTCGAGGAGGTCGCCCGCGACCTGGGACTCGACCCCGAGTCGCTCGTGAAACTCTCCTCGAACGAGAACCCGCACGGGCCGAGTCCGAAAGCCGTCGAGGCCATCCGCGAGAGCGCCGACGGCGTCCACAGGTACCCCAAGACCGCCCACGTCGACCTCACTGCGAAACTCGCCGACAGACACGGCGTCGCACCCGAGCAGGTGTGGCTCACTCCCAGCGCCGACGCCGCCCTCGACTACCTCGCTCGCGCCGTCATCGAGCCCGGTCAGCGCGTGCTCACCCCGACGCCGGGCTTTGCGTACTACCCGATGAGTGCCCGCTACCACCACGGCGAGGTCGACGAGTACGAACTCTCGAAGGCCGAGGACTTCGCACAGACGCCCGGGACCGTCCTCGATAGCTACGACGGCCAGCGGGTCGTCTACGTCACCAGCCCCCACAACCCGACTGGCTCGGAACTGTCAGTCGAGGACCTCCGGACCGTCGCCGCGGAGACCGACGACGAGACGCTCGTGGTCTACGACGAGGCCTACATCCACTTCTCGGAGTCGCCCTCGGCGATCCCGGTGGTCGACGACCGAGACGACGTGGCCGTGGTCCGGACGTTCTCGAAGGCCTACGGCCTGGCGGGGACGCGACTGGGCTACGCCGTCGTCCCCGAAGCGTGGGCCGACGCCTACGCCCGGATCAACACGCCCTTCGGGGTGACCGTGCCGACGCTCGCGGCCGGTCTCGCGGCGCTCGACGACGACGCCCACGTCGAGAAATCCGTCGAGACCGCACGGTGGGCCCGCGAGTACCTGCACGACCACCTCGACGCCCGTACCTGGGAGAGCGGCGGGAACTTCGTCCTCTGTGAGGTGGGTGACGCCTCGGCGGTCGCCGACGCCTGTCAGCACCGGGGCGTCATCGTCCGGGACTGTTCGAGTTTCGGCCTCCCCAAGTGCATCCGCGTGACCTGTGGCACTCGCGAGGAGACCGAACGCGCCGTCGAGACCATCAACGACGTACTCGCGGAGGTGGATGACGCGTGCGCGTCGCCGTAACCGGAACGCCCGGGACGGGCAAGTCCACCGCTGTCGACCTGCTCGACACCGACCTCGACGTGATCCACCTCAACGAGGTCGTCCACGAGGAGGGGTTGACGACCGACCACGACGAGGCACGCGACTCGGCAGTGGTGGACCTCGACGCGGTCGCCGACTACCTCGACGGCCGCGAAGACGCCCTGTTCGAGTCCCACCTCGCGCATCACTTCGGCGCCGACCGGGTGGTCGTGTTGCGGTGTCACCCCGAAACCCTGACCGAGCGACTCCGCGGTCGCGGTGAATCCGACGAGAAAGTCGCCGAGAACGCCGACAGCGAGGCGCTGGACGTGATACTCGCGGAGGCGGTCGACCGGCACGGCGAGGACAGCGTCTACGAGATCGACACGACCGACAGGACGCCCGCGGAGACGGCGGGCGCTATCGATGACGTCCTCACCGGTGAGCGGGACCCCTCTTCGGGCACCGTGTCCTTCCTCGATTTCCTATGACTCTCGACCAGTTCCGCCCCGCGGTGAGCGGCGTCCTCTCCCCGTCGGTCCGGCTCGCCCAGCGACTCGGTCTGACGCCCAACGGGGTCAGCGTCATCGCCTTCGGTATGGCAATAGTCGGTGCGCTCGCGTTCGCCGCCGCCCCCCGCGTGGACCGATTGCTGTATCTCGGCGGCGCCGCCGGGGTCGTGCTCAACGGCTGGCTCGACCTCGTCGACGGCGAACTCGCCCGCGAGACCGGGACGGGCGGACCCGAGGGCGACCTGCTCGACCACGTTCTCGACCGCTACGCCGACGTCGTACTCATCGCCGGACTCGCGGCTGGTGTCGAGGAGTACGCGCTCGGGTTCGCGGCCGTCACGGGCGTGCTCATGACCTCGTATCTGGGGACCCAGGCCCAGGCGGTCGGCCTCGACCGCGTCTACGGTGGCCTCGTCGGTCGCGCGGACCGCCACGCGCTCGTCGTCCTCGTCGGCATCGTCGCCGCGTTCGTCTCGCGCACCGTCGCGGGACTGGGCGTCGTCGGCTGGCTGCTCGTCTTCTTCGCCGTCGTCGGCCACTTCACCGCCCTCCAGCGCTTCTACTACGCCTACCGGGCGCTGTAGCGGGTGTCGTAGAACTACTCACACGGCCCTTGATGCCGTTTCTGGAACTGTGGAACAACCGCTCAGTAGCTATGCGTACTGAACAGTTGTTTCAGGGAGATCCACTGTTGAGGAAAGTCGTCTCAACGACAGCACCGCACTCGTCGGTATGCGATGAAAGCCCTCGGGCCGCTGGCGGTCGCTGCGCGGGATATTCTCGCTCGGACACCCGCACCGCTCCGTACTCGCTCGAATAGGGCCCGCTCAGGCGACCACGGGCCTCCGGCCCGCCAGCGACCCTCGCCCTTTCAGTCCGCCAGGGAGACTCTGGTTGTACAGGCTGTCTCGCCATTGTCTGTTCGGTAGCTGACCCCACAGATTGCTTCCCTGGCGGACTGGAAGGGCGAGGCGCGCTCGCGGTGAGCGGAGCGAACCGAGTCGTCTCAGCGACCCCTATCCGCGCGGGCGGTGCCGAGAGCGCGGATATGTCGTTGAGCGACCGCGAGCGCGCCGAGGGCTTCCATCACACGATCACGACTGCGGTTGCGGCAATCCGAAAAGGGCCGACTGCTACCTCTACACCCTGCACTGAACGATCGGAATCGCTGAAAACGTCTGCGAACCGTCGTACGACACCCTCGGAAGCTCCAGGGCCGAGTCTATCGGCACGGCGACCGCTCACGTTCCGACCGAAACAGATATTCGGCGGCTGAAACTACCACGGCGTCCATGAGCTGGCGCGACATCCGCCCGGTCGCCGTCGGGGTCCCTCGGCGAGACGACGAGGTCCTCCTGTGTCGCCTCCGTGACGAAGAAGCCGACGAAACGTTCTACCGGCCGATCGGCGGGGCCGTCGAGTTCGGGGAACTGAGTGACGAGGCGCTGGTCCGCGAGTTCCGCGAGGAGCTATCGGTCGAGATAACCGACTACGACCACCTGGAGACACTCGAAAACACGTTCGTCTTCCAGGGCGACGAGGGTCACGAGATCTGGTTTCTCTACGAGGTGATCATCGCCGAGGACTGGCCCTACGAACGCGACGAGTTCGAGGGACGAGAACCGGAACTCGACGAGACCTATCCGGCCGTCTGGAAACCCGTCGACGAACTCTCCGAGGAGGTCGTCTACCCCGAGAACCTCGCCGGGCTGGTTCGAATGCGAGGCTGAAAACGTATACGACGCCCGTTCGAGGCATCGACATGACCGAACGCGTCGTCGGGGACGTGATGGACCACCCGGTAGATCTCGTCCTCGGGGCCATCACAGCCGGTATCGTGCTGTTCATTCTGGTCGTGCTCGCCCCGGCTTGTCACGATTACGCGGGCGAACCGCGGTCGGTCTTCTGCGTGGGTGGCATGGGAGAACCCGCCTGGAAGACACCGGCGCTCTTCGCCGTGTACCTGCTCCTGACGCTGGGCTCTGCGGTCGGAATACGACGGCGTCTCCGGAAGTAGCCGGTCCGTCGGCGTCTCAGGGGTCTACCACCGAGAGCGTCAGCAGCGACAGCGCGAGGGGGATCCAGGTCGCCGAGAGCGCGACGACGCCGCCGAGCGTGAACAGACCGACGCCGGGGAGTGCCACCAGCGCGACCGGTGTCAGAACACCCCAGAGACCGAACACCGTGACGGCGACCCGCGGCACCGAAGCGAGGTAGACGAACATCAACACCGTACAGACCGCGACGAGCACCCGCGCGACGAGCGGAAAGAGCGGGTACAGCGCGCTCGCGACGAACATCGGGTAGAGAAAGAACGTCACCGCGAGCAACAGGACGGACTGCTGTGTCGGGACGAGCAGGCTGGCGTCGAAGCCGGGACGGGACGACCCGCCCTCGCGGACGGCCCACGAGCGAGTGCGTTCCCAGGTGTTCCACGACCAGTCTGCGTTGGGTCCGTCTGTCGTCCCGGCCGAGGCCTGTCTGCGAGCGGACGGTCCCTGGGCTGACGAACCGGCCGCCCCGCCTGCTGTTCCCGCCGTCCGGTTCGCTGTTCCCGCTGATCCGCCCGCAGTCGCCCTGCCCGCCCGCGCTGACTGCCAGGTCGGTCCGCTGGAACTCCTGCTGGGCCCCTGTCCGTTCCGCGCGCCGCGCCGGCCCGACCAGGTGTTCCCCGACCCTGAACCAGTCCCCCTCCCCGAACCGGTCGCAGTCCCCGCACCAGTTCCCGACGCCGACCCCGCCGCGGTGGCACCGCTCCGCTGTCTCCCGCGGTAGCTCCCACCGCCCGCGCGACCTTCGTTTCGTGAATCTGACCGGGTGCTCCCGGCAGTCCGCGACGATCCGCCGGCCTCGGCCGGGCCGTCACCGTTCGTCGACCCGCCGGAGTTGCCGGCCCCGCCCGACAGGTACGTGTCGTGACCGATGCGGTCGTACCGGGCGCGTTCGTCCTCGTCGGTGAGGACCTGCTTTGCCTTGTTGAGGCGCTTGGTCCGCTCGCCCGCGTCGACGTCGTCGCTGACGTCCGGGTGGACCTGCTTTATCTCCTCCCGGTAGGCGTCCTCGATGACCGCCGTCGAGGCGTCTTCGGACACGCCGAGCAGTTCGTAGAAGTTCTCAGCCATGACAACGGAGAGTGCGTCTATCGAACGAGTTTTCGGGTCAGTCTCACTTTAACATAGGGGTATATAGTATCGAATTCGATATTCAGGGTGGGGTAGGCGGCCCGTCGAGTTCGGCTCAGCCTGGGTCGGTGCCGTTTTGGATTCGCCTGTGAAGGTTCGATCATGGAGCGAGAGACCGTTTCGAGCGGTACCGAGTGGGAGGCACACGTCGGGTACTCCCGGGCAGTGAAGGCAGGCGGGCAGGTACACGTCTCCGGAACGACACCGGTCGACGACGATGGCGACGTCGTCGGTGAGACGGCCTACGAACAGGCAGTCGCGGCCCTCGAGATCGTCGAAGGTGCACTGGCAGAGGTCGGCGTGAGTCTGGACGGCGTCGTTCGGACGCGAATGTACGTCACTGATATCGACGACTACGAAGATATCGGTCGCGCTCACGGCGAGTTCTTCGCGGATATCCGCCCCGCCTCGACGATGGTCGAGGTCTCCCGGCTCGTCAGTGACGACCTGTGCGTCGAGATCGAGGCGACGGCTGTCGTCGAGGAGTAAACGTCTCACTTCGTTCGACGTCTGGAGGGATGGACCGGCCACGTTCGGCCAGCTCGTTTTTCCGAGGCGCGTGGCGCCTCACAGCTCGCTGCCCTCGTAGTCGGCTGTCGAGCGTTCCACGATACCAGACGATTCTCTGGACCCGGAAATCCCGACAGTTGACCGGAAAACGTTGAAGGCACGCCGGCCCTACCCACCGGAGGTATGCAACACGTCGACATCGAGGAGGTCGAGACGCAGTGGCCGATGGGCGACGACGTCGACCGCCGCGGTCTCTCGGACCCACTGGATACCACCGACCTCGCGATGAACCACTACGTCCTCCCGCCGGGCGAAGCGTTCTCGGGCGGAATGCACGCCCACCTCGACCAGGAGGAGGTCTTCTACGTGCTGGAGGGAACGGCGACTTTCGAGACGAAACCCGAGCCGACCGCCGAGAGCGAGACCGTCGAGGTGTCCGCCGGCGAGTCGGTCCGATTCGCTCCGGGCGAGTTCCAGCAGGGTCGTAACGAGAGTGACGAAGAAGTCGTCGCACTGGCACTCGGCGCGCCGAAAGGGTCGACGGAAGTCCGGGTCCCCGAGGCATGCCGGAACTGCGGCGACAGCGAGGTGCTCGCGTTCGGGATGGACGAGGAGGGAACGGTCCTGGAGTGTCCCGAGTGCGGTACCGAGATCAGGCCCGACGGCTGAGACAGGTCAGGTGGGTAGCGCGAGCCGAGTCTCGCCACGTCAGTAGCTTCGTTCGAGGACGGTCGCGCCCGATCCGTCGACGAGCGTGACCGTGTCGCCGCCGTTGTTCCAGACCGCGCCGCTCCGGCCCCAGTAGCGTTCCGTCGCGGTGTCGGTTCCGCTCCCGGTGTAGAGTGTGACGGGGTCTCCGGGGTCGAGGGCGAACCCGTCGGCGAACGTGTAGGTGTGACCCGCCTCGTCGCGGACCGTCCACCCGCCGAGTGCGACGGGTTCCTCGCCGCGGTTCTCGAAGACGACGTACTCGTCGTTCAGGTTCTCGTTGTCGTTGCCCGCGGCGTCGTAGTGGAGCGTCGAGAGGACGAGGCCGCTCTCGGAAGGTGTTCCCCAGTCGTCGCCGAAATCAGCGGCCGACTCGGGTGACCGGCACGTCCAGAGGCCGGCACCGCCGTCCTGTGCGGCCGACTCGGCGGCGTAGTAGTCGTCCGAGCGCGCGAACGTCGAGTCGTAGACGCGGGCGTACCCATCCGCGACGAGCCACTGGTTGACGTCGGTGCCGTTCACCTCGACGTACGCGAGCAGGCGGCCGTAGTCCCCCCGACCGTCCGAGAGCGGGTCGAGCACGAGCGTCACCTCCATGTCGGCGCTGGTGATTCGCTCGCGGAGGGCCACACTCGCCGCGTCGCCTGCCTCGCCCAGGCAGTCACGGCCCGCCCGGCTGTCGGGGACGCCCTCGAACTCCGCCGGGTCATTCCCGCCGTAGACCTCCGGTGTGTCGATCCCGAGCATCCGGACGGTGTCGGTCGTGCCGTTGTCGTACCTGATGTCGACGGTGTCCCCGTCGACGACCGTGAGTACGGTGACCGAGAGTTCCCTGCCGTCGTTCGCCCCGTCACTTGCGCCCTGTCCGCCACCGGGAGCGCCCGACCCGGGTTCGGCGACGCCGTCGACGACGCCGGCACAGCCCGCGAGCGTCACGAGTAGAACCAGCGACGCGACAGCCAGGCGGTCACGGTCCATGCTCGCTCTCCGGGCGGCGACGACAAGAGCGTTGGCAGTTCCGGCCTGCCACGAAAGATGTGGACCGACCCCTCGAATTATCACTGTGGGTTTGTATGAGTAGGTATGGCCGACGGACAACTCAGCCAGCGCGAGGACTTCCGGTCGCTGGTCGACCACCTCGACGGGGTCGCCATCTGGACAGTGACCGGTCCAGGTGAGTTCGGCTACGTCAGCTCGGGATTCGAAGAGATCTGGGGAATTCCCGTCGACACAGTCGTAAACGACGTCTCACGGCTGGTCGAGAGCGTCCACCCCGCAGACCGTGAGCGATTCGAGTCGATGATGGCCAGGCCCCCGGACGAACTGACCGACATGGAGTACGAACTCCGGATCGTCCGGCCGGACGGCGAGGTCCGCTGGACGCTGACGCGGCAGTTCACTCTCGAGAGCGAGGAGGAAACGCCGACGGAGATCATCGGCGTCTCGACGGATATCACCGAACAGAAGCACCGCGAACACGAACTGGAGGCGCTGAATCGGGTCGTCCGTCACGACATCCGCAACGACATGCAGATCATCCTCGCGTGGGCCGAGATGCTCGAAGACGAGGTAGGCCCCAGCGGTCGCGAGCACCTGGAGAAGATCCTCGCCTCGGGGGAACACGTCGTCGAACTCACCGAGATCGCTCGCGAGTACCTCGAAACGCTGACCGGGGACGAGGAGTTGCCGGTGAGTCCGGTCCCACTGCAATCGACGCTGGAGAACGAACTCGACCGGCGTCGCGAATCCTACCCCGAGGCAGAGTTCGTGGTGGTCGGCGACGTCCCCGACGTGGAGGTCCAGGGCAACGAGATGCTGCCGTCGGTGTTCCGGAACCTGCTCAACAACGCTGTCCAGCACAACGATTCGGACAGACCGGTCGTCGAGATCTCCTGCGAACGGGGCGAGGGAGAGGTGACGATCTCCGTCGCGGACAACGGCCCGGGGATCCCGGACGACCAGAAAGAGACCGTCTTCGGGAAAGGCCAGCGGGGACTCGGGAGCGAGGGAACCGGTATCGGACTCTACCTCGTGGAGACGCTCGTCGACGAGTACGGCGGGACGGTCACGGTGCGGGACAACGAACCGACTGGGTCAGTGTTCGAGGTCCGACTCAAGACTGTCGAGTGACACTCGGGGGCGGTCGTGGGCGAGAGCGAGCGAAGTTGCTCAGTAGTCGAGTTCGACGCGTTCGCCGTTCTCGGCAGCCTCGTAGACGGCGTCGATGGCGTGCTGGTCGACGAGTGCGTGGTGGCCGTCACGCTCGATGGGCGTGCCCGTCAGGACGTAGTCGCCGAAGTGCTCCAGCGAGCGTTTCGTCTCCCGGATCTGGTCGAACTCCGTCGTTATCGTGGTCTCCCCGCGCGTGACGGTCAGGACGCGCTCGCCCCCGAGGAAGGCGTCTTCCAGCAGGAGTTCACCCTCGGTGCCGATAACGCGCAGGTTGCTCGCCTCCTGGGCGTTCTGGCTGGCCGTACACGCCGCGAGCACGCCGTCGGGGAACTCGACGGTGAAGGCGGCCCGCTCGTCGGGGATCGAGGTGAACGGCTCGGTACCGCTCCAGGTCGCGCCCGAGACCGCGATCGGGTCCCTCCCGGTCACGAAGCGCGTCGTGTTGATGGAGTAGACACCCAGGTCGGTGACCGACCCGCCCTTGCCCGCGAGGTCGGGGTTGAGCCGCCACTGGTCCGGGTTCGGATTTATCTCCATGAGTGGCTGTGACATGTTCCCGTGGACGTGGGTGACGTCACCGATGAACCCTTCTGCGACGAGTTCGCGCATCATCCGCGCGGCAGGCTGGACGTGCATGCGGTACTCGACACCCAGCGTGATGTCGCTCGCCGCCTCGACGAGTTGCTCCGCGCGCTCGACGTTCGCCTCGAGCGGTTTCTCACAGAAGACTGCCTTGTCGTATTCGGCGGCGGTCTCGACGTAGGGGAGGTGCAACGCGTTGGGCGTCGCGATGTAGACGGCATCGTAGGCCTCCGTCGCGGCGCCGTTCTGGAACTCGTCGTAGGTCAGCCCGTGCTCGATGGTCCCGTGCTGGTCGGCGACCCCCTCGGCTTTCTCCGTCGAGGAACTGACGACGACGGTCGTCTCGAGGTGGTCGAGTTCGTTCGTCGCCGGGATGGCGTGGTCGAGTGTCCACCAGCCCAGCCCGACCATCGCGAACCGCACCGTCCCCTCCTCGGGTTTCGGCCAGTCTTTCTCCGTGAAGTCGTCGAAGTACGTCCTGAGCTCCATGTGAGAATCGCCGACGGCCCGTGGCATAAGTGATGTGAATCCGGATGCGAGTAAATTTTTTCGGATCCGACGAAACGACGAACACAGCCCGGGAACGGGGATACTCGCCGGTGTTCGGGGTCAGTTCCCCCACTCCAGGACCGTCGCGGCCCACGTGTAGCCGGTGCCGGCCGCGAGATAGAGGACAGTGTCGCCGGGCGCGAGCCGGTCGCGTTCGCGTGCCTCGCTCGTCGCCAGCGCCTGGTCGACCGACTGTACGTGGCCGTACTCGTCGAGGTAGTACGACTCGCGGTCGTCGAGCCCGAGTTCGTCACAGAGGTGTTCGTGGAACGACCGTTTCATGTGGGTGATGGCAGCGAAGTCGAGGTCCTCCCGACCGCGGCCGGACCGGTCGAGCGCCGTGTCCGCCACCTCGAGGAAGTTCGCGAGACTCACCTCGCCCAGTCGCTCTTTCATCGTCTCGTGGTCGGGCACGCGGAATGCGTGCATCCCTGCCTCGACGGCCTCGCGTGAGGGTGGGTTGCGGGTGCCGCCGCCTGGCATCACGACGTCCCGCGAGAAACTGCCGTCCGTGACCGCGGCGCTCCCCTGGACCCGCGCCAGCGACCGGTCTCCGTCCGCTGTGGCGTCGGATTCGAGCACGAACGCCGAGGCGCCGCTCCCGAAGTTGAACGTGAAGGAGGTGTCGGGGTCGTCGTAGTCGACGAGATCCTCCTCGCGGCTGGCCGCAATTAGCAAAACGCGGTCCAGCGCGTCGGCTTCGAGTTGTGCGGCGGTCTCCCGGAGCGCTATCGGCGCACCGGCACAGAGCGCGTAGGACTCCGAAGCGTAGGCGGTCTCGGCCCCGAGTCGGTCGGCGACGTCCGCCGCGAGGTTCCAGACGAGGTAGTCCTTGTACTCGCTGCCGTGATAGCGGACCGCGTCGAGAGTGTCCGGGGAGCAGTCCGCATCGGCGAGCGCCTCCTCGGCGGCCGCCAGGCACATGTCGCTGGGGTGATCGTCTTCGTTCTCGTCCCTGTCCCCGTCTCCGGCCCCGGCCCCGGCCCTGTCTCTCCTCTCGCCGCGACAGACGCGTTTCTCGCGGACACCCATCTTCTCGACGACGACGTCCTCGGGGATCCCGCTCCGGTCGGCGATTTCCGCGCCAGTCACGGTCTCGTCGGGAAGGTAGGTCCCGACGCCGGAGAGGTGGACGGTCATCGTCTCGTCCTCCGGGGGGTCGTCGTCCTCGGAATCGTCATCGCCGCCCCCACAGCCGTTCGGACAGTCGCTGTGAGACGGTGCCGCCGATCCGGGCCTGGATGGTTCCGAGGATCCCGTTTGGCACGTAGAGCACGAACAGGACGAACACGATCCCGACGTAGAGGGGTGCGTGGCCGTTCAGCGCGGCCGTGATGAACCCCTCGACGGTGAGCCCACCGAAGATCTCGGTGCTCAGAAGGCCCTCGCCGAGGCGCTCGCGGAGATAGGGGAGCAACCCCCCGCCGAGGCCGGCGTTCGAGAGGAACTCCCGGATCGTCTCGTCGAAGAGGTGTCCGAAGAGCGGGCCGGCGAGCGTGCCGAACCCGCCGATGATGCTCGCCAGCAGTGCGTCGCCGGCCGCCAGGAAGTAGAACGTGCTCTCGGGCGTGACCGAGCGGGCGTAGCCGGCGAAGAGGCCGCCCGCGATCCCGCCGAAGAAGCCGCTGACGACGAACGCACCGAGTTTGTAGCGGAAAGTCTCGTAGCCGACCGCCTCGGCGCGTTCCTCGTTGTCGCGGATCGCGACCATGACGCGGCCAAAGGGCGAGTGGACGATCCGCTGCATCGCGAAGTACGAGACCAGCGCGACGACCCCGACCATGTAGAAGGAGGTCGTGTAGGTGCCCAGCGTGTGGCCGAACAGCTCGAGTTCCTCGCCGGAGAAGGACCCGATGGCGAGGTTCAACTGCTCGACGTAGGGGACGCCGATCTGGAACCCCTCCGGGTGGGTCGAGCCGACGGTGGGACCGTCACGGGGGTTGCTGGCCACGTAGTCCCAGCCGCGGATGAAGACGTACATGACCTGCGAGAACCCGAGCGTGATCATCGCGAAGTAGACGCCCGTCAGCCGGAAGGAGACGAGGCCGATGGCGACCGCGAGCAGTGCCGCCAGCAACCCGGCCAGCAACAGCGAGACCATGAAGGGCGTTCCGGCGGGCAGGAGTGGCACCTTCCCGTTGGCGACGAGGATGACGAAGTAGGCGCCGGTGCCGTAGAAGGCCGCGTGGCCAAACGAGAGGTAGCCGGTGTAGCCGCTGATGAAGTCGAACGACATCGCGAACAGCCCGAAGTACAGCAGTGCGATCATCGTCGGCATCCGCGGCAGGAGTGCGACCGCCTCGGCCGACACCGGGGAGTTCGTCAGCAGGTGATAGAAGCCGGGATAGGCGACCAGCGCGCCGATAACCAGCAGGTGGGCGGGTTGCGAGCGGAGGTGTTCGACGGGCCAGGCGGTCCGGACGCGCCCGACCCACTGGGTGGCGGAGCTAATGGCCGCCCACCTCCTCGACGCCGTAGAGCCCCTGCGGTTTGACGATCAGCATCACGACGAGGATGAGGAAGACGGCGACGTCGGGCAGCCACGTCCAGGTGACGACGTTGATGAACCACCACGTCGTGACGGCGTCGACCATCCCGACGATGAGCGCGCCGACGACGGTGCCACGGAAGGTGCCCAGGCCGCCGATGATGACGACGACGAACGCCGGGAGCAGCGTCTCGACGGCGAGCGGGACGTTCGCGCCCCAGATCTGGTCCCACATCAGGACCGCCCCGGCGATCCCGGCGATGCCGGAACCGAGCGCGAACACCACCGTGAAGACGCGCCGGACGTCGATACCCAGCGCCTCGGCCATCTCTGCGTCCTCGCTCCCGGCGCGGATGAACAGCCCGTACCGCGTCCGCGTGAGGAACGCCCAGATGCCGACGACGGTGAGGAATCCGAGCAGGATCTCGAACAGCGCCAGGCCGCGGACCGACAGCGGCCCGATTGAGTGGCGCGTCGCGAGCGCGGCGGGTTTCGTCCCGAAGGCCTCCTGCCACTCGCTGGTGGGCTGGAGCCCGTAGAAGAGGACGACGATCCGCGCCGCCTCTTCGAGTATCAGCGCGACGCCGAACGTAAGGAGGATCTGTGCGATCGGCGGTCTGTCGTAGAGTTTCCTGATGAGTCCGACCTCGACGAGGCCACCGAACCCGCCGACGAGGACGAAGACGACGGCGAGCGCGGCGAAGAAGGCGAGGACGCGACCCCACTGGCCGGTCGCACCGCCGACGAGCAGGACCATCACGATGCCCGCGAGGTACGCACCGATCATCGTCAGCGTCCCGTGGGCGAAGTTGAGCACGCCCATCAGCCCGAATATGAGCGTCAGCCCGCCCGCGATCATCACGTAGATGGCGGATTTGGCGAGTCCCTCGACGAACACCGACACGAGCGTGTCGGGCCGGAGGAACTGCCCGAGGCCGTCGACGAAACTCGTCCCGCTCTGTAACGGGAAGCCGTACTGGAAGACCGACGCCGCGAAGTCGATGGCGATGGCGGGGTCAGCGGGGATCATGCGGAGAGATACCTCCTGAGTCGTTCGTCGTCGGCGGACACTTCGTTCGCGTCGCCGTCGTCGACGACGCGGCCGTTGTCGAGCACGTAGAACCGGTCCGCGAGGTCGAGCGCCAGCGGGAGGTTCTGCTCGACGAGCAGGATCGTGGTCTCGGTCGAGGCTTCCGCCAGCGCTTCCGCGACGTCGGCGACGATCTGCGGGGCGAGTCCCTCGCTCGGTTCGTCGACCAGCAGGAGGTCGTTCTCGCCGACGAGCCCCCGCGCGATGGCGAGCATCTGCTGTTGCCCGCCGGAGAGGGTGCCCGCGTCCCTGTCGCGGTGGTCCGAGAGTTCCGGGAACGTCTCGAAAGCGAAGGCAACCGCCGCGTCGACGTCCTCGCCGTCGGGGACGGCCACGCGGACGTTCTCCTCGACGCTCAACTGCGAGAAGATCCGCCTGTCCTCGGGGATCCAGCCGATCCCCCTGTCGGCGACCTCGTGGGTTCGCAGTCCGACGAGTTCCTCCTCGCGGTAGCGCACACTCCCCTCGCGAGGCGGCGTCAGTTGCATGATCGTCCGGAGCGTCGTCGTCTTCCCGACGCCGTTGCGACCCACCAGGGCGACGACTTCGCCGGTCTCGACTTCCAGGGAGACGCCCTCGAGGACGTGGCTCTCGCCGTAGTACGTCTGGGCGCCCTCGACTTCGAGGAGACTCACGCGACACCTCCGGTGTCCGCGTCTGCGTCGCCCGGTGAGTCGTCACCGACGTCGAGTTCGCCGGGTTCGTAGCCGCCGAGGTAGGCCTCCTGGACGTCGGGGTCGTTGCGGACGCTCTCGGGGTCGCCGTCGGCGATGACCTCGCCGCGGTTGAGTACCACGACGCGCTCGGAGACCTCCATCACGATGTCCATGTTGTGTTCGACGAGCAGGACCGCGTGGTCGCGGGCGACGTCCTCGATGAGCGCGATGATGTCGTCGACGCTCTCGGAGGAGACGCCAGCGTTCGGCTCGTCGAGCAGGAGGACGTCCGGGTCGCCCGCCAGCGCGATCGCGACTTCCAGCTGGCGTCCCGCGCCGTGACTCAGGTCGCCCGCCGGGTCGGTCGCACGCTCGGCCAGTCCGACCCGTTCGAGGATGTCGTGGGCCTCCTCGACGTACTCGTCGTAGGCGTCGACGTGGCGCCAGAACGTCGCCCGGTGCTCGCCGTGGGCCTGGGCGGCCACACGCACGTTCTCTAGCACTGTGGCGGTCGGGAAGACGTTCGTGATCTGGTAGGAGCGATGGAGTCCCATCGTGGCCGTCTCGGCGGGCGAAGCGTCGGTGACGTCGGCCCA
>Ga0207813_100485_pt1 | contig 21677 bp, 17 predicted proteins | sample A23E3SouthBayCA_2_FD_187730 | JGI IMG/M metagenome (GOLD analysis project Ga0207813, IMG submission 187730) | Aerobic enrichment media microbial communities from Eden Landing Ponds, California, USA - A23 E3 (4) (SPAdes) | ecosystem: Environmental > Aquatic > Marine > Unclassified | place... | reverse complement strand
AGGACGAGGACCCCGAGCAACGCCACCGTGAGGACCCGCCGCACACCCTCCCTGTGGGGCGCCCCCGAAAAAGTAGTTTCTGATGTCCACTCTCGGGAACACGAACTCGGTCGACCCGGTCGCGGGATCCCGCGATCCGACTCACGGGTGCCGCCCGCCCGCTCAACAGACCGGCTTGGGGTTGACGCCGAGCGATTCGAGCGTCTCGAAGTAGGCGTCGTAGTCGGCCTCGATCGCCGCCGCCGCGGCGTCGCCGGCGCGATCCCAGTCGTCGTCGCCGTCGCAGACTTCCTCGAGAACGGCGCCGGCGGCCTCGACGTGGTCGTCGAAGTCGCCGCCCGCGTCGCGGAACGTGCTCGCGGTCATCGGACTCGCCTGTCCGACGAAGTAGCCGACGACCTGGTCGGCGTTCTTGCCCGCGGCGAGCGCCCAGCCGACGAACGCTCCCAGTCGCTCGATGGTCCCCTCGACGCTCCGGAGGTGTTCCTGTACCGCCGGCGTCCCGGCGAACTCCTCCGACCCGAGTTCGTCGGCGACCGTCTCGGCGTGGTCGCGCTCGGTGTCGGCCGCGGCCGCGAACAGTTCGGCGGCGCCGTCGTGGCCCTCGTCGTCGGCCCAGTCGGCGAACGTCTCCGCGGCGTGGTGGGCCCGCGCGCCCGCCGCCGCGAGGACGGCGTCGTCGTCCATCTCGCCCCCGGTGTCGGCGTACATCGCTTTCGACGAGCCGAGCCGCGAGAGCGGCGTCCTGTTCCCCTCGCGGACAGTCTCGGCGAACTCCGTGTGGTTCATACTCGCGGCGTCGGGCGGCGAGGGCTTGTAACCATCGTCTCCCGGCGTCCTCTCGGGCGGCCCGCGGGTCACTCGGCGACGGCCCGCTCGGTCCAGACCGCCCGCCCGGCGCGCATCCCCAGGTCGTGGGCACCGACCAGCGCGACCACCGCGAGGACGATGAGGACGCCCTCGCGGACGGTCGGCAACAGCCCGAGCGAGACGATGAGCGTCGTCGCGCAGGCGGGCGGATGGACGGCGTCGAGCGCGCGCATCGCCGCGGTCGTCAGCGCGAGCGCGAGGACGCCGCTCGCGACGACTGCGGCGAGTTCGGGCGAGCGCGGCGCCAGGTCCGCGGTCACGACGACGCCGGCGCCCAGCGCGTGGTAGGACAGATAGCCGGCGACGACGCCGACGACGTGGCCGGCGACGACTCGCCACAGGCGCCCGCGGTCGCGGGTCCGCTGGCTCGCGAGGAGGTACGCGGTCGGCCCGAGGCTCGGGAAGACGAACGGCGTCCCCGTGACCCAGGCGACCGCGCCGGTGAGCGCGAGCAGGGCGCCGGCGTGGACCGCCGCGCCGACCGCGTTCCTGAACCCGTACGCCGATCCGAACACGTCGGTCGGTCCGGACGGGCGGAAAAGAGCGTGGCGTTTCGCGTTCGCTCCATCGGGCCGTGGGTAGCCCGCGCCACCGCCTCACCCGCCGGTCAGACGACCGACCGATACCGCGAGACGACGGGTTTCGCGCGCCTGACCGCCCGCTTGCCGACCACGTTCGACAGTACCGAGCAGACGAAGTACCACACCATCCAGACCTGCATCGGGCCGACGAGCCGCGCGGTCCAGACGACGCGGCCGGCCAACGGCAGGACCTGCACCGCCGGCGTGATCGCGGCGGCGGGGTTGGCCGTCAGCCACGTCAGCCAGAGGAAGACGGGCACCGTCACCAGCATCGTCCAGACCATCGGCCGGAGCATCGCTTTCAGCGCGCCCAGTTGCTCGCCGATCAGCTCTCGCTGGCGCGATTCGAGTCGCTCGACCGCGACCTCGTCGCCGCGCTCGCGCGCCGCCGACAGCCGCTCTTGCACCGTCTCCAGCCGTTCGCCGAGCGCCTCGCGCCGACTCTCGTCGACCAGCCGCTTCCGCGCGGCCGTCGAGACCAGCGTCGTCGCCACCGCGAGCACCGCGACGAGTAGCCCGAACGGCAGTCCCGCCGCGAGCGGGCCTAACAGCCCGTGAATCGCGCCCGCGACGGTCTCCTGTGCGCCCGGCACCTGATAGCTCGCCAGCAGTCCGACCGCGCCGAGGCCCGCCGTCTTGTCCGCCGGCGACCAGCCGCTCGTATCGGTCGCGTCGACGTCCGCGTCGGTCCCGCTCTTCAGGTACTCGTCGGCCAGTCGGTCCCTGACCGCGTCGGGGTCGGCGACGACGAAGCCCGCGTCGGTCCCCACGAGCAGGTCCGTCTCGAGGAGTCGACCCCACTGCTCGGCGGGGACCGCGTCGTTCACGTCCGCCCACGTGACGGTGCCGTCGCCGGCTTCCGCGCGGGCCAGCACCGCCCCGAGCGCGTCCGCGAGCCGGTCGTCCGAGTCGAGTCGCTGGAGGGCATCGCTCATCGTCCGGTCTTGTCAGTCCCCGGTAATCAGTGTTGGTGCGACGGAGACACCTGTGACCGGACCGCTGGCCGTTCGTCCGCTGAAAAGTGAAACTGTGATCGGATGTGGCTCCGTTCGTCGGCCCGATACGAGGCCGACTCCTGCGCGCCGGTTAGTTGCCCTTCTCGATCGGGGCGCCGACGAGGTTGCCCCACTCGGTCCAGGAGCCGTCGTAGTTGACGGCGTCGTCGTAGCCGGCGAGTTCGTGCAGCGCGAACCAGGCGACCGACGAGCGCTCGCCGATGCGGCAGTAGGCGACGGTCGTCTCGTCGCCGTCGATGCCTTCCTCGGCGTAGAGCTCCTTGATCTCGTCGGCGCTCTTGAAGCGGCCGTCGTCGTTCGTGACCGCGGCCCACGAGATGTTGCGGGCGCCGGGGATGTGGCCGCCGCGCTGGGCGGTCTCCTGGAGGCCCGGCGGCGCCAGGACCTCGCCGGAGAACTCCTCGGGCGAACGGACGTCGACGAGCGGCAGGCCCTTCTCGATGGCGTTCTCGACGTCGTCGCGGTAGGCGCGGATGGACTCGCGCGGGCCGCTCGCCTCGTACTCGACCTCGGAGAACTCGGGGACCTCGTCGGTGAGCGGGTAGTCGTTCTCGACCCAGTAGTCGCGGCCGCCGTCGAGCAGCTTCACGTCGTCGTGGCCGTAGTACTTGAACTGCCAGTACGTGTAGGCCGCGAACCAGTTGGCGTTGTCACCGTAGAGGACGACCGTCGAGTCCTCGCTGATGCCCGCCGCGCCCATCGTGGCCTCGAACGCTTCTTTCGAGAGCACGTCGCGCTCGGTCTGGTCCTGCAGGTCCGTCTCCCAGTTGAAGCCGATCGCGCCGGGCGCGTGGCTCTCGTCGTACAGTTCCGTGTCCACGTCGACCTCCACGAGTCGCAGGTCGGAGTCGTCGCTCTGGAAATCCTCGAGGTTGTCCTCGACCCAGTCCGCGGAGACGAGAACGTCCTTGGCGTAGTCGCTCATGATACGTCGAACCGTAAGTCTACCATCCATAAATGTCTACGACTGTCGGCATGTCCCGCCCCATCACGACCATAGCGGAAAGTGTTGCCGCGGTATGGCGTGTCTACTGTTCTCACGGCCTGTCGACAGCGCTCTCGAACCCACCGCCCGGCGGGCACCCGTCGATTCGAGCGTGCGAGAGGGCGGACCCGTAGCGGCATTTATTGCTTCTACCTTCGAGGGCGATACCGGACCGACCCCGCGCGAGTCGAGGCCTCCACTTCGTATCTCCAAAGGTCTCTCCGTTCGTCTCTGCGAGAACGTCGCCGTCCGTCTCTCTGGTCACTCCTGCGCCGAGGGCGGTGACGGTCGACGCGGTCAGAAAAAGTCGGATCAGATATGTAAAAATATATTACGGGAAAACTTGCTGGGGTTTCTCAACCCTCTTTTCGGCGTCGGGTCTACGGGCTTTCAATGTCGAAATCAACTGCCGTCGACCACGCGGCGGAGATCGAGCGAAAGGGATACACCGTGATCGAGGACGCGTTCGACGAAGAGGAAATCGACGCGATGCGGACAGCCGCGAACCGCATCCTCGAACTGGTCGTCAACTCGTCGCTGGCTAACGACCGCACGAGCGGTCGGCTGGCACTGGTCGAAGACGGGCCGGGCGACCAGCTCGTCAAGAAGGTCCAACCTGTGAACGACCTCTCGTTGACGTTCACCGAGTTCAGCCGCGACGAACGACTGATAGAACCGATGCGGGAGTTCATGGACGACGAACCGCGGCTCATGGAGGAGAAACTCAACTACAAGCAACCGCTCCCGGAACCGGTCGAGGAACTGGACACCAACCGACCAACCGAGGCGTGGCCGCCCCACAGCGACTGGGCGTACTTCCGGGCCCAGGACTACCCCCAGACCGTCGTCTCCTCGGCGATCGCGGTCGACGATCTGACTGCGGCGAACGGGACGATGCGATTCTGGCCGGGAACCAACGACGAGTACGTCGAACACGAGCGCTTCGACAACGGGCTGGGCGTCCCCGCCGAGCACGTCGACCACGACGACTCGGAGCTCCTGGAGGCGCCTGCGGGGTCGTTGATCCTGTTCGATTCGCTCGTCTGGCACGAGTCCTCCGCGAACGACACCGACGACCCGCGGCGGTTGATGATCTACAGCCACTTCCCCGCCTCGGCCGCCCAGGAGCACGGGATCGTCGAGGACGAACGCAACGCCCCGACCCGACGCAACGAGTCGCCCCACGAGTGGAGATACCAGGAGCTGAAAGACCGCGGCGAGTTCGATGACCGCTTCGAGGTGCCCGAGGTCTGACCCCCGCGCTGACTCGCGCCGAGTCCACCCCGGGCGCCCCGGCAGTACATCTTTCAGGACCTGCATAGAAGCAGTGCCATGACTGTCCCGCTCACCGACGAAGAGATCCAGGCGTTCCACGACCGGGGATATCTGGTTCTCCGAAACGTGTTCGACGACGACGAACTCGAGACGCTACGGACGGAAGCGGACCGGATCCTCGAATTGCTGGTCAACTCCTCACTGGCCAACGACCGAACGAGCGGCCGACTGGTGCTCGCGGAAGACGAGTCGGGGACCCAACACGTTCGGAAGGTCCAGCCGGTCAGCGACCTCTCGCTCACGATCGCGGAGGTGTCCGACGACGAGCGGTTCGTCGCCCCGATCCGGACGCTCGTAAGCGACGACCCCGTCCTGCTCGAGGAGAAACTCAATTACAAGCAGCCGCTCCCGGAGTCGGTTCCGCTGGCGACCACGTGCAGATCGACTGCCTGGCCAGTCCACAACGACTGGGCGTACTATCGCCGGGACGGGTATCCCCGGAGCCTGGTCTGGTCCGCGGTCTGCCTGGACGACTGTACCGGGGACAACGGCCCGATCCACGTCTGGCCCGGGAGCCACGTCCGGCATCTCCCGCATCGAGACACAGACGAGGGGCCGGCGGTACCGCCAGACGAGATCAACTACAAGGGCGGCGTCGACGTGACCGCCACCGCCGGGTCGGTGATCCTGTTCCACTCGCTGCTCGTCCACAACTCCCGGCACAACGATTCGGGGCGCCCGCGGCGACTCCTGCTGTACAGTCACTACCCCGAAGGGGAGTACGAGGGGTACTTCGACCAGCGTAACGCGCCCATCCGCTACGAGGAATCGGCCTGGGAGAGCGAGTATCGTCGGATGATGTGGGCCGGCGAATTCGAGGACCGGTTCGAGGCACCCGATACCCGATAGCGCTCCCGGGGCCGGACGGACACCTTCAAGCGGGTGGTTCCCCCAACCCGAGACATGAGCGAAATCGTCGTCTCGGCCGACTGGCTGGCCGACCGACTCGACGAGGTGCGCGTCGTCGACGTCCGCGACGCCTGGGAGTTCGACGGCATCGGCCACGTCCCCGGCGCAGTCAATATCCCGTTCGATGCCTTCCGAGCGGACGACCACGCCGCCGAGGACGCCGGCGGGGAGAGCGACCAGGACGCCGGCGGGGGCATGCTCCCTGGCGCGGACGCCTTCGCCGATCTCCTGAGCGAGGCCGGCATCGCGCCCGACGACCGCGTCGTCGCCTACGACGACACCCACGGCGTCTTCGCCGCGCGCTTTCTCGTGACGGCGGAACTCTACGGTCACCCCACCGACCGCTTGCACCTCCTCGACGGCGACTTCTCGTCGTGGCGCCTCGACCACGAGACGACGAGCGACCCCGCAGAGATCGAACCGACCGACTACGCCGTCGACCCGCCGAGCGAGACGCCGCTGGTCGGTATCGAGACGGTGGCGGCGGCCGTCGACGACCCCGACACGGTCTTGGTCGATACGCGGGAGGACTGGGAGTTCGAGGAGGGTCACATCCCCGGCGCGGTCCGCCTCGACTGGCGCGAACTCGTCGACGAGGAGTCGCGCGGGCTCAAGCCCCGCGGGGAGATGGAAGCGATCCTCGCCGACCGCGGCGTCGACCCCGAGCGGCGCGTTCTGCTGTACTGCAACACCGCTCGCCGGATCAGCCACACCTACGTCGTGCTCCGGCACCTCGGCTACGAGAACCTCGCCTTCTACGAGGGGAGCCTGACCGAGTGGAAGGCCGCGGGTCGCGAACTCGAGACGGGCGACTGACGCGAGACGGGGTCTGGGCGCGCTTCGCGCCGGACCGGCGCCGCTCAGTCGTCGTCGCCCGCGGCTTCCTCGGCGGCCGCCTCGAAAGTCTGCTGGATGCTGACCCGTTCGTCGGTGATCAGTTCGACGACTTCGACGAGCAGGGCGATGGCGAGCGGGCCGGCGATCACGCCCATGACGCCCAGACTCAGCGTGCCGCCGGTGAAGCCGACGAAGTAGAGGCTCGCCGGCATCCCCGTCGTGATCGAGGCCAACTGCGGACGGATGATCGCGTCGGGGAGGAAGCCGACGAAGACCAGTCCCACGGCGGTGACGATGATCGCGGCGCCGATCTGGCCGGCGACGACTTCCACCATCGCGATGGCGAGGATGAGCAGGCTCGGCCCGAGCACGGGGATGAACTGGAGGACGCCGGAGAAGACGGCCAGCGAGAACGCGGCCTCGTAGCCGAGCGCCCAGAAGACGACGAGCGCGACGGCGAACGTGCCGAAAGCCGTCGCCGCCTGGAGGACGTACAGCGCGTAGAGCGTGTCACGGACCTGGCGGTGGACCCCCATCGCCACGTCGTGGTACTCGCCCGGGACCAGACGCAACGCCGCGCTCTTGGCGTTCTCCGGCCGGAGGAGCAACGCGTAGACGAGGAAGACGAACAGAAATGTCTTGAGCGCCAGCACGGGCGCCACCGTCGCGAGGTCGATCGCCGCGCCGCTCACGGCCGCCTGCGCCCGCTCCAGCAGGTCGCTCACGTCGACGACGAAGGTCATCCCGAACGCCGTGATCGGCTGGGTCTCGGGGACGTCCCTGAGGAAGGCGATGATCTCCGCCTGTCGGGCGTAGAGCGCGTACACGATCGGCGTCACGAGCAGGACGACGAACACGAACCCCACGACCGTCGCCGCCCCCGCCGCGATCCGCCGCGGTGCGCCTCGATTTACGAGCTCCCGCCGCACCGGGTAGAGGACGTACGCCACCGTGATCGAGAAAAACACCGTCTGCAACACTCGCCAGAGGATCGTCAGCGTCACCAGACCGACGACGACGAACAACCCTCCCAGCACCCGCTGACGATCCGTCAGCGCCATGTCCCCCAGTGTACCCCACCCGTACTAAACCTTTGTCACGAGCCGTGACCGCCGCGTTTCCCCGTCGATTGCCATGTCCTCCGACTCCCCGCGTCTCGTCACGCCCGCGCCTTACCGATCAATCGTATCCTCCTGCGATAATATCGTCGAAAATTTCGGAAATCGAACTGCTGTACCTCCTCTGACGAGCGATCGAAGAGCAGCCCGATATCTGGCGATCAAAGGAACATCGCTGCCGATCTGCTCTCCAACCGTCCGGCCATCTCGATCTACCTGTGACTTATATATTGGGGTATATCGGGTTTAGAACGCGTGAGAGCTGTATTTCCTCCCGATATTAGTTGAAAGGATATCTCAGTGATGTAACGGAACGAGATGCATGATAGAATATTGTTAACTCTGTTTCGATCGATCAACAGTTCCGCTCGTCGGTGGGTGATCCGCGCTCGTCGGTCGCGGGACCGAACGCTTTAGCGGGGCCGGCGTCAGGTGGCGTCTATGCGACCACCGACGCCTGTCGAGGTCGAGCGCGCGACCGAAATCGATGACGTCTTCGCCGGGCATCCCGTCGAGTTCGCACTCTGTACGCGCGGAGACCGCCAGTTCGTCGCCTACTACGACGCCGACCGACAGTTGACTGTAGCCGGGCGACCGCTGGAGAGCGACGACTGGGCTCGCGCGCGCCTCTCCGAGCGGGTCGGCTGGGACAGCCACAACGACCTCGTGCTGGCCGTCGACGCAGCGGACCACCTCCACCTGAGCGGGAACATGCACAACGACCCGCTCGTGTACTTCCGGACGACCGAACCGCTGGACGTGACGACCTTCGAGCGCGTCGACAGTCTGGTCGGTCGCGACGAGGACAGCGTCACCTACCCGCGGTTTCTCGATGTCGGCGACGACCTCGTGTTCATGTACCGCGACGGGAGCAGCGGCGACGGCCGGCGGCTGCTCGACGCGTTCGATCCCGCGAGCGGCGAGTGGCGCCGCCTCCTCGACACGCCGTTGCTCTCGGGCGGCGGCGAGATGAACGCCTATCCCACCGGTCCGATCCGGGGGCCCGACGGCGAGTACCACCTCGCGTGGGTGTGGCGCGACACCCCCGACGCCGCGACGAACCACGACCCGTCCTACGCGCGCAGCCCCGACCTCGTGTCGTGGGAGCGCGCCGACGGCACGCCGCTCTCGCTCCCGATCACGCCCGACGACGACGCCGCCGTCGATCCGGTGTCCGCCGGTGACGGCCTCCTCAACAGCAACCTCGCGGTCGGGTTCGATCCCGGCGGTCGTCCCGTGGTGAGCTACCACAAGTTCGGATCCGGGGGCGCGACGCAGGTGTTCAACGCGCGCTGGCGCGGTGGAGGCGACGGTGAGACCGGCGCGGGCTGGGAGCGCGTCCGCGCCAGCGACTGGGACTACCGCTGGGACTTCGGCGGCTTCGGTACCATCGCCTTCGAGATCCAGGTCGACCCGGTGCAACGCTGTGAAGCGGGTCTCGTACAGCCGTTCTGGCACGCGGAATACGGCCCCGGTCGCTGGGTGCTCGACCCCGAGACGCTAGCGCCGGTCCGGACGGAGGTGCCGTGGCACGGTCTGCCCGAATCGCTTCAGCGCGTCGAGGGCGAGACCGGCGAACTCGAAGTGCAGTGGGCGACGGATAGCGGATCGCCAGCCAACGAGGGGTCGAGCTACGCCCTCCGCTGGGAGTCGCTCCCCGCTAATCGCGACCGAGAACGCGAGACCGCGCCGGCGCCATCGACGCTCCGTGTCTACGAGTTTTCGACGGTGTGAACTGTCGAGATCGGCTGTGAACTGTGTTTCTGCGATTGCATCTGATCCCGAGCGCTGAAAGCCCTCGACGCGCCCGCTCACGACGACAGGCGCCGTTCGGCCTCGAGGCGCACGCGCGTCGCCCTTTCAGTCCGCCAGGGAAATCCCGTCGAGAGTGGCTAAAAACGGCGGCTGGTCGAGTTAGCGTGGGCCTCACGCCTCCCCAGCCTCCTGCGTTGCTCGTCGTGCCTCCTGCGCTCCTCGTCCACCGTCAGAGCGAGCGCTGACGAGCCGTCGCTCGCACGCTCGCGAAGACCTCGCGCGGTACGTCGCGCCACGGTGGTTATGTACGGATCAGTCGTCGCTCGGCGCAGCAGTTCTGGGGTTCACGCTCCCGGTCTGGCGGTAGAGCCCGACCAGGAGCGTCCCGCCGGCCAGCAGCGGCACGACCGCACAGGCCGCGTAGACCGGTCCGAACCCGACGATGTCGATCAGCGGCAGCGAGACCATCGGCCCGAGTCCCCCGCCGAGGTCGCCGAAGACGTTGTTCGTCGCCATCGCGCGCCCCATCCGGTCGCCGGGTGTCAGGTCCGCGAGCAGGGCCATCAACGGGCCGCTCGTCCCGCCCTGGCCCGCGCCGATGAGCACGCAGGCCGCGACGAGCGATGGGAGCGAGTCGGCGACCGCGAGCGCGCCGAACCCGACGAACGAGACGACGAGGAAGACCAGCAGCGTGGGGACGCGAGCGCCGAGTTCGTCGCTCGCTTTCCCCCCGCCGAGCATGAAGCCCGAGGCTGCGAGGACGGTGACTGCCATCAGCGCGCCCGAGGTGCCCTGCGGGCCGTAGCCCCAGATCCCGATCCCCTTCGCCTCGACGAGGAGCACGAGCGTCGCGAAGAGCGCGCCCAGATAGGCGAAGAAGAGCCCGAAGTTGACGAAGCCGACGGTGAGCGTCGCGGGGGCGGTGTCGACCTCCCACGGCCTGACGGCGGTCCGGCGCCCCTCGACGTGGGTCTCTGGGATGGTGCGATAGGCGAACAGGCTGGAAAACAGCGCGAACGCGGCCGCGATGGCGAAGGCGGCGTCGACCGAGGCGACGTCGCTGACCACGCCGCCCATGACGAGCCCGGCGGGGAACCCGAGCGTGATCCCGCCGCGGACGACGCCCATGTTCGTCCCGCGCGAGTCGCCGTCGCTCACGTCCGCGGCGATGGTGTAGGCCGTCGCGAACACCAGGGCGCTCCCGACGCCCCACAGGACGCGCGCCAGCAGGAACCACGCTTCCGGCATGGGCGCGCGGAGCGCGACGAGATAGCCCGTCGTCGCCACGCCCTCGACGAACAGGCCGACGACGAACGGCGTCCGCGTCCCCGCGCGGTCGATCAGCGACCCCGCGGGCGCGTTCGCGACGATCCGCGTCAGTCGGTTGGCGCTGAGGATGAGTCCGACGAGGAACGGCGAGATCCCGAGCACTGCTCCGAGGTTCGGCAGGACGGGAAAGACGACGCCGCCCCCGAAGCCCACGAAGAAGGTGCTGACGATGACCGACAGCACGACCGTGCGTGGGCGATTCATGGCGGGTCTAGCGACGCTCGGGGCTAAAGGCTGTGGAAGTCCGTCGCGGCGGGGGACAGGGCAGACTCGCACGCGGGACCGGGCGACGCCCGGAGGACCGAACAGCAGGGAACCGGGCCCGCAGGAAAGGCGGGCCCGGAGTCGCGACCCACGGGGCGGCGGGTCGCGAGCGGATCCGCGGGGGCAGCGGATCCAGCGACCGGGACCGCGGGGCGGCGGTCCCGGGGTCCGGACGGCGCCCGGGGCAGGGCGACCGACCGTCGGGCACTGGCAGGGGCGTACTGCCACGGTGCGGCGGGTTCGGGCTGCGGCGCGGCAGACCCCAGAGGGCGTGCCGACCGCACTCGAAACGTGGACCGCCACGGATAAAACAACGGTCAAAACTCAAACGGCTCTTTGAGTGTTCCCCGGCGCGGCCGGCCGCCGGGTCGACGGGGTCCGTTGCCGAATCGACGGGACCTGCTGCCGGGCCGACGGGACCCGTTGCCGGGCCGACGACGCTCCGCAGTGCCATCGCGAGCACCAGAACCGTTTACCGTCGCTCGGCCCAATCCCCGCCGATGACCCGCCGCCCGCCGGCACGCGACCGTCGCCCTCCCTCCGGTCGCGAGCGTCGCGTTCGGTCACCGTCCGGCGCGGTGGCGATTCTCGTCGCGGTCGTCGTCCTCGCCGTCGTCGCTGTGCCCGCCGTCGGGGCGGCCGCGCCGCGGGCGGACGCCGACGCGGCCGACCCGTCTGTGGACGGTCCGTCCGCGGGCAATCTCGCGCCCGATCCGTCCGCGGGCGGTCTCAAGACCGCTCCGTCCGCGAGCGCCGCCGCGGCCGGCGGGATGCACGGAACCCACGTCGACGTCGACCCGCAGGTTTCCAGCGACGGCACCGTCGTCGTCGAGACGCTCTCGATGCTCCGTCTCGGATTCGTCGTCCTCAGGGCCGACGACGGCGGCAGTCCCGGCGAGCCCGTCGGTCACGCGCGCGTCCCCGGCATCGGATATCAGGCCGCCGTCCCGGTCGCGGTCGACAACGGGACGTGGGACGACTGGACCGGCAACCGGACGCTGTGGGCCGTCCTCCACCGCGACGACGGCGACGGGCAGTTCGACCCCGACAGCGACCCCGCGATGACCGCCCGGAATCCGGCCGCACGCGCGCGGTTCGCGCTCCGAAAGAGCGCGAGCGGCGCCGCACGCGTCCTCGGGACCGGCCGGCAGGCGCGCCCGCTGACCGACGGCGCCGTGACGCTCCCCCGCGCCGCCCTCCCCCAGCCCGGCCACCTCGTCGTCGAGCCGGTCGACGGCGGCGAGCCGGTCGGCGCGACCGCCCTCGACGCCGGCGGCCACGCGAACGTCACCGTCGCGCTGAACGACTCGTTCGTCGCGGCCCAGCCCGATCGATTCCGCGCGCGAGCAGTCGTCTACCGCGACAACGGCGAGGCCGAGGGCGCTCTCGATGCCGGCGACCGTCCCGTCGCAGTCGCCGGCGAACCGGTCGCGACGGTCGTCGTCGTGCGGACGGACGAGGACGGAGGCGTCGTGGTCCTCACGCCCGAACCGACCGGCACGGAACCGCCGGAGAGCGGGCCCGCCCGGCCCACCGACGGGCCGGCGGTCACCGACGGACCGACGGTCACCGACGACTCGTCGACCGGCGGCACCGCGACGGCGTCGGCAGATGGTCCCGGATTCGACGTGTTCGCGGCGCTCGCGGCGCTGGCTCTGCTGGCGGTGGCGTCAATCGCGGGCCGTCGAACGTGGTGAGGATAGCGTCCGCGATCCGAGCCGCTACAGGTACGACCCGTCGACGGTGACGGTGTGGCGCTCCTCGCCGACGACGAGGTCGTAGTCGCCGGCCTCGACGCGGTGGCCGTCGCCGGGCGCGTAAACGCCGAGGGTCTCGACGGGGACGGAGACGGTGACCGTCCGTTCTTCGCCCGCGTCGAGGTCGACGCGCTCGAAGCCGACGAGTTCGCGCTCGGGGCGGACGAGCGTCTTCGATTCGACCTCGGCGTAGACCTGGACGACCTCGCTGCCGTCGCGGTCGCCGACGTTCGCGACGGTCACGTCCACGTCGACCGTGTCGCCGGGCGCGACCCGGGTGTCGGCCACCTCGACGCCGCGCTGCTCGAACTCGGTGTAGCTCAGGCCGTGGCCGAACTCGTAGAGCGGGTCGTAGGAGTCGGGGTGCTCGTGGTCGCCGATGGGCCGTGGCTGGTTGAGGTAGTCGTGGTGGACGTCGGTCTGGGCGGTCGAGCGCGGGACGGTGATCGGGAGCCGTCCCCGGGGCTCGTTCTCGCCGACGAGCGTCTCCGCGACGGCTCGCCCGCCCTGTGAGCCGGGGAAGTAGGCCATCAGCACCGCGTCGGCCTGCTCGTCCAGTCGCTCGACGGCGAGCGGTCGGCCGGTGACGAGAACGCCGACGACGGGCGTGCCCGTCTCGACGACGGCGTCGACCAGCGCCTGCTGGGTCTCGCCGAGGTCCAGCCGCTCGCGGGTCGGGAACTCGCCGGTCTCGGTCCGCGGCGCGCCCGCGCCGAACTCGTGGAGGTACCAGCCCTCCCCGAGCGCGAGGACGGCCACGTCGGCGGCGGCGGCTTTCTCCGCGGCGGCTTCGACGTCGAGTTCGCTGTTGAGCGTCGTCCCCTGCTCGTAGCTGACCGCGCCGTCGACGTGCGCTTCGAGTTCCTCGCGGATGGTCGTGCCGTCGACGTGCTCGGCGGACTCGACGCTCCAGCCGCCGACCTGGTGGAGCAGGTCGTCGGCGTTCGGGCCACCGACGAAGACGTCCTCGTCGCCCGAAAGCGGCAGGATTCCGTCGTTCGAACAGAGCGTGAGCGATTCGCGCGCGGTCTCCAGCGCGGCCTGCTGGTGGTCGTCGGCGCCGACCGTTTCGAGTGCGTGCTCCTTCTCGACGTACGGGTCCTCGAAGAGACCGAGACGGAACTTCAGCGCGAGGACGCGGCGGACGCTCTCGTCGACGACGGACTCGGCCAGGTCGCCCGACTCGACGAGGTCGACCAGCGCCTCGGCCTCGAGATCGTTGCCCACTGAGGCGATGTCCAGCCCCGCCGACCGGGAGTCGTAGACGGCCTCGCGGAGGTCGCTCGCGGTCTTGTGTTCCTCGTGGAGGTGACGGATCCCGCCCCAGTCGGAGACGATGTGGCCGTCGAAGCCCATGTCGCCGCGGAGCAGGCCGGTGAGATAGCGCTCGGAGCCGTGGACGGGTTCGCCGTTGATGGAGTTGTAGCAGGGCATCACCGACTCGACGCCGGCCTCGAAGGCGGCCTCGAACGGGCGGACGAACGTGTTGCGCAGCTTGTACTCGGAGACGTCGACCGGCGCGGCGTCTTCGCCGCGGACGGGCTCGCTGTAGGCCGGGAAGTGCTTCGCCGTGGCGATCACCGACTCCTCGTCCTCGATGCCGTCGCCCTGGTAGCCGCGGATCTTCGCCGCGGCCATCTCACCCACGAGATGCGGGCTCTCGCCGAACGTCTCGAAGACGCGGCCCCAGCGCGGTTCCCGGCCCACGTCGCAGGTCGGCGAGTAGTTCTGGTGAGCGCCCGTGGCCGCGATCTCGGTCGCGGTGATATCGGCACCGGCCTCGATGCGGTCGGGGTTCCACGTCGCCGCGGCGCCCAGCCCGTTCGGGAAGACGGCCGCGTCGGCGACGTAGGCGTGCCCGTGGACGGCGTCGACGTTGAAAAGCAGCGGGACGCCCAGTCGCGTCTCCTCGACGGCGACCTCCTGCAGCCGGTTGACGATGTCGACGATCTCGCCGACTTCGGTCCCGATCGAGCCGCCCCAGCCGAAGGGTGCCGCGGCGCCCAGTCCCCGATCGCGGACCAGGTCCGCCACGTCGTCGATCTCGTTCAGATGGTGGAGGGTGCCGCCCCAGGTCCCGACGAGCTGGCCCGCTTTCTCCTCGACGGTCATCCGGCCGAGGAGGTCCTCGACGCGTCGCGATACCGGTTGCTCGGGGTCCCGATAGAGGGCTTCCGCTGTCTCCTCACTCATGCCCTGATGCTCCCCGGTCACCGTCTTAAACATTGCGAGCTATTCTCAGAACCGAGCTCCGGGGATCTCGGACGCCCTCCACAGGACTACGGGTCCCGTCCACTGCCGGATGGAAGTCCGGATATGGGAAACGAGTCGGCATTTCTGGAGAACAGTCGCCGGCACACGGCGGACCACTTCCGGGGTCGCCGCGTTCGAGCGGGTTTTATGTCGCGGCGCGGCGACCCGTCTGGCATGGGCGAGTCGTCGGACGCGAGCGACGAGGACGGGACCGGCCAGCGGTCGGGCGGCGACGAAAGGGGTCGCGAGCGGCCGTCGGACGACGGCGGAGCGGATGAGCGGCCGTCGGACGAGGGCGGAACCCGCGAACAGTTCTGGGACCTCGTCTGCAAGTACGCGGTGTATTTCTACGTTCTCCTGATGATGGTGACCGTCTTCCTCGTGATGAACCTGCTCGTGCTGGCGCTGGTGCCCTCGTCGTCGCTCACCTCGGACGTCCGGACGGGGTCGCTGATCGTCATCGCGCTCAACTTCGTCATCCTCCTCGGGACGGCGCTGGGCATCGTCTACATCCTCCGGGTCTGTAACCGGTACACGACGCCCGAGTCCGACGACGGGCTGTGACGCTGGCCGAGCGGTCGGGAGCCCCCGGGAATTTCACTCGGCGTACTCGATCCGGTCGTCGATCCCGTCGGGTGTGACGCGGATCCGCTGGTCGACCGCCACGTCCTCCAGGACGACCTCGGTCCCGTCGGGCCAGGTCACGGTCACCGTCTCGACCGCCGTCGCGTCGCCGACGCCGAAGTGGAGCACGCGGGTGTCCTGTGACTGGTAGTCCGCCCGGGAAGCGCTGACGCGGCGCTGCGTGCCGTCGGCGGTCGTGACCTCGACGGTGGCACCGACCGCGGTGTGGTCGCCCGGCAGCGCGCCGACGCGAACCTGCAGGCTGTGGCCCTGCGCGGCGTCGTTGCGGTACAGCGTCGCCGGCCCGCCGTAGGTCCCGATGAGCACGTCGCGCGCGCCGTCGACCTGGTAGTCCAGGCCCGCGAGTCCGCGGCCGTTCCCCCGCGCGAGCCCGACCGCGGTGGCGTTCTGGCGGACGAACCCGTCGTCGTGGCCGAGCCAGACCATCGGCGAGGGGTACTCCGGCGCCGCGCGGTCGAACGTGACCACGGGCTGGGTCGCGTGGATCAGGTCGAGCGTCCCGTCGCTGTCGAGGTCGCCGAACGACGCCGCCCACCCCCACCCGCCGTCGGCGACGCCCCGCCCGGGCGCCACGTCGGTGAGGCTCCCGCTCTCCGCCGTCAGATCCCCGTCGCCGGCGGTCAGCAGGTTGTTCCCGGCCATCCGCTTGCCGAGGCGCTGACGGACGAACTGCTGGAAGGACCTGCGGCGCTCGGCGGTGAGGTTCCGCAGCTTCGACTGCGGGAAGTGAATGTTGGTGACGAACACCTCCGGACGGCTGTCGCCAGTGACGTTCGCCACCGTCGAGGACATCCCGTTGCGGTCGGTCGTCCCGCCGAGGGTGCGCCGCGCGAAGGTCCCGTCGCCGCGATTGACGTACAGCGTGTCGTTGTAGTAGTCGTTCGCGACGTGGATATCGGGGGCGCCGTCGCCGGTCAGGTCCCGGAAGCTCACGGCGAGGCTCCAGTGCGGTCCCACGTCGGTCGGGCCGATGCCCGCGTCGTCGTCGCGGACGAACTCGCCGTCCGCGAACTCGAAGTAGACGTTCGGATTGCCGTTGTCGCTGCCGATCTCGTGGACCGGCCCGCGCCAGCCCGTCGGCCCGCCCTCGCCCCAGTCGCCGTACTGGATCACGAGGAGTTCGAGCCGTCCGTCGCCGTCCGCGTCCGCGGCGCTCGCGCCGACCGGATTGTCGAGGGTCTCGTCACCCAGCCCCACGTCCGCCCGCGAGAGGTCGCCGCCGTCGTTCGCGAGGAAGACCGGCGTCCCCTCCCGGCGGAGGAGCAGGAGGTCCGTCCAGCCGTCGCTGTCGTAGTCGAGCCACAGGGCCGACTGCACCTTCCCGTCGACCGCGGGAATCTCACCGCTGGGGGTGAAGCCGGCCGACCCGCCGCCGCCGCTCGATCCGCCGTCGCCGCTCGATCCGCCGTCGCCGCCCGTGTTGCGGTAGAGCACCGGGCCGCGGCTCTCGTTGCCGATGAGCAGCACGTCCTCGCGGAGGTCGCGGTCGTAGTCGGCGACGTAGACGCCGTCGTTCCCGTTGCCGAGCCCGCCTTCTGTCGTCGCGTAGCTCACGCCCGCCTCGTCGGCGGCGTCTGCGAACGAGAGCTCTGCGGTCCCCGGCCGCTCCTCCGCGGCGGCCCCGCCGCCCCACCCGGCGACCAGCGCGACCCCGACCGCGGCCGCGGCGACCACGACACAGACCCCCAGCAGGTACAGCGACTCCCGGCGCGGCATATCCACTCTGTCCCGGCCGCTGCCGAATAAGCGTGTCGGCCGCCGGCTCGACCCAGCGGTGACACGGCGTCGCCTCAACCCGGCGGTGACACGCCGTCGCCGCTTCGACTCGACTGTCTGCGACGGCGCCGGCAGGACGGCGACCCGGCCCGATTTCTCGCGGTTGACCCGCCGTTCCGGCAGTTCTTGCGACCGGCGTCTCGTGATCCTTGAAACTTATGTAGGAGGATAGTGAACCGTGACACCGTGTCGTGGACAGCACCGCGGTCGTCGGTCGGTGAGTCGCGGGTGCTCGCGTCCGGTCGCCCCGAGGCCGACCGGCAGAGCGCTCGCTCGTGCGGACTCGACCGCCGACGACCGGCGCGGGCGTCCACAACGGCCAGGTGACGACTGTGAGCACGCAGAACACATCCACTACGACGGCGGACGACGGGAGGGACCGGATAATCGAACTACGGGACGCGGAGGTCACCTTCGAGATGGAGCGGGGGACCTCGCGCGTGCTCGACAACGTCGACCTCGACGTCTACCGGGGAGAGATCCTCGGTGTCGTCGGCGAGAGCGGGAGCGGCAAGTCGATGCTCGCCATGTCGATGCTCGACGCGGTCGACGACCCCGGCATCCTGTCGGGCGACATCACCTACTACCCCGGCGACGGCGACCCGGTCGACGTGCTCGAACTCAGCGACGAGCGCCTCCGGCAGCTGCGCTGGGAACACATCTCGATGGTGTTCCAGGGCGCGATGAGCTCGTTCAACCCCACGATGGGTATCCGCGAGCACTTCGTCGAGACGCTCGAGGCCCACGACGCCGACGTCGACGAGGGCATGGAGCGCGCCCGGGAACTGCTCTCGGACCTCTATCTCGACCCCGAGCGCGTGCTCGACTCGTACGCCCACGAGCTGTCGGGCGGGATGCGCCAGCGCGCGCTCATCGCCCTGTCGGTCATCCTCGAGCCCGACCTGCTGGTGATGGACGAGCCGACCGCGGCGCTCGACCTGCTGATGCAGCGGTCGATCCTGACGCTGCTCTCGAAGCTCAAATCGAAGTACGACCTGACGATGGTGTTCATCACGCACGACCTGACCCTGGTGGCCGAACTGGCCGACAGGATGGCCGTGATGTACGCCTTCGAACTCATCGAGATGGGGCCGACGGACAGGATCCTCTACGACGCGGCCCATCCCTACACCCGCTCGCTGTTGAACGCGACGCCGAACCTCGACGCGCCGCTGTCGGAGATGCGCCCCATCCCCGGCTCGGCGCCCGACCCGGTCAACGTCCCCGAGGGCTGTACGTACAATCCGCGCTGTCCGCTGGCCGACCAGCAGTGCATCGCCAACGACCCCGAGTACCACGAGGTCTCCGAGGTCCACGACGTGGCCTGTTTCCACTGGGAGGAAGCCGAGGCGCAGATCCCGATGAACGTCCGCCGCGGCGACGGCGACGGCGGGAACGCCGACGACGCAGCCACCGACGGCGGGGTCGACCTGCCGGACGATGGTGCGGACCTGCCGGACGACGGGACCGACACGACCGGAGATGCCACCGACGACGCTGGGGGTGAGCGCCGATGAGCTCCGGGGACCCGCTCGTCTCGCTCGACGGCATCGAGGTCCACTTCGAGGACGGCGGCGGCCTCTTCGACTTCAGCGAACCGGAGGTCGTCAAGGCCGTCGACGGCGTCGACCTGGACATCTACGACAACGACGTCATCGCGCTGGTCGGCGAGTCCGGCTGCGGCAAGACCACGCTCGGGAAGACGACCATCGGCCTCCAGCGGCCCACCGGCGGTTCGATCAAATACAAGGGCCAGGACATCTGGGACGCCAAGGACGGGAAAGGCGACGTGGAGATCCCCTACAAGGACATCCGCCGCCGCCTCCAGATCATCCACCAGGACCCCGGGAGTTCGCTCAACCCCAACCGACGGGTCCGTCAGATCCTCGAAGCGCCGCTGAAACGCTGGCAGGGGCAGATGAGCTCCGGCGACCGCCGTCGGGAGGTCCTCCGGATGCTCGAGCGGGTCGACATGACGCCGCCGGAGGACTACGCCGGCCGCTACCCCCACCAGCTCTCCGGCGGGGAGAAACAGCGCGTCGCCCTCATCCGCGCGCTGCTCATGGACCCGGACCTCATCCTCGCCGACGAGGCCGTGAGCGCGCTGGACGTCTCCCTGCGCGTCGAGATGATGGACCTGATGCTCGAGTTGCAGGACAACTTCGACACCTCGTTCGTGTTCGTCTCGCACGACCTCTCGAACGCGCGGTATCTGGCGGCCCACAGCGGCGGGCGGATCGGCGTGATGTACCTCGGCCAGCTCGTCGAGATCGGCCCGGCCGAGCAGATAATCAACAACCCGCAACACCCCTACACGAAGGTGCTGCGCTGGGCGACGCCGGACCTCGACCCCGACAACCAGGGCGGCGACCCGCCGGTCAGGAAACTCGACATTCCGGACCCGAAGAATCCGCCCGCGGGCTGTCGGTTCCACACGCGCTGCCCGGAGGCCCGCGAGGTCTGCGCCGAGGAGGTCCCGGCCGAGTACGAGGCCGGCGACATGCACAAGGTCAAGTGCTTCCGGGAGGTCGAGGACCACGACTACTGGTCCAGCCCGGAGATCACCGAGGACGCCGACGGCGAGGAACTGTTCTCCGCCGGCGACTGACCTCGCTGACCGACCAGGACGACCGCGCGACTCCAGTCTTCTCACCGCCGTTCGGATCGCTACCGCTCTCGCGACTCGGTAGTCGACAGTCAACTATCGGTGTCACCTCCGTTGTCGGTGTCGTCTGTCGGCTCTCACGGTGGTCCGTCCGCTCTCATCCGTCAGTAGCGGTGCGGAGAAGCGAGCGAGGCGGGTCGGTCTTCGGTCACCATCGGCCCGGGAGGCGAATCCCTGTCAGAGTCGGTCAGCGAGGCGCCGCTGTCACCGCTGGTCGGCGAGGTGTCGTCGTCATCGCTGGTCGGCGAGGAAGTCCGCGGTCTGGGCGGCGAGGTCAGCGAGGTCCTCGTCGGCGTCGTCGTCGGCCGCGAGGTCCCGCAGCGGTTCGACGGCCTCCGTGGCGACGGCCTGTCCGAGCGCGCGGATCGCGTAGGCCTGGACGCCGTTGGTGTCCGCGCCGACGAGGGCGACGAGATCGTCGACGGCGGCGTCGATGGCGTCGGGGTCGGCGCCCGCGAGCGTCGCGAGCGCGTCGGCCGACGCCGCACGCACGGCCGCGGGGTCGGCGTTCAGTCCGGCCCGGAGGGCGTCGACGTTGTCGAACAGCGCCTCGGGCTCCTCGTTCGCGACTTCGACCAGCGCGTGGGCGGCGAACTCCTGGATCCCGTAGGTCCGCGAGAGGTCCTGCTGGATCTCCTCGCGCCGGGAGGAGAGCGTCTCGGTGCGCTGTTTGCGCTCTTCGTCGGACATCTCGGCCAGCTCTTCGGGCATCGGCGTGTCGACCTCGGGCGGGTCTTCGACGACCGACGCGAGGTCGTCGGCGACGGGGACGAACGCCGTCGCGTCGTCCTCCAGCAGGGGGACGAGCGCCTGCGCCGCGCGGTATCCCTTGCGCGGCGGGACCTCCTCGAGCATCTCGACGAGTCGCGGGACCGCCGGCCGGACGGCGTCGGGGTAGTCGGGCGCCAGTTCGAGACAGATCAGCGCCGCAGTCCCCTCGGCCACGGGATAGCCGTCGTCCAGCGCTTCGCGCACGCGCTCTGCGTGGTCGACGACTCGATCCGGGTCGTCCCGCGTGAGGTGCGCGACCGACCGGAGCATGAGCGTCCGCGTGGTCCCGTCGCCCGCGTCGTACGCGGCCAGCAGCGGGGCCACTTCGAGGGCGTCCGGGTCGTCGCGCGCGGTCTCCAGAATCGCCTCTGGGTCGATGTTCTCCTCGGGCATGCATGCCCGGTCCACCTACGCATCCAAGAATCTGGTGACTCGCGCTGGCCGCGCCCGGGAAATCTTTTACTGAGTTCCGAAAAAGTATTTTCTGGCGAATTCCGGACTGTCATCGGTGTTAGGACCCAGATCCGGCCGGAAACCGCGCCGTTCCTGCCGATCGTCGGGGGGTATTTGTTTGGAATATTATAGTGGGATTTATATATCAGGGACTGGGATGAAAATCCGTATGTCTCGGGATGACAAGCGGGAAGACTACAGTAAGGTGGTTTCCCGGAGAAAGTTCGTAACGCTAGCAGGTGCGACCGGTGCGACGGCGCTCGCCGGTTGTTCGGGTGGCGGTAACGGCACCGACACAGAAGGTGACGGTGGTAGTGACGGCGGCGACGGCGGCGACGGCGGCGACGGCGGAGCGGGT
>Ga0207813_100482_pt1 | contig 21850 bp, 20 predicted proteins | sample A23E3SouthBayCA_2_FD_187730 | JGI IMG/M metagenome (GOLD analysis project Ga0207813, IMG submission 187730) | Aerobic enrichment media microbial communities from Eden Landing Ponds, California, USA - A23 E3 (4) (SPAdes) | ecosystem: Environmental > Aquatic > Marine > Unclassified | place... | reverse complement strand
TCGGCGTGCCCGTCGCGCCGGTCCCGCCCACCCCGGCGCCGTCCTCGCCGCTCGCTCCGGCGCCGTCGCTGCTACCGGGGAGGAGTTCGCCGAGGCCGCCACCGAACTGCTGCTGGACGGCTAGCGACGCGAGCCCGAGCACGCCGACGCCGCCGAGCAACCGCGACAGCGCGCTCCGGATAGTCGAGGAACTCTCCGTGTCGCCCGCGAAGATGACCAGCGGCTGATCGGCGGGCGCGTAGACGTCCATCTCCCGCCCCTTCTCGGAGTAGGCCGTGTCGGCCACCTGGACGGCGCCCGCCTCCTCCAGGTTCTCGAGGTGGTACTGGACGTTCTGCAGGGACGTGTCGACCCGCTCGGCGAGTTCGGCGGGCGGCGCGGGTTCGTCGTGGAGTTCCGCCAGCAAGCGGCGGGCAGTCCCCGAAGAGAGGGCGGCCAACAGGTCGTCGGCGTCCTCGCTCTCGACACCGACCACGCGAGGCTCGGCGTCCTCCCCGGCTGACGTCTCCGGCTTGGAGGGCAACAGAGACATATCACTTGCCGACTAGCGGTCGGGGGGCCATCAGTTTTGTCACCCCGACGGCGCTTCGTCCTGTCGTGAGGCGCGCTGAACCGGAACGACTCTCCGGTTCTCCTCCCGAAACCTCTATTGGCGCCGCCCGGGAAGCGACCGATATGGCCCAGTCGAACCTCGTCGATATCTTCTTCGAGGACCCGGTTATCGTCGGTATCGTCGTCATCCTGCTGGCGCTGGTCTTCTTTCTCTACCTGTTTCTCCGCCGGATCGCCACCGGATTCAAAGAGGGTCTCGACGAGGCAAAACGCTGATCCCCTCGCCGAGCCACGCTCCCTCACCGATCACGTGAGTGTCCGCTCGACCCGTTCTATCGCCGCGTCCACGTCACCCTCGTCCACGTCCAGATGCGTACAGAAGCGGACCCGGTAGTCGCCAAAGGCGACACACGCCACGTCCGCCCGTTCGCAGGCCGCGACCACGTCCGCGGCGGGGTCGTCCGTCTCGACTACGACGATGTTGGTCTCCGGCTCGGGCGCCTGCAGGCCGTCGATCCGGTCGAGTCCCGCGGCGAGTCGCTCGGCGTTTTCGTGGTCCGTCGCGAGGCGGTCGACGTTCTCCAGTGCCAGCAAGCCCGGCGCGGCGATCATGCCTGCCTGGCGCATCCCGCCGCCCATGAGTTTCCGCACCCGGCGGGCGCGCTCGATAAAGTCGGCCTCGCCCGCCAGTACCGATCCGACGGGTGCGCCCAGCCCCTTCGAGAGACAGCACATCACCGAGTCGGCGGGGTCGGCCAGTCGCGCCGGGGGGACGTCGAGCGCCACTGCGGCGTTCCAGAGGCGCGCGCCGTCGAGGTGGACCGGCACGCCGCGCTCGCGTGCGACGGCCGCGGCGGCCTCGATGGCGTCGGCCTCGATGGCGGTGCCGCCCTTGCTGTTGTGGGTGTCCTCCAGAGTCAGGAGGCCCGTTCCCGGCCGGTGGTCGTCGGCCTCGACCAGCGACTCGCGGACCTGTTCGGGCGCCAGCACGCCGCGGTCGTCGCCGTCGATCGGTCGGGCCTGGAGCGCCGAGTGCTGGGCCAGTCCTCCGAGTTCCCACTTGTAGACGTGGCTCTCGCGTTCGAGGAGCACCTCCTGGCCGCGATCGGTGTGAGCCCGGGCGGCGATCTGGTTGCCCATCGTCCCCGAGGGGACCAGCAGGGCGTCGCCTTTCCCGACGAGGTCCGCGGCCCGGGCCTCCAGTTCGTTGACGGTCGGGTCTTCGCCGTAGACGTCGTCGCCGACCTCGGCGTCGGCCGCGGCCGCGCGCATCGCGTCGCCGGGCGTCGTGACGGTGTCGCTCCGCAGGTCGATCATACCCCGCGTTGGACCGCCGGACGGAAATCCCTGGCCCGCCGATCACGTCAGATCGCGAATAGAAGATCCGTTCGCCAAGCGTTCAAGCCGGGCGCCGCCCTACGAACGGGTATGCTCGGACACGCTCGGGCGTTCGAGCGCCCCCGATCGACCGGAGGTGTCGGCGCGTGACGGTCGGTCTGCCCGCGCAGGTGGCGCTACTGGCCGCGGTCCTGTTCGCCGGGATCGCGCTCGAACGGGCGACCAACACCCCCGCGAAGTGGCGAGCGCTTCCGACCTGGCAGCGGATCGCGCTGGGCGGGACCGCACTCACGGGACCGTTCGTCCTCTACACGACCGGGTATATCCGGGACGGCATCGTCGACGGCGTGACCGTCGCGCTGGCGCTTTCGGCGCTCCTGTGGCTGACGCTCCCGGAACTGCTCACGCGGCTCACCGGTGCGCAACCCCGGACGGGCTGTTGATCCGTCGGTCCACGTTCGCCCGCCGCCGAAACCACCTTTAGCGGGCCGCCCCTCCCACCGGGTATGGATCCGCGCGTCCGCGAACACGCCGAGATCGTCTGTAACCACTCCGTCGACATCGAGGCGGGGGACAACGTCGTCATCGACGCCCACCCCGTCGCCGAGGACTTCGTGACGGCGCTCCACGAGGTGATCGCCGAACGGGGCGCCCACCCGCTGGTCGTCCAGGAGCGCCTGGGCAAGCGCTTCCAGCGCGCCTTTCTCCGCAACCACGAGGGCGAGTTCTCGATGCCCGAGCACGTGATGGCCCTCTACGAGGAGATGGACGTCTACGTCGCGGTCCGCGGCAGCGACAACGTCACCCAGACGGCCGACGTCGATCCCGAGACCTCCTCGGCGTACGCCCAGGCCCAGCAGCCGCTGCTCGACGAACGGCTCTCGAAGCGGTGGGTCCTCACGCAGTATCCCGCGGCCGCCAACGCGCAACTCGCGGGGATGAGTACCGAGGGCTACGAGAACTTCGTCTGGGACGCGATCCTGCGCGACTGGGACGACCAGCGGGAGTTCCAGGCCCAGATGGTCGAGATTCTCGACGGCGCCAGCGAGGTGCGCATCGTCTCGGGCGAGACGACGGACGTGACGATGTCTGTGGAGGGGAACCCGACGCTGAACGACTACGCCGAGCGCAATCTTCCGGGGGGCGAGGTGTTCACGGCGCCCGTCCCCGACAGCGTCGAGGGCGAGGTGTTCTTCGACAAGCCGCTCTACCACCAGGGTCGAGAGGTGACCGACGTCCGCCTCGAATTCGAGGACGGCGAGGTAATCGACCACGCCGCCGCCAAGAACGAGGGAGTGCTGACGAGCGTCCTCGACACCGACGAGGGGGCGCGTCGCCTGGGCGAACTCGGGATCGGGATGAACCGCGCCATCGACGAGTTCACGTACAACATGCTGTTCGACGAGAAGATGGGCGACACCGTCCACATGGCGGTCGGCCGCGCCTACGAGGACACCGTCGGTGAGGGCAACGAGCAAAACCAGTCGGCCGTCCACGTCGACATGATCGTCGACATGAGCGAGGACTCCCGGATCGAGGTCGACGGCGAAGTCGTGCAGGAGGACGGGACGTTCGTGTTTGAGGAATAGGCTGGTCTTCGCTTCGCTCAGACCAGCGGAAACCCGAACGGCGACCATCGGGAGCCGTGAGGAGTGACCGGCCGACTGAAAGGAGGCCGCAGAATCCGAGCGGCCCGAACGATGCGAGAGTGCTCACGCGAACTCCACACCGGTGATCTCGAAGCGCGCGCCGCCGCCGTCGCTCTCGCGGACGCGGATCTCCCAGTCGTGGGCCATCGCGATCTCCTCGGCGATAGCGAGGCCGAATCCGGTCCCCTCGTCGCCGCTCGTGTACCCGGTGTCGAAGACCGCCTCGCGCTCGCCCTCGGGGACGCCGGGACCGTCGTCGGCGACGTAGAAGCCCACGTCGAGGGTGCTCACGGTGACCGTCACGTCGGGGCCACCGTACTCGACGGCGTTGGCGAGGAGGTTCTCTACCAGTTGTCTGAGGCGCCCGCGATCCGCCCGGACCGGGGAGGGTGACTCGACGGTCAGCGTCGCCTCGGGCGTCGCCACGGCACTCCAGCACGCCTCGACGAGTGGTTCGAGGTCGACCGTCTCGAACTCGCGGACGCGGGTCCCGTCACGCGCGATGGCGAGGAGGTCGTCGATCAGCGTCCCCATCTGATCGAGAGCGTCCTCGGCGTCGTCGAGGAACTCGCTGTCACACTCCTCGCTGGCGAGTTCGATCCGGCCGGACGCCACCTGGAGCGGGTTCCGGAGGTCGTGCGAGACGACGCCCGCGAACTCGTCTAACCGCTCGTTGCGCCGTTCGAGTTCGCGCTCGCGCTCCTCGCGGTCGGTCACGTCGGTCAGTGTCCCGATCATCTTCACCGGATCGCCGCCATCGAAGAGGATCACCCCCTGCCCCTCACAGTAGGCGTAGTCACCGTCGGCCCGGCGGAACCGGAAGGTGTTCGAGAACTCCCCGCGGCCGTCCGCGAGACTGTCGAGAGCACTCTCGTCGCCCGCGAGAAACGCTTCGTGGCGCTCCTGGAACCGCTCGCGGTCCTCCGGGTGGACCCGGTCGAGGAACCACTCGAAGTCCGGGTCGATCGTCTCGGGGTCGTACCCGAACGCCGAGAGCCCGTTGCTGAACGATCCGCGCTCGGCGACCGGGTCGAGCGTCCAGAAGGCGTCGGTCGCCGCCTCGGCGATCAGTGCGTACTCGACTTCGGAGGTGTGGCGGCGCTCACGGTAGCTCTCCGCGTGTGCCAGTACGCGGTCGACGAGCGTCCCGTCCCAGTCGGTCCCCTGCCCGACGGGGAGATACGAGGAGACACCCGCTTCGATCGCCGCGGACGCCAGCCGTTCGCTGCCGTCCTCGGCGAGCAACACGAACGGGACGTTCGGTTCGATCTCGCGGACGCGTTCGAGCAGCGCGAGCCCGTCCGTCGCCCCGATGCCGTCGTCACTGACCACGCAGTCGTACGGCGGGTCGGCGCCGCCGACGCGGTCCAGCGTCCCGTCCGCGGTGTGTTCACGCGTAACATCGAACTGCTCGTCACACTCTTCGAGCGCCTGTGTGGCACGGTCCGCCGCGTCTGACGGGTCGGTGACACGCAGGACACGGACCGCCTCGACCATGTTACGTCTTGGCGTGATCGTCCATAATTGTTTCTGTGCCTCTCCAGCCCGTCCGTGCTACACGTGTGGTTCGGGCATGAGGTCCGCGAACGGCTGATCGTCGAGCCACTCACAGAGGGCGACGAGCTGGTCGGTCGCGGCCTCGAATAACCGCTCGCCCTTCTCGGCGGTCGCGTCGGTCTGGTCGCCCAGCACGCCGTTGCTGGTGTTGTCGGCGGCGTCGTAGAAGGTGCGCGAGCCGTGTCTGACCGTCTCGGCGTCGTCGACGCTCGTCATCCCGCCGTCCCGGGCCGCTTCGAGACGGTCCTCGTGGACCAACTCGGGGTGGAGGTGCTGGATCAGCGCCGTCTCCTTGGGGCCGCCGTGGGGGCCGTTCTGGGCGAACACCTCGTCGACCAACTCGGGGATCGATTCGTCCCACATCCACTCGATGCCGTACATAACCTCCTCGTCGCGCAGGCGCCGCCCCACCTCGCGGAGGTGGTCGACGTTCCCGCCGTGGGCGTTGACCCAGATCACGCGGTCGACGCCGTGGTACGCGAGATTGCGAGTCAGCGACTCCACGTAGTCCCGAAAGACCGGCGCGTCGACCCACATCGTCCCGTGGAACTGCCGGTGGTGGGGACTGACGCCGATATTTATCGTCGGCGTGCAGAGGTACCCGGTCCGCTCGGCCGCCGCGCGGGCGAAGGCCTCGGCGATCATGTGATCGGTCCCTTCGGGCAGGTGGGGGCCGTGCTGTTCTGTCGAGCCCAGCGGGATCAGCGCCAGCGACTCGTCGGCGAAGTACTCGCCCAGGTCCGGCCAGGACTGCTCTGCGACGTGCATACCTCTCCCGGAGGGCGCCAGCGGCTTGAACCTGTGTTTCGTCGTCGTCCCCGCTGGACACCCGCCGCACTGGTCGGTCTCCCTCGCGGGCACACGCCCGGCGGTCGATCTGACACTGTCGACTGTCCGTTCGTGAAGAGATTCGCCACCCCGAGGTGGCGATTCCTTCGATACGTTACGGTATGACCGTGGATCCCGGCGGCGAGACCGCCGACACGAACCACTCCTCCGACGGTCAGTCGGACGACCCGTCCCACGTGGCCGCCGGGTCTTCCGGGAGGGTCCGAAATCGACAGTCGCGTGACGGGCACGGTCGGGTCTGGTTCTGCCGCGATATACAACCCCATAGCGTCGAACGGGGACCACTCACCGAAGGCTTTTGGCTGTAAGTGTTGTAAGGATTGATAGTAGGGAGTCGATAGGAATGCCTAACGCCAGCAAGCGAATCCCGGTCACGGAGGAACGGTGGAAGGAACTGAACGAACTGAAGGAGGCGGGCGAGACGTACGACGACCTGCTGGGCGAACTGATCCAGGAACACCAGCGCCGACAGCTCGCCGAACGGGCGACAGAGGTCCGCGAGGCGGACAGCGAGGAACTGACGTCGCTCGATGAGTTATGAGGTCCTCCTCGCGGAGGAAGCCCGCGAGTACGTCGCTGCGCTAGACGAAAAGAGTACCCGCATCGTCAAGGAGAACCTGCGGAAACTGGCCGACGACCCGTATCCGAGGCCGGGATCCGGCTCTGGTGACAGAGAGAAACTGGTGATCGAGGGTGAGGAGCTATATCGGCTGCATATCGGGCGGACCCATATTGCGTTCTACGACGTGCTCGAAGCGGACGAGGAAGTCCGCGTGATCGAGATCGTGGACATCGACGAGGCGCACAAGCGATACGGGTTCGATTGACGACTGCATGGCTTCGCTCCTCGCAAAAGCGGGCACGGTGGGATTCTCACTCGACGGCGAGACTCGCTGCGCTCGTCTCGCGTAGTTCGAATCCTTGGCCGCTTCGCTCCTCACGTCTGTTCGTCGCAGAAGCGGGCACGGTGGGATTCGAACCCACGACCGTCGGATGTCTTCTCCCGCCACAGGCGTGACGTGATTAGAAGTCCGACGCTCTATCCGGACTGAGCTACGTGCCCTCACCGACAGTCAGACGCTACGCGATAAAAAGCGGCCGGGGTTTCGGGTTGGGTCGCACGTGTATCAGCGGCCGCTTCCGGGACATCGGTGGCCGACAGCGTGAAAGCCCCGAGCGGTTGGACTCGCGCGGCACACGCTGCGCGCTTCCTTCGCTCCGCTCAGTCCAGTGCTTGCGGCGCCGTGCTTCGTCCGACCGCTCGCCCCTTTCGATCCCACCCACGTCGCTCGTCCAGTCAGCCGATACGGGTGGGATCGAAAGGGGCGACTCGTTCGGCCCGGCCCGGGCGACAGTGAGCCGAACGTGGTGAGGCGAACGCCGAGAGAGCTTGCTCTCTCGAAACAAGCACGCGAGCGAAGCGAGCGCGCGCAGCGAGCCCCGGATGGTCGAACGAGTCGGGGCTTTCACGCTGTTTGCCGCGTGCATCTCGGCAGCAGGAAGCCTGACCGATCTCACTTCTAGGTCGGTTCCACTCGACGGCCGAACCGCGACTCCGCGAGGGCGAACGCGAAGGTGCTGAACAGACCAAGGAGGGTTGCGGCGGTCAGCGTCAGCGCCAGGTACGAGAGGTCCTGGACGCCGAGGAAGTAGGTGCTGACGCCGTGGAGGATGACGGCGATGGCGAGCACGTAGACGGGCGCGTTGAGGTGTTGCCACTCGAACTCGCCGTCGAGGTACTCGTCGACGACGCGGCCGAGGCTGCTCGTGACGCCAGCGGCGGCGAACCAGCGCAGCGACCCGTAGATCAGGGCGGCGATCACCTCCAGGACGTCGAGCGCCGTCTCGGCCTCGGCCTGCATGTCCGTGAGCGTCTGGGCGCCGATGACGCCGCCGATAGCCATCAGGATGCCCGCCACGAGGTAGGTCACGAGCGTCAGGCGCCCGGAGTACAGCCCCGAGCGGACCTGCTCGTAGAGGCTGTCGAGGCGCTGGCCCAGCGCGAGGCCACGGGAGAGCAGGTACAGGCCGAGCAACGCGGAGGTGAAGCCGAAGACGTTGCCGGGCATGTCCATCGTCTCGGCGAGGATGGCCAGCGGGTAGATCAACAGCAAAATACCCAGGGGAACGAGGATGGTCCCGCGGGTCTCGGGGTCGTCGAGCACCTGTTTGATCGTGTAGTACATCGATTCGAGGTCCTGGGCCTGCCGGACGACGACGCGCTGGACGCCGTCGATGGGCACCCGCGAACGGATCACCGGCAGGACCGACTCGTCCTGTGCGCCGTCGGTGACCACCAGCGCGCGCACGTCCTCGCTGGTCGAGAGGCGGGCCAGCACCTCGTCGAGTTCCTCGCCGACGGCGCGGTTGGCGGCCACCTCGCTCCCTTCGAGGCCGGTGACCGCGGCCACCTCGACGGACTCGTCGGTGATGCCGTCGGCGACGTGGATCCCCTCGAAGAGGACGTTCACGTCGCTGTCCTCGGGGTCTGCGGTCGCCAGCGACACCGCCGCCTCCTCGACGGCGTCGCGGCCGACCACGGGCGTCTCCAGGTCCGTCTTGCGCCCGAGGTCGTCGTCGAGGTCCACACACAGGACCAGCAGCATCGTGCGACGGTATGCCGCGGTCGTTTAATTGTCTTCTGGGCGCGGTCAGATCCGCGCTGGCGTGCGGTCACGGCGCGTGGCGGTCTCGGTGCTCGTCGTCGGTCGTCCGGCCGTCGACGACGCGCATCCACAGTCCGACCGCGAGCAGACAGCAGACCAACACCGGGAGGACGCCCAGCGCGGCCGTCAGTCCGATCCGCGCTGCCAGGACGCCGATCACAGGCGGGACCGCGGCGATGCCGATGTAGCCAGCGCTCGTCGCGACGGCGTTGACGGGGCCGCTGTGTTCGGGGACCGCGTCGACGCCGACCGCCGACAGCGTCGGGAACACCGCCGAGACGGTCAGCCCCAGACAGAAGACGGCGCCGAACAGTGCCCGTCCCTCCGCGAGGAGCGTCGCGATCAGCGCCGGGATCGCCAGCGCGGCGGCGACCAGCACCACGTCCAGCGGGCGGCCGGTCCGGTGGGTGACGTAGCTGTAGAACAGCCGCGCTGGCAGGTACGCCACGAGAAACGCCGAGAGGACGAGGTTCGCCGTCGTCTCGGGGAACTGCTGACCGGCGAAGTAGGGTAGCCACGTGAACAGTGATCCCTCGACGCCGCCGTTGAGCAACAGGCCCCCGGCCATCCCGGCGACCGTCGGGTTCCGCGCGACTGCCCGGAGATCCGACAGCGTGACCGCCCGCTCGGCACCGAACGAGTCGGGTATCTCTCGGCCCCACAGCAGTGCCGCCGCCAGCAGGAAGCAGACGCCGACCAGCGCGTAGGCGTACCGCCAGTTCCCGACGGCCAGCGTGGCGGTCACGAGCACCGGTCCAGCGGTGGCACCGACCGCCCACACCACCGCGTAGAGGTTGAAGATGCGCGATCGACCCTCGGAGAAGAGATGGCCCAGCACGACCCGGTCGAGCGCCCGGAAGGGGCCGGTCGCCACTCCGCGGACGAACAGGGCGCCCAGATAGACGAGAAAGACCGGCGCCAGACCGGCCACGAGGGCGCTCGCGGCGACGACGACGGCGCTGGCGAGCATCGCGGCGCGGACGTCGACCCGTCCAGCGACCATCCCGACGGCGAACACGGAGACGACGAACCCGGCGGTCCCGGCGGTGGCGACCAGTCCCAGCAGGGCCGTCGTCGTCTCGAAACTCCGCTCGATGCTCGGCAACAGGGCACCCCGCAACTGGAAACCGATCCCGTCGACGGCGACGAACGCGAAGATCGCGGCCGTCCACAGGAGCCGCTCCCGGCGACTGTCACCGAGCGCGTCGTCGCCCGCCTGGTTCACGGTTGGTCTGGGGGACCCGACCGGAAAGAGGGCTTCGAGTCCGGCCCGAACCGGCGGATTCCTCGCCGACGCCGTGACTTTTGACCCGTGCGGTCGTTGGTGGGCTATGCCATCCGTCGACGCCCCCACCGGTCTCACCGTCGAGTACGAACCCGACCCCGAGAACGTCGATCCGACCGAGCGTCCGCGCTTCTCGTGGCGACGGCCGACCGACCGCCGCGGGACCACACAGCGGGCCTACCGGATCGTCGTCGGCCGCGACCCCGAGGCCGTCGCCGCGGGCGAGGGGACCGTCTGGGACTCCGGCCGCGTCGCGTCGTCGGCTGCCGTCGGCGTCGCCTACGGCGGGCCGCCGCTTTCGGCCGACGAGACCTACCACTGGTCGGTCAGACTCTGGACCGACGCGGGCGCGACCGAGTGGGCGGCTCCGGGGTCGTTCGCCACCGCACTGGCCCCCGAGGACTGGCCCGGCGAGTGGATCAGCCACCAGCCAGAGGGCGGCGACGCCAGCGGCTGGCGGAGCCGGTTTCGCGACCCCGACGACGCCAGCGAGGTGTGGGTACAGGTCGACCTGGGCGAGTCACAGTCGGTGTCGGCGGCCCGTCTCCACCCCGCGACGCCGGTCGACGTCGTCCGGACGCCCGACGGCGCCGTCGTCGCGACGGCGTGGTCTGACACGCCCCGCGAGGGTTTCGGCTTCCCCGGGGCCTACAGGATCGAAGTGAGCGACGACCCCGACTTCGCCGACGCGACTGTCGTCGCCGAGGTGACCGACGGCCTCTCCGACCGGGACGACCGACAGGACGGGACGGCCCCGGACGACCGGACCGAACCCCGGAGCCACGAGGACCTGTCCGCAACCGGGCGGTGCGTGCGCGTGACCGCGACCGACCTCTTCGAGGCGCGTCCAGCCAGCGGCGTCGCCGACGACGAGCGCCGGACCGAGGACGTTCGGCCGTGGGCCTGTTTCGCGCTCGCGGCCCTGACCGTCGAGGGCGAGGCCGGAGAGGATCTGGCTCGCGGGTGCCCGGTGACGGCCTCGTCGTCGGCCGAGACGGCGACGTGGGGCCGGGAACGACTCGTCGACGGCCACACCGACTCGCGGGTGGCGGCCTCGGCGCCGCGCCTGCGGACCGACCTCGAACTCGACCGCCCAGTCGAGTCCGCCCGGATGCACGTCGCCGCGATCGGCTACGGCGAACTCCACGTCGACGGCGAACGCGTCGGGGACCGGTGCCTCGACCCCGCGTGGACCGACTACGAACAGCGGGTGCTGTACGCGAGTTACGACCTCTCGAATCGGCTCTCGGCGGGCGAACACACGCTGGGGCTGTGGCTCGGCCGCGGGTGGTACTCGAAGGGGCACGGCTACTGGGCCGGTGACGGATCGCCGCGGGCCCGCGCGGCGCTGACTGTCACGTTCGACGACGGCACCACCCGCACCGTCTCGACCGGCCCCGACTGGGAGGCGGCCGCGAGTCCGATCGTCGAGAACGACCTCTACGATGGTGAGCGCTACGACGCCCGCCGCGAGGACGGCTGGACCGATCCCGGGGTCGACGACCGGGCGGGCGCGGCGACCGACGACGCGCCCGACTGGGGCCCCGCAACCGTCGTCGACGCGCCCGGCGGGACCCTCAGACCGGAACGGGTCCAGCCGATGGGCGTCGTCGACCGATTCGAACCCGAGGCGGTCCACGACCACCCCGAGGGGCCGATCCTCGACTTCGGCCAGAACCTCACCGGATGGGTCGAACTCACGGTGCGAGGTGCCGAGCCGGGCGACGAGGTGACGATTCGCCACGCCGAGGCGCTCACTGACGAGGGCGACCTCTCGACGACGGACCTCCGGTCGGCCGACGCGACCGACACCTACGTCGCCCGCGGGGGCGGTGGAGACGACTCAGCAGAATCGTACGAACCCCGTTTCACCTACCACGGCTTCCGCTACGCCCAGGTGTCGGGCTACCCGGGCGTCGCGGACGCCGACGACGTGACCGACGCGCTCGACTTGGCGGACGTGACCGCCGAGGCCGTCCACACCGCGATGGACCGCCGCGGCGATTTTTCCTGTTCGAACGCGGACCTCAGACAGGTCCAGCACAACGCCGTCTGGGGGCTGCGAGGCAACACCCACTCGATCCCCGAGGACTGCCCGCAGCGCGACGAGCGCCACGGCTGGACCGGCGACGCACAGATCGCCGCGCGGGCGCTCCTCTTTAATTACGACGCCGTCCGCTTCCACGAGAAGTGGCTCCGCGACCACGCCGACGCGGCCTCGCCGATGGGCTACGTCGGCGACGTGATCCCCAACAAGACCCACGAGAACCCCGGCGACCCCACCTGGACGGTCACGCAGGTGATGATCCCGTGGCACTGCTACCGCCACGACGGCGACGAGCGGATCCTCCGGGAGCACTACGCGCGGATGTGCGACTACGTCGACTACTGGCACTCCGTGACCGACGAGGGGATCCTCCCCGACACCTACGCCAAGTACGGCGACTGGCTGGCCTTCGAGCACACCGACGGACGGCGTGGACGGCCCTTCGCGCTGTTCACTACCGCCTTCCACTACCGGGTGACAGACACGCTGGCGAAGATCGCGGGCGTCCTCGGGAACGACGCCGACGCCGACCGCTACCGCGACCGCGCCGAGGCGATCGCCGATGCGTTCGACGACCGCTTCTTCGATCGCAACGCGGCCGTCTACGGGCCGGGCACCCAGTCGTCGTACGCCGTCCCCCTCTTTTTCGGGCTGGTTCCCGACGACCGCGAGGACGCGGTCGTGGCCAACCTCGTCGAGAAAGTCCACGACGACGGCGACAGACTCCAGAGCGGCTTTCTCGGCACGCGCCCGCTGCTCCACACGCTGGCCGATCACGGCCACGCCGAGCTGGCCTACGAGATCGTCAGCCAACCGGAGCGGCCGGGATGGGTGTACATGGCCCGCAACGGCGCCACGGCGATGTGGGAGCGATGGGACTCCGACGACAGCGTCGGGTCGGGGATGAACTCGCTGAACCACTCTCCGTTCACGCACGTCTCGGAGTTCTTCTACGAGGTGCTGGCAGGGATCCGCATCGGCGACGCGCCCGTCACCGACCACGTCACGCTCGCCCCGGCGCTGGTCGACGACTTGGACTGGGCCGAAGCCAGCGTCGAGACGCCCAACGGCCCCGTCGCGAGCGCCTGGGAGCGCACCGACGCGGGATACGAACTCCGCGCGACCGTCCCCTGGAACGGGGCGGCGACGGTCCGCCTGCCCGGTGGCGCCGATGCCGTCGTCACCGAGTCCGGGACCGCGGTAGCCGACGGCGCCGTCGAGGGCGTCCGCGCGGTCGAGTCCCGGGACGGCGCCCTCCTCGTCGACGTGGGGGCCGGTGAGTACGATTTCGCCGTCGAGCGCGGGGAGTGACGCCGCCCGGGGTCCTCGGCCAAACCCTTAGGTACTACGCGGCGTAGTACCGATCATGACCGCGGACGACGACTTCGAGGGGGAGACGACGCGGATCACGCGGAAGGGACAGGTCACGATCCCCAAGGCGTTGCGCGAGGCCTTCGATCTCGAGGAGGGTGACGAACTCGTCTGGGAGGCCGCCGAAGACGGTATCAGGATCCGGAAGGCGACAGCGTCGACCGGTCGCGGACTGCTGGTCGACGACGACACCTCGGAGGCGGAGCGCGAGCGGATCGCCGACGAGATGGCGGCTGAGATCCGCGAGCGTCGCCGGTCCGAGTGGCGATGACCCGGTACACGGTCGACGGCGTCGCCATGTGTCGGTACCTCGTCGACAGTCTGCCGCTGGCCGCCGACGAGGTGTTCGCCCGCGCCGAGGACGGCGTCGACGTGCTCGAAGCGCCGACGGTCGCGATCAGCGAGGCGATCTGGGCAGCGACCCAGAAGGAGACGATCGCAGACGTTGACGTGGACGCGACGCCCAACGCCGTCCTGCGCGGACTGGTTCACGAGGGCCCCGTTCGAGTCGCGCCGACCGACGAGCAGGACCTCGCGGTGTTCGGGAGCCTCGTCGAACACCACACGCTCCACGACGCGCTGGTGATCGCGAACCACCGCGTTCGGGGGACCGAGGCTATCGTCACCGACGACGACGCGTTCGCCGCCGAGTCGACCGTCTGGGAGTGATCGTCGGCAGTCCGTCCGCCCCTGTGACTCTGCTGGCGGCCAAAACCTAATCCCGACCGGGGCCGTCGGAGGGGGTATGGGACAGGACTTCGACGGGCAGACGGCCGTCGTCACCGGATCGAGTTCGGGCATCGGCGCGGCCATCGCGCGCCGCTTCGCCGAGGCTGGCGCGGACGTGGTGACCAACTCCCGATCCGCGGAGCGCGCCGAGGAGGTCGCCGCCGAGATCCGCGAGGCGGGCGGGTCGGCGGTCGGCGTCGGCGCGGACGTGACCGACCACGACGCCGTCGCGGCGCTGGCCGACGCCGCCATCGAGGAGTTCGGGAGCCTCGACGTGATGATCAACAACGCCGGGATGACGATCGTCGAGGACGCCGTCGACTACACGCCCGAGCAGTGGCGCCAGGTGATCGACGTCGACCTCACCGGGACGTTCTTCGGCGCCCAGGCCGCGGGCCAGCGCATGATCGAGCAGGGGACGGGCGGGGCCGTCGTCAACGTCTCGTCGCTACTCGGGACGAAGGGACTCGCGGGGCGCAGTCCCTACTGTGCGGCAAAGAGCGGCGTGGACAACCTCACCCGGACGCTGGCCGTGGAGTGGGCCGACCACGACGTCCGCGTCAACGGCCTCGCGCCGGGGTATGTCCGCACCGAGATCACCGACCAGTCGATGGAGTCGGCGGGCTACACCGTCGAGGACATCGAGGCTCGCACGCCCCTCGGGCGGTTCGCCCGCCCCGAGGAGATGGCCGAGTGCGCGCTCTTTCTGGCCCGACCGGACACCTTCGTCACCGGCGAGATCCTCACCGCCGACGGCGGGTGGTCCGCCAACGCGTGGGGGCCGGACCACTGATCGGGCGACCTGACCGGCGACTGCTGGTTGCCACCGGCCGACGCGGCGGCCGCGCGGACCCGGGTGTGTCAGCCCGCCTCAGTGACGGCGCGGAACGCACGGTTTTTCCCGCTGGGACGGATATCGGTAGTCGAATGATCTCCGAGGGCTGCGAACAGTGTGCCAAGGGCGGCAAGCTGGTCCTGTTCGTCTACGGGTACTGCGATCAGCGCGACTGCTTCTACTGTCCCCTCGGCGAGAACCGCAAGAACGTCGATCAGGTCTACGCCAACGAGCGACCCGTCGAGTCCGACCAGGACGTCCTCGAGGAGGCCGAGCGCATGGACGCGCTCGGCGCCTCGGTCACCGGCGGCGAACCCCAGGAGGCGATGGGCCGCACCACGCGCTACCTCTCCCTGCTGAAAGACGAGTACGGCGAGGACTTCCACACCCATCTCTACACCGGCATCACGGGCGGCCGCGAGAACATGCGCCGCCTCTCGGAGGCGGGTCTCGACGAGATTCGCTTCCACCCGCCCTTCGAGCAGTGGGGCGACCTCCACGGCACCGAGTGGGAGGAGATCCTCTATATCGCCCGCGAGGAGGGGCTCACCCCCGCCTTCGAGATCCCGGGCATCCGCCCCGAGGAGGAGTTCCTCGAGTTCCTCGACGAGGGGGCCGCCGACTTCTGTAACGTCAACGAGTTCGAGATGTCCGACGGGAACTACCGCCGGATGCAGGAAGAGGGCTTCGAGCGCCGCGAGGGTCACATGAGCGCCGTCGAAAACGACCGCGAGGAGATCCTGGACGTGATGGGCGATCACGAGAAGGTCTACTTCTGTACCAGCGTCTTCAAGGACGCCGCCCAGCACCGTCGCCGACTCAAGCGCATGGCCCGCACCATCCAGCGCCCGTTCGACGACGTGACCGACGACGGCACCCTCGTCTACGGGAAGACGTGGGCCGACCCCGCCCGGTTCGAGCAACTGGGCGTCCCCGAGGAGTTCTACGCCGTCAAGTCCGAGCACGTCGAACTCGCGTGGTGGCTCCTCGAAGAGATGATCGAGGAGGGCGACCTCGCCGAGGGCGAGATCGTCGAGCAACACCCCACCTACGACGGGACGGTCGTCGAGCGGACGCCGCTGTCGAGCGGCCGCGACACGGAGAGCGGGCAGGCGGCGACTGGGGACTGATCGGCTTCGCCGTCCAGTTGTTTCGAGGCACTCCGTCCGGAGAGCGCCCCGCTCAGTAGTCCCCGAGCACGCCCAGTCGCCGGGCGCGCCGGGTCGTGAGGACGAACCCGAGATAGCCCAGGCCGAGATAGAGGACGGCGGTGCCGACCAGGATCGCCAGCGCGGCAGGGTCGAACTCCCAGAGGCGGACGTCGTTGCGCATCGCGCGCTGGAGCATCGCGCTCGACTGGGCCAGCGGCAGGAATTCCACGCCCGGGATGTCGAAGACGGGCGCCGAGATGAGCGCGACGAAGCCGAACTGGAGGACGTTGGTGACGTTGCCGATGCGCTTGTAGAGCACGCCCAGGCCGCCCATCGCGAGGCCGATGCCAAGCACCGAGGCGACGCCCAGCGTGGCGACGACGACGACCGTCAGGACGTTCAGGTCGAGAGTCGTCGCGGTCATCACCAGCATGAGCGCGAGCAGGGCCGCCGAGGTGACGAACGTCCGGAAGACGACGGCGACGGCTTTCGCGGCCATCACGGGGCCGAACCCGAAGGGGGTGATGTAGTGGCGCTCGAGCGTCCCCCAGCTGGCCTCGGACTGGACGGCGCTCATCGCCCCCATGTAGGCGCCCTGCGAGAGCGTCCACAGGAAGTAGCCGACGATCAGCCCCTCGATGGAGTCGGTCAGCGCCTGCCCGGCGAGCATCCGCCCGCCGTAGAAGATCAGCCCGAAGAAGAACACCCCCATCACCAGCCCGAGCACGGCGTTGACGGGGTAGCGCGCCCAGACCAGCAGGTCCCGGTAGATGACCGCCCGCATCAGGTGGTAGTACCCGCCCGTCCGGGTGGGTTCGCTCCGGTCCGCTCGTTCCCGGTCTGTGCCCTCCCGGGGTTCGGCGGCGGTCATCGGCCGACACCTCCGTCGGCGGTCACCGGTCGCGGTCTCCTGTCGGCGGCGGTCATCGACCGACACCTCCGTCGGCGGCCGTCCCGGGACCGTCCCCGCTGGTGGCTTCGAGGAACACCTCGTCTAAGTCGGGCTGGACCGTCTCGACGCTGTGGAGGTCGGCGCCCGCCGCCTCCAGCCTGTCGGTCAGGCGGTAGAACGTCGCCGAGTCGGCGGCCACCTCGAAGGTGGTCCGGCCGTCGACCCGTTCGACGGCCGAGAGGTCGAACGCCGCGCGCAGGTCCGCCAGTTCCCCGTCGTCGACGCCGTGGACGCTGATGCGGTAGCCGCTCGTCTCGAACCCTTCGAGGAGGTTCGTGACGGTGTCGTCGACGATGACCTGGCCGTCGTTGACGATTATCACGCGGTCACAGACGTCCTCGATGACGTCCATGTCGTGACTGGAGACCACGAGCGTCAGATCGCGTTCGTCCGCGAGGCGCCGTAGCTCCGACCGGATGGTCAGCGAACTCTCGACGTCGAGGCCCAGCGTCGGTTCGTCGAGGAAGGCCACGGAGACGTCGCTCGCGAGGACGCTCGCCAGCGACACCTTCTGTTTCATCCCTCGGGAGAGATTCCGGACCTGGGTGTCGGCTTTCTCGGCGATCTCGAGGGCGTCGAGGAGTTCGTCGTGGCGCTCGGTGAGTTCGTCGGGGTTGTGCCCGCGTATCGCCCCGAAATAGCGGAGGTTCTCCCTGACGGTCAGTCGCCAGTAGTCGTTGCGGGCGCCCTCGAGCATGGCGTCGACGTGGCGGTAGGCCCGCCGCGGGTGCTCGTAGACGTCGATGCCGTCGACGTAGACGTCGCCCGCGCTCGGGACGACCAGTCCGAGGATGGACTTGATCGTCGTCGTCTTCCCCGCGCCGTTGGGGCCGAGAAGGCCGACCACCTCGCCCGGTTCGACCGCGAAGGAGACGTCGCGGACGGCCTCGACGGCGTCGGCGCCGCTTCCGTAGGTCTTCGCGAGGCCGTCGACGTACAGCGCGGCGTCGTCGACGCCGATGGAGGGCGACTCACCGACCGCCGTCTCGGCCTGCCGATCCGACTCGTCGGGTTCGGGAACCTGGTGAGCCATTCGATAGGTGTTGGTTTTTCGTCCGGTTCGATAAAGGTGTGTCTCCCGGGCCGTGGTTCCGGTTCGCGCGTCGGGGCGGCGTCGCTCGACCGGCCCGTCAGCCGCGACAGCACCGCTCTATCGCCGCGACCAGTTCCGTCGGCCTGCGGGTCGTGACCACGAGCGGTCTGGCCTCGCGTCGCTGGAGTTCGACCGCGTCGCCGCCCTGGACGACGTACCCTTTCGGCCCGTCGACGGCGAGTCCGCGACGCGACAGCGTGAAGCCGTACCGGATGCCGACCCCGCCGAACTCGCCGAACGCGTCGACCTCGCGGGCCTCGATCCGTTCGATCGCCTCGCAGGGCACCCGGCGGGCGGACAGGTGCAGGGGGAACAGTTTCAGGTAGAGGCCGTCGTCGCGCACTTCCGTGACCAGAGCGGCCCTGTGAAACGCCACGAGCGGGCCGAACACCAGCGCCTGGACGATCAGGAGCGTCGGGAGCGACCCGGTGAGCCCGTCCTCGGCGACGATCGCGGCCGTCGCGAGAACGGCGGCGGGGACCGAACCGACTATCAACAGTGCCCACAGCCAGTCCTGACGGAAGCGCTGGACCTCCCGGAAGGTGGCGTCGTCGGACACGGCCGAGGGTTCGACCGGCGCCGTCGTAGGTGTTGTGTCCACAGACTTTCGTGGCTCGCAGCCCCACCGTCAGGTGATGTACCTCACCCACGCGGTCCGGTCGATCCGCGACGACCCCATCGAGGGCGAGGACGTGACCCTCCTGCTCGAGGCCGTCGACGAGGACTGCCTCGACGGCCTCGCGGCGGCGGTCCGTGACCTCGGCGGGACCGTCGAGGCCGAACACCGCTTCGCGACCCTGGAGGTGACCCTCTCCCAGGAGCGCGTCGCCGACCTCTGTGCCCTCGACGGAATCGATCACGTCGAGACGGCGAACTCGCTGACCGTCGACGCGGACGGCGCTGGCGAGGACGTTCGACCGGAGTGACAGCCCGGCCAGGCGGCGGCCGTGCCGACCGCGCCTGCCGGGAGGCCGCTCACCACAGGCGGCGCCCGAGGCCGAGACAGAGCAGCGCCACCAGCGCCGCGGGCAGGCCGGTCGGACCGCCGCCGGAGGTCGTGTCGGGCGTCGGCGCGTCCGTGGCCGTCCCCCCGATGAGTCCGCTCGTCCCGGCGTCCGTCGCGGTGGGCGTGGCTGTCGCGGTGGGAGTGGCGGTCGCAGTGGCCGTCTCCGCCGGGGCGGTGGTCGCGGGCGTCGGAGTTGCGGTCGGCGTCGGCGTGTCTGTCTCGCCCGGCTCCGCCGGATCGGTCGGATCGGTGCCGAGCTCGGTCACTTCCACGCCGTCCGGGTACCCGTCACCGTCCGTGTCGGCCACCGTGGGATCGGTGTCGTGGACGTCGACCTCTGCGCCGTCGTCGAGGCCGTCACCGTCGCTGTCGGCGGCCGTCGGGTCCGTCCCGTAGATGTCGACTTCCTCGCCGTCCGCCAGGCCGTCGTCGTCGGTGTCGGCGTCCGTCGGATCCGTGCCGACCTCGATCACCTCCGGGCCGTCCGCCAGGCCGTCGTCGTCGGTGTCGGCGTCCGTCGGATCGGTGCCGTGTTCGTCGACTTCGGCGCCGTCCGCCAGGCCGTCGTTGTCGGTGTCGCTGGCAGTCGGATCGGTGCCGTACTCCTCGATTTCGGCGCCGTCCGCCAGTCCGTCGCCGTCGGTGTCGACGACCGTCGGATCGGAACCGATCTCGGCCTCGGCGCCGTCGTCGAGGCCGTCACCGTCGGTGTCGGCGACTGTCGCATTCGTCCCCACGTCGATCTCCGTGCCGTCCGCCAGGCCGTCGTCGTCCGTGTCGGCGACGGTGGGGTCGGTGCCGTACTCCGCGACTTCGGCGCCGTCCGCCAGTCCGTCGCCGTCGGTGTCGACCACGGTGGGATCAGTGCCGTACTCGCGTTCTTCGGCGTCGGTGAGGCCGTCGCCGTCGGTGTCGCGGTCGGCGTCGACCGTGTAGATGGTCACGTCGTCGGGGGCCTCGTCGTCACCGTCGCCGACGACGTTCTCGGTGATGAGGCTGCTCAGATCCTCCCCGGCGACGTCGCTGGTGGTCTCGACGAACGTCCGGTAGTCGACGGTGTCCTCGATCCCGTTGAGCCGTCGCATCACGTCGACGAACGAGCGGTTCCCGCCGGTGTTCCGGTGGATCCGGGCGTTCAACAGCGCCACGACCCGGCCGCCCTTCAGGTACTCCGCGGAGGGGTTGCTCTCGCTCCAGGCGTCGTAGTCGGTCAGATCGACCTCGCGGTACTCACCGGTCGTCGCGAGCGCGCGAACCGATCCGTAATCGGTCCGACCCTGCCGGAAGGAGAGGACGCGACCGTAGAACTCCGCGCTTGCCTCGTCGAGCCAGGCCATCCCCCGCGCAGTGTCGTACTCCTGGCGGGTGTGGACGAACTCGTGGAGCCACGCGTTGTTGTCTCCCCCCGCTTCCTCGCTGGCGCCGACGACCATCTCCGGGACGCCGCCGCTGGGTGCCCACCCGCCCGTGATCGGTGCCGGGGCGACGAACGTCGTCAGCGTCTCGGACGTGCCGACCGGGTACGACGACTGCGCCGACAGCAGACTCTCGACGGCTTCCTCTCTGTCGGCGGCCAGGTTCGCCGGTCCGGGCACGACCAGGCGGACACCGCTGGCGGCACCGTTCCGCTCGTAAATCTCGTACTCGCCGAGGTAGGCGACGCGCTGGCCGACGACACCCCGCTCGCCGTCGGCTGTCCGGAACGTCTCGGTGACTCCGGGGTTGGTCCCTCTGAACCGCCAGCCGATGCGCGCATCCAGGCCCGTGAGGCCGAGTAGCGCCCACTCGCCGGTGTCGACGGTGTTGTACGTCCCGAACGCAGTCGTCTCGTTGACCGGTGCCGTGTAGCTGACGGTCGGGCTCTCGGTCTCCCCGTCCCAGTGGTAGACGCCGTCGCGCTCGTCGAACCCGTCTGTCGACTCGACCGTCGTCGCGGGGTGAAACGACATGTTCAGCGCGGTCACGTCGTCCGGGACCGCCGCCGTCGCCGTGATGCTGACTGTTCCCGGCCGCTCCGGAAGGCGCCTGAGGGCGTACTCGACGGTGATCGACTCCGACTGCGACGCGTCTGGTCCCGCCGTCGCCAGCCCATCGAGTGCGTCTGTGGGCTGTCGCGCGGCGTCTGTGGGCTGTCGCGTAGCGTCGACCGGTGCGGTCGCCGTCGCCGATCCGGTCGCGCCGACCGAGGCGAGCGGGGCCGCGACGACCGCGACCACGATCACGACCGCGAACGCCTGGACCCCACTGCGCATACTGGGGCACTCGTGTCGATTCTCTTTACACTTTCGCCGACAGTCGTCGATGGGTGTCGTGGTGGTCCGTAGCGGTGCTAGCGCCCGATTGAGGGTGTCGGACAGAGCGCAAGCGTTTAATTCGGGCCAGCGCTACTTCGTGCCATGCCCGACTGTCCACTGGCCGACGACTGTCCCAGTTTCACCGAGCGTATCGAGGGCATGGGCTGTACGCACTACGGCGACCGCGGCGGCGCCGAGTGGTGCAACCATTACAACCAGCCCATCGATGACCTCAAGAGCCAGCCGGTCAAGCCCGGCCAGGAGGTCGTCGTCGAGATCGAGGACATCCACGAGAGCGGCGCCGGCGTCGGCCGCACCGAGGACGGCTTCATCATCATGGTCGACGGCGTCCTGCCGCCGGCCCGCGCGAAGGTGAAGGTCACGCAGGTCCGCTCGAACCACGCCCGCGCGGAGGAACTCGAACGCCTCCCCGACGACCCGGACGAGGCCGACGAGGGCGAGGCGGACGAAGTGAG
>Ga0207813_100477_pt1 | contig 21935 bp, 23 predicted proteins | sample A23E3SouthBayCA_2_FD_187730 | JGI IMG/M metagenome (GOLD analysis project Ga0207813, IMG submission 187730) | Aerobic enrichment media microbial communities from Eden Landing Ponds, California, USA - A23 E3 (4) (SPAdes) | ecosystem: Environmental > Aquatic > Marine > Unclassified | place... | reverse complement strand
GCGGAGGTGGACGTGGGGAACTACCCCTTCACGACCATCGACGCCAACCGCGGGGTGACCCACGCCCGCACCGACTGTCCCTGTCTCGACCGCGACGAGCGCTGTGGCAACGAGCGCTGTCGCGACGGGAAACGGTACGTCCCCGTCGAACTCCTCGACGTGGCCGGCCTCGTCCCCGGCGCCCACGAGGGGAAGGGCCTCGGCAACCAGTTTCTCGACGAACTCACCGACGCCGACGCCATCCTCAACGTCGTCGACGCCTCGGGCGGGACCAACGCCGAGGGCGAACCCGTCGAGGTCGGCGCCTACGACCCCGTCGAGGAGGTGGACTTCGTCGAACACGAGATGGACCAGTGGCTCGCGGGCATCATCGACCGCAACTGGGAGGGCGTCGAGCGCAAGTCCCGGTCGCCCGACTTCGACATCGACGAGGTTCTCACGGACATGCTCACCGGCTTCGGGGCGACGGTCGCGGACGTGGCCGCCAGTCTCCGGGCGCTCGACTACCCCGAGGACCCGATCCAGTGGACCGACGACCACCGGGCCGCACTCGCCCGCGAGGTCCGCGCACGCACCAAACCGCTGGTCGTCGTCGCCAACAAGGCCGACGTGGCGCCCGCGGAGGATCTGGAGCGACTGCGCGCGACCGACAAGCCCGTCGTCCCGGCGACGGCCGAGGGCGAACTCGCCTTGCGAACCGCCGCGGACGCCGGCGCCGTCGCCTACGACCCCGGCGACCCCGCGTTCGACGTCGCCGGCGACGTGAGCGACGCCCAGCGTGAGGGACTCGACCGCATCCGCGAGGTGATGGCGGCCCACGGCGGCACCGGCGTCCAAGCCGCTATCGACACCGCCGTCTACGACTTACTCGACCGGATCACCGTCTTCCCGGTTCAAAACGAAACGCGGTGGACCGACGGCGCCGGGAACGTCCTCCCCGACGCCGTCTTACTCCCGCGGGGAGCCACCCCACCCGACCTCGCGTACGCCATCCACACCGACATCGGCGACGGCTACCTCCACGCCGTCGACGCCCGCTCCGACCGGCGGATCGGTGAGGATCACGAACTCTCGGAGGGCGACGTGATCAAAATCGTCAGCACCGCGAACTGAGGCCGTCGAGAAGAGCGAGCGCGGGTGGCGCTCGCGTTCATCCAACCAGGATGTGCGTCGAGGGGAGGAACGGAGCCGTCAGCGGGCGAATAAACTCACGTCACGTGGCTAGTTTAATGCGTTGCTGACACTACTATCACCAGTTTATTGCAGTTTATGCCCCGGCGTGCCGAGACGATTCCCTCCACCGGGTCCCGAACGGTCGGTTCGTGGTCGGTCAGCGAAGGTCGGCGACCACGTCGGCCATCACGTCGAGCGCCTCGCGGAGCGTGTCGGCGTCGTTGGCGTAGGAGATGCGGGCGTGGCCTGCGCCGTTCGCGCCGAAGGCGTCACCGGGGACGACGATCACGTCCCGTTCGATGCAGGCGTCGACGAACCCGTCCGGCACCTTCGGCATGGCGTAGAAGGCACCCCGCGGGGTCGGCACCTCGACGCCCATCGCCTCGAATCGGTCGAGCAGAAGGTCACGCCGCTCCCGGAAGGTGTCACACATCTCGTCGACGACGTCCTGTGAGCCGGAGAGGGCCGCCTCCGCGGCGTACTGTGCCGGCGCGGAGGCACACGCTTGGACGTACTGGTGGACGCGGAGCATCCGCTCGATCCGGCGGGTGGAGGCGGTGACCCAGCCGAGTCGCCACCCCGTCATCGAGTAGGTCTTCGAACAGCCGTTGACGACGACCACGCTGTCGGTGTCGGCGTAGGCGAGCGGCGAGTGGTGGTCGCCGCCGAAGACGAAGTGTTCGTACACCTCGTCGGAGAGACAGACCACGTCGTGTTCGTCGGCGATGCGGGCGAACTCCCGGACGTCCTCCTCGGGGGAGACGGCGCCCGTCGGGTTGCCGGGGCTGTTGACGACGAACATCGCGGTGTCGTCGGTGATGGCGTCCTCCACCGCGGCGGGGTCGAGCGTCAGGTCCTCGCGGACGGGGACCGGCACCGGCTTCCCGCCCGCGAGTTTCGTCAGTGCGTCGTAGGAGACGAACCCCGGGTCGGGGATCAGCACCTCTTGGCCGGCGTCGACGTGGGCCTCCAGAGCGAGGTGGAGCGCCTCGCTCCCGCCGGCGGTGGCGATGACGTCCCCGGGGTCGACCGCGACGCCCTGATCCCGTTCGTGCTTGGCGGCGATGGCCTCGCGGAGCGGGCGGATTCCTTTGTTGCCCGTGTAGGCGTCGGCCTTCCCGGCCTCGATGGCCTCGACGGCCGCCGCGCGAGCGTGTTCCGGCGTCGGAAAGTCCGGTTGACCGAGGCCGAGGTTGATCGCGTCCTCGCCCGCGGCCTCGAACACCTCGCGGATGCCGCTGATGGATATCGCCTCGACGCGTGGGGAGAACTCGGACATCACTCTCCCTCATACGCGTCTCGCAGGGTGGAGACGTGATCGCCGAGTTCCGAGAGCGCGCTGTCGGCGTCGACGTACCCGTCGTCGTACTCGTCGTAGACGCGTTCGGCGGCGTCGAGGAAGGACGCCACCTCGGCGTCGAGATCTTCTGATGCCATGTGTGACGGGGGGTGCGGAGGGCATATATTTCCACCCCTCGAAGTCCGCCCGTGACCCTCGTCGCCCGATTCGCCGACGGCACGGTCCGTCTCGACGGCGACCTCGACCCCACCGTCGCCGACACCCTCCCCGCCGCGTTCGACGAGCGAAGCGGCACTCTCCGGGCGCCGGCCCACCGGTATGCCGCCCTCCGAGACGCCCTCGACGCTGCCGGCGTCGACTACGAGGACCGCGTGTTCGATCTCCCCACCCTCGATCTGTCGACGACGTACGACCTCCGGGACTACCAGTCCGCGGCACTCGCGGCGTGGACGGAGGCGGGCAGACGGGGCGTCCTCGAACTCCCGACGGGGAGTGGCAAGACCGTCGTCGCGGTCCGCGCGATAGCCGATCTGTCGATGCCGACGCTCGTAGTCGTGCCGACGGTCGACCTCCTGACCCAGTGGCGCCGCGAACTGGAGACGGAGTTTGCCGTCCTGGTCGGCCAACTGGGCGGCGGTGAGCAACGCCTCGAAGCCCTGACAGTCGCCACCTACGACTCCGCGTATCTCCGGGCCGACGAAATCGGTGACCGGTTCGGCTTCGTGGTCTTCGACGAGGTTCATCACCTCGGCGGCGAGGGCTACCGCGACATCGCCCGCTTCCTCCCGGCGCCCGCCCGCTTGGGTCTGACCGCCACCTTCGAGCGCCCGGACGGCGCTCACGAGGTGGTCGCGGACCTCGTCGGGCCCGTCGTCTACGACCGCTCGGTCGACGACTTGGCCGGCGACCACCTCGCGGACTACGAACTCCGGCGTGTCGAGGTGGAACTCACGCCCGCCGAGCGTGAGGCCTACGAGGACGCCCAAGGCACCTTCGTCGACTACCTCAAGACCTCGAATCTCTCGCTGTCCAGCGGGAGCGACTACCGCGAACTCGTCAAGCGGTCGGGGAGCGATCCGCGGGCCCGGGAGGCGCTGTTGGCCAAACAGGAGGCCCGCGAGATCATGATGAACTCGGCGGCGAAGGTCGACGCCTTGGAGCGGATCTTCGCGCGCCACCCGGACGCACGCACCATCGTCTTTACCGCCCACACCGACCTCGTCTATCGACTCTCGGAGCGGTTCCTCGCCCCGGCGATCACCGCCGAGACGGGGGCGGGCGAGCGACGCACCATCCTCGACCGATTCCGCGAGGGGACGTACACGCGTGTCGTGGCCGCGAACGTCCTCGACGAGGGCGTCGACGTGCCCGACGCGAGCGTGGGTGTGATCCTCTCGGGGAGTGGGAGCGAACGCGAGTTCACCCAGCGCCTCGGGCGGGTGCTCCGCCCGAAGGCCGACGGCCGAGGCGCCGTCTGCTACGAGGTGGTGAGCGCCGAGACGGCCGAGGAGCGGGTGGCCGACCGACGGCGGTGAGCCGACCGTTCTCTCGGGTCGATGGGTGTCCGGAACACCGGTCGTGACTGCCCGCGAAGACGACGGTATCGACTCGCGCACGCCGGCGCCGGTCACGGGTCGACGTCGGCGGGGTCGAACGACCGCCGCTCGACGTAGAGCGACTCGACGAGAAAGACGAACGTGAAGATACCGACGACCCAGAGCAGTATCTCGACGTCGGTGCGATAGAGGTGATACAGTACCGTCGGGAGGGCGATTCCCGTGCCGAGCAGGCCGAGTGCGGGAACGAGGCGATTCGCCCCCGTCTCGTCGGCGAGGACGACGCTCGTGTAGTTCGTGATCGTAAACGAGAGCAGAAACGCCACCGATCCGAACTCGGTGATCTGCCTGAGCGTCCCGAGAGCGGCAAGCGCCGCGGTCAATCCGCCGATGATCAACAGCGAGTAGACGGGAATTCCCTCGCGGTTTCGAAAGGAGAACAGGCGTGGCAGCGCTCCCTCCGTGGCGATCTTGTGGACCAGCCGCGAGGTGCCAAACAGGGTCGCGTTGATGCCCGAGGAGGTGCTTTTCATGGCCGAGAGGATGACGAGGACGAACCCGGCACCCCCCAGCACTGGGATGTTGGATACCGCCTCCGCGAGGGCGACCTCTTGGTGCGCGAGAAGTTGTGTCGGTGTGAGATGGAGTGTCGCCATGAACGACACCGAGACGTAGATCAGCATCGAGAGCAGAATGGCGGCGTACATTCCGACGGGCAACACCCGTTCCACGTTCTCGATGTCCTCGTAGTCGTAGACCAGCAGTTGGAACCCCTCGTAGGAGACGAAGATGACGGCAAAGCCAGTGAGCGGGCTGAACACGCCCTTATCGAAGAAATCGAGTGCCGTCACGCTTCCGTCGTAGAAGACGACACCGAGCGCCGAGAGCGACAGCAGGATCACGACTTTGACGTACACCGCGATGTCCTCGAAGAGGCCGGTCTCGTGGACGCCCCGGACGTTGAGGCCGACGAACGCGGCGACGATCAGCGCCGAGATGATCGGCCGCAGAAGCTGTGGGAGGTGTATCCCCGCGATGGCCCGCGCGGCGGTGAGCGTGTACGCGCCGAAGGCGAAGGCGTACATCGCCATCACGCCCACGTAGCCGACGACGAGCACCCAGCCGACGTACGCGGCGACGGTCGGATCGTCGACGACGTGTTCTACGAAAGAGAAGACGCCACCGCGTTCGCCGAAATGCAGCGTGAGTTCCAGATAGGAGTAGGCCGTGAGTAGCGTAATGATCCCCGCGACGAGATACGAGAGCGGGACGGCGTTGCCGGCTTGGCGCATCGCGACGCCGAGGACGGCGTAGATACCCCCCGACACCATCCCGCCGACCCCCATCGCGATTACCTCCGGGAGACCGAGCCGCCCCGAGCGGGACCGATCGAGCCAAGTGGCGAGTCGGCTCATGACGCGAACCGGACGCCGCGCGGAGTTCCGGATCGGGAGGTTCCTTCGCCTGTGAGACACAGTACCGACGGCTCGTGTCCCCAGCGCCGCGACGGGACCGAGCGGCCATCACCACGTCGCCGAACCATGTGTGTTCGGTGATAGGATGCCCGCCTGTCTTATCGTTTGTGTCGCCGGCCTCACTCGAGGCGCGACTGTAACGAGCCACCGCCGGTGAAGTCGTCGTAGGCGACCGTCTCGAAGTCGACGGCGACCTCTCGGTCGGCGTCGGCGGGCACGGTCACTTCGCGACGCTGCTCGGTCGTCGTTCCCTCGACGGTGACGGCGGCGACGAGCGTCCGCGTCCGCTCGGTCCCCGTCAGATTTTGCACCGTCGCCAGCACCCGCAGGTGGCCGTCGTCACCCGCCTCGAAGCCTTGGTCGGTGATGCGCAACTCCCCGCTCTCGCCGGCCGCGGGGGAGCGCTCGCCCGGTGTCGGCGGGGTTCGTGGGCCGGTCGCACCGGGCGTGGCGCACCCGGGGGAGAGCGCGAGTCCGAGGAGGGCGAGGACGCGACGCCTGTCCATACCGGACCGACCCCGGCGAGCGACAAGAGCGTTGTCCTCGCGCCCGACCGTCGGCGGGACTTTATCCACGGAGCGCCCAGCGTCGGGCGTGCTCCGGAAGGACCTTCTCCGGGTGTCGCGGGCCGGCGGCGGCTACCGTCCGCAGTTCGCCGAGCGCGCCGACCGGCCGCTGGCCGCGCGCGTCCTCGGGACCGTCGCCGACCACGTGGGCGAGCCGCGGTCGGCACTCGACGCCGCGCTCGCGGACCTAGAGCGCGAGGCCGACGACTTCAAACTCGTCCGCGGGTTCGCGGCGCTGTGTGAACGGGACGCGACCTTCGAGACGCGCGCCGCGATCCCTCCCGAACGGGCCCGGCGGGTCGCGTTCGAGGCCGCGGCGGCGGTGGGCGTCGTCACCGAGGCCGACCGAGATCGGGCGCTCGACCGCGCCGCCGACCGACTCGGCGTCGACGCCGCGGCCGTCGCCGACTCGCTGTACGCCGACCGCGAGACACGGCAGGTGCTCGCCGACTTCGACCCCCGGTGGACGCCCGACGACCTCCTCGATCAGTACGATCTGTCGCTCGCTCAGACCGCGCTGTTCGACGCCGTCGAGGTGCGGGTCCGCAGTTCCGATCCGAAGGCGTTGATCTCGGCGGTCAAGCGCTTGGGACTGATGTACGAGATCCACCGAACCGACGCCGGGCGTGAAGTCGTGGTGACCGGTCCCGATCACCTCTTTCGGCGGACTCGCCGGTACGGGACGGCCTTCGCCCGGCTGTTGCGGTCGGTCGCGACGGCGGCCGACTGGCGGCTGGTGGCGACGATCGACGACCGGGGCACCGAGCGCGAACTCGTCCTCACGGACGCGGACGTGGGGGTGCCGGGCGTCGACCCAATCACCGAACCGACCTACGACAGCGGCGTCGAGGCCGACTTCGCGGCCCGGTTTGCCGCGCTCGACCTCGACTGGGACCTCGTGCGCGAACCCGAGCCGTTGGCCGTCGGGCGGCGCGTGATGATCCCGGATTTCGCCTTCGACTACCGCTTTGCCGACTTTCGCGTCTTCTTCGAGATCATGGGCTTTTGGACCCCCGAGTATGTCGAGAAGAAACTCGGGCAACTCGCCGACGTGGAGGACGTCGAGTTGCTCGTCGCGGTCGACGAGAGCCTCGGCGTCAGCGACGAAATCGAGGCACGGGACCACCGCGCGATCACCTACTCGGGGACCGTCCGGGTGAAAGACGTCGTCGACGCCCTCCGACGCTACGAGGCCGACCTCGTCGAGGAGACGCGGGCGGGCCTGCCCGACGAACTCCGACCCGAGGCGGACGTGGTGTCTCTTGCCGACCTCGCGGCGACCCACGGGGTCAGCGAGGACGCCCTCGATACCGTCGCCGTCCCCGACCACGAACGGGTCGGGCGGACGCTGGTTCGTCCCGAGATTCTGGCTGACCTCGACGCGGCGCTCGAACCCGGACAACCGCTCGATGCCGTCGAGAAACGGCTGTCGGCGGTGGGCCTCTCGGAGACGAGTGCGGTCCTGTCGCGGCTTGGCTACCGGGTAGCGTGGGAGGGCCTGAGCGGCGGGACGATCCGCGAGACGGAGTAACCTCGCTGTCCGGCCCACGGCCCGCAGAGTGCCGACGTGTCGTACCCGCCGCCCGAGCGACGTCCCGTCACGACTGCTCTGTGAGTGACCTCGTCTGGATGTGAGTCGGCTCGGTGCTACCCCATCTCGTCCAGAAGGTAGGCCCGTGCGTCCGAGACAGTCAGCGGTACGTCGTCGTCGTCGAGAATCCCCTCGAACAGTGCCACCGTCGCCGGCGGTCGGAGCCCGTTCTCCCGCAGCAGCGTGCCGTCTGTCAGCACGTCTCGAACGGACCCGTCCGCGGCTATCGACCCGTCCGGTCCGACGACGATCACTCGGTCGACGACGTCGGCCACGACGTCCAGCGACGGCGTGAACAGGACGACCGTCCCCTCGTGGTCGGTCACCAGTTTCAGGATGCGATCTCGGTAGTGGGCGTCGACGGCGCCGAACGGTTCGTCGAGCAAGAGCACGTCCGGATCGAACGCGAGAACGCTCGCGACCGCTGCCCGCTGTTTCTCCCCTCCCGACAAGCGGAACGGTGGGCGATCCAGCAGGGCCTTGAGACCGAGTTTGGCAGCGACGTCTGTGACTCGTTGTGTCGCCGCCTCCCGGGACATCCCGAGCTGTGCCGGTCCGTATTCGAGGTCCTCGCGGACCGTCGTGTTGAACAGGTAGTCGTCCGGGTCTTGGAGCAACACGCCAAGTCGGTCCCTGACGGCCTCGGCGTCTGCAGTCTCGTCGAAGTATGTTACTGTGCCGGCTGTCGGCTCGACGAGCCCCCCGAGGACGAGTTGCAGCGTGCTCTTGCCCGACCCGTTCGCACCGATGACTGCGACTCGCTCGCCCTCGTCGATGGACACCGTCACGTCTCGAATCGCCGTCGTTCCGTCCGGATACTCGTGTGTCAGTCCGCGCGCTTCGATCACAGGCCCCATCGGATCACCCCCGAGCCGACGACGGCGACGACGGTGAGTGCGACCAGCGCGTAATCGCCCCTGTCGACGGTCCGCGACCGGCTGTACGGTGACGGTGGTCGGGCACCGCCACGGGCCCGCATCGCGCGGCCGACGCGTTCGCCACGGTCGAGTGTCCGTAACAGGAACGTCCCGACGAGCCGTGTTGCGTCGCGCCACCCTCCACGGAGACCCGAACGTCCGGTCGTGCGACTGTTCCGTGCCAGCACGAGCCGCTGTAACTCGTCGAAAAACAGAAACAGATACCGGTAGGTGACGGCGATGACCCACACGAGAGCGACCGGAACGTGCAGTTCCCGCATGGCCGCAACGACCGACGAGAACGGCGTCGTCATCACGATCAGCGACAGCAACGCGACGCCGACGCCGACCCGGAGCGTGAACAGGACGACGTACGCGACGCCGTCGTCGGTGACCGAGAGCCCGAACGCCTGCACGAGCGTGTCTCCGGGCAGCAACACGACCTGCGGAAGAACGATAACGGCGGAGACGAGCGGGACGACCGCCGAGCGTGCGAGTAACCGTCGGAGTGGAACGGCCGACAGCCTCGCCAGAATCAGCGTCACGACACCGAAACAGACGGTGACCGCGATGGTGCGGGTGAGCATCACCGCCAGCGCGAGGCCGGCGATCGAACACACGGAGACGCGAGGGTCGCGTCGCTGGAGCAATCCGTCGGCCGAGGCCACCTGCTCGGCCGTGAAGACGGTCCGAAGCGCCCCCGTGATGGATTCGACCGAGCGGCCGACGACGCCGGTCACCGTTCGAGGAGGCGACCGCCCCCGACTGCGACCGCCAGCGTGAGTGTCGTCCCGACGATCGCCGAGACGAACGTTCCGAGCGACGGGCTGAGGCCGGGCACGGAGTAATCCGGGAGCAGTCCGGGGTTGATCGGATCGGCCGCATCGGACGCACCGGTCTCGGCGGCGGCGTTGTCGAGCGGTTCGGCGTATCCGACGACGCCGGACGCCCAGCCGAACGCGGGGGCCAAGACGACGAGTACGAACAGCCCGAGGAGCGCCCGTCGCTCCCACGAGTCCGACACGAGGGAGGTCACAGCCTCACCTCCGGGGACAGCGAGTCGTCGACGCGTCCGAGGACGAGGTCCGGCCGAGCGTTCGCGACGTAGCCGTAGACCGCCGCCGTAATCGCGCCCTCGACGAGGCCCAACAACGCGTGGCCGACGACCATGATGGGAACGGTCACGCTCAACTCGTAGCTAAACGCCGAGGAAAGCCCGACGCCGACGCCGACGACCAGCGCCGCGGCGGTGATCGCTCCCCACCCCGCGACGAACACGGCGCCGGTTTCGTGGACGCCGCGGAGTGCTCGGAAGAGGGCATACCCGACGAGGACGTCGACGACAGCCATCGCGAAGAGGTTCCCGCCGAGCGCGATGATGCCCCCGTCGCCGAACACGAGCGCCTGTATCGTCACGACGGCGGTCATCGCGAGGACGCCGAGAGACGGGCCGAGGAGCATACCAGCGAACGCACCGCCCACGAAGTGTGCGCTGGTCCCCCCCGGGATCGGCCAGTTCAACATCTGTGCGGCGAAGATTCCCGCCGCCACGACCCCGAGCAGCGGCGTTCGTTCGTCCCCGAGTTCGTCGCGGGCGCGCCTCACTGCGATGCCGATTGCGACGCCGGAACCGAGCCAGAAGAGGCCCGCCACCCACGGGTCTAAGAATCCATCCGGGACGTGCATTCGTATCTGGCGCGTCATGTGGCGCGACAATAATACTTTTCTTCCAAATCGTAATACTGCCCGGTGTGACGGCGACACAAGACTGGCGCTGCCAACGACTAAACGGCTGCTGGAAAGAGGCCGGATCATGAGCCAAGACGTCGACCGAATGAGCGTCACACTCCCACCGAGTCTGCTCGCCGAATTCGACGAGGTGGTGGACGCTGGCGAGTACGACAGCCGCTCGGAGGCGACCAGAGACGCCCTCCGCGCGTTCGTCACGGACTTCAGTCGACAGACCGACCTCTCCGGGAGCCTCAGCGGCACCGTGGTCGTTCTCTACGAACACGACCACAGCGGCGTGACCGACGAGATGACCGAGTTACAACACGACTTCACCGAGACTATCATCGCAGTACACCACGTCCATCTCAGCGACCATCTCTGCTTGGAGTCGATTGCCGTCGACGGGACGGGCGAACGGATCGAGAAGCTACTGTCTCGGATTCGGCCGCTGAAAGGCGTTCACCAAGTCAAACTCACCGTCGTCGACGCGGCCGGGTAGCGAACGGGTCGTGAGCGGGGTGTCGACGAACGAGCGTTCCAGCCCGACGGTGCGACGGGGGCGTCTCACGCCCGTAATCCCGTTAATCAAAATCGATGTGGGCGCGTAATTTACTGACATTTCCCACAGGTAACATTTTTTGTGGGCGACACAGTAGATGATGTCACACGAGTAACCTCTCGAATGGATAACCGATCATGGGCCACGTATGTTTGACACCGATGGAAGCGTCTCTGTACTGCCCGATATGACACAGAGCGTCTACGACGACGCTCCCGGGAACGCGATCAGTCGTCGGTCGAACGGGCCCTCCGCCGGGGAGGGGGCTCTTCCCACACCCGCGACGCCCCGACACGGACCGAGGCCGAAGGCGTTGTCCGACCACGACAGGCTAGACTGGGTGTTCGCGCACGGAAACACGGCCTGTGACGACGGGCCGATTGAGACACGATGAACGTATCCGAAGACATCGACGAGGCGATCGAAACACTCCAGCAGCTCGGATTGAAGGAGTACGAGGCACGGTGTTTCGTGGGTCTCTCGCGGGTCGACACGGGCACAGCCAAGAAGCTCAGCCAGATGACGGAAGTGCCCCGAACGCGGGTGTACGACGCGATCCGGGTGTTAGAAGCACAAGGCTTGGTCCAAGTCCAACATTCGAGCCCACAGCAGTTTCGTGCGGTCCCACTGGACGAAGCGACCGAGACCCTGCGCGATCAGTACGAGGCCCGCGTCAAGCGCCTTCACGACGCCCTCGATACCATCGAAGTCGACAACGACAGCGACGAAACGCCGGTACAGGAGGTGTGGGCGATGTCCGGGAACGAGGGGATCGAAAACCGGACGGAGGAACTCATCGAGACGGCGACCGAGGAGGTCGTCCTCGTCATCGGCGACGAATCGCTGTTGACCGAGGATCTCGTCGCCGCCCTCGACGAGGTTGGAAGCGATGTCGAGTTGCTCATCGGGGCGCTGACCGAACCGCTGCAAGGACAGATTCAGACCGCCGTCCCCGACGCCACGACGTTCATCTCGGGGTTGGAGTGGTTACACGGCGAGGACGCCACCGAAGACGAGGCCGCCATCGGCCGTCTGTTGTTGGTCGACCGCTCGACGATCCTCGTGAGTTCCATCATGCTGGAGACGAAAGCCGAACAGGCAATCTTCGGCGAGGGGTTCGGCAACGGCCTCGTCGTCATCGCCCGCCGACTCATCGCACAGGGGCTCTTGACCGAGCGTGATCCTGGGGCGTGAGACCGCCGGCTACCGTTCCCGACGGCTGCTGGCCACTCAGCGGTTTGACTCCTCGGTGCGGCTTCGGGGGCCGATGGGAGACAGCGTGAGGTACTCGCCGTTATCGACCGTGACTCGGCATTTACCGTAAATGAACGTGAGGCGGCCACCCGGCCGGGGGGTGCCGTCGGTCCGTGTCCCGAACAGCGCATCCAAGGCATCGGGATCGAGTACCTCGACGAGCGGTCGGAGCGACAGCGGATCACGGCCTTCGACGGCGCTCACCGCACGCACCACCACCGTGCTCACTGCTTCGTCCGTCCCAATCTCGTATTCCATACCATCGCCTCGTGGCGGACGAGCAAAAGCGGGGCAACTTTTCATCTGGATTATCAAAGCAATGATCCTCCGGTCGGACGCTACGTGGCCGGGTGCGTGACTGCCGTTGGATGGCGCCGTCTCTCTCCGTGGGCTGTGCCCTCCGGTCGCGGCCTGTGGGGGACGTGAGCCAGCATAAAGTGGGCCCGTCGCGGACGACCACGTATGGCCGACGAGGCAATCGACGACGTGGACAGAGCGATCCTGTACGCGCTCCAAGAGGACGCCCGAAACATGTCGTCCGGCGACATCGCGGAACGAACCGGCACCTCGGACAGCACCGTTCGCAAGCGTATCCAGCGACTCGAAGACGACGGCGTCATCAAGGGGTACAGCGCCGACGTCGACTACCAGCAGTCGGGATATCCGCTCCGGATGCTGCTCTACTGTACCGCCTCGATTCCCGAACGCGGCGACACACTGCCCGATATTCTGGCCATCGACGGTGTCGTCTCGGTGCAAGAACTGGTCACCGGTGAACAGAACCTCCTCGTGACCGTCGTCGGCGAGTCGGACAGCGACATCACGCCCGTGGCACAGGAACTTCTCGACATGGGACTGACCGTGGCCGACGAAGTGCTCGTCCGAAGCCACGAGACGACACCGTTCGGGACGTTCGACGCCGAGAAAGAGGACTGACCGCCAGTCCACCCGTCGCCGCACCCCTCAGAAAACATAATGTTCTATAATACGCATTTTGTGTAACGATATGGTAGTATAGATAGATTTAATAGACATTCTGTTCGTACACTTGGGTAGACACGACCGGGAACGGTCGTCCGGGTTCGTCCCGGTCGCCTCTCCCGTCGGACGCGAACGATGTCAGGAGAACACTCGACGACGACGGTCGGATCGCTCCCGGACGCGACGGCAACGTCACCGCTCGCGTCGGTTGCACTCACGTGGCTCGTGTGGTCGCTGTTCGTGGCGAGTGTCGCCACGCTCGCCGTCTACGTCCGAACCGCCGGGGCTTCGTGGGCCGTCCCGGGGGTCGTCGCCGTCGACGGGCTGACCGTCCTGCTGTGGGTGGCAGTCACGTTCTTCAGTGGCATCGTCCACAGCTACTCGCGGCGCTACATGGCCGGAACCGCACACGAAACGACGTTTTTCCACACCGTATTCGGGTTCACGGTCGTCGTGATGGGTTTGGTCACGGCCGACCACGTCGCCCTGTTCGGACTCCTGTGGCTGGCGATGGGACTGCTGATGTCGCGACTCGTGGGCATCGTCGACAGCTGGACCCAAGCGCAGGCGGCCGCACGGATCGCGCGGACGCACTTTCTCGCCAGCAGTGCGCTCCTCGGCGTCGCGCTGACGGCGCTGTGGTGGGCGACCGGCGCGACGACGATCACGGGAATCGTCGCGGCCACCGGATCGCTCGGCGGCCCCGTCTGGCTGGTCGCCGCCGCGGCGCTCGTGCTCGCGGCGATGGTCCAGTCCGCGCTCGTCCCCTTCCACGGGTGGCTGCTCTCCTCGATGACCGCCCCGACGCCGGCGTCGGCGCTGATGCACGCCGGCTTCGTCAACGCAGGCGGAATCCTGTTGACCCGCTTTGCCCCCGTCCTCACCGTCGACACCACGCTCATGCTCGCGGTGGTGGTCGTCGGGGCGACCAGCGCCGTCGCCGGAAAGCTCATGAAGTCAGTTCGGACGGACATCAAGGGCGAACTCGGCTGCTCGACGGTCGGCCAGATGGGCTTTATGATCGTCCAAGCCGGCCTCGGCTTTTTCGGGGCCGCCGTCACCCACCTCATCTTGCACGGCTGCTACAAGGCGTATCAGTTCCTGAGTTCGGGCGCACGCGTCGAGCGCACCACGCCCGGGGAGGCGTCCGCGACGAGCGAGACGGGCGTCGTCGGCGTCGCCGTGACCCTGCTGACCGGCCTCGTCGGCGGCGCCTTGTTCGCGGCGTTGACCGGCAAGGGAACGACGGTCGACAGCGGCCTCCTGTTGGTCGTCTTCGTGGTCTTCACCACGCTCCACGCGGCCCGCAGCGCGGTCCGGCACACCGGGCTGTCGGCCCCCGTCCGCTACGGAGCCGTGCCGCTCGTCTTCGTCCCGGCCATCGTCGTCTACGCCGTGGTCTACCATGCCATCTCTGGACTGCTTCCCGTCGCTGCGGCACCGACGGAACTCACCGCCGTCCACGGCCTCGTCGCAGCCGTCTTCGTCGCCGTCTACGTTGGCACCGAGGCCGGCGTCCACGAACGCAGCCGCTGGCTCTACGCGACGCTTTTGAACGCCAGCCAGCCGGCACCCGACACCGTGTTGACCGCTACGGAGGAGTACGATGAACGCTGAACCTACCATCGACGACAGTATCGACGAGGCAGCATCGGTCGTCGGATCGCTCTGGCCGATCCACTCGTTCGTGACGTCGAACCCCCTCTCGGGGTTCGAGGACCGGCCGTTCGACGAGGCGGTCCGGCAGGCGGCCGACCTGCTGGGTGGTCGTGGCTATCCCGACGCCGAGACGTTTCGCACGGCGCTACGGCGCGGCCGGATCGACCCCGAACGGCTCCGTTCGGAACTCGCCGCGGTCGGCTACGACGACACCCCCGAGACGCTCCTCGACCGGATGGCCGACGCGGCCGACGGCGGAGAGTCCGACCCCGGCCCTGCCCGCGCCCGCGTCGACCGGGTGTTGAGCAAGTGGCTGTCGGCCTTCCTCGACGAGGGGAACGCACGCTGGCCGATGCCGGACCGCGAGGACGGGTTCTACGCCGTCTTCCGCGCGATGGCCGGGCACGACGGCGAGATCCCCGATCAGGGTATCGTCACCGACCTGCCCGAGACGCCGGGCGAGGTCATCGAGACGGTGCTAGCGCCGTATCCGGTCGACCAGTGGGAGGGCGTCTTCGAGGCGGAGTTGGCCGCCCTCCCTGGCTGGGCGGGGTTCATCAAGCAGCGCGTCGCCGACGCCGGCGCGTGGCAGTCGACGCACCCCATCACGCTGAAGGGCTATCTCGCGGCGCGGTTGGCGTTGCTCGACGCCGTCGGCGCCGAGGTCGAACCCGCGGACGCCGACCCCGAACCGACCCCGGCGGACGAGATCGCCGGGGCGTTCCTGCGCGCGTGGGAGGCGACGTACCGCGACTCCCTCGTCGAGGCCGTCGCCGCCGAGGGCCGGGCACGGGACGACGGCGACGCCTCGGGGCGCCCGGACGCCCAACTGGTATTCTGTATCGACACCCGCTCGGAGGGGATCCGCCGGCACGTCGAGGCGGCGGGCGACTACGCGACCGACGGCTACGCCGGCTTCTTCGGCATCCCCATGGAGTACCGGGGGTACGACGACGCGCCGTTCGACGCCTGCCCGCCGATCCTCGACCCACAGCACCGCATCGTCGCCTCCCCCGTCGACGACGAGACGCGGGAGCGCCACGACCGCCGGTCGGGCCTCCGCGAGGCCGCCGCCGAGGCCGTCGAGGCACTGGAGGCAAACGCCGCCGCGGCCTACGGCTTCGTCGAGACGGCCGGCAGTGGCTACGGCCTCGCGCTCGCGGCCCGTACGCTCGTCCCCGACCGCGTCCGCGACTTGGTCGACGCCGTCGCCGCGCCCGACGAACACGAGTTCTGCGAGCCGGTGGTCCAGCACCAGCACACCTACGCCGGTGATCTGCCGGTGGGGCTGACCACGGAGGAGAAAGTCGAGTACGCCGCCACCGCGTTCGATCTGATGGGCTGGACGACGTTCGGCCGCCTCGTCGTCTTCGTCGGCCACGCCAGCGAGACGACCAACAACCCCCACGGATCGGCCCTCGACTGCGGGGCCTGCGCCGGCAATCCCGGCGGACCGAGCGCCCGCGTGCTCGCGACCGTCTGTAACGATCCCGAGGTCAGGACGGCGCTCCGCGAACGCGGGGTCGACCTCCCCGAGGACACCGTCTTCCTCGCCGCCGAGCACAACACGACGACCGACGAGATCGACCTGTACGACGACGGGGTGCCCGAAAGCCACGCCGCCGACCTCGAACGGTTGCGCACCGACCTCGCGGCCGCGAGCGAGAACGCGGCCGCCGAACGCGCCGCGTCGATGGGGGCCGACCGGTCCGCAGGCGCCGACGAGACGGCCCGTCGCGCCGCCGACTGGGCCGAGACCCGCCCCGAGTGGGGGCTGGCCGGCAACGCCGGGTTCGTCATCGGCCCCCGCGATCTGACGAGCGACCTCGACCTCGATGGGCGTGCCTTCCTCCACTCGTACGACTGGTCGACTGACCCCGAGGGTGAGGCACTGGACGCGATCCTCGCCGGGCCGGCGGTCGTCACCCAGTGGATCAACGCCCAGTACTACTTCTCGACGGTCGACAACGCCGTCTACGGCGGCGGGTCGAAAGTGACACACAACCCCGTCGGCAACGTCGGCGTCTACCAAGGCAACGGTGGCGACCTGATGACCGGCCTCCCGAGTCAGTCGCTCACTACCCCCGACGGCGAGCCGTACCACCAGCCGCTCCGCCTCTCGACGGTCGTCCACGCGCCGGTCGAACGCGTCGAACGCGTTCTCGCCGACCGGGAAGCGGTGGCGGCGCTACTCGACAACGATTGGCTCTCGCTGACCGTCGTCGATCCCACACGCGATCACCGCGCCTTCCGGTACGAGAGCGACGCGACGTGGACGCCCGACCCCGAGCAGTCGGTGACTACACCGGAGTCGCAGTCCCCCGCCGTCGCGGACGACTGACCTCGCCGGCGGACCCAAGGGCTATGCCCGTCCGTCCGGTAGACGAGCTATGAACCAGCGGAGTGCGAACGCGAGGGCGCGCCGGACGACGGCGGCCCGCGAACGCGACGACGAGGTGACTGGATAATGCCTTGGGGAGTCAACACCGAATTCACCGAGGAGGAGGGTCCGGAAGTGGAGATCGACGAGGACCAAGAGAAGGTCGAGCGAAGCGAGGAAGGGTCGGAAACCACCGAGGACTTCGACATCGACGAGGCGCTCTCGAACCTCGATTGAGCGCGGCGGGGCGTCGCGGTCACTCCCGGGCCGGCAGCGACGCCCGCCGTCCCTTCGGGACCACCGACCGCAACTCGTCGTGGACGTAGAGGCCGACGCCGATGGGTTCGCGCTCGCCGGCGATCCGATGGGCGACGAGCAGGTATCCCCAATCGCCGTCCCACGTCGGTTCGATATCCTCCCCGGCGAGAAAGCGCCGCGCCTCGTCGGGATCGAGTTCGATCACGTTTCGCGTCGCCGCGCCTCCGAACCGCTGGACGGCGTTCGTCGTCGGTTTCCAGTGCTCCTGTCGGGTCCGCAGGAACGTCATGCCGACGCCCTCACAATCCACGGGACTGGGCAGGTCGGCGGCGAAGATCCAGATCTTTCCGGCGCCTTTCTCCCAGAACGTGTAGTCGTCGAAGGTCTCCGAGTCGAGACCGAACCGGTCGACCCACCAGTCGATCACCTCGGCGCGACTCGCCCGCCCCGCTACCTCGCGCTCCGCGGCCGTCGCGGGCAGGCGGTCGAACCGCTGGCCGTCGTTGTCGGTCACGCCCCCACCTCCAGTTTCGCACAGAAGAACCCGCCCGTGTCGTTGTGATGCGGGTAGATCCGGAGCGCCTTCGCGACGCTCGGGTCGAACCGCTCGCCCGCCCACTCGGTGACGCCCGGGACGCCCTCCAGCGGGGCGTCGATGTCGACCAGTCGGCAGTCCTCGGCGTCTAAGACGTGATCCAACACCGCCTCGTTCTCCTCGGGCGCGAAGGTACAGGTAGAGTAGACGACGGTTCCGCCGGGACGGGTCGCCTGCACCGCCCGCCGGAGAATTCCCTTCTGGACGCCCGCGACGCTGTGGACGTGATCCAGCGACCACGTGTCGAAGGCGTCGGGGTTCTTGCGGATCGTTCCCTCGCAGGAACAGGGGGCGTCGACGAGCGCGTGATCGAAGGCGTCGACGGCGGCAGGTCGATCCGACCCCTCACCCAGCGGCTTCAGCGAGAAGTTGCGCGCGTCCCGGTTCGTGACGGCGATGTTCGTCACGCCGAGGCGTTCGGCGTTGTGACGGAGCGCCGAGAGCCGGCCGAGATTGTTGTCGTTGCCGACGAGGAGGCCGCGGTCGTCCATCAGCGCCGCCAACTGCGTGGTCTTGCTTCCAGGGGCGGCACAGGCGTCCCACACCCGGTCGCCGGGGTCGGGGTCGAGCACCAGCGCCGGGAGGTTCGACACTTCCTCTTGGCCGTGAATCCAGCCGTGGGCGTGAGGCCAGTTTCGCCCCGGAGAGTCCTCGGGCAGGCGGAGTACGCCCGGATGCCAGTCGGTCGGTTCGTGGGCGATGCCCTCGCTATCGAGGGCGTCCCGCACCCGGTCGACGGTCGTTTTGATCGTGTTGACGCGGACGACGGCGGGCAACGGCCGGTCACAGGCCGCACGGAACGCTGCGACGTCGTCGACGAGCGATTCGTACCGCTCCAGCGGAGTCATCGCCGACCTTTCGTCGGGGGTGGGTTAGTGGGTTTGGGTTGCCGGCCGACGCCCGCTCAGAGCAGGTCGATCCCCTCTCGCCGGCCGTTGAGGACGGCGAATCGCTCGCCGCGCCGGCGTTCCAGCCAAGCGAGCAGGCGCTCGGCCCATGCCAGTTTCCGTCGTTTCGCCGCGCTCACCGTGGGGTCGTCGAAGTTCCACCCCGGGAACCGAAGCGTCCCGGCGCCGGCGGCGTCCGCGAGAAACGCCGCCCGGTCGCCGTCGGTGAACCCGCCGTAGTTGACGACCGGCCCCCGCGGTGCGGCCTGCGTGGTCGGGACGACGTGGTCGCCGTCGAGACGCGGCACCCACCGCTCCACCGCGGGGACGTTGTCGCCGTGGGCGTGGACCGCGACCGGGACGCCCTCGTGGGTCAGGTCGCGGGCCGTCTCCGGCGTCTTGTCGAGATCGGTCACCATCAGGTCGACGCCGACGCCGGCCGCCCGGAGGGTTCGCGCCGCGGCCGAGGCGGCGACGACGACGTCGGCGGCGGCGGCCGCGTCGGTTTCGTCGTCGAGCGAGGGGCCCGCGCCGGCGACGGCGACGGTGGCGTCCGTGAGGGGGGCGAACCGCGACTCGTCGACCGGATCGACCAGTCTCGCGAGGACGTCACGGGCGCGTTCGTCGGCGGCGCGGCTATACCCGAAATCGGACAGGATGCGCTCGTACACCGGCTCCCACGTCTCGTAGTTCATCGGCCAATAAGATCACAGTAGCCGGACCGGCACCAAGTACCCCTACCCGCGTGCCGTTCCGGCTGCCACAGGTTGGTTTTCGAAGCGTCGGGCATAAGCTTTCTCTTAGTCCGGGCCAGCGTCGACGGCGGCGAGCGCCCGGTCGAGGGCCGCCGAGGGACTGTTCGCGGCCTCGGCGACGGCCGAGAGGGCTGCCGTCGTCCCGACGAGCAGTCGCCGGTCGTCGTCTGGCGCACCGGCGACGGCGGCGTCGGTTCCCGCGGTGGCGGTCGCCAAGGCGTCGCGTTCGGCCGGAGCGAGTCCCCCGAGTTCGAAGACGCGAACCGTCCCCCGTCTGGCGGCCGTCTCGTCGGCGTCGAGGCGGTCGAGATGTCGGCGAAGTTCCCGGTCGGTCGTCACGTCGAGTTCCTCGACGGTCACGTCGCCGTCGGTCGTCCGAACCCGGTCCCGGGTGAAGGCGTCGCCGATGAGGGCGGCATCTCGCGTCTCGGCGACGTCGTGGGTGCGGATCACGTGAGCGCCGCGCTCGACGGCCATCGCGGTGGCGGCGAGGCTCACTGGCAGGGCCTCCTCGGTCGAGCGGCCGGCGAGGTCACGGAGGAAGTTCTTACGGTTGATGGAGACGAGGATCGGCCGATCGAGGCCGCGGAACTCCCGGAGGCGGTCGAACGTCTCGCGGTCGTCGGCGAGGGTCTTCTCCTCGCTCCAGCCGCCGAAGGCGGGATCGACGATGGTCTTGTCGGTGAGTCCCTCCCGCTGGAGGGCGTCGTAGATGTCGTCGACCGCCTCGACGGCACCCGGGCGTTCGAGGTCCGGTGGGCTGGCCATCTTCGCGACCGCCACGTCGCGCTCGGCACAGATCCGAGGCATCGCGGGGTCGGCGAAGCCACAGATGTCGTTTACCATGTCGAAGCCGGCGTCGAGGGCCGCCTCCGCTACCTCGTGATAGCGCGTCTCGATAGAGAAGACGGCGTCGCCGGAGACGCTCTCCATGGCCGCCACGGCGGTGTCGAGGCGTTCGAGTTCCTCCTCGGCGGAGAGCACCTCGAAGCGCTTGTTCGCGGATTCGAGTCCGATGTCGACGATGTCGGCCCCTTCGTCGATGAGTTCCTCGTCCACGTACGCGGCCGCCTCGCCGGCGTCGTCGAAGACGCTAGGATCGTAGGGTGACTCTCGGCTGACGTTCAACACGCCCATGAGTCGTGGTGGGTAGTCGTCGCCGATACCGAGTCCCGCGGCGTCCACGTTTCGCATGGGACTCCTTCGGGTCCCGATCACCATATGCGGACCGGTCAGGGGGGTGGTGCCTCGCCGGATCGTCTCCCGCCGAAGCCCGAGGCGGGTCGCCGCTACCCCGGTCGGTCCCGTCCGGACCCCGAAGACGCGCTCTTTTTATTCGGCCGCCCGATAGGTTGGGCTAATGGCAAAGGTCAGTATCGGGCTTCGCGGCTGGCGCTTCGAGGAGTCCGACGTGTTCACCGACGACGGGGAGTTCAAACCCCTCGACGAGATGCCGGCGGACGACCGGGATCGACTCGTCCGACTCGCCCGACTCGTCGACGAGCCCTGTGACGCCTGCTATCTGGTTCACGGCGAGGACGACGTTTCGCGGTGTACCCCCGCGGCCATCGTCTACGGCGAACCCGGCGAGGAAGTCCTCCTCTGTGCGGACCACGAGGCCGACTTCCTCTACTGGTACCGGGAGGCCGGTGGGACGGCCCACCGCGGCGAGCCGACCTTCCGCGACGAGTTCCACGAGTGGTTCCACGGCGGCGGGCGGGCACCGGAGGGGTACGGCGGCCTCGAACACGTCGAGACCGACCGGGACAGTCTCCCCTCGCCCCCCGATCCGGAGGAGATCAACCGGCGGCTCAACGAGGAGTTCGACGGGCGGAAGATCGACCTGCACGAGGACGAGACGGCGGAGGGTGCCGAGAGCGCGGCCGACGAGGACCTCGACCTCGACGACGTCGACCTCGGCACCGACTACCCGTCCCGATGAGCCGTCAGCGACCGGTGGTCGTCGTCGTCGACGCCGAGACGCCGGGCAACGTCGGCACCATCGCCCGTGCGATGAAGAACTTCGGGTTGACGGAGTTGAAACTGGTGAACCCGCCGGAACTCGACCCCGACGGGGAGGCCTACGGCTTCGCCGGCCACGCCCGCGAGGACGTCCTCCCGAACGCCGAGACGGTGACCTTCGAGTCGGTCGTCGAGACCTACCACACGGTCGGCTGTACGGCGATCACCGGCGAGGATAGCCGCCGACACGTCCGGTTCCCGTTCAAGACGCCGCGGGAACTCGCCGAGAGCCTGCGGACCGTCGACGCGCCGACCGCGCTGGTGTTCGGCCGCGAG
>Ga0207813_100476_pt1 | contig 22067 bp, 21 predicted proteins | sample A23E3SouthBayCA_2_FD_187730 | JGI IMG/M metagenome (GOLD analysis project Ga0207813, IMG submission 187730) | Aerobic enrichment media microbial communities from Eden Landing Ponds, California, USA - A23 E3 (4) (SPAdes) | ecosystem: Environmental > Aquatic > Marine > Unclassified | place... | reverse complement strand
CCGCCGACCAGTCTCGTCGGCGCCGCTCCGCGAGTGCGAGTAACAGCGTGCTGACGTTCGCGTGGCCGTCCAACCGTCGAGCGGACACCACGTCGAACCGGTCGTCAGTCGGCGCCTCCCGGATCAAGCCCATGTCGATGCTTTCGGGGACGATCCGGACCGAGCCGTCGTCGGCGCCGTGTTCGCGGACGCGCGTTCGAACCAGTTCAGAGGGGGTCGTCACCAGATCTGCGCCCGAGGCGACTCGGGACTCGCTCCCGGGATCGCTCGGCCCGTCGCCGAACCAGTCGACCAGGACGGGCGTCCGGAGCATCGTCCCGATTTTCTCGGCGACGGCGACGTGCCGCGGCGGGCCGTGGACCGCGTGGATCACGTCGGCGCCAGTGCGCCACAGCACCGTCGGGAGCTTCGCGGCGAAGGTGCCGGCTGCGGGCTTACTGGTCACGCGGCGGTACTCGATACCCTCGTGTTCGAACGTCGGGACGGCCTCGCCGCCCCACCATTGCGCGCAGAGATACGTCACGTCGTGGCCTCGATCCGCCAGCATGCGCGCGGTTCGCTGCGCTCGCTCCAGCCCCCGCCGATCGACGTGGTGGGCGGTTTCCATGGAGACGAACGCGATGTGCACGCCGAGTGGTTGCTTCCCGGGGGGTAAAAACTGCCCCGACTCAGTTTGCGAGTGGCCACTCTTGCAGCGGCTAGTCACCGGTAGCTAAGTAAGGGGCGACCCGATAGTACGGGTAATGGCAAACACGACTTCGAACAACGACGGCGCCAACGGCACCACGGCGGAAGAGAAGTACTACGCCAACCGCCTCCTGCTCATCACCCTGCTGTGGCTCGTGCTGGTGCTGAGCGCCGGCGTAGTGATGATCTACTTCCTGTAAAAACCAACCGTTGCCGGCGCACGGAGGCGCCGGCAGGTGTTCGCCGGGTTGGGTACAACACGACGACGGCAGAGTGTTCGAAGTCGAGACATGGAGGTCCCGACGGAGCTTTGTCGTCTCGGTTACGACACGACCGCGGCGGAGTAACAGTTGCCGGCGCACTGAGGCGCCGGCGGGTGATCGCCGCGTCGGTTACAGCATCCCCTGCGCTTCCAGCCCCTCCATCACGTCGTCGACGAGCGTCTCGACGTCGTCGTAGGGGAACTCCTGTTCGCCACCGAGCTTCGCGGCCAGTTCCATCGCCGTGAACGAGACGTCGCCGGCCTCGAACTTCGTACTCGGCCCCTGGGGGAGCGCAGGCACGAGGTCCATCTGGCTGTCGACCGGGAAGTCGGCGCCTTCGAAGGCGTCGGTGAGCTGTGCACGGAGTTCGGTTTCGGTTTCTTCGTCGGCCATACTCCCCAATGCCGCCGAAGGCCGGATAAGCGTTTCCGAAACGTGGGAGAACGTCTCGTCCGTTCCCGATCCGTGGCGAGAAAAACCCGCGTGGCTAGCCGGAACCGCCCGGTTTTAGGTCGCAGGGCCGGAGTTCCCGCCATGGCGTTCGAGTTCGACTTCGACCTGCTGCGAGAGTTGACCGAGACCAGCGGCGTCCCCGGGTACGAGGACCGCGTGCGCGAACTCGCGCGCGACGAACTGGCGGCGAACACCGACACCGTTCGCACCGACGCGATGGGGAACGTCGTGGGGACGATCGAGGGTGATTCGGACTACTCCGTCGCCGTCGCCGCCCACATGGACGAGATCGGCTTCATGGTGAAACACATCGACGACGACGGCTTCCTCAAACTCGACGCGCTTGGGGGCTGGGACGCCCGCGTGCTTCGCGCCCAGCGCGTGACTGTCCACGGCGAGGAGGACATCACCGGCGTGTTCGGCTCGGTCCCGCCGCACACGCTCGACGATGCAGAAAGCGGTGAGGAGGAGGTCGGCGACCGCGTCGTCGATCTCGGTCGCGACGCCGAAGAGGTCGAGGAACTGGTAAGCGTCGGCGACGTGGTCACGATGAACCAGTCGACGATCGAGATGGGCGATTCAGTCACGGGGAAGGCGCTCGACGACCGCGTCTGTCTGTTCGCGATGCTCGAAGCGGCCCGCGAGATCGAGAATCCCGACGTGACGATCCACTTCTGTGCGACCGTCCAGGAGGAGGTCGGCATCCGCGGTGCGACCGCACTCGGCGTCGACGTGGCCCCCGACCTCGCGATCGCGCTCGACGTGACCGTCGCGAGCGACATCCCGGGCGTCAGCGAGGAGGACCACGTCACCGCGCTGGGCGACGGGACGGCGATCAAGCTGAAAGACAGTTCGGTCATCACGACTCCGAAAGTTCACAAGCGCCTCCGCTCGGTCGCCGAAGATGCGGGAATCGAGCATCAACTGGAGGTACTCCCCGCCGGCGGCACCGACACCGCCGGGTTCCAGAACACCAACGGCGCGATCCCCGTGGGCGCGATCTCGATCCCGACGCGCTATCTCCACACGGTGACCGAGACGGCCAACGGCGACGACATCCGCGCCACGATCGATCTCCTGTCCGCGTTCCTCGAGAGTGAGGACGGCGAGCACGACTACTCGCTGTAACCGACTGCGGCAGGAGACCTGTTCCAGCCTCCGTGCTGGAACGCCGGAACTGTTGCCGGAGTCGTGTGTAACCGACTGCGGCAGGAGACCCGTCCAAGCCTCCGAGGTGGACGCTTCCGGAGCGCTTTGGCGCCGCCGGACGGCGGTTCCTACTGGGTGGGATTTTCCGATACCGACTCCTAAGAGGAAACCCCTTTGCTACGTAGGGTCGAACCCGCATCAACTCGACCGAGAGAGAAACTGATGAAGGAGTACGAGTACGTCTGTCAGGAATGCGGACAGCGGATCGAGGTCAACGGACCGATGCGTGAGGCCATCCTCGAAAACGGCTGTCCGGTCTGCTCTGCATCCGCTCAGATTGCCCACTTTTCCGGCCAGTAATCAGGCGTCGTGATCGACTTCGGTTCGCCGACCCGTCAGGTTCGTGGTCTCGAACTCGAACAGTCGGATGTCGAGGTCGTCTTTGGGCTCGCCCCAGATTTCGAACAGCGGTCGTTTCGCCTCGCCGTACTGCTGGATCTGGTCGACGGAGAGCTCGCTCGGATCGATCTCGGTGAGCGTCCCCTCGGCGACGACGCTCCGGTACACCTCCTCGCCCTCGTCGCCGTAGACGACGAAGCGAGCCGTCGCACTGGCGTCCAGAAACCGACGTTTCTCGCTTTCTGGTGTCGACACTAACCGGAAGAAGAACGAACCTGTCTCAGCACCGTAACCGTACGAGACCGGCGCCGCGTACGGGTCGTCGCCCTCCGCGAGCGAAAGCACTCCCGTCTCGTTCTCGCCGAGAAACGCGTCCGTCTCCTCACGCGTCATCTCGGTCTCTCGGGCGAGTGGCATCCTTACACCGACTCAACAGAGCGTCCGGTTAATCCATTACGGTTGGCGTAGCCGAGCCGGGTTGCCCTCGACGCCGTTAGCAGTCGGCGAACACGTCGGCGAACAGCTTGCGCTGGGCGGCGGTGAGATGTTCGGCGAACGTCGACTGCGAGATGCCCAGTTCTTCGGCGAGTTCAGTGGCGTTAGCGGCTCTGGGGCGCTCGAAGTAGCCTTCACGGTACGCTGTCCGGAGGACTTCCTGCTGACGATCCGTGAGCTTCCCGCAGTTGACGAACCGCCGATCTTCGGGGGTTCCGGACAACGGCGGCTGCAGGAGCTGCTGTACGTCCATCGAGGGGAAGCGGTCACGCAGCGCGGCGGTCACCTCTTGGAGCTGCTCGAACGTCTCGGCGTGGAAGACGACAGTGAGCTCGCCCTCGCTGACGAGATAGCGGTGGATCGGACAGTCGAACTGACCCAGACACGCACACGGGCAGTCGTCGGCGTGCTCGACCCGGTACACGTCGGCGCTCCCGTAGGAGAACACCGGTTCGGCGTTCGCGATCGTTTCGGGCTGTTCCTGGTTTGCAGTGGCGTCCCCGCCGGCTTCGGTCTCAGCTGTAGCCGACTCACGCGCCGCTGGAACGTCGACGAGGAACTCCGTCACAGGTGTCCCGGTTTTCGAGACGCTCGTGGCGACGCTGTCGATCTCTTTGTCGGTCGCCGCCGAGAACTCGGCGACTGAACAGCCTGCCGGGCAATCGAACGTCACGGTGGCCCGGATACCGGTGCTCATCTCTGTCACTACCGTATCGTACTCCGACCCTCTTGAGTGCGGTGGTCGTTGCGACCCGCGCCGGTAGCTTATAAACCCCCCACAATATCGGTGCCCCACGCTTGTGGGGAAGCAGGATTCAGAGTAGAGTATGAGCTACGCTGTATCCGCCGCACAGAAGCAGCGCCCAGCCGGCGACAATGCGGAAGTGGTCCGTTCTGAAAGCGAGATCACCGACCTGCTCGCTGCACTCGACGACCCCGACTGCCGATCGGTGCTCGAAGTCACCGGCGACGAGCCGCTGTCGGCGAAAGATATCGTCGAGCGCTGTGACATCCCGTCGTCGACGGCCTACCGGAAGATCGAGCGACTGGTCGACCTCGGCCTGCTGGAAGAAGGGATCCGCATCCGGAGTTCCGGCAAACACGCGAGCGAGTACCGCCGCTGTATCGACGGCGTCGAGCTTTCCATCGGCGACGACGGGACCGAGCTCCGCGTCGTTGGCTGCGAGGAGTAACGGCAGGATTCTGTATCGCGATAAGTAGTTTATTCCGTCCCAATCGGCGCTGTTCCCTCCCGCTACCCGAACCCTTCTTAATCGTTCCGGCGAAACTCTAGGCTATGTACGATGACGAGGATCTCGCGGAGATACGCGAATCCCGTGACGAGTGGGACGAAGAGACGCTCGACCCGACACTCGACGCCTACGGCGAGCGCAAGGATCGGTTCGCGACCGTCTCGAACCTCGAGGTCGATCGACTGTACGACCCGAGTGACGTGGCGAATCTGGATTACGAGGAGGATCTGGGCAACCCCGGCGAGTTCCCGTTCACGCGTGGTCCGTACCCAACGATGTACCGCGGGCGGACGTGGACCATGCGCCAGTTCGCCGGCTTCGGCTCCGCCGAGGACACGAACGAGCGGTTCCACTACCTGATCGAGGAGGGGCAGACCGGCCTCTCGACGGCGTTCGACATGCCCTCGCTGATGGGCATCGACTCCGACGACCCCATGGCGCTCGGGGAAGTCGGGAAGGAGGGCGTCGCCGTGGACACACTGCGGGACATGGAGATCCTGTTCGACGGGATCGACATCGGCGAGGTGTCCACGTCGTTCACGATCAACCCCTCGGCCCCGGTGATCTACGCGATGTACCTCGCCCTGGCCGACCAGCAGGACGTCCCCCGTGAGCAGGTCCGTGGTACCCTTCAGAACGACATGCTGAAGGAGTTCATCGCCCAGAAGGAGTGGGTGATCCCCCCCGAGCCGTCGCTCGATATCGTCACCGACACGATCGAGTTCGCGGCCGCGGAGACGCCGAAGTTCAGCCCGGTCTCCATCTCCGGCTACCACATCCGCGAGGCGGGCTCGACGGCGGTCCAGGAGCTCGCCTTCACCCTGGCCGACGGGTTCGCGTACGTCGAGGACTGTCTCGATCGGGGCATGGACGTCGACGAGTTCGCGCCTCAGCTCAGCTTCTTCTTCAACTCCCACAACTCCATCTTCGAGGAGGTGGCGAAGTTCCGCGCCGCGCGGCGCATCTACGCCCGCGTGATGGACGAGTGGTACGACGCCGAGGCCGACGCGTCCAAACAGCTGAAGTTCCATACCCAGACGGCCGGGCAGTCCCTGACCGCCCAGCAGCCACTCAACAACATCGTCCGGGTGACGATCCAGGCGCTTGCGGGCGTCTTCGGCGGGACCCAGAGCCTCCACACCAACTCCTACGACGAGGCGCTTGCGCTGCCGAGCGAGGAGGCAGTTCGGGTCGCTCTCCGGACCCAGCAGATCATCGCCGAGGAGTCCGGCGCCGCCGACAGCGTCGACCCGCTCGCCGGCTCGTTCATGGTCGAGAGCCTCACCGACGAGGTCGAGGAGGAGGCCATGGAGTACATCGAGACGATCAAGGAGATGGGCGACGGATCCGTCCGTGACGGCGTCCTGAAGGGGATCGACGAGGGCTTTTTCCACCGCGAGATTCAGGAGTCCTCCTACGAGTACCAGGAGCGCGTCGAGGACGAGGAGGAGGTCGTCGTCGGCGTCAACAAGTACGTCTCCGAGGAGGACACCTCGCCGGAGGTGCTCAAAGTCGACGAGGAAGTCGCCGAGCACCAGCGTGAGCGCCTCGCCAACGTGAAAAAAGAGCGCGACGACGACGCCGTCGAGGCGGCGCTCGAGGACCTGCAGGACGCTATCGACAACGACGAGAACGTGATGCCGTATATCGTCACCGCCGTCAAGGCGTACGCGACGATGGGCGAGATCATGGACGTGTTCGAGGCCGAGTACGGCGAGTACCGCGAGAAGATCGGGCTCGCCTGACCGGCCAATATTCACCCGGTTTTCCGCCGCCTGAGGTGGGTTTATGTCTGCGCCGACACACAGTAGTCGTGACTATGTCGGACGATGATACAGAACTCGAAGCGCGGCTCGAAGCACAGGACAGCTTCGAGCCACCGGAATCGTTCGTCGAGCAGGCAAACGTCGCCGATCCCGGTATCTACGAGCAGTTCGAGGAGAACTGGCCCGAGTGCTGGGAGGGAGCGGCGGACCTCCTCGACTGGGAGACCGAGTACGACCAGACGTTCGACGGCTCGAACCCGCCGTTTTTCGAGTGGTTCACCGGCGGCGAACTCAACGCCTCGGCCAACTGCGTCGACCGCCACCTCGAGGAGCGGGGCGACGAGGTAGCCATCGAGTGGGTCGGTGAGCCCACCGACGAGGCGAACCGCACGTACACCTACGAACAGCTTCATCGCGAGGTGAACGAGGCCGCCGCGGCGCTGCGAGAGATGGGCGTCGGCGAGGACGACGTCGTCACGATGTACATGCCGATGATCCCGGAGCTCGCGATCGCCATGCTCGCCTGTGCCCGCATCGGCGCGCCCCATTCCGTCGTCTTCGCCGGGTTCTCCGCCGACGCGCTCGCGACGCGGATGAACGCCGCGGACTCGGAGTATCTGATCACCTGCGACGGCTACTACCGCCGCGGCGACCCGCTCGACCACCTCGAGAAGGCCAACGAGGGGCTCGACGGCGTCGAACACGACACCGAGACGCTGGTCGTCAACCGGCTGCCGGAGGAGGATGCGTTCAGCCACGATCTCGACGACTCACAGACGCTCTGGGCCGATGCTGTCCACGCCCAGCAGGGCGCCGAGGTCGAACCGGTCGCCCGCGACGCCGAGGACATGCTGTTCCTCATGTACACCTCCGGCACCACGGGCCAGCCGAAGGGCGTCAAACACACGACCGGCGGCTATCTCTCCTGGGCGGCGTGGACTTCCCACGCGGTGCTGGACATCAAGCCCGAGGACACGTACTTCTGCTCGGCGGACATCGGCTGGATCACCGGCCACTCCTACATCGTTTACGGCCCGCTCGCGCTCGGGACGACGACGATGATGTACGAGGGGACGCCGGACTATCCGGAACGCGACCGGCTCTGGGAGATCGTGGAAGAGTACGAGGCGACACAGCTCTACACCGCGCCCACCGCGATCCGGGCGTTCATGAAGTGGGGCACGGAGTACCCCGATGCCCACGATCTTTCGAGCCTGCGGCTGCTGGGGACGGTCGGCGAGCCGATCAACCCCCGAGCCTGGAAGTGGTACTACAAGCACATCGGCGACGAGTCCTGCCCGGTCGTCGACACCTGGTGGCAGACCGAGACTGGCGGGATGATGGTCACCACGCTCCCGGGCATCAACGAGATGAAGCCGGGGTCGGCGGGCCCGGCGCTCCCGGGTGTCGACGCCGAAATCGTCGATACCACCGGCGAGTCGGTCCAAGCCGGCCGCGCGGGCTACCTGACGATCCAGAAGCCCTGGCCCGGTATGCTCCGAACCCTGTACCAGAACGACGAGCGCTTCGTCAACGAGTACTGGCGGGAGTATTCGGACATCGACAGCGACGACTGGCGGGACTGGACGTACTTCCCCGAAGACGGGGCGAAGATCGACGAGGACGGCTACATCACCGTGCTCGGCCGCGTCGACGACGTGCTCAACGTTTCGGGCCACCGGCTCGGGACGATGGAGATCGAGTCGGCGATCGTCGGCGTCGATGGCGTTGCCGAAGCCGCGGTGGTCGGCGGTGACCACGAGGTGAAAGGCGAGGCCGTCTACGCCTACGTCATCACCGAAGACGGCTACGACGAGACCGAGACGCTTCGCGACGCCATCGTCGCCGGCGTCGAGGACGCCATCGGTCCGATCGCCCGCCCCGAGCAGGTCATCTTCACGCCCGAACTCCCCAAAACCCGCTCGGGTAAGATCATGCGCCGCCTGCTCGAGGATATCGCCAACGGCGAAGAACTCGGCGACACCTCGACGCTGCGCAACCCCGACGTGGTGGCGTCGATTCAGGAGCAAGTCAGCGAGTAAACCGTAGCGCACGATACAAAACCCCCGTTCGGCCGGGGGTGGCGAGAACAAATCCATTTTTCGTGAGATGTGGTCTCTCAGGGGCGCAGGTGACCCGTCCGAGTGGTTCTTCGCGCTTCTGAATCGCCGCCGAGTCCAGCACTACCGGTAGGCCTCGAACTCCACACCGCGAACGAGGAAGTAGCCAGTCCCGACGACGCCGATAGCGGCGGCGATGGTGAACGCAAGCTCCGGGCTCACGAAGTCCCAGAGATACCCCCCGAGTGCCGCGCTCGGGATGACGATCGTGTTTCTGAGGAGGTAGTACGTTCCCGTGACCCGCCCGCTAGCGCCCTGCTCGGCTGGGCCGACGATGAGTGCCTTGTGCGCGGGGAGCCCTGCGAAGCGGAGCCCCGAGAACGCAAAGAGGAGGACCATCGCCCACTGGAGCGACATCGCTGGCGCGAGCAGGTCCGGACCGTAGATCAGCACGATCGGGAACGTCCCGTAGACGAGAAAGCCCAGGCCGACGATCGGCTTGAGCCCGACGTGCTCGGCGAGTTTCGCGGCCGGCGCCATCGTCGCCAGCGCGACCAGCATCTCGACGCCCAGCAGGTAGCCGAAGAAGGCGGCGGGTGAGAGATCGATCGTGTAGACTGAACCCGCCAGCCCGACGGTGGCGCCGAACCCGACTTCGTAGAACTGCGTGACCACCAGGACGAAGAACACGTACACCATGCCGTTGGCGAACCGGACGAGCGTATCGCCGACGAGCAGCGGCCGGAGTTCGCTCGGCATCTCCCGAAGGTCGGCGCTGACCTGTTCGAGACCCGCAAACGAACTCCCCATGCTGTCCCCACTGGCGTCGTACAGGACGTGCTGGACGACTGTCCCGACGGCGCCGAAGACGACGGCCAGGGCGAGCACGTACCGGAAGCTCACCGTGAACTGCGGGTGGAGCCCGATCAGCACCGCCGCGAGCACTGGGCCGGCAAAGAAGGCGGTCCGGCGGAACGTCTCCGTGCTGGCAAAGCCCGCCGCCAGCCGGGAGGGGTCGGTCGCTTGCTTCACGACGGCGAACGTCGCGCCGAGGCCGAACGACTTCCACGCCTGGGCGAGCAGCAGTCCCACGAAGATCCAGAGCCAGGGCTGGATCGTGACGCCGGCAACTTCGAACGCACCGACGCTGGGTGCGAGAAACCAGATGCCGAACCCGATCGTCGACAGCAGTCCGAACAGGGTGAGCGCGTACCGCGAACCGAGGCGATCCGAGACCGCGCCGCCGGGGTACGGGTAGACCGCGGAGATGACGTTGCCGACGGTGCCGTACAGGCCGATGACGAACCCCGAAGCCCCGAGTGCGGCCATGTACTCGGGGAGGTAGCGACTGGTCATCTGGAAGCCGAGGCTGAACGCGAACATCGCCAGCGAGAGCACCAGCACGTCCCGCTCCAGCGCGAAGAACTGCCTGAACTGATGACGGACCGTCGGTTCGTCCTCGGCTGAGGCCATCGACTAGCCGTTGTGGCGACGCCGAGGAATAGCTACTGCTTAGAACACCGCCTGGACCACCGCGAGCCCCACCGTTGCCACCGTCAGCAGCGCGACGAGCACGACGAGTACCGGCCGGAACCCCGTCTCTCGGAGCTCGGAGACACGGATCTCCAGCCCCAAGCCAGCGAACGCTAAAAGGAACAGCCAGTCCGCCGCGTTCGCGAGCGAGTCGACGTCGCCAGCGTCGAGTAGGCCGAGATTAGCGACCGCGACGACGGCGACGAAGCCGACGACGAACTTCGGGAACGGGGTCCAGAGCTGGGCCAGCGTACCGCGGTCGGCGTTCGGCCCGCCGCCACGGTGGCGTGCGTAGATCGCCGCGTAGGCGACGGCGACGACGCCGATGGTGGCGTTGCGCGTCAGCTTCACCAGCACCGCCCACTCGCCGGCGGTTTTCGAGACCGCGAAGCCGGCGGCGGCCACGGGCCCGGTGCTGAACATCGTGAGGCCGGCCCAAACACCGAACACGCGGTCCGGGAGGCCAAGCCCGGTGGCCACGGCGGGGTAGGCGATCAGCGTCAGCGCGTCGAACAGCAGGATCGTGGTCGCGGCGTAGGCGACCGCCGTCTCGTCGGCGTCGATGCTCTCGGCGACGGCGACGACCGCGGAGACGCCACAGATGCCGGAGCCGGCAGCGAGCAGCGACGCCGTCTCCCCCTCGATCCGGAACGCGACTCTGGCCAGCGCCTCGACGAGCAGGATCGTCGTCGCCACGATCCCGCCGACGAGCAGCAGGACGCGCGGCCCCGCCGCAACCACGCGATCGAGCGCGACGCTGGCACCCGTGACGACGATCCCGGTTTTGAGCCAGAGCTTGTGGGTGCCCACACCCGCGCGGGCGAGCCCGGGGATCCCGATCGTGTTCCCTACGGCGGCGCCGAGCAAGATCGCCACGACCAGGTGGTTTAGGGGGAAGACGGCGCCCAGAAGGCGGGCCACGAGACCCAGCCCCAGCAGCAGTGCGAGTCCGGGGAGGAGGGGTCGGGACACGGTCACCACGGGATCGGGAGCCCGAAGCGGACGGCGGCGACGAGCAGGAGTCCCAACAGGACGGCCTGCCAGCCCTCGCCGAGATTCATCCAGCGGCGCGCCAGGTCGTCGGCGTCGATCACTACTGGGGGCTGTGTGGGAGAGGTAGATACGGTTTGTGTCTGCGGCCGGAGCCGCCGGATGGACGCGCGCTCACGGGTCAGCCGCCGTAGACGGCGTCCCAGCGCATCGCCCGCCGGCGGTTCCCGCAGTCGTCACAGACGAACTCGTCCATGGTGCCGACGTTCACGTCGAGGCTGCCACAGGCGCCGCAGTACCAGCCGTAGTGCTCCTCTCGCTCCGCGTCGAGGTAGGTCGGGTGGAACGGCCCCTCGGAGCCGCGTTCGCTCTCGTCGTAGGCGATCACCACCGTCTCGCCGTCGGCGGTCTGTCGGCGCTCGGTCTGGTCGTCAGCGGACGCCGTCGGGCCACGGTCGCCGACGAGCGTCACCTCGGCGACGCGGTCGCCCGCGAGGCGCACGTGTCGCGTGTGCGCGGGATCGTACCCGTACTGTTCGTAGAACGCGACGCCTGCCTCGTTCGCCTCGATCACGCGGGCCTCGATCCGTTCGGCGCCGGCGTCGTGCAGCGCGGACTCGATCCGGTCGAGCAACTGATCGGCGGTCCCCTCACTCCGCCGATCTGGCCGGACGTGGAGCCACTCGATCTGGCCGACACGGGGGGAGTCGCCGGCGACGAACGCCTGGACGAAGCCGACAATCTCGCCGTCGTCCTCAGCGACGATCACGATCGTGTGGTCGTCGGCGAGCTCCTCGGCGATCGTGCCCGGCGAGGACTCCTCCGTTCCGTACCACGATTCGACCGCCATCTGTCGGCTCTCGCTGTCGAGCACGTCGTCGTAGGAGGCGGCGAGTGAGCGGTTCGCCACGTCCCTGATGCCGGGGATATCGGTCTCACGTGCGGCTCGCAGGTGCATACCGACCTGTTCGTCGTGCGTGATGTTCAATCTATGCCCGGGCGTCGCTACGTGGCCGCCACGTTCTCGGCGGCGTCGGCTTTCAGCAGTTCGACGACGAACACTGCCCCTCGCGGGTCGTTGTCCTCGACGCGAACGTCGCCACCGAACTGCTCGGTCAGCGTGTGGACGAGATAGAGCCCGATCCCGGAGCCGGGGCTGTCGAGCCCTTTCTCCCCCTTGCCGAAGATTCGCCCTTTCTGGTCGTCGGGCACACCCGGGCCGTTGTCGGCGACGCGGACTTGGACGGTATCGGCGTCCTCGATGGCTTCGACAGTGACCTCCGGTGAGTCCGTGTCGTTGTGCCGGACGGCGTTCTCGAGCAGGTTCCGGAACACCGAGGAGAGCATCTCGTTGCCCAGCACCGACACGGTCGGGATGTCGCCGTCGACGCGGAACTCGGCGTCGGGGTGCGTCTCGCGGACGGACTCCAGTTCCGTCTCGAGGTGGCGTCGGAGATCAGTCGCCCCCGGGTCCGGGGTCTGTTCGCCCGAGAGCGACTCGACGAACTCGCGGGCGGTTTCGGTGAGCTCGATTACGTGTTCGGATTTCCGAAGCACACGGTCCAGCGCCTCCTGCCCGGAGTCGTCCACGTGGGGAGGCAGCGTCTCGGCCCAGCCACGGATCACGGCCATGTCGTTCCGGATGTCGTGGCGGACGACGCGGTTCAGCGCCTCGAGCTGTTCGGTTTTCTCTTCGAGACGCCGGCGATAGGCCTCCTGTTCGGTTACGTCGGTGATCGTCACCAACTGTCCGGTCGTGACGCCGCCGGTGGTGAACGGGGAGACCGATAGCTGGTAGTAGCGCCGTTCGTCTTCGGGGCCGGTCGCGAACACGCCCGGATCGTCGAGCCGAGCCGCGAACTCGGGGTCGACGGTGTCGACGGGCTGGCCGATCGAGTCCCGGAGTGCGGGGAACAGCGACGCCGCGGCGCCGTTGAAGTCCCGCACGCGCTCGTCGCGGTCGAGGAACACGGCGGGAGCGTCGCTCCCCCCGGTGAGTTGGACAGCCTCGAACCGACGCACGTAGACGAACAGCGTCCCGACGGCGAAGATGGCCACGCCGGGGGGCTCGTACATCAGCGGGAGCAGCCAGTCGATCTGGTCGCCGAAGATGGTCGCGATCGCCGGCACGCCCGTCACGGCCGCGAGCGTGATCAGCGGCCGGCTGTCGGTTCCAGTGTGGTAGAACCGCTCGATCAACATGAAGAAGCCGACGGCGATAACGGCGTACGACAGTCCCAGCGTGACCCAGTAGAGGATGCCGTGCTGGACCGCGAGGTAGGGAAACGGATCTGTGGTCCACGCGGTCCTGAAGTAGAGATTGTGGAGCGGGTTCGTCAGTTTCAGGACGACGAACAGGAGGAACACACTGACTAGGGTCCAGCGGTACGGCGCCTGCCGTGGGCGGCGACCGGTGTAGGCGGCACAGAAGTACGTCCACGCCGCGACGGCGACGAACGCGAAGATGAACCCGATGGTGTAAGAGGCCAATCGCAGGCTGTCGGTCGGAGCGACCAGGTAGCCGACGTAGCCCAGCGACCACAGCACCACCGCAAGCAGGAGCGCGACGAGCCCCTGTCGCGTGCCTGGGTGCTTGATCCGGAACGCCCGCGGGAGGCTCAGCAGACACGCGACCCCGGAGACCCCAAAGAGCGCGACGTGAGCGAGAAGCAGCGGGTCCATCGCGGTTGTGTGTCAGTCAGTTCCCCTCGGGATAATTGCTTTGGAACCCAACCCTCGATACGGCGACTTGCTGACGTGTCGGCAGACTACTTCCGGACGATGATGCGAAGTTCGTCCTCGTCGGCGAGTTCGTGCTGCAGTCCGACCTGTTGGTCGTCGTGTTTAGCTGAATCTCCGCGCACGCGGGCGAAGCGGAACCGGTTCAAGAACTCGTCGCCGCCGATGTCGAGACAGGCGTCTTCGACGGTGGATTCGGGCGGCAGGACGAGCGGTTCCTCGTAGTCGACGCCGCGGCCGGGCTTGTCCATGTACACCCGGATGAGGCCGAGCTCCGCCCAGATCTCCTCTTTGAGGCCGTCCAGCCCTTTCTCCTCGACGGCGGAGATGAAGATCGCCTCCTCGGGGTCGATGTTGTGGTCCCGGAGGTCGTCTTTGACGGTGGGGAGGTAGCCGGGATCGATCAGGTCGGCTTTGTTGACCGTGACGATCGAGGGGAGGTAGACGCGGTTGTCCATGATCGCGTCGATCAGTTCGTCGATGGAGGGGTCGCCGCGGACGGTCACCTCGGCGTTGACGTAGCCGTGCTCGCGGAGCACGTCCTTGATCGTCTCCTCGTCCATGTTCACCGAGTCGCTGGTGGTGACCTGCAGGCCGCCGGTGTGGGATTTGGTGATCGAGACGCTCGCGGGCTCGGTGTCGAGTCGGATCTTGTTCTTGTACAGCTCCTCGGAGAGCCGCTCGTACTGGTCGATCTCGAACACCGAGAGCACGAACACCACGAGGTCGGCGGTGCGGACCACGGAGAGGACCTCCTGGCCACCCCCGCGGCCGCTGGCGGCGCCCTCGATCAGCCCCGGCACGTCGAGGATCTGGATGTTCGCGCCGCGGTGTTTCAGCATCCCGGGGTTCACGTCGAGCGTGGTGAACTCGTACTCGCCGGTCTTGCTTTCCGCGTTGGTGAGTGCGTTGATCAGCGTCGACTTGCCGACGCTGGGGAAGCCGACGAGGGCGACGGTGGCGTCGCCGGTCTTCTCGACGGCGTAGCCGTGGCCGCCGCCGGAGGAGGACTGGTTCTCCAGCTTCTCCTTTTTCTCCGCGAGCTTCGCCTTCAGGCGCCCGATGTGTGCCTCCGTGGACTTGTTGTAGGGCGTCTCGGCGATCTCCTCGCGGAGTTCTTCGATCTCCTCCTCGAGTCCCATCGGGCGAAAATCCGCCGTGGGCGTCGTTAAAGCTGTTCCTTCAAGGCCAGTCACGGCGAGGGACCTGCGGCGACCGCCGTGTCGCCACCACGAAGCTCGACGCCGTGGCTGTGTCAAGCCAATCACGGCGAGTGCCCGGCCGTCGACGCCATGTCGACGGCTCGAAGCTCGATGCCGTGTTGCCACCACCAAACTCCGTACTCTGTCCAGCCAATCACGGCAGGAAACCGCCGTCTTCGGTACCCTTTTCGCTCCGTCGGACCCAATCACGCACGTATGAGCCACACGCTGGATCACGTGATGATGCGGGTCGAAGACCTGGAGGAGTCGCTGGAGTGGTACACCACCCACCTCGGCTACGAGGAGAAGGGGCGCTGGGAGGCGGACACCTTCACCAACGTCTTCCTCGGGCCCGCGGACGTCCACGACGACGGCGCGCTGCTGGAGCTCACCTACAACCACGACGGGCGCTCCTACGAGATGGGCGACGCCTGGGGCCACATCGCCGTCCGCGTCGAGGACGTGAACGAGGCGTACTACGAGCTGATGGACGAGGGCGTCGAAGACTACCGCCGACCGGAAGACAACCCCGGCTACGCGTTCGTCACGGACCCTGACGGCCACGAGATCGAGATCGTCGAGCGCGATCACGGCACCCGCTGGAGTATCGACCACACGATGATCCGCGTCGAGGACGCCGACGCCTCGCTGGGCTGGTGGACCCGGAAGATGGGCTACGAGACGACCGGGCGCTGGGAGGCCGACACGTTCGCGAACTACTTCCTCGAACCGGAGGACGCCGCAGAGGCGGCGATGGCCGTCGAGCTGACGTACAACTACGACGGGCGCACGTACGACCTCGGCGACGCCTGGGGGCACCTGGCGGTCGAGTGCGAGGACCTCGAGGAGTTCTGGGGCACGCTGATGACCCGCGAGGCGGAGGACTACCGCGATCCGGAGTCGTGTGACTACAACTACGCCTTCACGAAGACGTTCGATGGCCACGAAGTCGAAGTCGTGACGGAGTAGGCGAACCCCGACGTTTTCCAGGGGCTATCGGTCGTAGACGCGGTCCCGTTTGTCGATGCGGCGGACTCGTAGTACGTCGGCTTCCTTCTCCCAATCGATGATGGCGCGGTAGTCACCGACCCGGAGTCGGTACAGGGTCGACCCCGAGAGTCGCTTCAGGTAGTGGTCCGGAAAATCCGTAATCGACTGGAGCTTTTCCGTGATACGTTCGCGTACGCCCGGTTCAGCGTCTGCAAGCCAGTCAGCCGCCTGTTCGGAGATCAACACCTCCGTCATTCGTCAAGTCGATCATCCAGTTCGTCTATCGAGAGGTATTGCTCCTCATGGGCGGTCGCGTCGAGTTCGTCTTCGAGTTTCGGGTCGAGCTCCGGGGCGACTTCGGCCCACCAGACGACGCGGTTGCCGAAATCCTTCTTCCCGACGTCCCCGTCACGGTGCATCTTCTCGAGTCGGTCGTGGAGCGCTCGTCGCCCGATCGGTAGCTCATCGGCAACCTCCGCGGTGGTGAGCGGCTCCGCGTCGGCGAGTCGGTCGAAGGCGAGCAGGATTTCCTGCCGGCTAACGGACTCGCTGAACTCACCGCCACTCTCACGAGTGTAGTCGTCGCTGGACATGGAGACACGTATTCGGGCGAGTCACTTGACGGTTTCCTACGTAGGAGGCTACCTCTGCCCTGTATACCCATCAAACGCCGGATCCCGTTACGGAGGGCGTGAGCGGCCACGAACTCGCAGCGGAGTAGCGTCGGGACGCCCGTTCAGAACTTATTTTTTCGTGCGTGGCCACGCGGGCGAGCGCTGTATCGGCGTCGACGACCCGCTTTCCCGACGCCACAGAAAAAGACGGGGGTGGACCAGCAGAAAGTACTTAAGCGGGGCATCGCGTCAGGACCGCTCTCGCGGCCGTTCGCAGGGTTGTGACGGTGTAACACGCCACTTGCCCACCCACAAGACATTTATAACGAGGTACGTATGTTTCAGACACCCCTACCCATGGTGGCAACAGCAAGTATCGCCGTGCAGTTCGGCGCGGACGTTGTGGCCGCCGACTGCAGTGCAGAACCCTAACACAACAATGACAGACAACTCAGACAAGATCCGCAGCATCGTTCTGGCTGCGCTGATGGTGTTCAGCGTCTTCGCTGGCACTGTGGCGCTTTCCGGAACGGTCGCGGCGACTGCGACCGGCGTCACTGTCCAAGACAGTGACTCGACCTACGCAGCCGGCGACACGGTAACGTTCACAGTAACTGACAACAGTAATGGAGACGAAGTCCAGTACTTCCTCGATACGAACGACAACGGGGAGTTCGACGAGGGAGAACCGAATGGCTCCGTCACTGGTAGCGCTGGAGCCTCTGGTGACCAGACTCTCGACATCCCGAGCGATGCCGAAAATGGTGACTACCTGATTCGGGCTGTCCAGAACGCCACCCTGAACGGCGGCGAGGCTGGTGAGGCCAACGCCACCATCACTGTCGACAACGATGCGCCGACCCTGCGAAAGGCGACGCACTACGTCGACTCTGATGACGGCGCCCTCATCGAGCTTGCGTTCACCGAGGACATCGGTACCGCCCCGTCCGACGTTACTGTCGGATTCGATGATGGAGACACGGAGACACTCGCAGTGAGTGATGATAACGACGACGCCCGAATCACCCTCAGCACCTCGGGTGAAGTCTACAGTGACATCCGAAACGTCACGATCGCAGAGGACACCTTCGAGGACACTGCAGGGAATCCCGTCGCTGCTGACGATTACGATGTGACGTTCGCGCCGTCGACCGTCGAGGCCGGTAACCTTGACGCAGACAGTTACGTTGGCTCGAACATCGCATTCGAAGCGAACAACACTAACTCCGAGATCGACTTCGACGGCCCGAGCTTTAGTCCCACGCGTTCGACTGGCTCCGGTAGTCAGGTATTCGTCGTCAACTCCGACGACTTCGACGAGGGAACCTACAACGCCAGTTTCCAGGACGGTGGCTCCGCTTCCGTCGAACTGACCAGTCTCGGCCTCTCGGCCTCGGCTGACAACGTCACGACGGACGACGCCGTGACTGCGACCATCGAGGCTGACGACGTCGACCGCGACGTCAACGTCGAACTGCTCGACAGCGACGATGAGGTCGTTGACTCGACGACGGTTACCATCGACGCCGACGGTCAGGCAACTGTCGACTTCGGCACGCAGGACGCTGGTGACTACACGGTCGTCGCAACTGACGTGGCCACCGAGGTTGAAGCCGAGGACTCGCTAACTGTTAGCGAGGCTTCGGACGCTACGGCCACCCTCACGCAGAACACCTTCGATGTCTCGCAGGGCGGTATCGCTGAGATCGACGTTGAACTCAGCGCTACCACCGAAGGTACCCTCGTGATCGGTGACGAGGCGGACGATGGCTACCAGGCCAACGTCACCTTCACCGACGAGAACGAGGACGGTGAGGTCACGATCCAGTTCAACACCTACAACGCTGGCACCGCGAACGGCGTCGTCAGCGCTGAAGGTGACGACGAGGCCAACCTGAACAGCGATGACACCGATCTCGGCACTGCCCTGCTCGGCCAGGGTGGCTACGACCTCGCGGTCGGCACGGGCCACGCTGCTGACGGTCAGGAAGTCACCGAGAGCGGCAACTCCGACTTCGGCTCCCTCTCCATCGCCGAGCGCTCGACCGACAGCATGACGCTGTGGACGGCGCCGAGCGGTGAGGATGGTTCCGATGTGCTCGACAGCGTGACCGAGGACAACACCATCGCCGCGGGCGACTGGGTCGTCCACCAGGTCAAGGCGTCGGGCCTTGAGGGTCTCGTTGACGGTGACCTCTCCGCTGCCTTCGGTAACGGCGTGAACGTTACCGTCGAGCAGACCGAGGAGACCGCCAAGCAGAACCGTCAGCCCAAGACGCTGAACCTCAGCGAGGTTGAGGACAGCGAGATCGAGCTGATTGCTGACGCGGAGAACGAGTCCTACTACATCGCGATCGACACGAGTACGGACGCGTTCGAGCGACCGAACGCGGACGGCCTCACGGCTAGCGTCGGTGAGGAGTACACCGCGACCTTCACCGTCGACGACACGAAGCTCGTCGGTGAGGACGCCGAGGACCACGAGTCAGTGAACGCGACCTTCGAGGTCGTGGCAGGTACGGCCAGCCTCGACGAGACGCCGGTCGAAGTTACGGCGACCGAGGACGCGGAGATCTCGGGCTCCTCCACGCTCGCACCCGGTAGCGAGATCCGTGTGGTTGTCGAGAGTACCGAAGGCACTTCCCCGCGCCTCTACGCCAACCCGACCGCGACGGTCCAGGCTGACGGTACCTGGAACGTGACGGTTGACTTCTCGGAGCAGACCGCTGGCGACATCTTCGAGGTGCGCTCGGACTACTTCGACACGGCCGACGGTGAGGTCGTCGAGAGCACGTCCGAGAGTACGGCTACGGCGACGCCCGAGCCGACTGAGACGGCGACGCCCGAGCCGACTGAGACGGCAACGCCGGAGCCGACGGAGACCGACGCTCCGGACGAGACGGACGAGCCGACTGAGACGCCCGAGGACGACACCACCACGACGACGACGCCCGGCTTCGGCGTCGCTGTCGCGCTGGTCGCACTCCTCGCCGCAGCCCTGCTGGCCGGTCGACGAGAGTAACTGACTCTCGCGACTCCCAGTAGCTAATCACCGGCTCCGTGCCGGTCTTCCCGGTTTCACTTCTTTCGAACGCTACGCCGGATAGCGACGGCGCTCCGCCGTCGATGTGTTCAACGGTAAGGGATTTACCCGCGGACCGACTCCCTCCGGTATGGCCGGTATCGCAGACGCTGTCCCGCCGTGGCTGCTGAACGTGACCGACGTTCTCGCGTGGGTCGTCATCGGCGCGTTCGCGCTCGGGGCGGTGCTCGAACTCACCGCTCGCCGTCGGGACGACGCGGCCGATGGATCACTCACAGCCGTCGTCGGCGCCGGACGCCGCCGCCTCGAGCACGCCCGGCGCGTCTCCACGGGCGCGTGGGGGCTGTTCGCGCTGTTCTGGCTGCTCCTGTTCCCCCACTTCGCGTTCGTACACAAGAGCTACGTCGAGGGCGTGCTCGCACTGATCGCGGTGCCCGCCAGCCTCTATGCGGGCTACCTGCTCTGGCAGGGCCGGGACACCCTGTTCGTTCTCTCCCGTGCGACGGCGATCATGGGGCTGATCTACCTCCCCTTCGAGACGATCCCGGCCGTCGAGATCGGGGGACTCCGCATTCCCGCGCCGCGGCAGGTGCTGATCGAGGTCGTCACCATCAAGACGGGCTGGCTGATGGACGTCTTCGGCGCCCACCCCGAACTCATCGCGGGCCCCCAGGGGTACCAGAACACCTACGAGTTCATCGCTAGCGACGGGCAGATCCTCCAGTTCTCCGTCGTGCTCGCGTGTACGGGGCTGGGCAGCATCGCCATCTTCGCGGGGCTGATCGCCGCCGTCCGCGCGCCGCTGCGCCGGAAGCTCCGCGCGCTGGCCGTCGCCGTCCCGATCATCTACGGGTTGAACCTCCTTCGTACCACGTTTATCGGGATCGCCTTCGGTCAGCAGCTCCTCCACGTCTACCCCGATCTCGTGTTGACGATGTTCGGCGGCTCGGACCCCTACCGCGTCTCGTGGTACGTCTCGGACCGCATCATCAGTCAGTTGCTGGCGGTGATGGCGCTGGTCGGCGTCACCTACCTCGTGGTCCGCGAACTGCCGGAGATCCTCACGATCATCGAGGACGTGCTGTACATGGTGACGAACGAGGAGTACGACCTCTCGAACACACTGGATCTGCCGCGCAGCCAGGCGGCGTCACAGCTGCAGGGATCCGGCGACGACTGACGAGCGGGTTAGTTGTCGGCCACTAGCTCCGCAGGCGCGCCGGCCAGCGCTTCGAGCGCCTCAGCTTCCAGGTGGTGGGGCTCGCCCGGCACGACGAGCAGGTGGAGCGGCCCGCCGAACGATCGTGTCGCGAGTTCCGAGAGCCGATCGGCTGCGACGACCGGCTCCGGACTTCCGGCCCGGGCGACGACGACGCCGAGTTCGTCGGCCCAGTTCTCCGCGAGCAGGTCGGCGGCGTAGTCGCCGGTCATGTACCGCTCGTCCTCGCCGAGCCCCGCCGCGTCGGCGGTGGGGTCGTCGACCTTGATGTCGAGGTACACCAGCGTGTGCAGGTCGCGCTCGCGGTTCGCCTCGATCGTCTCGATCACGCTGTCGGGGACGTCGCCGCCGCCGTGGGCGCCGGGGAACGGCAGCGTCGTCGCCTTCCCGAACCGGTAGTTCTGCAGCCCCGTGAGCCCTGCCGCCGCCGACTGGGCGGAGACGCCGTGGATCACGCGGGTCTCGATCCCGCGCTCGTGGGCACGCAGGCGCAGATCCACGTGGGTCGTCGAGATCATCGTGTCACCCGCGGTGAGGAAGGCGACGTGGTCGTCCGCGGCGGCGTCGAGGATCGGCCCCGGATCGCGCTCGACGCCCGCGCGGTCGCGCACGTCGATCTCGATGTCGTGGAACGCCTCCAACTCCGCGACGGTCGTCCCGACGAGGCGGCTGGTGTAGAACTCCGCGAACGCGCGATCGGCTGCAGCGAGTGCCTCGCGGCCCTCGACGGTGATCGACCGCTCGTCGTAGAGCCCCAGTCCGATGAAGGTGAGCATGCTCGGGTCTGGGGCAGCGCGACCCAAAGCGGTGTCCATCGGCGGGCGCGTGACACAGCGGCAAGGAATACGTGCCTCGGGGTTTCAGGGTGAGTGTGAGCGACACAGACCCCGTCGAGGAGGGCGCCGCCGACGGGCGGGACCTCTACGACATCGCGACGTGGGAGCCACGGACCGTCCTCGACCGGACGGCCGTCCGTCTCCACAGCGCGCTCGCGGGGGGCGCGCGGCTCTCGGTCGTCCTGCTCGCGGCGTTCGTGTTCCTGCTCCAGATCGGCGGCGTCGTCTGGCTGGCGAGCCAGAACCCGACCGTCGGCGCCGTTGCGCTGCTGTCGGCGCTACCCGCGTTCGTGCTCGTGGCGTTCGTCTGGCGACAGGACGTCGTCGAGAAGGAGCCACTCGACACGCTGGCGGTGACGTTCGTGCTCTCGGTGCT